>JAEEGH010001158.1_pt1 | contig 78131 bp, 67 predicted proteins | sample 9134181 | NCBI WGS metagenome assembly JAEEGH01 (sample SAMN16246544, study PRJNA631951) | gut metagenome | biome: gut microbiome; feature: rumen; material: DP-attached | host: Bos | place: Iran: Karaj | collected 2018-10 | reverse complement strand
CATATTCGTGGGAGAAAACAGCATAAGAAATATGAACAGACGAGAAGTTATCAAGACAATGGGTAAAGCGATTGCTGTAGTAGCACTGTTAACGGCGTTTGGCAGGGTGAGTGCGCAGGGGCTGCCGACAGACGGCAAGCTGACCATACGTCCCCTGTTGCAGCAGCTTGGAGAGCAACTGCTACAGGGAAAGACGGGCAGTATCGTAGCTATCAATCCTGCGAATGGTGAGATTCTATGTCTGGCGACTAACACGCCCAAGGGCAGTGATGTGCGTCAGGCCATTGGGAAGCCCCAAGCTCCTGGATCCACCTTCAAGACTGCTCAGGCACTGACGCTATTGTCAGAAGGCGTTATCTCCCCAGAAACTACCGTCGAATGTGTCGATGGCGTCACCGACGGCAACATCAAGGTACGCTGTCACAAACACCGTTCGCCACTGGCTCTGAAGGATGCACTGGCCCAATCGTGTAACACATGGTTCCTGATGACCTTTGCCTCGATGATTAACGACGACTTCATGTACGAGACGAAAGAAGAGGCCATCACGACTTGGCGCAGTTACATGCAGAGCATGGGTCTGGGCGGGCCGATGCACATTGACATCGAGGGAGAGCAAGGTGGACTATTGGCAGGTGCTGATTACCTAAATCGCCGTTACAAGGACGGCTGGGACGGCAAAACCATCTGGTGGGCAGGCATGGGGCAAGGCGACGTCACCTGTACCCCACTCCAACTGTGCAACCTGGCTGTGACCATTGCCAATCGAGGCTGGTACTTTGTGCCCCACATTCATCAGGACACTAAGAACGAACGCTATCTGAAAAAACGTCAGACGAAGGTTAAGCCTGAGGCATACGCTCCTGTGATAGAAGGTATGCGGCTGGTTGTTGAAAAAGGCACAGCCACCAGCATCAAGACCACCTATACCATCTGCGGCAAGACAGGAACCATTGAGAATCCTGGCGAAGACCACTCCGCCTTTATAGCCTTTGCCCCGATGGATAATCCTAAGATTGCTATCAGCGTCTACGTGGAGCATGGCGGATTTGGTGCCGATCTGGCAGCTCCGATGGCAGGTCTCGTCATCGAGCAATACCTAAAAGGCAAACTCTCAGACACATCAAAAGCCAAAGCCAAACGGATTTCTAACAAAAATATTAATAAGAAATAGCGTTCTAAACAACATCCTAACGATAATTCTTAAATATTTTCTGAAAAAATTGGTGGTTTCAATATTTTTCATTATTTTTGCAGAAATATTTCTACTAATATATTAAATATGAAAAGGATTCTTGTAACTGGTGGAGCCGGTTTTATTGGCTCCCATTTGTGTGAGAGACTGGTCAACGAAGGCAACGACGTCATTTGTCTTGACAACTATTACAGTGGTTCGAAAGAGAATATCTGGCATCTGTTAGGTAAACCGAATTTCGAACTTGTACGTCACGACGTCTGCAATCCCTATTGGGCAGAAGTCGACGAGATATACAACTTGGCATGTCCGGCATCGCCCATCTATTATCAGAATGACCCGATACAGACCACTAAGACATCGGTATTCGGCGCCTACCATATGCTGGGACTGGCACGTCGCACGAAGGCAAAGATTCTGCAGTCGTCTACCAGCGAGGTATATGGCGATCCTGCCGTACATCCCCAGCCAGAGAGCTATTGGGGCAATGTAAACCCCATCGGTCTGCGTTCCTGTTATGACGAGGGTAAGCGCGTTGCCGAGACGCTGTTCTTTGACTACCACCGTCTGCATGGCATCCGCACGAAGGTCATCCGCATTTTCAACACCTACGGTCCCCGCATGGCTGTCAGCGACGGGCGTGTTGTCAGTAACTTTGTCGTTCAGGCGCTACGCGGCGAGGATATCACCATCTATGGCGACGGCCAGCAGACCCGTTCGTTCCAATATGTCAGCGACCTCATCGAGGGTATGTTGCGTGTTATGAATACCGATGATTCCTTCGTGGGTCCCGTCAACCTGGGTAACCCTGGCGAGTTCACCATGCTGGAACTGGCTGAGAAGGTCATTCAGAAGATTGGCGGAAAGAGCAAGATTGTGTTCCGTCCCCTGCCCAGCGATGACCCCAAGATGCGCCGTCCTGACATCACGCTGGCCAAGCAACAGTTAGGTTGGGAGCCTCGTGTAACCCTCGACGAAGGACTCGACCATATCATTGCCTATTTCAGAGAATATCTGAACCGGTAGAGAAATGTCTCCCGCGTGTACATTCATTGCGGGAAAAGGTGGTTTATAAATAAAGAATTGGAAGAAACGCATCAAAGTGTTTCTTCCAATTCTTTATTATATGGGAGAAGAAGATTAAAGGTTCAGGCTCTTCTTGAGGGCCTCAATCTTGACCTCGGCATCCTTCAGACAGCGCTCGTAGTCGGCAGCTCCCTTGTATGAAGGATCCTTCACCTCGGTGTAGAACTTAATCTTCGGCTCGGTTCCGCTGGGACGTACGCTGACCTTTGTGCCATCCTCGCAGAACCACTGCAGTACGTTCGAAGTGGCAGGCATATCGAGCTTGGTCACATTACCAGCAGCATCAGTAGCCGTCAGGGCCTGATAGTCCTTCGTGAGAACGATCTTACTGCCAGCGAGATCCTTGGGAGCCTTAGCGCCGCGGAAGTCGACCATCATCTGCTTGATCTCGTCGGCACCAGTCTTGCCCGGACGTACCACATTGATGGTTACTTCCTTCGAGAATCCATACTCCTTGTAGATGTCGAGCAGCAGGTCGTAGAGCGTCATGCCGTTGTCGCGAGCCCATGCAGCAATCTCGCAAATGAGACAGATGCTAGCGGGGGAGTCCTTGTCGCGCACCTTGTCGAACGGCAGGAATCCGAACGACTCCTCACCACCGCCGATGTACTTCTTCACACCCTCGTTGACGCGAATCTCGTTGGCAATCCACTTGAAACCGGTGTAGCAGTCCTTGTACTCCACGTTGTTCTTCTTGGCAATCTCGGCAATAACCTCAGTGGTTACGATGGTCTTTACGAGGAACTCGTTGCCCTTGAGCTGACCGAGCTTCTTCTTGTTGGCGATGATGTACCACGAGAACATCATACAGGTCTGGTTACCATTCAGAATCTCCCACTCTCCCTTCGAGTTGCGGCAAACGATGGCCAAGCGATCGGCATCGGGGTCGGAAGCGATGACCAGATCGGCATTGAGCTTCGTACCGAGCTTCATACCCAGCGTCATAGCCTCGGCATTCTCGGGATTCGGGCTGACAACGGTGGGGAAGTTGCCGTCGATGACCATCTGCTCGGGCACAACGTGGATGTTCTGGAAGCCCCAAGAGCGCAGCGCCATCGGGATGATGACACGACCAGTGCCATGCATGGGTGAATAGACAATGTTGAGGTCCTTCTGGCGCAGGATGACGTCCTGATCGACCATTGCCTCCTTGACAGCCTGGATGTAGTCCCAGTCCATCTCACCACCAATAGGAATGATGAGTTCCTTGTTGCCCTCGAACTTCACGTCGTCGATGCTGACCTTGTTGACCTCGTCGATAATGCCGATGTCGTGTGGAGCAAGCACCTGTGCACCATCGTCCCAGTATGCCTTGTAGCCATTGTACTCACGGGGATTGTGGGATGCAGTTACATTGACACCAGCCTGACAGCCTAAGTGACGGATGGCATAAGAAATCTCTGGCGTCGGGCGGAGACTCTCGAAGAGATACACCTTGATGCCATTGGCCGAGAAGATGTCGGCTACGGTCTCAGCGAACATACGTCCGTTGTTGCGGCAGTCGTGACCTACCACCACCGAGCACTGCTTGCCGGGGAATGCCTTCAGAATGTAATTAGCAAAACCCTGAGTAGCCATACCAACGATGTACTTGTTCATACGGTTGGTACCAGCACCCATGATACCACGCAGACCGCCGGTACCAAATTCCAAATCGCGATAGAATGCGTCAATCAGATCAGTCTTGTCGGGGTTGTCCAACATAGCCTGTACTTCTTTACGAGTCTCCTCATCAAAGGCCGGAGAGAGCCATTTCTTTGCCTGTGCCTCGCACTGTGCAATGAGCTGAGCGTTATTTTCCATATTTGTTACACTTAAAGTTTTAGACTTAGTACGCAAAGATACTGATTCTTTTTCAAAATCAGTATCTCTGCACGTTTTTTTTTACTTTTTTTAATTATTGAGTTTCTTCAGCACCCTGTCGATTTCGTCGAACTGTTTCCCCATGTTCAGGTTCAGATAGACGCGATAGAGTGCCGGAGCCCAGCGTTGCGGAGCGTCGGGAGCCAGTTTGCGGTAGGCTTCCATGTAGGGCCGTGCGGCGCGGTAGAGCTTTGTGAGTTCCGCACGGTTCTTCCGGGGCTCGTTCTCGTTTTCAAGGAGCAAGGCACGATTCAAGTATGCCGTCGCCACGTTAAAATAGGCCTCTGGCATGGTGTCGTTGACGGCAATGAGTCGCTCGCTGGTCGCGATACAGTCGTCATAATAACCGGCATTGAGCTGTGCCACCGACTGGGCAAGCAGGAAGAGTTGATTCTGCGGATTGGTCGTCAAGCCCTGAGCCGTCAGCGCCAAAACGTTATCGTACTGCCCTAACGAAGAATAATAGTCGGCTAAGCGGGGAAAGAAGTAAGGATGCTCGGGAAATTCGCGAAAGCCCTGTTGTAAAGCCATCTGAAGCAAGGAGTCGTTGCGTTGCTGGCGATAAGCCTCGCAAACATACTGTAACGTGAATTCGCGTTTGGTGGTGTCGCGCAACGCCCACTCGTGGTAGCGCAGCGTCATGTCGGGCTGCTGCAACTTATAGCCGCAGAACGTAGCCCAATAGGCTGCCTGAACCATCAGGGAGTCCGTTTTCAGATAGTCGTAGCCCGTAAACAGCGGCTGACTGTCGGTATCGAGATAAGTAGACAAAAAGCCATAAGCATCGGCATACTGTTCCTTGCGGACCTGGAACGTGCCACCATAATAGAGGTTGCGGCGCAGAAGATCCAGCTGGCGTGCATGATTCTCGCGATATTCCGGACGCACGCGGCCTTTCTTGTCAGGACGGGCATCGAGCGTATCGAGCGACTCGGCAATGTGATAGAGCTTACGAATCAGACTGAAGAACTGCACCGTATCGTACTTCTGCTTCAGATAGAGCTTCTCGTTGGCAGACTCGTACTGATGCAACACGGCATCATACCATGTGGCATAGATGCGGGGATTCTGCCTGTTGGCAGAGTCCTTAGCCAATAAACCCGTCATCAGCTTTTCAGCCGACAACAGGTCATTGTCTTTACCGCTTTTGATATAGGTCCGTGCCTGACTAATCTCTTTCTTCTGTGCCTCGCAGACATGCAACGTCAGCAAACAGAAGCAGACGGTGATTATCCTTCTCATCTTTTATACCTTATATAATATCATTAAGCTGGCCACCACCAGCTTAACGCTATCAGCGAATCCTATCGGCCGCACGTACCAGCTTCTCGTCGGCAAGGATGGCCTTGCGCGCCATGAAGCAGAGTATGGCCGACACTAACGGCAGGGCTGCTGTCAGCGGCAATTGCTCAGGGAGTTGTCCCTGATGAATCAGTACTGCCAATACCACATACCATGCCAAGCAGCACAATATGGGAACCAGACAGAGGTTTGCCTGCAGCTTACGGCGCTTATACAGGAAGATGGTGTATAGGCTCACTGCCGAAGCCAGCATCTGCAGTACAAAGAGCTGCCACGCCAGGAAGAATACCATGCCCAGAATGACAGCCACCAAGAGGAATATCGATTGCTTACGCTGTATCATGACAGGCGGCTATCGTCAGACTGATTCTCGCGGGCAGGATCGCGCCAATAGACTTTATCCTCGACAAACTCCTGAGTAGCCAGCAGTGAGGGCTTGGGAAGCTTCTCGTAATAGCGTGAGATTTCAATCTGCTCACGGTTTTCGAAAACCTCTTCAAGAGAGTCGTTATAAGAAGCGAATTCAGCAAGTTTCTTGCTGAGGTCGTCCTTAATCTGCATGCTAATCTGGTTGGCACGCTTTGCAATGATTGCTACACTCTCGTAGATGTTGCCGGTATCCTCACAGAGGTCCATAATGTTGCGGGTCACGGTATTAACCGGTGCTTTTGATTTCTTGTAATCCATCTTGTTTATTTACTATTTGACAATTTACTATTTACGATTTATTTAGTCGCCAGTGATTTTCTTACATTTGGCAATGAACTTTTCAGCAGTCTTGCACTCTGCAGACTCGGGGAATTCGTTGAGGAATCCGTAACACTCATCCTCGGCATCACGATAGCGGTCAACGCGCTTCTCCTCGGAACTGTTCTGAGCCAGTTCAAACTTACTCTTCATGATCAGCAACGAGAATTTCTCGCGCAGCGTAGTGTAAGGATAGGACTTCAGCGCATTCTGAGCGGTGATGATGCACGACTCGTAGTTAGACTCCGTGTTGGAGTTGATATTTCCGAAATAACCACCCAGATTGTAATACAACTCGGCAGAGAGGTATTCCTTCATCACCAGATTGTCCTGAAGAATGAACAACTTCTTTTGAGCCTCATCACGCAAAGAAGAATCGGGGAAATAGTCCATGAAATTCTGATATGCATTGATGGCGCCTACGGTAGAAGCCTGGTCAAGGCGCGGATCGGGCATATTTGCGTAGAGTGACTGACCGACATAGAACGATGCCTGCTCGGCAAAATCTCCCTTCGGATAGCTCTGGAAATACTTCTTGAAAGTAGCACTTGCCGACTCGTAATCCCTGTTGCAATATTCTGCCATAGCCAGCATGTAAAGGCTCTCCTGGGCGTTCTCCCTACCCTTCTGCGCTGTAACCAACTCAGAGAGCAGCGTTACGGCATTGTTGAATTTGCCCTGTGCAAAACACTGCTTGGCATATTCATATTTATAGGTCTTATCATCAGACTTGTAAACGGAATTAAACTCCGATGCACAACCCGCAAAAAGGGCTGCCATACAGAGGGCTATGATGCTGTTTTTGTTCATCTTTATCAATTTTGACGTGCAAAATTACGCATTTTCCACCGAAAACCAAAGGTTTTTTGATAAAAATTAGAGATTTTGGCTGCTAATTAGGAAATATTTCGTAATTTTGCAACATTATGGACTTCCATTTAACATCCAAATACAAACCCACAGGCGATCAACCTGAGGCTATTCGTCAGCTGACGGATGGCTTGGAACGTGGTGACCACGCTCAGGTGTTGTTGGGTGTCACCGGATCGGGTAAGACCTTTACGGTGGCCAATGTCATTGCCAATGTGAACAAGCCCACTCTGATTCTGAGTCACAACAAGACGCTGGCAGCCCAGCTATATGAGGAAATGAAGGGGTTCTTTCCCGATAATGCCGTCGAGTATTATGTCAGCTATTATGACTACTACCAGCCAGAAGCTTATCTGCCCGCCACAGACCTTTATATTGAGAAAGACTTGGCCATCAACGAAGAGATTGACCGACTAAGACTTCGTGCCGTAAGTAGTTTGATGTCAGGACGAAAAGACGTTGTTGTTGTATCTTCGGTTTCATGCATTTATGGTATGGGAAGTCCCATTTCCTTGAACGAGAACATCATAGAGATACACTGCGGACAGATTATTGACCGCAATGCTTTGTTAAGAAAATTAGTCAGTGCACTTTACGTCCGCAACGACATCGAACTGAAACGTGGTAACTTCCGCGTAAAGGGTGATACCATCGACATTGCCTTGGCCTACAATGAGGTCGTGTTGCGCGTATCGTTCTGGGACGACGAGATAGACCGCATCGAGGAACTGGACTCCGTCACCATGCAACGCATGGCCACTTTTGAAGAATATAAGCTCTACCCTGCCAACCTCTTTATGACGACGGAAGAGCAGACCAATATCGCCATCCGCCACATCCAGGACGACCTGGTGAAGCAGATTGCCTTCTTCGAGGAACAGGGCGATACGTTAAAAGCCCAGCGCATCAAGGAACGCGTAGAATACGACATGGAGATGATTAAGGAGTTGGGACACTGCTCGGGCATCGAGAATTATTCGCGCTATTTTGACGGGCGCGAGGCGGGCGAACGTCCCTACTGTCTGTTGGATTTCTTCCCCGACGATTATCTGATGGTCATTGACGAGAGTCATGTCAGCGTGCCCCAGATTGGTGCTATGTATGGTGGCGACCGAGCCCGCAAGACCAATCTGGTAGAATATGCTTTCCGCCTGCCTGCCGCTTTTGACAACCGTCCGCTGACCTTCGATGAGTTCCAGCAGATGACCAATCAGGTCATATACGTCTCCGCGACACCTGCCGACTACGAACTGAACGAGGCTGAGGGCATCGTCGTGGAACAGCTGATACGTCCCACAGGACTACTGGATCCGGAAATAGAGGTGCGTCCTACGGAAAACCAGATTGACGACCTGATGGAGGAGATTCGCCAACGCATAGACCGCAAGGAACGCACGCTCGCCACCACACTGACCAAAAGAATGGCAGAGGAACTGTCAGAATACCTGTTGGGACACGGTATTCAGACAGCCTACATCCACAGCGAGGTGACCACGTTGGAACGTGTAAAAATTCTGGAGAACCTGCGCAATGGCACCTACGACGTATTGGTGGGCGTCAACTTGCTGCGTGAAGGACTGGACCTGCCCGAAGTATCGCTGGTGGCCATACTCGATGCCGATAAGGAAGGATTCCTGCGCAGCCATCGCAGTCTGACACAGACAGCAGGACGTGCAGCCCGCAACGTCAACGGCAAAGTCATTATGTATGCCGACACCATTACGGCCTCCATGCAGCTCACCATTGACGAGACCTCACGACGACGCGCCAAACAGCTGAAATACAACGAGGAACACGGCATCACACCGACGCAGATCAAGAAGGCACTGAACATCTCGCTGACTTCTGGCGACACGAGTGACGCCAAGGAATTGCAACGGGCTATGCCGGGCGTACAGCCGGTTGCCGCCTTTGCTGCCGATCCCATTATTGAGCGCATGACACGTCCGCAACTCGAAAAGAGTATTGCCGAGACGAAGCGACTGATGAAAGACGCAGCAAAACGTTTGGACTTCCTGCAGGCTGCCCAGTATCGCGACGAGATTATCAGACTTGAGAAAGAGCTGGAACTTAAATAAATTTAAAATAGGCGCTGAAAAATTAAAAACGGCCACTATTCTGCCCTATTGACAAAATTTATTTGTACTTTTGCACGAAATTTATCGAATTAAAAGAAAGAAAAGATGAAAAAGTTCTGGATTATACTGTTGGCTACCATGCCGATAGGTTTGTGGGCACAAGACAATACTTGGGAGCTTCCTGAAGAAGAACAGCAGGAAGAAGTGGCTGAAGCTGTCAAAGTGAATCCCGACGAGAAATATCTCCGTGGAGCTGTTCCCGAGGTCGATGGCAAAGTGGTTTTCACTACAACCATTGACGCTCCGGGCAAGAGCGCCAGTGAGATTTATACCATCCTGCACGACTATGTAGCCAAGATGATCAAGGCCAAGAATCAGCTGAACAGTCGTCTGGTGATTGAAGATACTGATAAAAACATGCTGGCAGCTACTTTCGAAGAGTGGCTGGTGTTCAAAAACAATGCCTTCGTATTAGACCGCACACGTTTCTATTTTCTTTTGGAAGTACAGTGTGAGAACGGCAAGGCTAACGTCACCATGTGCCGGATTCACTATTTGTATGAAGAGAACCGCAAGCCCCAACGTCTGAAGGCTGAGGAGTGGATTACTGACGACCTCGCAGTGAACAAGAAGAACACCAAGCTCTATCCGGTTTCTGCCAAGTTCCGCCGCAAGACCATTGACCGTAAGGACTTTATATTCAATAAATTTGAATCGCTACTGAAATGAGTCTCAAGACACTCCGTAACTACTTGAATATCATTTTTATGCTTGTGGCCATCATAGGAGTAGCCTACTACCTGTTTGGCCATAGGGAGACAGGTACTTACATCATCCTGGCCTCCATGATTATCAAGTTTACCGAACTTGGGTTGAGAATGCTGAAATTATGAGAAGACTGATCACCTGCCTCCTGATGCTGTGCTGCATGACACTCGTCGTGCAGGCTCAGACATATAACCAGATGGACGATAGCGGGAACTTTACTCAACGTAATGAATACGGCAACAACGGCAATTTCAATCCCAACAGCAATGACACCACTTCAAGCTCTAAACAGGTACCATACGGCGTTCGTTCCTGGAAGTTAGACCGTCGGTTCGGCGACATCATTCCTGCGGAGATGGACACGTTGCACCATTTGTTTCAGAACACCATCTACAATACAGGCATCTATGGTCAGTACAACACCATAGGCAACAACTATACGGCCCGTCAGAACCGTATCTTTACAGACCGTCCGATGATCAGCGAGTTTTTCTTCACCGATGCCTATAGCTACACCACGAGGGAGCCAGACGAGTTCCTGTTCTTGAACACGCTGTCGCCCTACACCAATATCACTTATGACAACTGCGGCAACAAGCAACAAGGAGAAGACCATATCGATGCGAAGTTCGGCGTCAACGCCACCAAGAACCTCGGTATCGGGTTCGACCTCGACTACTATTATGGTATGGGCTATTATGCCAATCAGAGTACGTCGCACTTCCGTTCCTCGCTATACAGCTACTATACGGGAGACAAATATCAGATGCACTTCCTGGGTACGCTCTACCACCGTAAGGCCACTGAGAACGGAGGTATCGTCAACGATGAATACATCACCCACCCCGAAACCCAGCAGGATCAGTTTTCGGAAGACGAAATTCCTACGGTGATGTCGCAGAACTGGAACCGAAACAATTCGCAGCATGTATATTTCTCGCACCGCTATAACATCGGATTCTACAAACGCGTTCCCATGACGGACGACGAAATCAAGGCCCGCGAATTTGCAGAAAAATCGGCACAAGAAAAAGAGAAACGCGAAAGCAAGAAGAAGAAGGACAAGAATAATAATAAGTTAGAGAAACGCAAAGGCGGAAAGGTGAATGGCGAAGAGCCTAAAGGACGTCCTGCCGATGCGAAGATTGTAGGTAATGAGCCTGATCGTCCGAAGCCCGATTTAGCCAACGACAGCACACGTTTTAAGGTTGACACGCAGCAGATGATGGACAGTCTGCTCAGGGCACAATCCGCCAACGAGGACACCCTTGACGAAAATACCAAGAAGGTATATGTGCCTGTAACGAGCATTATCCACACGTTGGATTTCAACAACTACAGCCGCATCTATCAGGCCTATTCCGCACCCGGCAGCAATACCAACCAATACGGGGCATCGGCCAGCAAATACTATGCAGACACGTTCTATAACCTGAGCGACGAGAATGCCTACCGAGGTGACTCCATATACGACAAGACTAAATACCTGTCTATCAAGAACACCTTTGCGCTGGCACTACTCGAAGGTTTCAACAAGTATATGAAAGCCGGTTTGAAGGCATACGTTTCCCATGATTACCGCAAGTATCAGATGCCCGATCTGGAAGGCGACTCGACAGCCTATCACATGGGGCGATGGACGGAGAACAACGTATTCGTTGGCGGACAAATTTCCAAGACGCAAGGTAACACCCTTCATTTTAACTTGTCGGCAGAATTCGGATTGACAGGCTCGGTAGTAGGAAAAGTGGTAGCAGATTTCCACACTGATCTTAACTTCCGACTGTTCGGCGATACGGTCACACTTGCTGCCAACGCGCATTTCCATCGTAACACCCCAGGATTGTTTCTGGAGAAATTCCATTCGAAACACCTCTGGTGGGACAAGGATCTGGATAGCGAGACGCGCACCCATCTGGAGGGACTTTTCAGCTATCAGAAAACGGACACGAAACTCCGTGTGGCCATTGACGAGATACAAAACTACACGTATTTTGGTATGAAATATGCACTCGACAGCGATCTGAACAGAACGGGGCTGACGGGTGGCGTGTTCCAGGAATCAGGCAATATCAACGTGCTGACCGCTCAGCTGATGCAGAACTTCCGCCTGGGACCATTGAATTGGGAGAACGTGGTAACCTACCAGAATTCCAGCAACAAAGAAGTGTTGCCGTTGCCGGCATTGAATATCTTCTCGAATCTCTTCCTGAAATTCAAGATTGCCCGTGTGCTGGATGTGGAACTGGGTGGTTGTGTGACCTATTTCACCAAATACGAGGCTCCCGATTACCTACCCATGCTCAATCAGTTTGCTATACAGCAAAATGCTGACAGCCGCGTGGAATTGGGTGGTTATCCGTTTGTCGACATCTATGCCAACATGCAACTGAAACGCGCCCGTTTCTTCATTGCCATGAGTCATATTAATGCTGGATCAGGTACCAAGATGCAGTTCCTGACGCCACATTACCCCATGAACAACAGTACGTTCAGAATGGGTGTCTCGTGGACTTTTATCAATTAACGCCTATGATGACGCAGAATCCTTCACTCGATCTGGTGGAATTTATCGAAACACAAATTCTTCCCCAATACACTCAGTTTGACAAGGCTCACAATATGGAGCATGTCACCCGAGTGATACGCAGTTCGTTGGACTTGGCCCGTAAGACTGGCGCCGACCTGAACATGGCCTATGCCATTGCCGCTTACCACGATTTAGGTCTTTCCGGACCTCGTGCCATACACCACCTGACAAGCGGAAAGATTCTGATTGCCGACGCAAGACTGAAACGTTGGTTTTCGGCAGACCAGCTGAAGATGATGAAGGAGGCCGTAGAGGACCACCGCGCATCGGCATCCAGAGCGCCACGCAGCATCTATGGAAAGATTGTGGCTGAAGCCGATCGCGACATTGACCCTGAGACTGTCATCCGCCGCACCATTCAGTATGGCATGTCCAACTACCCGCAATTAGACAAGGAAGGACATTGGCAGCGTTTCATGCAGCACATGGACGAAAAGTATTCCGTCAATGGATACATCCACCTATGGATACAGGGTTCGGAGAACGAACGCAAACTGAACGAATTGCGTAAGTTGATTGCCGAGCCCAAAGAAATGCGACAGGTATTTGACAAGATTTTTGCAGAAGAGACGGTATGAACGAAGAGAATATCAGAAAGAACTCGCCTAAAGCCTGGCTGCTGGCAGCCCGTCCGAAGACACTCACGGGATGCGCCGTTCCTGTGATGATTGGACTGGCGCTGGCCTATACTGACGACCAAGTTCTTTATGACGGCAGTGCGTTCAGTTGGACTGCAGCGGTGCTGTGCCTGCTGTTTTCCTTCGCCATGCAGATTGATGCTAACTTCATCAACGACTTCTTCGACTATGCCCGAGGCAACGATGATGCCAGCACACGCCTGGGACCGCTAAGGGCCTGCACGCAGGGTTGGGTCAGCATCGAAGCCATGAAACATGCTATCGCTTCTACCACCGTACTGGCCTGTATGATTGGCCTGCCACTGATCTATTATGGCGGACTGGAGATGATTGCTGTCGGACTGTTATGCGTCGTCTTCTGTTTTCTCTACACCACCCACCTGTCGTACATAGGAATGGGCGACGTCCTGGTACTGGTATTCTTTGGCGTTGTGCCTGTCTGCTGTACCTATTACGTACAGCTGCACACCATTACCTGGCAGGTATTCCTGGCTTCTGTAGCCTGCGGCTTTGTCATCGATGCACTACTCATTGTCAACAACTACCGCGACCGCTATAATGATGAGGCTGACAAGAAGCGTACATTGGTAGTCATCATTGGTGCCGACGCTACCGAATGGCTCTATCTGGGAGTGGGCATAACAGCATGTCTTTTAGGACTGGTATTCTGGATGAATGGTCACGTCATAGCATTCGTCCTACCCTTCATATACCTGCTGTTCCACACCTTCACATGGATCAAGATGCGCCGCATGAATTATGGTCGCCAATTGAACCAATGTCTGGGCGAGACAGCACGCAACATTTTCATCTATGGCCTTTGCGTAACCATCGGCCTGCTATTACTATAATCTGCTTAACGCAGGTATAGCCAATAGATGGCTGCCGCTGCCACGATGAGAATAATGGTAACGATTGACTTAATCATGCACGAAGCCACTTTCTTGACCACAAGAAAGCCGATAATAATCAATGCCAACAAGGCTATATAATACGTCAGATTACTCATTTCCATTTATCTTAACTCCTTTAACTTCTCTAACTTCTCTAACTTCTTAACTACTTCTTGAACAAATGTCTGAACAAGGCTGGTACGGGAGTTTCAAACTCCATAGGCTGGCGTGTGATGGGATGATAAAAGCACAACAGCCAGGCATGCAGACACAGACGGTGCAACGGGTCGTCGCCATTGCCATACTTCGGATCACCACATACGGGATGGCCCATATCGGCAGCATGAACACGTATCTGATTCTTTCGGCCCGTTTCCAACTTAAACTCCACCAGCGAGTGTTCTGTCGTTCGGTCCATCACGTAGAAATGAGTGATAGCCAGTTTGCCACCATTGTCGTAGGGCGACGAATAGGTCACATAAGCCTTATTGTCCTTCAACCAGTTCTCAATGGTGCCTTCGTCCTGCTCCATCTCACCGGATAATACGGCGACATAGCGGCGATCGTAGACCATCTGATGCCAGTTGTGCTCCAACAGTTGCTCTGTATCCATATCCTTGGCATAAACCATCAATCCCGAAGTATCACGGTCCAAACGGTGTACCACATGAGCCGTGCAATTCTGGTGCGACTTCTTGAAATAGTCGTCCAAAACAGCCTTGACATTCAGCGTAGAGTGACCTGCAGCCATAGAAAGAATGCCGATAGCTTTCTCGACCACTATCAGCCAACGGTCTTCATAGACAATCTTCACATAACGGCTTCGGAATGGCTGTTGGTTACGCTTGGTCTTCGACACGGCAACCTTCATGCCTGGCTGCAACATGAAATCGAACTGCGTGACCGTCTTACCATTGACCTTAATACCCTGTCCCTGAAGGGTTTGCTTAATTTTGTTACGGCTTTGCCGCACGTTCTCCAACAGAAACTCAAGAAGCGGTTGTTCCTGAGTGACTGTCAAGTGGTCCCACTCACCTTGTGCATTCGTATTGTATCTCATATCCAGTGCAAAGATAGAACTTTTTTCCGAAACGGCCAAATAAAAGGCAAAAAGACACACTAAAAAATTCGAAAAAAAGAGCAAATGCTTGCAGGAGTCGAAATTAATGTGTACCTTTGCAGCATTGTGATAGAGAAACATATTGTATTAGAAGACATCGACCCAGTGATGTTCTATGGCATTGGGAACCAGTACCTGCAAATGATGCGGGCACTGTTTCCGAAATTGCGCATCGTATCACGCGACAATGTGATGCGCATCCTGGGTGACGAGGAACAGATGGCGGCTTTTGAGGAGGCTGCCGAAAAAATACGCCAACACATCGTTCATTTCAACGCACTCCGAGAGGAAGACATCTTGGACATAGTAAAAGGACACCGGACGAAAGACGATGTTCCCGATGGTGTGGTGGTCTACTCCATGTCCGGTCGTGCCATCAAGGCCCGTAGCGAAAACCAGCAGCGTCTGATTGACGCTTTCCAGCAAAACGACATGGTATTTGCCGTAGGACCTGCAGGAACCGGCAAGACATATCTTTCCATCGCACTGGCAGTGAAAGCGCTGAAGGAAAAGACAGCCAAGAAAATCATTCTGTCGCGCCCTGCTGTGGAGGCTGGCGAGAAGCTGGGGTTCCTGCCTGGCGACATGAAGGACAAGATTGATCCCTATCTGCAGCCACTTTACGATGCTTTGGAGGACATGTTGCCACAGGTGAAGCTGAAGGACATGATGGAGAAACACATGATTCAGATTGCTCCGTTAGCCTTTATGCGCGGACGCACACTTTCTGACGCTGTGGTTATCCTGGACGAAGCCCAGAACACAACACCCCAGCAGATACGCATGTTCCTAACCCGTATGGGCTGGAATACAAAGATGATTATCACGGGCGACATGACACAGATTGACCTGCCCCGTTCGCAGAAGTCGGGACTCGTCGAGGCCCTGGGCATCCTGAGAGGCATCGAAGGCATCGGTGTCGTCGAACTGAATCGCAAAGACATCGTCCGCCATAAATTGGTGACACGCATCGTCAATGCCTACGAGAAATTTGATAAAGACAACAATAAAGATGAAAGCATTAACAAAGACGGACTTTAAGTTCGAAGGACAGAAGAGCGTATATCACGGAAAGGTACGCGACGTGTATAACATTAACGACGACCTGATGGTCATGGTAGCCACCGACCGCATCTCGGCATTCGACGTGGTGCTGCCAAAGGGTATTCCCTTCAAGGGACAGGTACTGAACCAGATTGCCGCCAAGTTCCTGGATGCCACTACTGACATTTGTCCGAACTGGAAACTGGCTACTCCCGACCCCATGGTAACCGTTGGTCTGAAGTGCGAGGGTTTCCGTGTGGAGATGATTATCCGCTCCATCCTCACCGGCTCTGCCTGGCGCGAGTACAAGAATGGTTGTCGCGAACTGTGTGGCGTGAAACTGCCCGACGGCATGAAGGAGAACGAACGTTTCCCCGAGCCCATCATCACTCCTACCACTAAGGCTGATGAGGGTCACGACATGAACATCTCAAAGGAAGAGATTATTGCCCAGGGCATCGTATCTGCTGAGGACTATGCCGTCATGGAAGATTATACCCGCAAGATCTTTGCCCGCGGACAGGAGATTGCCGCCAAGCGCGGACTGATTCTTGTCGATACGAAGTACGAGTTCGGAAAGCGTGACGGTAAGGTGTATCTCATCGACGAGATTCACACACCAGACTCAAGCCGTTATTTCTATGCTGACGGCTATGAGGAGAAACTGGCCAAGGGCGAGCCTCAGCGCCAGCTGTCAAAGGAGTTCGTTCGTCAGTGGCTCATCGAGCATAACTTCATGAACGAGCCCGGACAGGTAATGCCCGAAATTACCGACGAGTATGCCGAGAGCGTCAGCGACCGCTATATCGAGCTCTATGAACACATCGTAGGCGAGAAGTTCGACAAGGCCACAGAGGCTGGCGACATTGCCGCCCGCATCGAGAAAAACGTCAGCGAATATCTGAAGACCAGATAAAACTAGTCGCACTAGTTATACTAGTCCTACTAGAAATACTAGAAAAAGTATGTACCAGCAAGAGACGATAAAACCCTACAATGCAGGGGAAGGAAAGGCCCAGCAGGTGGAGCAGATGTTCGACAACATCGCTCCCACCTACGATCGCTTGAACCATCGTCTCTCCTGGAACATCGACAAGGGATGGCGGCGTAAGGCGATTCAGCAACTGAAGCCCTATGCCCCCAAGCGTCTCCTTGACGTTGCCACAGGTACTGGCGACTTCGCCATACAGGCTTGTCAGATGCTGGACGACGTTTATATTACGGGCATCGACATCAGCGAAGGCATGATGGAGGTAGGCAGAAAGAAGGTCAGTCAGTTGAAACTCTCAGAACGCATCGCTTTCGAACGCGAGGACTGCACCCGTCTCTCCTACCCTGACGACACTTTCGATGCTGTCACCGCAGCCTTCGGCATCCGCAACTTCGACAATTTGGACCAGGGACTGGCCGAGATGTGCCGCGTACTCCGCAAAGGTGGCGTGCTGAGCATCGTCGAACTAACCACTCCCGTGTCGTTCCCCATGCGGCAACTGTTTCATATCTATGCCCACACGGTACTACCCGTCTATGGGCGACTCATCTCGCGCGACAATAGTGCCTATTCGTACCTCACCAAGACCATCGAAGCCTTCCCGCAAGGTGAGCGCATGGTGGGGATTCTCTTGAAGGCAGGATTCTCCGAAGCGTCGTTCCGACGACTCACTTTCGGCATCTGCACCATGTATTTTGCAATTAAATAGTTTCATCAACCTCACTAAGCCAAACCCTATGGACAAGTACGGACTTATCGGATACCCGCTGGGACACTCGTTCTCCATCAGCTATTTCAATCAGAAGTTCCACGATGAGGACATCGATGCGGTGTATGAAAACTTCGAGATTCCCTCGATAGACATTCTGCCTGAAGTGCTCGGTCAGAATCCCGAACTAAAAGGACTCAATGTCACCATTCCTTACAAGGAAAAGGTCATCCCCTTCCTCGACAGCATATCGCCCGAAGCGCGTGCCATCGGAGCTGTCAACGTCATCCGTGTAACCCACGAAGGAAAAAATGTGAAATTGAAAGGTTACAACTCGGACGTCATCGGATTCACACAAAGCATAGAGCCGATGCTCGAAAAGAAGTGGCACAAGAAAGCACTCATTCTGGGTACGGGCGGCGCGTCGAAGGCTATTGACTACGGACTGCGCAATTTGGGGTTGGAAACCGTTTTCGTATCACGCTACGAACGTCCGGGAACCATTCAGTATCAGAAAATAACACCCGAAGTCATCAAGGAATACAACGTCATCGTCAACTGTACGCCCTTAGGCATGTACCCCAAAACCGAAGAGTGCCCCCTATTGCCCTACGAGGCTATGGACAGTCATACCATCCTTTATGATCTCATCTATAATCCTGACGAGACGCTCTTCATGCGGCTCGGAGCCGAACATGGCGCACAAACCAAAAACGGACTGGAAATGCTGCTCCTTCAGGCTTTTGCCTCGTGGGAGTTCTGGCATGAGGAGTAATTGCAAACGATGAACACATTCTCTGATCATATCAACCAGCTGACGCGCCAGTATAATGACGTGATTCGTGCGATGGAAAACTCCTATAAGATGGAGAATAAGTCGCACGCACTCTTATCGTCGTACAAACTGAAACGCCAGTACTCCAAGCGCTACGAGGCGTTGGAGCGCGAATATCGGCAGAAGTGTAACGAAATAGCCACCTCGTATAAAAGGTCTCATCCCCAGTGGGCTAAGTGGCGCAACATCTGGATGTGGATATTCTTCGGTGGTTTTATGGCTGCCTTGGTATGTTGCGGTGCTGCCCTTCCTTACGAAGAAGGCACGAGCTCCGCATTGAGCAGTTATACAGAGAATACTCCCTATTGGAATGCCGACAACATTCCCATTCCCTATCTTCAGGATGCCAGCCAATACGTGTCGAACCCTGACAGCGTGTTGTCGCAAGGTGCCGTAAATCGCATGAATGTCACCCTAAAGCGTCTGGAGAACGAGCTGGGCATCCAGTCGGTATTCATCGTAGTGAACCATATCGAGAACGACGATCCTTTCCGTATGGCTCAGGATGTGGGCAACAAATATGGCGTAGGCTACAACAATCGCGGATTGGTGGTTGTGGTAGGCTATTTGGACCACAGCATCAACATGTCGCCAGGCAGAGCGTTAGAGGCCGATCTCACCGACGCAGAATGCCATCGGTTGGAACAACAATATGTCGTACCTGCCATGCGGGCCGAGATGCCCGACAGCGGCATGGTCTATCTGGCAGAAGCCGTCTACTCCACACTGCAGAAGAAAGAACTGCCGCAAATGTCGCAACTCAGCAGTCAGTCCAGTGACGATGAACTTGACGATGAGATTGCTATGATTATGGGAATCACCATGATTTTCCTGACATTCTGGGCTTTCTTATTCCTGCGATTGAACACCAAATACCAATGGTTCCGGCTGTTAGGAGGTGTTGCCCTGCTGCCTAATCCTTTCTACTCTTCTGGTGGCTACTACGTCAGCAGCGGTGGCGGTTTCGGAAAAGGCGGAGGCTTCAGCGGTGGCGGTGGTTTCAGTGGCGGACACTTTGGCGGAGGCTCGTTTGGAGGCGGCGGTGCCACGTCGAGGTGGTAGTTGAAAGTGTCGTAATAACGGTATAACGGTATAACGGAATAACGTAACAATAAAAAATAATAATTATGAAACTTAACAAGACCCTTATCGCAATTATCGCAGTCGTTGTTGTCATTGGCGCATGGGCTGCAAGTGCTTACAACTCTATGGTCAGTGAGCAGGAGAAGGCTACCACCGCTTTGGCCAACGTACAGTCTGCCTATCAGCGTCGTGCCGACCTGATTCCCAACCTCGTAGAGACGGTGAAAGGTTATGCTGCTCACGAGAAGCAGACGCTGGAGGATGTTATTGCTGCCCGTTCGAAGGCTACCAGCATTACACTCGATCCCGAGAACATGACTCCCGAGAAGCTGAAGGAATTCCAGCAGGCACAGGGTGAACTCGGCAGTGCACTCGGTCGTCTGATTGCTATTCAGGAGAACTATCCCGACCTGAAGGCCAACGAAAACTTCCGCGACCTGCAGGTGCAGCTCGAAGGTACTGAAAATCGCATCAACGAGGCCCGCAACAGCTTCAACAAAGTCGTTCAGCAGTATAACGTTGTCATCCGTTCGTTCCCCAAGAACCTTCTTGCTGGCATGTTCGGATTTGACAAGATGGATAAGTTCGAGGCCGAAGCCGGCGCCGAAAAAGCCCCGCAGGTTAAGTTCTAAGTGAAAAGTGAATAGTGAATAATTTGCTACCGCAATGAGTAATAACCGCTATATGCAACGTGGCGTGAGTGCCGCAAAGGAAGACGTGCACAACGCCATCAAGAACATCGACAAGGGAATCTTCCCGCAGGCTTTCTGCAAGATTATCCCCGACATACTCGGAGGCGATCCGGAGTATTGCAACATCATGCATGCCGACGGAGCCGGCACTAAGTCGAGCCTCGCCTACATGTATTGGAAAGAGACGGGCGACCTCTCTGTATGGAAAGGTATTGCGCAGGATGCCATCGTGATGAATACCGACGACCTGCTGTGTGTGGGTGCAGTCGACAACATTCTCGTGTCCAGCACTATCGGACGCAACAAGATGCTCGTTCCCGGCGAGGTGATCTCAGCCATCATCAACGGCACCGACGAACTCTTGGCCGAACTCCGCGAGATGGGCATTGGCATCTACCCCACAGGTGGTGAGACGGCTGATGTCGGCGACCTGGTACGTACCATCATCGTCGACTCTACCGTTACCTGTCGCATGCGTCGGTCAGACGTCATCGACAATGCCAATATCCGTCCTGGAGACGTCATCGTGGGCCTTTCGTCTACCGGACAGGCCACCTACGAGCATCGTTACAATGGTGGTATGGGCTCGAACGGCCTTACCTCTGCCCGCCACGATGTCTTCGCCAAATATCTGGCCGAGAAATATCCCGAGAGCTACGACCACGCCGTCCCCGACGAGCTCGTCTACAGCGGCAAATACCGCCTGACGGACGCTGTCGACGGTTCCCCCGTCGACGCTGGTCAGCTGGTGCTCTCCCCCACCCGCACCTACGCTCCCGTCATTAAGAAACTGCTCGACGAGTTGCGTCCCGAGATTCACGGCATGGTGCATTGCACGGGTGGTGCCCAGACCAAGGTGCTACACTTTGTCAGCGACAACTGCCGCGTCATCAAGGACAACATGTTCCCCGTTCCCCCACTCTTCCGTGCCATCCACGAGTGCTCCGGCACCGACTGGCGCGAGATGTACCAGGTGTTCAACATGGGTCACCGCATGGAGATCTATGTCCGCCCCGAGATTGCCGAGCAGGTCATCGCCCTCTCGCGTTCGTTCAACATCGACGCCCAGGTAGTAGGACACATCGAGGAAGGTCCCAAGAGCCTCACCATCAAGAGCGAATTCGGCACCTTCGATTATTAACAGAATCACACTTTCGCATATAAAGAAAATAAAGGAGTAAAGGAGATGTGGAGGTAAAGTAGATTAGACTTTCCCTTACTCCTTTACCTCCTTACTCCTCAACTCCTTACTCAACTTGAGAAAGTTGAGTTATTATTATTTTTATTTAGGTTGCCTCGCAACCGCCTTTACTTTCCTTAATGACACTTATGACTAATGACTCTCATGGAACTTCGTTCTGTACTTGATTGGACGGTTGTGACAGATGACAGTTGTGACAGTTGTTTTCCGAGAGGGTACCTACCCCTATTGTTATATATATAACTATCTATATATCAATTAGTTATGATTATTGTTAAGGAGATAGCCCCCTCGTTTTTTAATTGTCACAACTGTAACTGTCACACATTGCCTTGTTTTCCTATTTCCCTATCAGGCCCTCCAGCGCCTTGGGCTCACACGGTGCCTGTCACCCTGTGAGGTTTTATAAAACAGAAAAGGGCTTGCTTCGCACCACGCGAAGCAGGCCCTTGACCTTTGGTCAGCTTGCTCACGCTCGGCAATTGATGCAAGCATCATTGCTCTCGCTTAATCGCAACCTTTTTGTGCTTATTATCATCTGATTTGACTCAACTCCAGCGCCATCAGGTTCATCTGCTGGCAGTCGGAGGCGGTGAGCGTGACGCGCTCGTTGGTGTGCTCCCAGGCGAAGAGCATCAGCCTGCGCCCTTGGGCGCAGGCGTCGAACTGCTCGCCCTGGGGTTTCGACAAAGGAGTGAAGCCATTGCGAAGCACCACAATGGTGGGCAGATGCTGGTCGAAAGCCTGGCGCATGACGCGCTTCTCGCCAGGCGAGATGGCCGGCGAGACGAGCACCACGCCACGACGGGCAGCCTCCATATAGCGGGCCACCTCGGCCTCCAGCTGCTCGGCGGTAAGGCGCCGCGACACGCGCACCGCCAAGCGCTGCGGAGCAGCAAGCAGCGCGGTTGCCAATGCCGTTGTAACGACGGGAGCCCAGCTGCAAGTCGAAGAAAGGGTGCAACAGTTCGGGGCGCTCGCGCTTCATCAGCAGCCGCCGCGGGTTGTCGCGCAGGTAGTGCTTCCAGCGTTGGTACTCGTCGTCGGTGCAAAGCACCAGGTCGTTGTAGCCAGGCTCAAAGAGCAGCCCATGCCCGGGGTGGCTTCCTTTCATGGTTTGTTGCCCGGGGTGGCTTCCTTCTACGGTTTGTTGCGACTTAGTCGCAACAGGCAGTGGAGCGATCAGCCGACGGTAGGCACGCCCGCAGCCCGTCTTAAATCCCCTCACGACACCGCTCAGCCCACAGCTCAGCGGCTCGCTGACGAAAAGGATGCCATGCAGGTGGTCGGGCATCATCTGAAGGTCAAAAACCTTGACTTGCGGATGGTAGTTCGGAATGTTCCACCACTCGTCCCAAACGGCGCAACCCAGTTCAGTCAGCTCTATGCGGGCATCGTCGCTGCTGCCATAGACACGGCCGAATAGCGGGCGGCGCCCCTCGACAGCCATTGTCAACATATAGATGCCGCGCCTGGTGTAGTCGTGCCCCACGAAGCGGCGCTTCATCGACGGCTTCTTCTCGCCGGCAAACTGCTGCTGTTTCTGGTAGGTCTCTTTCTTCATCTCCGCAAAAGTACGAATTCCTTTCCGCATCGCCAAATTATTTGCGGAAAAACTTGCATATCTCGATATTTTTTAGTAACTTTGTAGGGTACTAAAAAAACACACAACGCTATGAACAAAACAGTTAGAACATTGCTCAAGATTCTGGGTCACATCATCGCCATTCTTCTGAGTGGCGAAGGGGTAAAGGACAAAAGTCAAAAGCCTAAGGCTTGATGAATGAAATTCGTGTAATTCGTGCAATTCGTGTTTAATAAAAGCTATGGAAAACTCGCGCTTTAAAATCTCTCAGTATGCCTGTGCGGTGCTGCTCATCGTGAGCAGCATTGCATTGGTGGCGTATCAAGTCGTCATGATCGACGACGTCAGCGGCGGTCTGCTGGTCTATGTGGCCCAGGCATTCCTACTCGTCGCCAGCATCTTCGGACTCGACTATTATGTGAAACTTATCAGCAGTATAATCAATGAAAAACACACTAAATAATGAATGTAACAAAAGATCGCAACGCCACACTCTCGCAGAGAGAACCGTCCCTCTGTTACATGTGAATGACGTTCGTTTATCACAGCACTTTCTTTTGGGCGAATTCCTGAACATCGGGAAGTATCCAGACAACAAGCCCTCGCTGCAGGATGTGGTGAATCTGGCCTACGGCTGCCAGCTGCTGTTGGAGCCTGCCCGCGAGGCCATCGGCTGCCCCATCATCATCAACTCCGGCTTCCGCAACGCCCGCGTCAACGCTCTTGTGGGTGATGTCGCTGGCTCCCAGCACCTTGTCGGCCAGGCTGCTGACATCCGCCCCAAAGATCCTGCGAAGTTCCAACTGTTGGTTGACTTCCTTCGCCATTGTGAGCATACCGACCAACTCCTTACCGGCACGGGCTGGCTCCACATCTCGTGGGCTCTCTTCCGTCCGCCCCGCCACGATGTCCGCATCGGCTACTACAAATGACAACAATCCCCGGGACTCCCATCAGCGTCATGCAGTGACTACTTCTGAGTCGGAGATGTCGTACATGACGCGGGCGTGGTTGGTGCGGATGAGCTGGGAGGAGAGGCAGCGGCCTGTGGTGCGGTCGATGGTGTCGCGGAAGACTTGTCCGTTGCGGTAGACCACACCATCCTCGCGGGAGAAAAATTCGTTCTCGGCATGGATGTGGAAGGTGTGGGGCAATTGCTGGGTGGCTCGCAACTCACCACGCAGGTATTCGCCGTCGACCCAGAGACGCAGCTGGTAGGTGACGGAAGTCTGGTTCTGGACGCGATAGTCGATGTAGTTGTAGGATATGCTGGTTCCGGTGCCGAAGGGTATCTGGCGTCCGAAGTCGGGAAAGAGATCGAGTCCGTCGTGATGGTGGTGCTCGACGATGGTGAGCTGGCTGTGGAGCACCATCCAATGGATGAGGTTCGACAGCTGGCACATGCCTCCGCCGATGCCTTTCGAGGGTTTGCCCTTGGCGATGGTGAGTCCTTCCTTGTAGCCCTTGCGCCGCGAGGTGCGGCCTATCATCTTCCATACGGAGAATGTCTCGCCGGGACGGATGAGCAGTCCGTCGATATGGCTGACGGCGAGTGCCAGGTTGGTGGCTTTGTTCTCCTGCAGCTGCATGTCGACTTGGCCGAGTCGGCGCCGGATGAGTGAGTTGTGCTGATAGACGACGACAGGCAGCAGGTCGGTGGTGCGCTGATGGGCGAAATCGGTCTTGTGGAGCATGTCGCTGACGTGACGTTTCATGATTTCCTTCTCGGTGGACAGCCAATAGGTGAAAGGACACCATTCGCAGAACAACTTTCGTTTCATATGGGTTTCTTTTGTAAGTTGGTTGGTTTTTATATTACTTCCATGATTCGTTTCACGGTGCAAAAATACAAATAATTTCTGAAAAGTGTGGGAATAAAAGAAAAATTCGTATCTTTGCAAGCGTTTTAAAAGATAAAGTGTTATGATTAGCAAGAACCAAATGAAGCTGATTCGCTCGCTGGAGATGAAGAAAAACCGCCGGAGTGAGCAGCTTTTTGTGGCAGAAGGGCCCAAAGTGGTGGGCGACCTGTTGCAGGCAGGCTTTCTGCCCCACTCTATCTTCTCGACAACGGCGTGGCCCGGCAGCCAGCAGATTACGGAAGAGGAACTGAGGCGTATCAGTTTTCTGCAACACCCGCAGGAGGTGCTGGCCGTGTTCCACATGCCGGCAGCGACCGACAGCGTGCCGCTGCCCACCAGCCTCGCCCTGGCGCTGGACGGCGTGCAGGATCCGGGCAACGTGGGAACCATCGTCCGCATTGCCGACTGGTTTGGCATCGACACCATCTACTGCTCGATGGACACGGCTGACGTGTACAACCCGAAAGTCGTTCAGGCCACCATGGGGAGCATTGCCCACGTTCATATTATATATTGTGACTTGCTGGAATTGATGCGCCGGGTGGATTGTCCCGTCTATGGCACGCTCCTCGACGGGAAAAATATCTACGAACAGGAGCTCACGCCGAACGGCATCATCGTGATGGGCAACGAGGGCAACGGCATCTCGCAGGCCGTCAGGGAACACATCACCCACCGACTGCTGATTCCGAACTACCACACCGGCGACCACACCGCCGAGAGTCTGAATGTGGCGATTGCCACAGCTATTACTTGTGCGGAATTTAAAAGGAGGAAGTTATGATATTCTATTTTACAGGTACAGGAAATACGCGGTGGGTGGCCCAGCAACTGGCGGAAGCGACTGGCGAGGAGCTGCTGTTTATTCCCGACGAGATGAAGAAGGGTGCCATGCGCTATGAACTGAAAGACGGTGAAAGACTGGGATTCTGTTTCCCCACACATGGCTGGCAACCGCCGAGAATCGTGCGCGAATTCATCCGCCAGGCGCAGTTCATCCATACGAATTATGTCTATGCAGTGACAACATGTGGCGACAATATGGGACATGCCATGAGGATACTGAATAAGGAACTGAAGCAGAAAAGCCTTCACGCGGATTCTGCCTTTGCCGTATTAATGCCCGAATCGAATGTGTGCTTCTCGTTTCTGCATTTGGACACCAAGGAGCGCGAGCGGGAAAAGATTGCAGCAGCCCAGAATACTGTCGCTCATATTTGCGAAGTAGTCAGCCAGCGGCGCAAAGGCGTAGTGGAACTGATCCGCGGGGCCATTCCCTATACCTACACTTATGTGATTGGCGGCTATTACAACAAGCACCTGATAACCGACGAGAAATTCTGGGTAGACAGCGACCGATGCATCCAATGCGGCCTATGCGCCCGACTCTGCCCCGTGGACGATATAGAAGGACTGCCGCCACGCTGGAAGCACGACGGCAGTTGTACGAATTGTCTGGCCTGTTATCACCATTGTCCGCAACAAGCCATCCATTGGGGACGAATGAAACGCGGACAATACGTGTTCAGTCTGTAACCTGTTAATAGACGCGAGGACCGAAAATAGTGGTTCCGATGCGGACCATCGTGGAGCCCTCCTCGACGGCTAGCAGATAGTCGTGGCTCATGCCCCACGAACGCTCGCAGAAATAGTCGCAGTCGGCAAAATACTGAGCCTTCGCCTCGTCGAAAAGACTGTGGGCCAAGCGGAACTCAGAGCGTATCTGCTGCTCGTCCTCGACATAGGAAGCCATCATCATCAGACCGCAGATGCGGACATGCTGCAGCTGGCGCCATTCACCACCAGCCAACAGCTCACGCAGGGCATCGGGAGTGAGTCCGTATTTGGTTTCTTCCTCGGCAATGTGCAGTTCTAAAAGAACGTCGATAACCCGTTCATTTTTAGTAGCTTGCTTATCTATCTCCTTCAAAAGCTTTAACGAATCGACAGCCTCGATCATGGTGATGTACGGGGCGATGTATTTCACCTTGTTGGTCTGCAGATGACCGATGAAATGCCACCGGATATCGCTGGGCAGCGTCTCTACTTTCTGACGCAGTTCCTGCTCGTGGCTCTCGCCAAAAATCCGTTGACCTTCAGCATAGGCAGCCTCAATATATTCGTTGGGGTGATACTTGCTGATGGCCACTAGGCGGACACCCTGCGGCAAATGGCTCAGCACCTCGCGAAGATTACCTTTAACGTCGTACATCGTTAGCCTTCAAACTCGGGTTTGTCGTCCTTCTGCTCCTGCTTGGCGTACTCGAAAACATCCATCAGCTTGGTCTCGGTGACAGAGGCAATGACATAGTCAATCATCGTCGTGCCCATAACACTCTCGATATTGCCGACGGCACCCTTCAGCGTGCCAGCCTGCACCAGATAGTTGACGGCAGAGCGCTTCTCCTTCTCCGTCTTCTCGTCGATGGTGATGAACTCGAGTTTTGCCTTATACCAACGGTCGGCCAGTTCCTCGTCAGAAAAGAAGATTTCCTTATAGGGCGCTATCTTGATGTCCTTGATGGTGAACTCGCCACTGATATACGACGACATCTCTTCCATGATACGTTTCTCGGCCTCTGTAAACGACAGGGCATCAACGACATAGCTCTCACTAACTTTTTTCTGCAAGCCGTCCTCCATCACCTTTTCGTAGGCGATCTTGCACTCAAACCAAATTGCTGTTCTTGATCTCATATTCTTTTTACTGTTTTACCTTTTTACTTTTTTACCTTTTACTAGTTTTTGCCAGGCAGCTGGACACCACGACTATTGGTTCCGCCCATCTGCTGTTTCTTCTGATTCGTGATGCGGTCAATAATCTCGGTGGCAATGAGTTGTGAACGCTCGGGCGACAGTCCTGCCTCGGCACCCAACTCGCTCTGCGACTTCATCAGTTCCTCGATGGTCGACTCGCTTTCCGACAGGAATTTTTTCTCGCTATTGCTCATATATTCCTTATTATATATCTTCGACAAGATGCGGTCGGCCTCCTTTTCATACTTCTTGCGGAAAATCTCCTCGGCCTTGGCCTGGAAATCGCGCTCGGCAGCTTCGTCGACCACCAAAGAGTCGCCGTCGCTGGTCACTCCCAGCTCGGCAGGATCGAACCCATCGTCAATCAGGTCGTCGGTTGGCTGGCGGGGAGCAGGCTTTACAAACTCAACGGGTTGCGTCTCGGGGAAATATTCGAAATACAGCCCCACGCAGACCAATGTCAGCACACCCACCACCAGGAGCGTGATAAGCGACTTGAAGCTGGCACGGCGTTTCTGAATAGCTTTCAGCAAGTCTTCCGGAGTATTGAAACGGTCTTCCGGCGATTCCCCAGTAGCCTTTTTCAATGCCGAACGGTATTCCAGAGGAATGTCGGACTGGTCGTAGAGTCCCTGGATGAATTTACCAATACTATACACATCGCAACGGTCGTCGACGGTACCGCCATTCAACACCTCGGGAGCCACATATTGTGCGTCATCGCCATAGAACTCTTTCAGATCGCTTAGGGCGTGGTAGAACGAGCCATGCGAGAGCAACAGCGCCTTGCTGTCGCCCTTGCGTACAAAAACAGTCTTGGGCGAGTAGCATACATGGCGCACCTGCTGGCTGTGCAGATAGGATGTCGCCTCCACCAAAGACTCCAGTACGCTGTCCATGAATCCCTTTTCGGCGATGATGGCAGGATTGTCAATCAGCAACTGCTCGAAAGTCTGGTAGTTGCCTAACTCCAGTTCCAGACGCTCCACCTCGCCCTGGGCATTCGTCACAGGCGTGAAGTGTATCTGATGTTTGTCCACCAGCGTGGTGTTTTTCTCACACTCGGCCTGTAAAGCCTTCGAAAAAGCGATATTTTGGTTCTTTTCGGGAAGAATGTCAACCACACAACGCCACTTGCCGTCCACCTGTTCGCGATAGAAACCTCCGATAGGCTGCATCACCTGATGCTTCTGCCCTTCGTTTCTTGCTGCCAGTAATTCCTCGTAATTCATGTTTTATTCCGTTTTGATGCGCAAAATTACAAAATAAATCACAATTTGCGATTCATTTTTTATTTTATTTTGCTGCGAAAGCAAATTTTTCACTCTTCACTCTTCACTTTTCACTTAAAATTCGTACCTTTGCAGTCGATTTACGTAAATTAAGAACAATGCCAGAAATATCAGTACGCGGACTGGAGATGCCCGAGTCGCCTATCAGGAAACTCGCTCCCTTAGCTGCCGCAGCAAAAAAACGTGGAACGAAGGTCTATCACCTGAATATCGGACAGCCCGACCTGCCTACCCCGCAGGTGGCTCTCGATGCCTTAAAGCAGATAGACCGTAACATTTTGGAGTATTCACCTTCGCAAGGCTATCTGAGCTATCGCGAGAAACTCGTCAGCTATTACGCGAAATATAATATTAATGTAACAGCCGACGATATCATCATCACCAGCGGCGGTTCCGAGGCGGTGCTGTTTGCATTCCTCAGCTGTCTGAATCCGGGTGACGAAATCATTGTGCCAGAACCTGCCTACGCCAACTACATGGCCTTTGCCATCTCGGCAGGTGCCAAGATTCGCACTATCGCGACGACTATCGACGAAGGTTTTTCGCTTCCCAAGGTCGAGAAGTTTGAAGAACTCATCAACGACCGCACCCGGGCCATCATGATCTGCAACCCCAACAACCCGACGGGCTATCTCTATACCCGCCGCGAGATGAACCAGATCCGTGACCTGGTGAAGAAATACGACCTGTATCTCTTCTCCGACGAGGTTTACCGCGAATACATCTACACAGGGTCTCCCTATATCTCGGCCTGCCATCTGGAAGGTATCGAGCAGAACGTCATCCTCATCGACTCGGTTTCAAAGCGCTACAGCGAGTGCGGTATCCGCATCGGAGCACTCATCACAAAGAATGCCGAGGTGAGGAAGGCCGTGATGAAGTTCTGTCAGGCTCGCCTCTCACCGCCCCTCATCGGACAGATTGTGGCAGAGGCATCGTTGGAGACTCCTGAGGACTACCTGCGCGATGTCTACGACGAATATGTGGAACGCCGTAAGTGTTTGATCGACGGACTGAACCGTATTCCCGGTGTCTACAGTCCCATTCCTATGGGTGCTTTCTACACGGTAGCCAAGCTGCCCGTCGACGATGCCGAGAAGTTCTGTCGCTGGTGCTTGGCCGACTTTGAATACGAAGGCGAGACGGTCATGATGGCTCCCGCAGCAGGTTTCTATACCACTCCGGGTGCAGGATTCAATCAGGTGCGTATCGCTTATGTGTTGAAGAAAAAAGACCTGGAGCGTGCACTCTTCGTGTTACGCAAAGCATTGGAAGCCTATCCTGGAAGAGTTGAGGACTAAATATGAATCTTCCGCTTTTCATTGCCCGTCGCATCAAAGGTTCTGAGAATCAGCGCCGTGAGGTCAGCCTTCCTGCCATCCGCATTGCCACCATCGGAGTAGCTATCGGACTGGCAGTGATGATTATCACGGTATCTGTGGTGTTTGGTTTCAAGCACACCATCCGCGATAAGGTCGTGGGTTTCGGCAGTCATATTCAGGTCGAGAACTACCTGTCGCAGCAACTCTCCGACCCTGTTCCCATTGCTATCAGCGACTCGCTCATGAAAAGCATGAAGCAGTTGCCAGGAGTCAGACATATCGAGCGTTATTCGCTGACCCAGGGCATCCTGAAAACCGACGACGACTTCTTGGGTGTTGTCTTTAAAGGTGTGGGCAGCGATTACGACCTGTCGTTTCTCTCGAAACACCTCGTCGAGGGCGAAATGCCTAAGTTCACCGACGGACAGTCGTCGTATCCCCTGCTGATTTCGCGGATGATTGCCGACAAGTTGCAACTCAAGGCGGGACAGCGTATCTTTGCCTATTTCATTGGCGATAACGATGTCCGCGCCCGCAAATTCACCATCAGGGGCATCTACGAGACAAACATGACGCAGTTCGACCAGTCGCTCTGCTTTACCGACTTTACCATTCCCGTTCGCATCAACGGTTGGGAAGCGGACCAATGCAGCGGTGCCGAGGTGCTGGTCGACGACTTCGACAACGTAGACATCGTAGCTGAACAATTCGTGCAGCACGTCAATCGCAAAACCGACAAATATGGCGGCATCATCACCACGCAAACCATTCGCGAGGCTCATCCCCATATTTTCTCATGGCTCGAACTGCTCGACATCAACGTTTGGATTATCTTGGTGCTCATGATTTGTGTGGCTGGTTTCACGATGGTCAGCGGTCTGCTCATCATCATTCTCGAGCGCACGCAGATGATAGGCATTCTCAAGGCATTAGGCATGCGCAACAAGATGGTGCGCCACACCTTCCTTTGGTTTGCAGCATTCATCATCGGTCGAGGTATACTTTGGGGCGACATCATCGGTCTGGGTATCGTCATTCTGCAACAGCAGACGGGTTTCATCCACCTCGATCCTGCCAGCTACTATGTCGACACGGCCCCCATGGAACTGAACATCCCCATTATCGTGCTGTTGAATGTGGTAACGCTGTTGGTTTCGCTGTTCGTGCTCATCGCACCTAGCTTCCTCATTTCCCATATCCATCCGGCACGATCGATGAGATATGAATAAAGAGTCGGAATAACGAAATAATGATATCATAAAACAAAAAACAAAAAGACTATGGAAAAAACTTGGAGATGGTTTGGCAAGAAAGACAAGATTACACTTGCACAACTAAGACAAATCGGTGTTGAGGGCATTGTTACCGCCCTGCATGACGTGCCTCTTGGTGAGGTTTGGACCCGTGAGAAAATTCGCGACCTGCGCGAGTATATCGAGAGTTATGGTATGCGCTGGAGCGTGGTCGAGAGTCTGCCTGTCGTAGAGACTATCAAATATGGCGGTCCAGACCGCGACCACCAGATTGAGGTTTATAAGGAATCGCTTCGTAACCTGTCGGCCGAGGGCATCCACTGCATCTGCTACAACTTCATGCCGGTGTTGGACTGGGCTCGTACCGACCTGTTCCACAACAATCCCAACGGTGCCACCAACCTTTACTTCAACTATGCCGAGTTTGCTTACTTCGACATCTACATCTTGAAGCGTCCGGGTGCCCGCGAGGAATGGGAGCAGTTTAAGTTCCCCGAGGGATGGGGCGAAGGACGTAGCGTCATTCAGGAATGCGACGAGCTGGCGAAGACTATGACTCCCGAAAAGGATCATAAACTCGTCGAGAATATCGTCATCAAGACGCAGGGTTTCGTCAGCGGTAACTTCTCGGAGAACGACGAGGCTCCCGTACAGAAGTTCCGCGAATTCCTCGACCTATATAAAGACATCGACAAGAAGAAGTTACGCGAGAACATGAAATATTTCCTCGAAGCCATTATGCCCGTCTGCGATGAATGCGATATGAATATGTGTGTACACCCCGACGATCCCCCTATCGAGATTCTCGGTCTGCCACGCATCGTTCGTACCGAAGAGGACATCAAGTGGTTCCTCGATGCTGTTTCCAACAAGCACAACGGTCTCACGTTCTGTGCCGGATCGCTGTCAGCAGGTGCCTACAACAACGTCGTTGAAATGGCCAAGAAATTCGCTTCTCGCACCCATTTCGTTCACCTGCGTTCGTGCCACATCTTCCCCAATGGTGACTTCACCGAGGCCAGCCATCTGGGTGGACGTGCCGACCTCATTGAGCTCTGTAGGATTTTCGAGAAGGAGAATCCCCAACTGCCCATGCGCGTTGATCATGGTATGACATTTACCGACGAGCCTGGTGGCATCATGGACGAGTCGAGTCACGGCCACAATGCAGGTTACACGCTTCTCGGCCGCATGTTCGCCATGGGCCAGATACAGGGTGTCATCGCTACCGTCGACCGCGAATTAGGTATTCCCTACAAACAGCCGGGGTTCTTTGACTAAAGTGTGGCGTTGCAATCTTCGACTGAAAAATACATGTGCAAGATAACGACAAAATACTTTAAGCTGCTGATTCCGCTGCTGTTGCTGGCAACGGTGGTCTGTGCCCAGCCCAAGTACGAGGTGCGTGCAGTGTGGCTGACGACTATCGGAGGCATTGACTGGCCTACCAGTTATGCCCACGACGGCATGGGCATCGCCGCGCAGAAGCGACAGCTGACAAACATGCTGGATCGACTGAAGCAAGCTGGAGTAAATACCGTTATGTTGCAAACCCGCGTTCGCGCTACCACCATTTATCCTTCACAATTGGAACCGTGGGACGGCTGTCTCAGCGGAAAGCCAGGCTCCAGTCCCGGCTACGATGCCCTGCAATATGCCATCGATGAATGTCATCGTCGTGGTATGGAACTGCACGCGTGGGTGGTAACCATTCCCATAGGAAAATGGAACTCTTACGGTTGTCAGCAGTTGCGTAAGCGCTATCCTTCAATGGTCATCAAAATCGGTGAGGAGGGATATATGAATCCCGAGCGCTCAGGGACTGCCGACTACTTGACGAACATGTGCGAGGAGATTGTGAGCCGTTACGACATTGATGGCATCCACCTGGACTATATCCGCTATCCTGAGACCTGGCGAGGGGCGAAATCGTCGTCAAACATCACGAATATTGTGAGAAGCATCAGTCGAAAGGTTAAGATGTACAAGCCATGGGTAAAACTAAGCTGTTCGCCCATCGGAAAATACGATGACCTGGCTCGCTATTCGTCGAAGGGATGGAATGCCCGTCGGCAAGTGGCTCAGGACGCACAGGGATGGCTCCGCGAAGGACTGATGGACCAGTTGTACCCGATGATGTATTTCCAAGGAAACAACTTCTACCCCTTTGCCATCGATTGGCAAGAATACAGTTATGGACGAACCATCGTGAGTGGATTGGGCATTTACATGTTGCATCCCCGCGAGCGCAACTGGCCCTTGAGCGAGGTGGAACGCCAAATGAATGTAACCCGTAGTCTTGGCATCGGACACTGCTACTTCCGAGCCAAATTCTTGTTGGACAACGTGAAGGGCGTCTACGACTTTGTGAAGCGTTTCGACCGCCATCCGGCATTGATACCTCCCATGACGTGGGCACAGAGCATCGTTCCGACAGCGCCCACGACTCTGACCGTAGCGCATACTACGCAGGGCGACCGACTTGAGTGGCATGGTGCTACTGACCGCAGCGACGGACCCTACCTTTTATATAATGTGTATGCCTCACCAGAAACGCCTGTAGATACAGAAGACCCTGGCAATCTGGTTGCGACACGATATCTGTGGCAACGACTGACGGTGCCACACTCACAACATGCACGGCGACTTTATTATGCCGTAACAGCTGTCGACCGCTATGGCAATGAGAGTAGTGCTATTCAGGAAAAACCACAAGCATCAAACATGCCGCTACGCCAACCTCTAACCCCCATTACGCAGAACCCATGGAGAAAGTAATATTAGGTATCGACCCAGGAACGAACATCATGGGATATGGCGTCATCAAGGTTACCGACAATAAGGCAGAAATGGTAACGATGGGCGTCATCGACCTGCGCAAGTTCGGCGACGGCTATCTGAAGCTGGGACATATCTTCGAACGGGTAACAGGTATCATCGACGGCTATCTGCCCGACGAAATGGCCATCGAGGCGCCCTTTCTGCAGAAGAACGTCCAGACTACGCTGAAGTTGGGACGGGCACAGGGTACGGCCATTGCTGCAGCTATTCATCATGGAGTGCCGGTACACGAATATGCCCCCATGAAAATCAAGATGGCTATCACGGGCAATGGTGCCGCCTCGAAGGAGCAAGTGGCCGGCATGTTGCAACGGCTCCTGAACTTCGATAAGGAAGCCCTGTCGAAATTTATGGATGCTACCGATGCTTTAGGGGCTGCCTACTGCCACTTCATGCAGATGAACCGTCCCGAGAGCCAGGCCCACTACAAGGGCTGGAAGGACTTTGTGACGAAAAACAAAGAAAGAGTCAAGAAGTAAGAGGAAAGAGATATGAAAGTAACAGCTGTAATAGGCCGAAATGGTAGCGGCAAAACACAATACATCGACCAGCTACGCAAGACGCTGGCCTCCGACAGCGTGCGCTACATTGCTTTCTCCGACTCATATGGTCCCAACGTCGACAGCCAGTATTACCTGCAACTACGCTGGAACCAACATGATATCGACCACGAGACACCAATGGCGGGAGAACTGTTGCAACGTGCCTACCTGTTGGCAGGCGACGACACAGAGGAACGCCGCCAGATGAAGGAACAATTGTATCAGTTGTTCCACATGGACAGTCTGCTCAACAAATACATCATCACCCTCTCGAGCGGGGAATTACGCAAATTCCAGCTGACGAAGACACTGTTTGCCAATCCTCGCCTGCTGATCATCGACAATCCCTTCATCGGACTGGATGCCGAGACACGCGACCAGCTAAAGCAGCTGCTGCTCGTGCTGGCTCAAGAACGCGAAATGGAAATCATACTCGTCATTGCCAAGTCCGACGATGTACCCGAATATGTGACGGAAATCATCGAGACATCTCCCTTGGGACCCGTACCCGAGCACGTATTGTCAAAGGCTAAGTATGAAGCGATTCTGTCGCTTCCCTATCATGACAACGACTATAACTGCCAGCGGGTAGTCGACATGAAGAAGGTAAGCATTCGATATGGCGATCGTACCATTTTGAAGGATCTGGACTGGACCGTGATGAATGGTGAGCGGTGGGCGCTGTCAGGACAAAACGGCAGCGGGAAATCGACGCTGCTCTCGCTAATTTGTGCCGACAATCCGCAGAGCTATGCCTGCAATATCACGCTGTTCGACAAGCCTCGCGGCAGCGGAGAGAGCATCTGGGACATCAAGAAACACATCGGCTATGTGTCGCCCGAGATGCACCGCTCGTATAAGCGCAACCTGCCATGCATTCGTATTGTGGCCAGCGGCATGATGGATTCCATCGGACTGTATGCCGTGCCCAACGAGCAGGATTATGCCACCTGCCGCTGGTGGATGGACATCTTTGGCATCGAACATCTGGCCGATCGTCCTTTCCTGCAGCTGTCGAGTGGCGAACAACGACTGGTTTTGCTGGCACGAGCCTTCGTAAAAGATCCGCAACTACTGATATTGGACGAACCGCTTCACGGACTCGACCTGTGGAACCGCCGGCTGGTGAAGGATGTGATAGAAACGTTCTGCCAGCGCCGCAATAAGACGATGATTATGGTCACTCACTATCAAGAAGAACTGCCTGCCAATATTACACACCACAAATTTTTGGCACGGAATTTGTAAATGGTTTATTGTAAACATTTAAATCGTAAATAGTAAATAGTCAAATAGTACATCATAGTGACAAGTCAATTTTCACAAAAAGTATCTGAGATTCTTGCTTTCTCACGCGAAGAAGCGGCACGCCTGGCCAGCCAGAGTGTGGCTCCTGAACATTTGCTGCTTGGCATGCTGCGCATGAAAGACGGGCCAACAGTAAACCTGTTCCAACGCCTCGACATCAATCTGCAAAGCGTCAAGAGCGAACTAGAGACTCGCGTGCGGAACGACGAGATAGGAATGCCCATATACACACAACAATTAGTATTAAACGACAAGGCAAGCAACATTCTGAAACTGGCTGTGCTCGAGGCACGCCTGCAACGCACCAACCGTGTGGAAGAACAGCACGTGCTGCTTGCCATTCTGCACGACTCCACAGAAAATGGAGCCAAACAAGTATTGGAAATGAATAATATGAATTATGAAGACGCGCTGGCCATGCTCAGCGTTACAAACGGTATAGGACTGCCCGAGGAGGACTACGACGAAGAAGAACAGAACGACGCTTCTGGTAGTGTGTCCAGTGGCTCTTCCGCTGGAAAAGCGACCACCACACAAACCAAGCAGACGAAATCGAAGACGCCTGCTTTGGACAATTTCGGTACAGACTTGACACAGCTGGCCCTGGAATCGAAACTCGACCCCTGTGTGGGGCGCCTGCAGGAAATACAACGAGTCATCGAGATATTAGGACGTCGCAAGAAGAACAATCCCATCCTCATCGGTGAACCCGGTGTCGGTAAGAGTGCCATCGTCGAGGGCTTGGCCCAGATGATTGCCTCGCGCCATTGTTCGCCTATGCTCTTCAACAAACGCCTGATTACACTCGATATGACTGGCGTTGTCGCTGGAACCAAGTACCGCGGACAATTCGAAGAACGCATGAAGATGCTGGTCAAGGAATTGGAACAGAATCCTGACATCATCATCTTCATCGACGAGATACATACCATGATCGGGGCTGGTTCAGCTGCCGGCACGATGGACGCGGCCAATATCCTGAAACCAGCCTTGGCTCGCGGCACCATACAATGCATCGGCGCCACCACACTCGACGAGTACCGCAACTCGATTGAGAAAGACGGTGCCCTGGAGCGCAGATTCCAAAAGGTACAGGTTGAGCCAACCACCAACGACGAGACGCTGCAGATTCTGAAGAACGTCAAGGGCCGCTATGAGTATCACCACCATGTAACATATACTGACGAAGCCATCGAGGCTTGTGTCAAATTGACAGCCCGTTACATCAACGACCGTTTCATGCCCGATAAGGCCATTGACGCGATGGATGAAACAGGATCGCGCGTACACTTGCAGCATGCCAATATTCCTCCCGAAATCACAGAAAAGGAAAGGGAAATCAAGCAGGTCAAGGAGATGAAACAAGAGGCTGTAAGCAATCAGGATTTCATGCTTGCTGCCAGCTATCGCGACCGCGAGACGGTACTCTCGCACGAATTACAGGAGCTGAATAAGAAATGGCTCAGTGGCGAGGTCGATGTCCGCGAGGAAGTGACGGCAGAGGATGTCGCCGAAGTGGTATCGATGATGAGCGGAGTCCCCGTTCAGCGTATGGCCCAGGAGGAAGGTATCCGACTGAATGGCATGGCTCAGGAACTGAAGTCGCACGTCATCGCACAGGACAAAGCCATCGAAAAAATGGTTCGTGCCATCCAGCGCAACCGTGTGGGACTGAAAGAACCCAACCACCCCATTGGTGCCTTTATGTTCCTGGGCCCGACCGGTGTAGGAAAGACCTATCTGGCCAAGAAACTGGCAGAGTTCATGTTCGGTTCTGCCGATGCCTTGATACGCATCGACATGAGCGAATACACAGAGTCGTTCAATGTGTCACGACTCATTGGTGCCCCTCCGGGATATGTAGGCTACGAAGAGGGCGGCCAACTGACGGAACGTGTGCGCCGTCATCCCTACTCCATCGTGCTGCTCGACGAAATCGAGAAGGCTCACGGCAACGTCTTCAACCTGTTGCTGCAGGTGCTCGACGAAGGTCGCCTGACTGATGGCAACGGTCGTTTCGTGGATTTCCGCAACACCGTCATCATTATGACTTCAAACGCTGGTACACGTCAGCTGAAGGACTTCGGACGCGGTGTGGGATTCAACACCAAGTCGTCGTCGCTCATGCTCAACGAACAGGATAAAGAGCATGCCCGCCAGATTGTGCAGAAAGCGCTGTCGAAGCAATTCTCACCCGAATTCCTGAACCGCTTGGACGAAATCATTACCTTCGACCAGTTGGACCTGGAGGCTATCAAACAGATTATCGACATCGAGCTGAAGAGTCTCTTCCTGCGCATCGACGAGCTAGGCTACAAGGTAGAGCTGAGTGAAAGTGCCAAGGAGTTTGTGGCCGAAAAGGGCTATGACGTGCAGTTCGGTGCCCGCCCCTTGAAGCGTGCTATCCAGACATACATCGAGGATGGTATCTCGGAGATGATTGTCAACGACGAGCTAGCTGCCGGGACAACGATATGCATCGACAAAATGACTGACAAAGAAGAGCTATCATTCACTGCAAAAACGGATACATTATGAAAAGAATCTATTTAATTATTTCCTCCGTCTGCCTGCTGGGCCTGATGGTTGTGACCATCTCTTCCTGTGGTGCCGGCACATTCTTGCAAACCATGGGAAGCGGAGGTACTGTGGGTAACATCTTCACCAGCGTCATCGGACTCGACAAAGTGTCCGAAAAGGGACTCATCGGTACTTGGAAATATAATGGCCCTGGTGTGGCCTTTACTAGCGAGAACCTGCTAGCTAAGGCTGGCGGTGAGGTGGCTGCCACTAAAATCGAACAAGAACTGACGCCCTATTTCCAACAGGCTGGAATCTCAGCGCAGAACACCAGCGTCATCTTCAACGAGGATAAAACCTTCAGGGCAACCATCGCAGGCAAGAGCTTTAGTGGTACATGGTCTTTCGACGAAGCCCAGGCCAAGGTGACTCTGCAGGGGTTGCTGCTCAGCGTCAACTGCTATGCCAAGCGCGAATACGGTGGCATTGCATTGCTTTTCGAATCGAAGAGACTGCTGCAGGTGTTGCAGGTACTGGCAACGCTCAGCGGAAACCAAACCGCCCAAAAGGTGGGCGACCTCAGCAAGAACTACGACGGAATCCGCCTCGGTTTCGACATGAAGAAATAAGATTTAAAGAAAGCAATACAAAGAAGTGACTCCTGGAAAGAAGTCACTTTTTTTAGTCTATCCGCAAACACATCATCGTCAGGTCGTCATTCGGTTCCGCACCATTACGATGTTTGTTCACCTCATCCATCATTTTCAGGACCACCTTCTTCGCATTGTTCAACGACTGGTCGCTCAATATCTCGATAATGCGTTCGTCGCTAAACTGGACCTGTTCCTTATTTTCAGCCTCGTTAAGTCCGTCAGAATAGAGGAACAGGGGTACGCCCTTGATATTCTCAATCGTTTCGCCGACATACTCGAGGCCCGGCCACAAGCCGATAGGTGCATTCGACTCAACCTCCATAAACTGCGGGGGATAGCCCATGACGGGAGGGTTATGTCCGGCATTACAATAGTCCATGCGTCCTGTCTTCAGGTCAATCAGACCCATAAACATCGTGACGAACATGCCCTGGTCATTATTTTCCGTCAACGCATTATTCATACGCGTGGCAATATCGGCTGGTTTCATGTGCTCAGAACCAAGGGTACGGAACATGCGGTTTGCCTGGGCCATAAACAACGAGGCCGGAACACCCTTGCCTGCAACGTCACCCAGACAGAAATACAGTTCGTCGCCCAACAACTGATAGCCATACAGGTCGCCACCAATCTCCTTGGCAGGCGTCATGGCGGCATACATGTCGATATTCTCGCGGTCGGGGAAGATATTCGGCACCATCGACATTTGGATGTCACGGGCAATGCGCAATTCACTCTGAATACGCTCTTTAATCTGTGTCGTCTCCTCCAGTTGGTCGTAGGCCACCTTCAGCTTGCTATGGGCATCTTGCAAACGGTGAGTGGCTTTGCGCCGATGAAGTGTAAATATGATGAAGAACGTAGTCAGCAAGCACAAAGCAACACCAGTTGCCAACAATCGTTGCTTTGTCAAATCCATCTCCTTCTGGGCTATCTCGGCTTCCTTGCCCTGCATGTCGTAGATGGTAGCCAGTTCGGCAATAGCACTAATCTTCTGTCCCGTTATTGCTGAATCGAGCAACTCCAGAATCCGCATGCCTTCCACACGGGCAGAATCAAATCGTCCCGCCTTTTCGTTGGCATGATACTTGGGCAACCGGTAGAGTTGCAGCGCATCAAGCGACAATTCCATGCCCCAGTCGTTCAGCGCCTGGTCGAGGAAACGATAATTATACGCTGCCTCATGATAGCGCTCGGCAACGGTCAGATAGTCGTTGGCATTAATACGTCCGGCAGGCGTTTCGGCATAGTTTGTCTTCTGGAAGCGTTCATAGGCCGCAGCGGCCTCTTCTTTCTTGCCCAGCTTGCTTAAAGCAACAGCTCGCATAATCTCTATACGACCTTGATACTCATCGAAATACTCCGTGCGAGCATCCGAACGCTGACGGTACTTATTCAACAGCATTTCCGTACGGTCTATCCAGTAAATGGACTCCGCATAGCGTCGGGTATTGATATAGGCCTGGCTAGTATAAACCGTTCCAATCACAGCCTCTTGGAATCCGCGACTCGTCGTGTCTGACTGCCAGCGGTTGGCATAGTGTCCGCGAGCAGTAATAAAACTCTCGTTGGCTTCTTTGTCCTGTCCCAAATTCAGTTGACAACAACCGATATTATTCAGAAGTATGGCATAGTCAATATCCGAGCCGATGCCCGTCTGTTCCATCTTCTTGACGGCAGGAATAGCTATTTGTAGAGCACCTTCATAGTCGCCTTTCACCAATAGTAGTTCCGACAGGCGGCGCGCTACCTTGTTATAGCTCAGCTGGTCGAGATCGTTCTTCACTTCATTGTCCAAGGCCTTACGATAGCAGATTTCTGCCATACGGTACTGCCCCTGTCGGTAGTAAGACACGCCACGCCAGCGGTTGGCATTCAGTGCCGAGATGTCACCTTCCATTTCAAAACTGTCTACCACGACACGCATGCGTTCGTAATCCATCGTAACGCCTACCGCAAAAATCACGCTATCAGCACGACTGGCACGAATCTCACGCTGACGGGCATATCGGCAAGACGACAGACACATCGCCCCCAAAAGTAGCACTACAACGACACGAAGAAGCCTTGACTTATTCATAATTATCTGACTTATTGTCACATTTTCGTTGCAAAGATACAAAAACTTTTAAGTTTTCATGCATAAGTTTCAGATTTTTTGTACCTTTGCACGCAAATTATCGATAATTATGAGAAAAATATTGACTTTCGTAGCGGTTCTGCTATTAGCAGGGCCCGTTACTATTAAGGCATCAGAAAACGACGTGATAGGAAAGAGTAACATCAAATTAAGCAGTCGCATGATGACGCCTGAGGCCCTTTGGGCTATGGGGCGCATCGGTGCCACGGAAGCTTCGCCCGACGGCAGCAAGGTAGTCTACCAGGTAGGCTACTATAGTGTAAAGGCCAACAAGAGTCGCCAGGTCATCTGTGTGATGAATGCCGACGGCAGCGACAACAAGCAGTTAAGCACCAGCCAGAAGAGCGAGACCGATCCCACTTGGCTCGATGCCAATACCATCGCCTTCATCAGCGGCGGTGAGATATGGAGCATGAAGGCTGACGGTTCTGACCGTAAGCAGCTGTCGAAGACCGACGGCCAGGTCGAGGGCTTTAAGTTCTCGCCCAACCGCCAGCAGGTTATTATCCTCAAGAGCATTCCCTTCCACGAGGTCATTAAGGAGAACCCCAGCGACCTGCCCAAAGCTACTGGCCGTCGTGTCACCGACCTCATGTACCGCCATTGGGACCACTATGTCGAGAGCATCCAGCATCCGTTTATCTGTTCGGTGACCGATGGCTTTACCATCGGTTCTGACATGACCGACATCCTTGCTGGTGAACCCTACGAATGCCCCATGGAACCTTTCGGCGGCATCGAGCAGCTAGCTTGGAGCCCCGACTCGAAGACCATTGCATACACCTGCCGCAAGAAGACGGGATTGGAGTATTCCATCTCAACCGACTCCGATATTTACCTGTACGATTTCACAACGCGTACAACGAAGAATCTGTGCAAGCCTGCCGATTATGTCGCCCCGAAGGTCGACCCCACGCGGACGCTGGCCATCCAGGCTGTCAATGCCCCTGAGAATCTGAAGAACAACGTTGGCTACGACCAGAACCCTCAGTTCTCACCCGACGGACAATATGTTGCCTGGCTCTCTATGGAACGCGACGGTTATGAGGCCGACCTCAACCGTCTGTGCATCTATCACCTGGCCACCGGCACCAAGCGCTATCTCAACTGGAAGAGCGACGTGGATGCCTTCTGCTGGGCCCCTGTCAGCGGCAAGAAGGTAAAAGCTTCCGACCCGCAGTTCTACTTCCTCAGCGTTTGGCACGGCTGCTGTAACATGTACGCCGCTAGCCAGAAGGGCGAAGTCACACAGCTCACCGAGACCTGGGACGACTGGACCGGTTTGCAGATGGCCAACAACGGCCAGCAGATACTAGCTACCCGCCAGAGCCTGAGTCACCCCACCGACATCTTCCTCGTCACTCCATATACGAAAAAGCGTGTGGCCAACGGTTCTGCCGCAGACATCCTTCAGCTCACCCATGAGAACGACCACATCCTATCGCAGCTAACCTTTGGCAAGATGCAGCAATACTGGGTACCCACCACCGACGGCAAGAAAGAGCTCGTCTGGGTCATGCTGCCTGCCAACTACGAGGAAGGCAAGAAATACCCCACCCTGCTCTTCTGCGAGGGTGGACCGCAGAGTCCAGTATCGCAGTTTTGGTCTTACCGCTGGAACTTCCAGATGATGGCTGCCAACGGATATGTCGTCGTGGCTCCTAACCGTCACGGACTGCCCGGTTTCGGACAAGAGTGGAAGGAAGAAATCTCAGGTGACTGGACGGGACAATGTATGCAAGACTATCTAGCAGCCATCGACTTTGCTGCCGACTCGCTGCCTTTTGTCGACCGTGACCGTCTGGGTGCCGTTGGTGCCTCGTTCGGTGGATTCTCCGTCTACTACCTTGCCGGCATCCACGAGAAGCGCTTCAAGGCCTTCATCGCCCACGACGGAGCCTTCAACCTGGCTGCTATGTATCTGGAAACGGAAGAGAACTGGTTCTCCAACTGGGAGTACGACGAGGCCTACTGGCACCGTCCCCAAATGCCGCGAGCCAAGCAGACCTATCACGACTCACCACATAAGATGGTCGAGAAGTGGGACACCCCCATTCTCTGCATCCATGGCGAGAAGGACTACCGCATCAACTACACCCAGGGCATGCAGGCCTTCAATGCTGCTCGCATGAAGGGCATCCCCGCTGAGTTCCTTGTATTCCCCGACGAGAACCACTGGGTGCTGAAACCCCAGAATGGCGTGCTATGGCAGCGAACCTTCTTCGACTGGCTCGACCGCTGGCTGAAATAAGAATCTAAATGTCGTAACCCCGGTATACCGGTATACCGATATACCGTAATCCCGAAACAACGAAAAAAGAATAAAATAATGACTCAAGCAATTCAAAAGACATTACGCGACTCTGCCGGCATGCGGTGGACCGCGCTGCTGCTCCTCGCCTTGGCGATGTTCTGCAGCTACATTTTCATGGACATTCTCTCGCCCATCAAGGACCTGATGCAGGAGACCCGCGGTTGGGACTCCACAGCTTTCGGTACCATGCAGGGCTCCGAGGTATTCCTCAACGTATTCGTGTTCTTCCTCATCTTCGCCGGCATCATTCTCGACAAGATGGGTGTCCGCTTCACCGCAGTCCTCTCGGCAGCCGTAATGCTCGTAGGTGCCATCATCAAGTGGTACGCTGTCAGCGAGTCGTTCATGGGCACAGGACTCGAAACATGGTTTACCAACAACCTCAACTACATCCCCGTCTTCGACGAACTAGGTGTGTCGCCTTTCTATCAGGGCATGCCCGCCTCGGCTAAGTTCGCTGCCTGCGGATTCATGATTTTCGGTTGTGGCTGCGAGATGGCCGGTATTACCGTCAGCCGTGGTATCGTCAAGTGGTTCAAGGGCCGTGAGATGGCGCTGGCCATGGGTTCCGAGATGGCGCTGGCCCGTCTGGGCGTCGCCACCTGCATGATTTTCTCGCCGTTCTTTGCCAAGCTCGGCGGTAGCATCAGCGTCAGCCGTTCCGTAGCCTTTGGTGTCGTACTGATGTGCATCGCACTCATCATGACCATCGTCTATTTCTTCATGGATAAGAAGTTGGACAGCCAGACAGGAGAAGCTGAAGAGAAGGACGATCCCTTCAAAATTAGCGACCTCGGACAGATTCTTACATCCAGTGGTTTCTGGCTCGTTGCCCTGCTTTGCGTGCTCTACTACTCAGCCATATTCCCATTCCAAAAGTATGCCGTCAACATGCTGCAGTGTAACCTCACGCTGACTGAGCCTGCACAGGATTCCTTCTGGGCATCGTCCAGCGTCACCATCATCCAGTATGTCATCATGCTGCTCGTAGCCGGCTTCGGCTTCGCCAGCAACTTCCAGAAGCAGAAAAGCCGCCAGTATGGCATGCTCGCCGTCAGCATCGTCGCCCTCATCACCTATTGTTATATGGGCTACATGCGCCAGTCGGCAGAGTCCATCTTCGCCGTGTTCCCCCTGCTGGCCGTGCTCATCACCCCGATTCTCGGTTCTTACGTCGACCATAAGGGTAAGGCAGCCACCATGCTTATCCTTGGTTCGCTGCTGCTCATAGCCTGTCACCTGACGTTCGCCTTCATCCTGCCGCTCTTCAAGGAGTCGGCCGTCGGAGGCATCATCATTGCCTACGCCACCATCCTCGTACTGGGCAGCTCGTTCTCGCTCGTACCTGCATCGCTGTGGCCCTCAGTACCCAAGCTCGTCGACGCGAAAGTCATTGGTTCGGCATATGCACTTATCTTCTGGATTCAGAACATCGGTCTGTGGCTGTTCCCACTGCTCATCGGCAAGGTGCTCGATGCCACGAATCCAGGAGTGACTGATCCCACTAAGTTCGACTATACCGCTCCTCTCATCATGCTGGCCAGCCTCGGCGTGGCAGCTCTGTTGCTGGGCTTCGTGCTGAAAGCAGTAGACAAGAAGAAGGGCATCGGACTTGAAGAACCTAATATCAAAGAATAATCCATACTCAAGTGAATAAGCAATTTAAACAAGATAACGCTCACGCCGAAATCTTCTGCTTCGAGGGACAGGGCGAAGTCGCCGAATACCATGTCCTGATACATGCCCATGCCGAAGGGCGTAGTTTCCAGCAACAGCTCGATGCCGTACTCGACTGCTACGAGCAACTCAAAGAGCAAGAGCTCAAGGGAGCCACCGCCGTTCTGAAGCGCTACTTCCTCAGCGACGTAGCCAACCAGGCCGACGATGTGCTGCTGGCCGATACCAGCGACTGCGCCAAGAGCATCATCGGACAGTCACCCCTCGACGGCAGCAAAATCGGCCTGTGGGTGTATATGATGACGAACGTCAGCACCCAGCTGTTGCCCAGCGGACTCTATGAGGCTGCCCACGGACAATTCCGCCACCTATGGAATGCTAGTGCCCACAACACCGCGCAGAACTCCGAATACCAGACGCGCCTGCTCTTTAACGAGTATATCATGCAACTGGCCCAGGAGGGCTGCACGCTGGCCGACAACTGCATCCGCACGTGGCTCTTCGTCAACGATGTCGACGTCAACTACGGAGGAGTCGTCACCGCCCGCAACAAGATCTTCTTCACGCAGGGACTGACCGAGGACACCCACTACATCGCCTCTACAGGCATTGGTGGACGCGCCCAGGACGCCAAGGTAATGACACAAATGGACAACTACGCCATTGCCGGCATCGACAAGCAGCAGATCCACTATCTGTATGCCCCCACCCACCTCAATCGCACCAGCGACTACGGAGTCAGCTTCGAGCGCGGCACCTATGTCGACTATCGCGACCGCCGTCATGTCATCATCTCCGGCACAGCAAGCATCAACAACAAAGGACAGATTGAACATCCGAAGGACATCGTCCGTCAGACCCACCGCATGTGGGACAATGTCGAGGCACTCCTGAAGGAGGCCGGCGCCACCTACGACGATGTCGCCGTCATGATTGTCTATCTGCGCGACTTTGCCGACTACGACGTTGTACGCCATCTCTACGAGGAACGTTTCCCCGACAAACCACGCATCATCGTTCATGCTCCCGTGTGTCGCTCAGGCTGGCTCATCGAGATGGAGTGTATGGCCGTTAAACCAATGGACAACAACACCATGCCCGAATTCTAACAACCATCCTAACACCCCCATCAACGGAAGCGGACGACAAGGGGGAGATGGTCGCTGAAGCCACGCTGATAGCGATAACCGACAAAGGTACGGAGGGGTTTGACTCCTCCGTATTTTTTATCGTCCTCGAGGAGGAAGGGGGCATCGTTGACGAAGGCCTGAAGGACGCTGGTGCGTAAGGACTCGCTGACCAGAACGTGATCGATACTCTCCCACTCGCCCTCGTAGCGGTAGGTTCCCTGGGCACCATGCGAACCGCGGGCTTCGCGGGTAACGTTGGTGAGTCCGTGCTGCTCCATATACTGAAGCGAGGGACTGTCGGCGTAGTCGTTGAAGTCGCCAGCGACGAGGACCTTGGCGTTTGGCGAGAGCTGGTTGACGACTTGTATAATGTGCTGCATGACCAGAAGGCGGTTGGGACGCGTAGCTCGTTCGCCACCGAAGCGGCTGGGGGCATGGACGACAAAGACGTGTAGCGTATCGCCACTTGTAGTTTCGCCCTGAACGTAAAGGATGTCGCGTGTGGGGCGCATATCCTTCAAGGGTTCCACCTCGAGATAGTCGCAGCACAGCGGACGGAACGACATGGGTTGGTAGAGCAGCGCAACATCAATGCCGCGGAGGTCGGGCGACTGTGTCATCAGGTATTCGTAGCCAGCATGGCGCAGCAGTGAGCGACGGGTGAGGTCGAAGAGGCAGGTATCGTTCTCGACTTCGACGAGTGCCACAAGATCGGGTACGCCCTCGTCCTGACAAGAAAGGATGACCTGCCCTATGCTGTTCACCTTGCGCCAATAGCGTGCGGGGGTCCATTTACGCACTGAAGCAGGCAACCACTCGGTGTCCTGCTTCAGTGTATCGTGTTGGCAATCAAAGAGATTCTCGCAATTCAGCTCGACGAGCGTCAATGATTGCGCACCTGCGGTGCTAAATAAAAAATAAGAAATAAAAAACAAAATGCTACGCATAGTAAATTCTATTCTCTATTTCTTATTTTATATTTTATATTTAGGCCGTATGCCGCTAACAGACTTTCTCGAGGCGTTTCATCATGGCGAACATGAAGACGGCGGCTACAAGGCAGACGCCGAGGAACACGCTCCAGCATACCCAGAGGGGTACGGCGCCCCAGAGCAGACCACCGACGACAACGAGCTGGTTGCCGATGGCGGTAGCCACGAACCAGCCACCCATCATCATTCCCTTATACTTGGGAGGAGCCACCTTCGACACGAACGAGATACCCATGGGCGACAGCAACAGCTCGCCAAAGGTAAGCACTAGGTAGACCATGATAAGCAGGTTGGGCGTCACGTCGGCCACATGGACGGCCACGGGATTGCCATCAGCACCAATCTCAGTCTGCGGCATGGGCAGTCCGAAGGAGCCAAATGCCATCAGGGCATAGGCAATGGCGGCGACAATCATACCGTAGGCTATCTTACGCGGAGCAGAGGGTTCCTTACCCTTGGCAGCCAGATAGCCGAAGATGGCCATGGAAACCGGTGTGAGTGCTACGACATAGAAGGGGTTAAACTGCTGGAAGATGGGAGCAGAAACGGTAATGCTGCCATCAGCATCGTAGGACAGGAAGAGAAAACACACGGCCATACCAATGATTACGGCCGAGATGGCCTTACCCTTACCCGTTTTCGACTGGAACAGCGAGAACAGGGCGTAGACAATGAAGATGACTGCTACGAGGTTCCACACATTGAAGCACATGGCCTGCAGACCCTCGGCAGACTGAGCGGTGAACTCGTCGGCGAAGTAGGTCAGCGAGAGACCGTTCTGATGGAAGGCCATCCAGAAGAAGATGACGACGGCGAACACCAGACACAAGGCGACGATGCGCTGCTTGGTCTCCTCCTTCGAGAGCTCCTCGGCAGCGGCAGAACCGCTGTCCACATTTTTAGCGGCATCCTTCTTCGTACCACCCTCGGTGTGGCGGAAAGTAGAGCGGAAGATGTAATAAATGGCGATAGACAAGATGAGCGACGCACAAGCTACGGCAAACGAGAAGTGGTAGGCGTCGTTCGACGAATAGCCCAGCGACGTCTCGGCATACTCTTTGATCTTGATGGCTGCCGTGGGTGCGAAGAGGGCACCGATGTTAATGGCCATGTAGAAGATGGAGAATCCCGAATCGCGCTTGTCCTTATACTGCGGATCATTGTACAGGTCGCCTACCATGACTTGCAGGTTACCCTTGAAGAGTCCCGTTCCAAAGCCGATGAGCAACAACGCTGCCAGCATGACGATGAGTGCCATCATGTCGCCACCAAGGGGTACTGACAGCAGCAGATAGCCTGCAAACATGATGATAATACCCGTAGTCACCATGCGGCCAAAGCCGAACTTGTCGGCCATGATACCACCGATGAGCGGGAAGAAATACACTAACATGAGGAACGCACTGTAGATGGTGCCTGCCAGGGCGGGCGACAATCCGTAGTTGGCTCTCAAAAACAATGCGAAAACGGCCAGCATGGTGTAGTAACCAAAGCGCTCGCCCGTGTTGGCCAGTGCCAACGCAAATAGTCCTTTCGGTTGTCCTTCAAACATAGTTGTTAATTATTTAATTTTGTCGTTTTTCGTTCGGATGATGTCGAACAGATAGCTCATCTTGATGACGATGGTTCCGTGGTTCGACTTGCCGAAATAATCTTGTTTCGTGTTGCCATAGATGTTGCCCAAGCCGAAATAATAACGGCCTTCGAGCAGAAAATGTCCTACCTTGGGATGCGAGAACTCAATGCCTGCACCTCCGGCGATGCCGTAGTCGAACTTCTTCTCGACGGGCATAAATTCCTGTGCCACGACTACCGACGAACGCTTGGTTTGAGTGGCGCGATTATCTTCCAAATTGGTGGTGGTAGACTCATTCAAATAGATACCTATTTGCGGACCGATCTGGAAGAAGGCCTGGAATCCCTTTCGTTCACGCCCCCACCCTAACCGGGCCATGACGGGAATCTGAATGTAGTTGATGCGACGCTCGTAGAACAGCGGATTCTGCTTCTCGGTATCGTCGACATAATAGACGGGCTCGTTGTTGTTGTCCTCGATGTTTTCCTTCCAACCCATCTGGGCGTAGTTCACCTCGGCGACGATGGCACAGATGCTCTTGAAATACTTCTCGCAAGTGTAACGCAACGACAAACCACCGGTGAGTCCGCCCATCATGTTTTGAGGCACGTCAGGCTGGAAAGAGATCTTGTTCATCATGTAGCCGCCATTGACACCCACGGCAAAGTCGGTGCGGTATTCGCCCACCTGCGCCTTCAGCGCCAGCGGAGCCAGCATCAGCAGTATCAGTAGTTTTCTCATAGCCAGCATCAGAATTTAAGCGTTTCGACACGCTGTTCAGGCATGTAGTGTACGAACATGACTTGACGGTTCATCAAACCTCCGTTGCCGATGCGCTCGAAGTTCAGCGGATTCTGCAACGGCGTATAGCCCACCATGCCGGAAGCACCGGTAAACTTGTCGCCATACAGGTGGAGGCCCTTGATGAAGAAATAGGCGTGGTCGAAGCCCGTTGCGGCATATTTGGCGTGGTAGTTCTGCATGTCCTGATGGAAATTCCAGCGGTATTTCTGCTTGAAGCGTGCGGTGCGCGGTGCCAGCGGATCCATGTAATAGGTGGTGGGCACGCAGACGTCGAACTTATAGAAATTGTCGAGATGCTGGCGGGTGTACATGAGCCATTCGGGGTATCCAAAAACCGAAATCTTGAGTCCGGGATTGGTCATGAGCAGGCCGTTGAGCTTGGCAAACACCACGTTAAGCTCCTGCGAACGGCTCGTATTGAGCACGACGACATTGGGCTGGGTGGTCGAGAAGCACTTCTTGAACATGGCCTCGCTGGAGCGCAGATTGGTAATGGAATAGACCAGTCCCTCCTGCTCGAGCTTCCGGCGCAGCGTCGACGTGAAGCCGCCCTTGGTACTCGTCGTATCGTTGCAGTCGATGAGGATGGTGTGGTAGTCCTTGTAGCGCTGGTAGTAGCGGAAGGCGTACGATTCGTTCAGCGTGTTGCCGTTCTGGTACACCTGAAAGAGGTTGCTGTTGTCGTAGACCTCAGTGGAATTGATGCTAAAGGGGATGAGCACTCTGATGTTGTTGCGCAGGGCAAAATCGCCCAAAGCCTTCAGTTGCTTGGTATACAACGGACCGATGATCAGGTCGCGGTCGGCGACATGCTGTTCCAGCAGCGTGGTGCGGATGTCGGCATTCTCGGGCACATTCCATGCTCGCACATCGGTGGAGATGCCGTTGGCCTTCAGACTGTCGCAGGCCATCAGCACGCCACGGTAGTATTCCGTCATTCGCTTGCCATCGCCATTCTCGGTATGCAGGGGAAGCATCACGCCAATACGGATGGCCCGTTTGCGCATATCCGTCGTGCCCTTTGTCGTTACGGGCGACTCGGCCATCACGTTGACATTGTCCTTGGGTTCCTTGCCTTTAGGAAAGGGAATCTTGATGACGTCACCTTTTTTCAACTCGTAGCCAGGGGTGTTCATCTCCGGATTGGCATCAATCAGTTCCTGCACGGTCAGCCCATTTTCACGGGCGATGCCGAAAAGTGTTTCCTTGCGCTTGACCTCGTGTAAATCCTTGAAAACCTGTTGTGCCAGCGCGGTTTCGGTCACAAACGAAGCCACCGCCAGCAACAGGAAATATCGCATCTTTTGTTTCATCATTTTTACTTGTTTCTGCGTTTTGCGCTACAAAATTACGAAAAAGTAAGAGAAAACGAAAGAAAATGGCATTTTTTCTTTCGTTTTCAATGATTACTTTGCTCGGCGGGAACTTTCCGTTTCTTCGCGCTTGGCCTTCATATAACGGTCGACGAAATCAATCTGCTGGCGGTTGGGGCGCATGATCAGCGTGGCTCCGTTGCTGAACTGCATCGTGGTAGGCTTCGACTCGTCGAACGACGGCCAGTATGGCAGCCCCTTGCCGTTGGGATTGCCCGTCTTGGCGAAGTTCACCCAGTACTGTTGCAGTATTTCGGCCACAGCGGCTTCGTGAGGATATTTGTCGGACTGACTGAGGAAGGTGTTACCCAGATACATCACATCGTCGGCATGGGCCACTCCACGACGGCGCTTGTCCTGCGAGAAACTGACGGTAGACGGTTGGTCCAGATAGGCAGCATAGGCGGCACTCTTGCCCGTCTTCGACTGCAGGTTCAACCAAGCAAACGACGGCCAGGCGAAACCCATATCGCGGAAGAAATCGGCATTGCCGTGCCAAGCTTCGTCGTCGGTACGTCCAGGATAGACCTTCAACGCTTCGTCAGCCCAGGCACCAAACATGCCTTTCATCTGGGCCTGATAGTTCTCGGCCTTAATGTTGCCGGGGGTAAAGAGGGCACCCTCGTCCGAGTTCGTCATTACAATAACGGGTACATCATTATATTCGCCGCGCTCATAGAGACGGTACTGGTCGTCGCAGATGACATAACCGTCGACGCACGGCCAGAAGCCTGCGAAGCCCACATTGCCGTCGCAAAGTTCCATGGCAGACAGCTTACGCATCTGCTTGATATTCTTTTTCTTCAGGTGCTTCTGGAAAGCCAGTCCCTGCTGCTCGGCGCCCTTCTGCGAAGCATCCATACCAAAGCCACGGGGCTGATCGGTCCACGGGGCGAACGAACCACCGCTCTGACTGATGCAGCCATGGAACAAGCCCTTGGCCAATGGCGAGGCACACAGCATGCTACAGCTGATGGCACCAGCCGACTCACCGAAGATAGTCACCTTCGAGGCATCGCCGCCAAAGTTGCCGATGTTGCGCTGCACCCACTGCAGGGCGTAAATCTGGTCGAGCAGACCATAGTTGCCGGAATGTCCGTCGGGCGACTCCTTACTGAGTTCAGGATGAGCCATGAAACCCAACGCACCCGTGCGGTATTCTATGCTGACGATGACCACACCGCGACGGGCCAGACTGGTCCACAGGTCGCCACCATACCACTCGGTCTGGAATCCACCACCGTGAATCCACACCATCACAGGCAGGCGGTCGCTGGCCGATTTAGCGGGCGTAGCAATACCCAGATACAGGCAGTCCTCGTTCATCACGTCTTCCATACGACCAGGACGTGTGGGCTGAGGAGGCACGGGGCCGAACGTGTCGCACACCCGGACACCCTCCCAGGCCTTGGCAGGCTGCGGAGCCCTCCAGCGCAGGTCGCCAACAGGCGGAGCAGCATACGGAATGGCCTTATAAACAGCCAGATCGGAGCCATCAAGAACACCTTCAACATCGCCTGTTTCCACATGCGTTTTCAACAAGGGCTGCGCGTTAGTTACCATAACCAACCCCATGAGTCCGAAGACTAAGACAAACAAGAACTTTTTCATCGTTTTATGATTTGTAGTGAATAATTTGTGCAAAGATAGCAATTATTCTTGAAACATACAACGTTTTATTCAAAAATTTGTGCTAACTTTGCAACCGATATGAATGAACTGATTACCCAACTGAACGATGCCATCTGGGGCTATGTGCTGATAGGCGTGCTGGTGGCGTGTGGACTGTGGTTTACGTGGAAGACACGTGGCGTGCAGTTCCGGATGATTGGTGAGATGTTTCGCCTGCTGACGGATTCGGCAACATCCAACCTTGAGGAAATGACCGGTCAGAAAACCAAGCACAAAACGATTTCGTCGTTCCAGGCCTTTGCGGTCTCGGTGGCTACGCGTGTGGGGACGGGCAATCTGGCTGGTGTGGCAACGGCCATTGCCATAGGCGGTCCGGGAGCCGTGTTCTGGATGTGGCTCATCGCGCTCATTGGTTCGGCTACGGCCTTCGTCGAGTCTACCCTCGCCCAGCTCTACAAGTTGCACTACAAGGATTCGTTCATCGGCGGTCCTGCATACTACATCCAGCGCGGTCTGCACAAGCGGTGGATGGCGGTGCTCTTCGCCATACTCATCACCTGTCAGTTCGGCCTGTCGAACAACTCCATCCAGGCCAACACCATCTGCGGAGCCATGCAGGAAGCCTTCGGATGGTCGCCGGTGTGGGTAGGTGCCTTGCTGGCTGCTATGGCCTTGTTCATCGTGTTCGGCGGCATTCAGCGCATTGCCCACGTTTGTGCCGTACTGGTACCACTCATGGCCATCGGGTACCTGATATTGGCCATTATTGTTATCGCACTGAATATCACGCTGATACCGCATGTCATAAAAGTAATCATTATGGATGCTTTCGGCTTCGACAAGGTTGCTGGCGGTGCCCTGGGAGCAACGATTATGATGGGCATCAAACGAGGCCTGTTCAGCAACGAGGCCGGCGAAGGCAGTGCTCCTAATGTGGCTGCGACAGCCAGCGTCAGCCACCCCGTGAAGCAGGGACTGATTCAGGCTTTGGGTGTGTTTACCGATACGCTACTGGTGTGCTCGTGTACGGCGTTCATCATCCTCATCAGCGGACTATACAATGTGCCAGAACTGAACGGCATCATGCTTACCCAGTCGGCGCTGCAGTCGGAAATCGGCGCCACAGGACCCGTATTCATCGCCATAGCCATCTTCCTATTTGCCTTCTCCAGCATCATCGGCAACTACTATTACGGCGAGGCGAACATCCGCTTCATCACCCCCAACGCGACGGTGATGACCGTCTATCGCATCCTCTCGGGCGGCGTCATGGTCATGTTCGGCGCTTTGGCCAGCTTCGAACTGGTGTGGAACATCGTCGACCTGTTCATGGCCTTCCTTACTGCCTGCAACCTCGTTGCCATCGTCATTCTAGGGAAATATGCCTTCCGCCTGTTGGACGACTATCGTGAACAGAGGCGTCGCGGCATCAAGGAACCGACATTCCACCGCAGCCAGTTGCCCGAAATCGAGCACGAATTGGAATGCTGGGAATAGTTCTTATAACCATATTATTTGAAAGAAGAAAAACGCCCAAAAACTTGCATTTCTGCGATTTTTTTTGTATCTTTGCATCTAGAAAAGGCTGTTACAGCGTCTTTTCAGGCTATGACAAAATGCCTAGAAGTCAAGTCTTTTGGCGACCGCCGCAAGACTTTCGCACGGCCGCCACAAGATATTGCCCCGCCCGCCGCAACAATTTGCCACGGGCGGGGCAAATTAGTTACCCTGCCTCTCGCTCCTTGCTACATCCCGCCTGAATCCCTGCCAGGTCGGGTCTTTTTACCTCCTCCGGCCTTAATGAAAAACAAGCCTTCGTAGCAGGTCATTAACTAAATACATTTAAATATGTGCACGAAATGGCGGTAGAATGAAACAAAATCACTATCTTTGCACCTTAGTAAGTAAGATATCGGATTAATAATAAAACAAATAAAACGTAATCTATTATGCAAAGTGACCCCAAACAGTGCTTGTATTGCACTAACAATCAGACTCTTCACGATCTGATGATTGAAATCTGCGAGCTGTCAGTTTCTCGCGCGTTCCTGTTTAAAGAGCAGACCTATCGCGGTCGTTGTCTCGTGGCTTATAAGGACCACGTGAACGACCTGAACGAGTTGTCGGACGACGACCGTAACGCCTTCATGGCTGATGTGGCCCGCGTGACCCGTGCCATGCAGAAGGCTTTCAACCCCGAGAAAATCAACTACGGTGCCTATAGCGACAAGCTCTCGCACCTGCATTTCCACCTGGCTCCGAAGTATGTCGACGGACCTGACTACGGTGGCACGTTCCAGATGAATCCCGGCAAGGTGTATCTTTCGGATGCTGAGTATGCAGAGATGATTGAGAAAATTAAGAAGGAACTTTAGGTAAAAAATAAATTATGGCAATCGTAAAACCATTTAAAGGAATCCGCCCACCGAAGGAACTGGTGGAACAGGTGGAGAGCCGCCCCTACGACGTGCTGGACTCAGAAGAGGCACGCGCCGAAGCTGGCGACAATGAGAAGAGTCTGTATCACATTATCAAGCCCGAGATTGACTTCCCGGTAGGCACTAGCGAATACGACCCACGCGTCTATGAGAAGGCTGCCGAGAACTTCCAGAAGTTCCAGGACAAGGGCTGGCTGGTGCAGGACGAGAAAGAACATTATTATATCTATGCGCAGACGATGAATCAGAAGACGCAATATGGTCTCGTAGTATGCGCCCATACCGACGACTATATGGCTGGTCGCATCAAGAAGCACGAACTGACGCGTCGCGACAAGGAAGAAGACCGCATGAAGCACGTCCGCGTGAACAATGCCAACATCGAGCCCGTGTTCTTCGCATACCCTGACAATGCCGTACTGAACGAACTGATTATGCGCTACGCCGCCACCGAGCCCGAGTACGACTTCATTGCCCCGATTGACGGTTTCCGCCATCAGTTCTGGGTAATCAGCGACGACAAGGACACGCAGACCGTTACCGACGAGTTTGCCAAGATGCCGTCGATGTATATTGCTGACGGACACCATCGCTCAGCAGCTGCAGCCCTCGTTGGAGCAGAAAAGCAGAAGCAGAACCCCAACCACAAGGGCGACGAGGAGTATAATTTCTTCATGGCCGTTTGCTTCCAGGCTTCGCAGTTGACCATTCTGGACTACAACCGCGTGGTAAAGGACCTGAACGGCTTGAGCTCGGAAGAATTCCTCGCCGCACTGAAGAAGAACTTCGACGTGGAGGACAAAGGCACGGAAATCTACAAGCCCCAGCAGTTGCACGAGTTCTCGCTGTATCTGGATGAGCACTGGTTTAGCCTAAAGGCGAAGGAAGGCACTTACGACAACAGCGACCCCATTGGCGTGCTCGACGTGGACATCTCCAGCCGTCTGATTCTCGACGAGATTCTGAACATTGGCGACCTGCGCTCCTCACAGCGTATCGACTTCGTGGGCGGTCTGCGTGGACTGGGTGAACTGAAACGCCGTGTGGACTCAGGTGAGATGCGTGCAGCACTGGCACTATACCCCGTGTCGATGCAGCAGATCATGGATATTGCCGACAGCGGAAAAATTATGCCGCCAAAGGCTACCTGGTTCGAGCCGAAACTGCGCTCGGGTCTCGTGATTCATAAATTATCGTAATAACGGAATATCGTTATAACGGAATAACGCTATTTCGAGAAGATGACCGACGAATACAAAACCATATCAGGCACAAGCGAGGGATATTACACCGAAAAGCGGAGCAAGTTCCTCGCTTTTGCCCATCATGTGGAGACCACTGACGAGGTAAAGGACATTGTGGCAGGCTATCGTAAGAAATACTACGATGCCCGCCACGTGTGCTATGCCTATATGCTGGGCGCCGAGCGAAAGGAGTTCCGTGCCAACGACGACGGAGAACCCTCGTCGACAGCAGGGAAACCCATTCTCGGGCAAATTAACAGCAACGAACTGACCAACATATTGATTGTCGTGGTGCGTTATTACGGCGGAGTGAATCTAGGCACCAGCGGACTCATCGTTGCCTACAGGGAGGCAGCATCCGATGCACTCGCCCACTCTACCATAGAAACACGTCAGGTAGAGGAAATCGTGAAGTATTCGTTTGCCTATCCGCAAATGAACGATGTGATGCGCATCGTGAAGGACATGAATCCACGCATCGTCAGTCAGACGTTTGAAAACACTTGCGAAATCGTGCTGAGCATCCGCAAGAGCGAGGCTGAGCAGTTGCGCAGCAAACTGGCCAAGCTACTCTAATTCAATAATCGTCTCTTCGAACATTCCGTCGCGATTGATGACATACCGGCGGGAATTCACCAATTCGGGCTTACGCTCACGGTCGTGTGACTGATAGTAAATAATGAGCGTAATCTCGTATTTACTGGTAACATAATACTCCATAGCAGTCTGTCCGAAATCGTCCTCGCGGTCTTCGTCCTTCTGTTCGTAGATGCACAGCTGATCAATGGGCTGATGGCGAGAATCCATTGTATACAGGTAAAGACGCGGGGTGATAGAGTCTACCATTTCGGCCACCATGAAAACCGGGCGGCGATAGGCTTTTGGAAGTGCCAAGGCCTTAAGATGAGCGCTGACAGGATATCCGAAATATTCATTGATAGTCATGGGCACGGAAACGAAATGTCCTATCTGCCAAAGGTCGCTACCTGCCGATTTGATGGGCAGGGTATGGATGGCCAGCGTATCGAACCAAGCATCAACAGGATTATCGTAGATGCCAGCCTTTTGCTGGATATCCTTTACGGTCTCTGCCTTGCGAATGCTGTCGACCATATTCATGTAATAGGCTGCATCACGCTTGCGTCCGCCACAGGCAGAGAAACACACCAACAAGACCAGCATCACGCCGAAAAATGGAAGAGAAGAAAAGAAATTTCTATTCATAGAATCCATGTTTTATCAGTTTTCGGAGCCAAAGTTACGAAAAAATATGGATTTTTGTATGATGTCATCAGTTTTTTTTGTACTTTTGCATCATTCATGAAGGATCTTTCGATTCTAATACCCACCTTCAACGATGCCTGCGACGCGTTGGTCACGGCATTGCATGGTCAAGCCGAGGCATTGGGCATCGACTACGAGATTATTGTGGCTGACGACGGTTCGACGGACGATGCCGTTGTGGAAAGGAACAGGCGAATCAATGGTTTGTCGCATTGTAGGGTCCTAGAACAACAGCAGAATATAGGGCGTGCTGCCATCAGAAATTTTCTGACGCAGCAGGCCCGGTATGAATGGCTACTGTTCATTGACAGCGACATGGTGGTATGCAGGGAGGACTTTGTCAAGCGGTATGTGAGCCATGAAGGCCACGACATTGTGTATGGAGGGCTAGTCATAGGACCTGTGCAGACAGGGAACCTGCGGTCCGTCTATGAGAAGGCGGCAGAGAAGGATCATACCTTGGAAAAGCGCCTGCAGAGTCCCTATCAGGACTTTCATACAGCTAATTTCATGATTAAAAGAGAGCTGATGTTACAGCATCCTTTTGACGAGCGCTTCCGCTATTATGGCTACGAGGATGTGCTGATGGGAAAAGCCATGAAACAGGCTGGTTTCGCCATCAATCATATTGACAATCCGCTGAGCTTTGAAGTCTTCGAGGACAACGAAGCCTTTGTGGCCAAGACGGAAGAAGGATTGCGCACGCTGTATACCTTCAGAGACGAGCTGAAGGGCTATTCGCGCCTACTGGACCGCATCGAGATGCTGCCTATGGGAATTGTCAGGCTGTGGCACCGGCTCTTCGGTCCTATAGAAAAAAGAAAACTGTTAGGCCCACGTCCAAGCCTAACAGTCTTCAACCTCTATAAAATCGGTTATTATGCTACCCTCCAGGGGCAGAACCCCAGAGGCTAAGCACCTTTTTTACTTCATAATAACCTTCTTTCCGCTCTTGATGTACACACCCTTCGTGGGATGATCAACACGCTGACCTTCGAGGGTGTAATAAGAATCATTGCCCTGGCCGGTGGACTGAATGTTCTCGATTCCCGTGACAGACGGCGTCTTCACCAGAACATCGAGCACTATTCTAACGTCGTGGCCGAAGGCATCCTTCATCGTAACAATCAGGTATTCAGTATGATCAGCTACAGGTGCGGCATCGCTCTGGGTATTGCACTGAACATATTCAATCTTGTTGGTTGCAATATTGATGGAAGGAACAAAGTACGGATTCTTCAAACCTGAGCCGTCAGCCTTGGTATTAAGTTCGATGGTGTGGTTGGCGATGTCCAGGAAGTTTTTGTCAACCAGTCCGCGCAGCAAGACACTACTCGCAGTACCATTTCCGAAGAAGCCCGGATCGTAAGTATTCTTGGAAGCGATATCGTTGAAATCGCTGGTACGAGTCAGAGCCTCGTGACTCCACATAAGCTTCGCCTGCTTGTTTGCATCGACCCATGCAAAGGTGTTGGCGTGGTGCCAGCAAGCATACTGGAACTGGAAGGTCTGGCCCTTGTCAACACGATAATCCTTGGCAAAGCATTCGACAGAACCATTGGCCTTCAGTTTGGTAGAAACGCCACGATAGAGGGCAGAAGTCTTTACCTCGTGCCAAGTCTTACCGTCAATGTAGCTGGCGTCAACATTCAGCATGTACTTCTGATTGGTGTCGTAGCCCACAGGATGTTCGTAGGCCACTCCCTTGCCGTCGCCGTCAACGAGAGCTACATCCTCGTCGCCCTCACGCAGAGAGGTGCCAAATACGAACTCGAAGCTTTTGTCCCACTCGTCCTCTACATAGACACCTGTATCCATACCGTTCTGTCCGTTCTTCGACAGGTTGTAGAAGATATTGGTCAGGTTCTTGAAGCCATTCGTGGCCTTATCATCACTGGCATCGTAGCAAGCTTCCATCTCCGTCTTGGTCTGATGGTAAGCAAAACCACGAGGGTCGCCGGGAACAGCCCAGGGACAATATGGGAATGCGGTGGTGTATTCCTTATTGGGAATCATGTAGGCAATGACCTTGCCAGAACCATCCTCCACTTCTTGCTTCGGACGGAACACCAGCGTGGTTGCTTCGTCAGGCATCACCTTGGTCAGTCGGAAATGCCAATGGATGCGAGCTATACGGACAGCAGGAGTAAATTTCGTATCGTATTCATAACCTGTAAGTACGAACTCATAAGTCGCATCGTCAACCAGATTCTCGATGTTCTGCGGAGTAATGGTCATTGTTTTCCAGGTGTCTCTGAGGAAACCAGCAGGAAGTATAGCAGAGTTACCAGAGGAAATAGTCTGAGCAGCAGGATCATCACCATTCCAGTTGAAACGGAAGTAGTCAAGAGCCACATAACGAGCAACTCCTCCTACCACAACCTTTGGATTGTTCAGTGGGTTGATAGTCAGCTCATACTCGTAAGTATTCACCCACTTTTTGTCAGTGTCGAAGGCTGAAGAAGTAACGGTATTACCCTGAGCGGAAGCAACAACAACAGCAGGTATCGGAGTTTCGTCTGAATCCGAAACGCTGCTCATTGCAAAAGCATTTGTCATAGTCATACTCATGAGTATGCTTAACACAGATGAGAAAATAAAATGTTTCATATCATCAAAATTTTAGGGTTTTAATTGTCTGCCTGTATTTGATATTTCTGTTTCCTCTCGCGCTTGGCCTTCTGTGGAGTGCCACTCACAGCGGTCGTGCTGCGAACGGTTTTTACACCACGATAGCCATTCCAACGTTCGTGGATTTTGCGCACATAATCAACCGTTTCCGAACCACGCATGTAGCCGTGTTTCACCACAGGATCATTATAATACTCTGCTTTGCTGAGTCCCAAAACGTAGGGCTCTACTTCGCGCCAATGAAGGGCGTTTTTGCCATTCTTACTGGCCAACGCCATAGCGTCACGGATATGGAAATGTCCGCCATTATAGGCTGCCAACACAAATTTGGTACGTTCGGCACGATCAGGAATATCAGCAAAAGTACGGTCCAACTCTCCCAGATATTTCGCTGCAGCAGCGATGTTTTGCTCTGGGTCGAAGATACTGCCACGAGGTAATCCCAAATGATCGGCGGTGCCTGGCATAATCTGCATCAAGCCACAGGCTCCAGCCCATGATCGTGCCTGAGGGTCGAACGTGGATTCCTGATAACATTGTGCAGCCATCAGACGCCAATCCCAGCGAATCGTTGACGCATAACGCTGGAAGAAACCATCGTAGTGGGAAATGACACCGCCTGCACGATTGAGCATGGGAGCAAAGACACGACGCTTGACAGAGCGTGTCGAAAGCAGAAACTCCTCTTGCTTCTTCATGGAATCGACCATCGACGGATGGAACCAAGCAGCCAGCTCCCGTTCCAGATCTTCTTTGTCGGAACCAATCATCCAGCCAAGGCTGTCCTTCTTCATCGGATAGCAAATGAGGTCTGCTTCGCCATCAGCAAGGCGCTGAAGCATCTCAGCAGAATCACGGCACACCTCCATGCGTAGCATCACGCCCAGCTTGTCGGCGAAGCTCTGTGCCAGCATATACTGTGTACCAAGATGGCGTCCATGATAATCGTAATAGGTTTCCGGTCCAGTCAGCGTGAGGGCTATCAATTCACCGTTACGCTGAATAGCATCGAGATCGAAATCATCATCGTAAGGAACGGTATCTGTAATCTGTCCCCATGGTGTTACCACAGGCTCCTGGCGTTTCTGTCCACACGAAATAAGAAAGAGCATGAAAAAGAGGTAGGCTGGCAAGGGCCAACCTACATTACTCTTCTTATTCTCAATCATGTGAAAGAATACGTCCATCCTCCATTAGTTCATGTTTTTGTGATTCCGTTGGGACTCGAACCCAAGACCCACAGCTTAGAAGGCTGTTGCTCTATCCAGCTGAGCTACGGAACCAAACCCCTCTCCTTAGAAGAAGAGGTAGCGATTGTCCTTAACGTTCGCCTTGAAGTAAAGCTCGTTCATGTAACGGCTTGCTGCCTGAAGAGCGCGCTGCTGCAACTGAGTCAGCTGCTGCTTAGCGTCGAACTTCACACCTTCGCGCTGCTTCTTAGAAAGCACCTGGAAGACATAAGCGGCACCATTACCCTTGACGGGAGTTCCACAGAAGTCGCCTGCCTTGAGAGAAGCAACAGCACCACTGAGCACGGGCTCGCTGGCACCAGCTGCCTGAACGAATGCGGGAGCTGAGAAGGTAATCTGACGAACGCTGTCGACAGTAGCGCCCTTAGCCTGAGCGTCGGCAATGCTCTTCACACCAGCCAACTTCTCGGCAGCCTTCGCAAACTTCTTGTCGCGAACAACTTCTTCCTTCACCATATCCTTCACGTCTTCGAGGTCACGATAACCTTCGGGATGTACCTTAGTCAGAGCGATGACCAACAGATGATCGTTGTTGCCACACTCATAAAGAGGAGAAACCTCGCCTGCCTTAGCATCGAAAATCCACTTCATAGCGTCGCGAGTAGAACGCAGACCAGCAACATTGTGCTCAGAGTTGTAAAGGTCCTTACGCTCCTGAACGTTGAAGCCGAACTTGGCAGCGTTCTTCTCAAGACCTTCGAGCGTCTTGTTCTCGCTCACATACTGGCTGAAGTTATTGTAAGCCTGTGAATAGGTTCCCTTCGAGAAGTCAATGGTGTGCTTCACTACTGCAACATCGTATTTGTCAACCATATTCTTGCGGTTGTTAACCTGCAGAATAATGTTGCCCTGAGTGAGCTCGATATTCTTCAGTTCGCCAACACCCAGAGTGGTCAGAGCGGTGAGATACTGCTTGGTATCAGCATCTACAGCTGTCATGCGCTCATACATCATAGAGGTGAGCCACTGCTTCTCGGCAGTCTGACCATACTTCTTAGCCAAAGCTTCAAAGTCAGCACCAGCCTTCAGAGCGGTATAAATACTGTCGGCACGCTTGTGGGCATCCTCGGCAGTTTCGCCACCAACCTGAATCTGACGATACTCTACAGAGTCGGGCTGCTGAACCTTAGCAATATACTTCACAACATTCATGGTGTTGTCAAAGCGGGTCTCAAAAGGAGCCGAAACCTGACCAACCTGCATTGAGTCAATCTTTGCTGCGATGTCAGTAGGAAGAGCAGCACGGCTTACAGGGAATCCCATATAGGGCTGCTGAGACTGAGCCTTGCGGACCACCTCTGCTACGGCCATACCAGCCTCGAACTGCATCTTGGCATCCTGCATCTTCTTCATCAACTCTGTACGGTCTGCTGCAGATGCTACTACCTGGAAGTCGACATACTTGATGTCGCGGCTCTCCACATACTGCTTGAACATCTCCTTCTTCTGATCATACATTGCCTTCAGATCTGCGTCGCTAACCTCAACCTCGTTATCCTTGATAGCGGAATAAGGAAGAACTGCCAACTGAATATCGCTCTCTTCGTTCTGACCATCGAAAGCCATCTTAGCCGATACGGGGTTCGAGAACAGGCACTGAGCCAGAAGAGTCTGATATTTTGAATTCAACAGGTTGTCGCGCAACTGCTTCTCCAGGAACTTCCAATAGTTGTAGATGCGCTGATACTGCTCTGCGACCTCAGGAGACTGCTGAGCCTTCTTGTAGTCGGCCAAGAACTTGGTAAGCTGAGTCACATCGAAACGACCCGTTTCCTGATTAACAAACGGAGTCTGCATCAACATGGGGTTGGTGCCAGCCTTCAACACGTTCTGAAGTTCCTCATCGGTAACAGTAAGACCAAGCTTTGAAGCCTCTTTCTCGAGGATGGTGTTGTTGACAAACTGCTGCCAAACCTGATCCTTCACCTGATTCAGCTCCTCCTCAGAGAGGTTGTCACGACCCTGAGTCATCTTGATGACATCCTGATACTCGTCAACGAGTGACTGGAAGTCCTGTACCGAGATTTTCTTACCTAACACTTCGCCGACCTGCTGACGACGCTCGTTACTTGTTGCCTCGCATGAGCGGAACATCTCTTCGGCAATGAATGCAAAAAGGGCCAGACCAATCACCGTAGCGAGTACTGGTCCCCAGCTTCTGATTTTTCCAATTGCTGCCATTGTTTTATTCTGTTTTTAATAATTTTCTGTTCTTTAAAATCGACATTTGTCAATTCGGCCTGCAAAATTACTCATTTTCTTTGAATTGAGCAAATTTTTGCAGGGGAATTTAGGTTATTCCGCGACTTTTAGCCTTACCAATTCAATTTTTGTCATGGTATTCTTGACGATTTTGAACTGGAAGCGTCCTATGGACACTATCTCGTTCAGCTTCGGGAACGACTGATATTCATGCAGGATAAGACCGCCCACGGTCATATAGTCGTCACTCTCTGGCAGATCCAAATCGAAGAGTTCGTTGACCTTCTCAATTTCAAGTCGTGCCGAGAGCATGTAGTCGCCGTCAGACAACTGCTTGGCCACGTATTTCTGGTTGTCGTGCTCGTCCTCGATATCACCGGTAATTTCTTCCACAATATCCTCTAAAGAGACAATACCGCTCGTTCCTCCAAACTCGTCAATCACCACTCCGAGCGACTTCTTCTGCTGTAGGAAAATATGCATCAGTTTTCGAGCTGCCATCGTCTCTGGGACATAAGGCATTTGCTGAATATGTTTCTCGATTTTAGTAAAATGCTTGAACATCTCGGAAGAGTGGATATAGCCTATGATATGGTCGATATCTCCGCGATAAACGATAATTTTCGAGTGGCCGCTTTCAATGAACTTATTTTTAAGCTGTTCTATGGTAGTGTCCTCGATATCAATAGCGTCAATCTCTGTACGCGGTACCATACAGTCACGAACTTTCGTGTCTGCAAAATCGAGGGCATTATGGAACAGCTCCACCTCGTCTTCAATCTCTGCATCATTTTTGGCATTATCAATACTCGACTGTACAAGATAGTCGAGGTCGACCTTCGTAAACTCCTTTCCTTCAGTCTCTTTAGGCATCTTGGCACCGATAAGGCGCAAGAGTCCGCGAGAAAGCATCGTAGAGAATCGGGAAATGGGCCATAGAATGACATAACACAGGAATGCCGGCAGTGCAAAGAATGTCAGCAGCCCGTTAGGATTTGACTTGAAAATGGTTTTCGGCAGGAATTCTCCCGTAAAAAGCACCACTATCGTCGACAGAAGCGTGTCACAGGTCACTCGGGCTCCATCGCTCAGCGGGGCAAAGATGGTCGTATCGAAGATTTGCGCAAAGAGTATACCATAGACCACCAACGCTATATTATTGCCCACCAGCATCGTAGAGATAAAATGGCTGGGCTGGCGGTAGAACACATCCAGTGCACGCTGTGCAAGTCCATGCTTGTCACGATCCATCTCAACACGTAAGCGGTTGCTGGACACAAAGGCGATCTCCATTCCCGAAAAGAATGCCGAGAACACCATCGATATCAATAGTCCTATTATCAGATTCGTCATGGCTACGGGATGATAGGTTTAGGAGAGGCTTTTTTGTGTGTGGCAGCAGGACGCGAAGGCATCTTCGGTTGTACTGAATCGCGGTTCTGGTTATCAGAAGATTGCTGATTATTGTCGCCCTCGATATCCTCAGACTGGAAGGAGCCCACACTATTGGTTACCTCATAATGTTGCATATGCTCGTCACTACGGAAATAAGTTCCTTGCAAGGTACGCTCAGGAGTAACCACCTTGGAGAACTTGTATGAATAGAATTCATGTTTGATACCGTCCCAAAAAAGTTCCTCGCTGTCGAACACCAGACCGTTTACGTTTTTGATATGCACGCGTCCACGCAATTCCCAAAGTTTCTGCTGCTCGTAATACCATGCCGTATCGGCATTGATATAGCCTTCCACGTGGAACTGCTCGTCAAACTGTTCCAGGAAGATACCCTTTTCGAAAGTCCAACGGGGAGGCTGTTTGACGGTATTGACATCCCAGCGCTCGGTGACAATCTTATATTTGATGACGCCCGAATCGCTGATCAGCGTGTTGACTCCATAGCTGGTCATCATTGATACCGAGTCTCGTTCATTGATGGCAGGTGCTGTGTGTTCATGAACCTCAGTACATGAACATAAAGCAATCAAGAGCAAACTATGAACGATTAGTCGACCTTCCATTTTGCAAACCAACGTTCGTTGAATGTCAGTCCAATATTAATGCGGAATGTATTCTCCGTCAACATGTTCTTCGCCGAGTTGTGAACCCACTGGGCACTGATATTCAGCGAAGTACGGTTGTTCCAGGTGTTTACGATGGGAAAACCGAAACCGGCACTCAGCGTCAGTTCCTTCGGACCGTCTTGCGTACCTATTTTATAATAAGGTGTTGCATAAGAGGCTCCCATGCGATAGTGTACACGCTTCAGGAATTTACGGTTCATGGCGTCAGGAATCCAGTCGAAACCCACCGTAATTTTATGACGGTCGCAAAGAATACCACTTGTTGCCTCGTAATGCTTGGTGGCATTATTGACGGCGGGGAAGTCTAACGAGCCCCACTTCTGCAACTGATAGTCAGCGCCAACGGTCAGACTGTTCTTGTGTACCACGGTAGCACCAAAGCCAAAGGAATAAGGCAGGCTCAGACCATTTGCCACACTATCGGTTGTTGTCGACGACACGTTGGTGTTGCTATTGGTGTTCGAAATGCTCATGCGAGCATCGGCACCTAGCTTATGGCCAAAGCCTACGATGGCGCCTAACGTCAGACGATCGTTCTTGGTAATGTCGCCAGACCACTGGGCACCCAGGTCAAGCTTCCAATTGTTGACGTTGATGCTATAGGTGCGAGTCAACGTGTTGGCATAACTGTCGCTGAACACCGATGTCACCGTCTTCTCGTACTTTCCCCAGAAATACGACATGTTAGCACCCACGGAAAAGCCTTTGGCAAATTCCCATCCCAAGCCCAGGAAAGCCTGCGAGAAACCACCGCTGCCCTTGTAAGTGTTGTTGTAATAGTTGTCGCCAATGCCACCGAAATAGTCGCTTTCGTGCGAGCCAATCCATTGGGCATTATAGAAACTATATCCAATATTAGAATAAGGTATGACGCCGAAGCTGGCACCCACCTTCTTCAAGACGCGGAACGAAGCCACAGCATAGTCAAAATCGGCAGTACGGGCATTCTTCTTGACTTCACCCTCCTTGAAATTCGTGATTTGTCCCGAGAGACCAATATCGAAGATCATGGTCAGAGAGTCTACTGCAGAATATGAGGCGGGATTCACCACATTGGGAAACTTGCTGTCGCGCACGCCAATAGAGAGTCCGGACATTCCACGGCTGAAGCTTAACGACTGATCGGCCAGCACGCCTAAGCCAAACTGACTGTATGGGGATAGTGTATTGCTGATTTGACCCATAGCGGAGATGGCCATCAAGCCCGCCAAGATGCTTCCAAATATTCGTTTTTTCATCTATTTTTTCTTACTTATTCGAAAATCGTCTGCAAAATTATTGAAAAAAAACGAAATAAACGCACGATAAGTGGAAAATATAAGCTAATTTTGCATCGTGAAACATTTAAAAACCATTTTTTGTGCTCTTAAAACCCTTTTTGGGGTTATCTTGGTGGGTGTATCAACAGCAGCCTGGGGACAAACGCCCCAGCAGGAAATGCCTGTTGTCGACCCGATGGATTCTGTGGAAATCAGTTTGCTGACCTGTCAGCCTCACGACGAGGTTTACAGCCTTTATGGACATACTGCCATCCGATTCCGCGACAGCCGGGAGGGAAAGATGATCGATGCCGCCTTCAACTACGGCGTCTTCGATTTCAAAAAGTCGATGTTCGTACTCCGTTTTGTTTTCGGACTGACAGACTACGAATTAGGAGCATATCCTTATAAATACTTCGTTCAGGAATATCGCAAGTTCGGTTGTCTGGTCACAGAACAGGTGCTGAATCTGACTTCCGAAGAGAAGCAGAAACTGCAAGACGCACTATCAGAGAATCTGCGTCCCGAGAACAAGATTTACCGATACAATTACTTCTACAACAACTGCACGACGAAGGCTCGCGATATCATCGAGCAGTGCATCAACGGAAAAGTAGAATATGCTGAACGAGAAGGATTTACACCATCATACCGAGACATGGTTCACGAGATGACTCGCAACAATCCATGGTCTCGTTTCGGTAACGACATTCTGCTTGGCATCAAGGCCGACAAACCCACCACGCAACGCGAGCAGGAATTCCTGCCTGACCACCTGATGTACGATTTCGACCGTGCACAGATTTATACGAACGGACTATACCGTCCGCTGGTCAAGGAACGGCGCATAGCAGTTCCCGCTGGCGTGCAAATAGTCGAGAGCGGATTCCCGTTGTCGCCCATGACGTGTGCCCTCATTCTGTTGGCCGCCGGTCTCGTCATATTCCTCATCGAGTGGAAGATGTGCCGAGCCTTTGTCGTTTGGGATATACTGCTCATAATAGCTGCCGGCACCATAGGCATCGTGCTGACCATGATGCTTTTCTCGCAACACCCGACGGTGAGCCTGAACCTGCAGATTATCCTGTTCAATCCCCTGCCCTGGTTCTTCCTCTGGCCCGTCATCAGAGGGCGCCAAACCCGCTATTGGATGATAACCGCCATACTGTGCATTTTGTTCCTGATAGGCGCTCTTTTCCAATCATACGCAGAGGGCATTTGGGTTTTGGCATTATGTTTGCTGTTTCAATGTATACTTCATTTGTATAGAGTGCGTCAATGAGAAACCGATACTTATATATCACCCTCCTGTCGTTGCTGGGCTTTAGTGCAGAAGCCACAGCCCAGGTATTGGCCCGGACTCCTCAGCTGGTGGTAAACATCACCATCAACCAGCTGCGCACCGATTTGTTGGAAACCTATGCCCCACTCTATACTGACGATGGCTTGAAGCGCTTGCTCGACCAAGGCATGGTTTTCCCTTCAGCCACTTATCCTTTCACTCCCGTTGATCCTGCCGCTGCTGCCGCTTCCGTACAAACTGGAACCACTCCTTATTATAATGGGATCACCGGCGCGGAATGGATGAACCGCAGCACGTTGCGCCCGCAGAACATTGTCGACGACAAGGAGCAAGGCCCCGCTCCCACGCAGCTGATGACGTCGACCATAGGCGACGAGCTGAAGATAGCCACCACGGGACAAGGCAAGGTTTTTTCGTTTGCCACCAATCCCGAATGTGCCATTTTGTCAGCAGGACATGCTGCCGACGGAGCCGTGTGGACCGCCAACGGACAATGGCAGATGGCATCCTATTACAAACCTGCCAACCAATGGCTGAACTGGTATGTCAACCAATGGTTGCCCACCAAGGATATGAACAGAAGCGTTACCGACCTGGCGCTCAAGTGCGTCGAGCAGTTGGGCTTAGGACGCGACGACCAGACGGACCTGCTCTGCGTCAACTACGACGTGCAGTCCGATGCTGTGGGCTATCAGCTGATGGACCACAATATTGCCGCCCTTCTGAAAGGTATTCTCGGCACCATTCCTCGCGAACGGGTTTTGTTCGTGCTGACGGGAACGGGTACGACTGAAGAAGAACAGGAACAAGACAACGAGCGCTATCGCATACCGACAGGCAAGGTGTATATCAACCGCTCTGCCAATCTGCTGAATATGTATCTGGGCGCCATGTATGGCTCTGCTCATTATGTGGAGACATACTACAAGAACCAGATTTTCCTGAACCAGAAACTCATCGAGCAGAAAAACCTGAAACGCCTCGAGGTGCTGCAGATGGCACAGGACTTCCTACTGCAGTTGAGCGGAATCCGTCAGGTTTATACCAACAACCAGCTGCAGACCGCCGACAGCCCGCTGATGCAGCACATCCGCAACGGATTCAACAAAGAGAAGTGTGGCGACCTCATCGTCGAGGTGGCTCCCGGCTGGCAACTGATCAACGAGGAGACGCAACAGCAAACCACCTACAGGTCGGCCATCGTTCATTTCCCGATTATTCTTTTCGGCTACAATATCCAGGCCCAGCGTGTGCTGACGCCGGTCACAGCCGACCGCATAGCACCTACCGTTGCACGCGCCATCCGCATTCGCGCACCCAACGCTTGCAAGGCTGAACCTTTGTTCTAAAAGGTTCTAAAAGCCAAATATTCCGACTTTTATGCAGGATTACGGATTTTTTTTCGTAATTTTGCACCCCAAATTGAATATTTACAAATAATCATTGAATAAAAAAGAATAACTATATGAATTTCAACAAGCTTTTACGCTCGCTGTTTGGCGATAAAGCCACGCGCGACATGAAACTTATCCAGCCTGTTGTAGAACAGGTCAAGGCAGCCTACCCTGCCATCCAACAGCTCGACAACGACGCCCTGCGCCAGCGCACCAAGGAAATCCAGCGTCAGGTGCAGGAGTCTGCCAAGGAGCAAAAAGAGGAAATTGAGAAACTGAAGGCCACCATCGAGGACACGCCCATCGACGAGCGTGCCGACATCTTTGCCAAGATCGACAAGATTGAGAAGGAAGTGCTCGAAATCTACGAGAAAGCCCTCAACGACGTACTCCCCGAGGTGTTTGCCATCGTCAAGGACACGGCACGTCGCTTTGCCGAGAACGAGGAAACCATCGTTACCGCTACCGATTTCGACCGTGAGCTGGCTGCCGACCCCCGCAAGGACTTCATTACGATTGACGGCGACAAGGCCATCTATCATAACCATTGGACTGCCGGCGGTAATGACCTGAAATGGGAAATGATCCACTACGATGTACAGCTCTTCGGCGGTACGGTGCTGCATCAGGGTAAGATTGCCGAGATGGCAACGGGTGAAGGTAAGACCCTCGTGGCTACCCTGCCCGTGTTCCTGAATGCATTGACCGGCAACGGTGTTCATGTGGTGACCGTCAACGACTATCTTGCCAAGCGTGACTCCGAGTGGATGGGACCGCTTTACATGTTCCACGGACTCTCCGTCGACTGTATCGACAAGCACCAGCCCAACTCTCCCGAGCGTCGTAAGGCTTACCAGGCCGATATCACTTTTGGTACGAACAACGAGTTCGGTTTCGACTACCTTCGCGACAACATGGCCATTTCGCCCAGCGACTTGGTACAGCGCGCCCACAACTACGCCATCGTCGACGAGGTCGACTCTGTGTTGATCGACGATGCCCGTACCCCGCTGATTATTTCTGGTCCCGTGCCCAAGGGCGACGATCAGATGTTCGAGGAGTACCAGCCGCTGGTCGAAAAACTCGTTGGTGTACAGAAGCAGCTGGCCACCCAGTTCCTGGCCGAGGCCAAGCAGAAGATTAGCGAGGGCCAGCAGAAGAACGACAAGAAACTGATGGACGAAGGTTTCCTGGCTTTGTACCGCTCGCACAAGTCGATGCCGAAGAACAAGCCGCTCATCAAGTACCTCTCCGAGGAGGGTATCAAGAGCGGAATGCTGAAGACCGAGGAGACCTATATGGAGAACAACAACCGCCGCATGCCCGAGGTGGTAGAGCCCCTCTTCTTCGTCGTCGACGAGAAGCTGAACTCATGCGACCTGACTGATAAGGGTACTGCCTGGCTGGCCAATCAGGTCAACGATAAGGACCTCTTTGTGCTTCCCGACATCACCGGTCAGCTGTCTGCCCTCGAGGGCGACACCTCGCTGAGCGACGAAGAGCGCATCAACAAGAAGGACGAGATGCTGCAGCACTATGCTGTCCAGTCCGAGCGCGTCCACACCCTGCAGCAGCTGCTCAAGGCTTACTGCATGTTCAACCGCGACGACGAGTATGTGGTCATCGATGGTGAGGTCAAAATTGTCGACGAGCAGACGGGCCGTATCATGGAGGGTCGCCGCTGGAGCGATGGTTTGCACCAGGCTGTCGAAGCCAAGGAGCACGTCAAGGTCGAGGCTGCCACGCAGACCTTTGCCACCATTACCCTGCAGAACTACTTCCGCATGTACCACAAGCTGGCCGGTATGACCGGTACCGCATCTACCGAGGCCGGCGAGTTCTGGGACATCTATAAGCTCGACGTGGTGGAAATTCCCACCAACCGTCCTGTAGTCCGCGACGATATGGACGACCGCATCTACAAGACTGCCCGCGAAAAATACCGTGCCGTCATCGAAGAGGTGGTGCGCCTGCGCAATATGGGCCGTCCTACGCTGATTGGTACCACCAGCGTCGAGATTTCCGAGTTGCTCTCCCGCATGCTCGATATGTATGTCAATCCCGAGACCGGCAAGCGCGAGGGTATTCCCCACCAGGTGCTGAACGCCAAGCTGCACCAGAAGGAGGCCGACATCGTGGCGCTGGCTGGTCAGTCGACCAATGGCAAGGGTGCCGTTACCATCGCCACCAACATGGCCGGTCGTGGTACCGATATCAAGCTTTCGCCCGAGGTAAAAGCAGCCGGTGGTTTGGCCATCATCGGTACCGAGCGCCACGAGTCGCGTCGTGTCGACCGCCAGTTGCGCGGTCGTTCAGGACGTCAGGGCGACCCGGGTTCTTCGCTGTTCTTCATCTCGCTGGAAGACAAACTGATGCGCCTGTTCGGTTCCGAGCGTATCGCTACCGTCATGGATCGTCTGGGCTTCAAGGAGGGCGAAGTGCTCGAGAGCTCGATGATTACCAAGCAGGTTGAGCGCGCCCAGAAGAAGGTCGAGGAGAACAACTTCGGTATCCGTAAGCGCCTGCTGGAATACGACGACGTGATGAACAAGCAGCGTACCGTTGTCTATTCGAAGCGCCGCCACGCACTCATGGGCGAGCGCATCGGCATGGACATCTCGAACACCATCTGGGACCGTGTGGTGAACATCATCGAACAGAACGACTACGAGGGCTGCAAGGAGCAGTTCATCAAGGTCTTTGCCATGGAGTGTCCGTTCACCAGCGAGGAGTTCATCGAGAAGAACCACGAGCAGCTCTGCGAGGAAGTGTTCCAGATTGCCATGGGCAACTTCAAGCGTAAGATGGAGCACGTCCAGGAGGTGGCCATGCCTGTCATCAAACAGGTTTACGAGACGCAGGGCCAGATGTACGAGCGCATCGTAGTGCCCCTGACCGACGGCCGCAAGATGTATAACATCGCTTGTAATCTGAAGGAGGCTTACGACACCGAGTGTAAGTCGGTGGTCAAGGAATTCGAGAAGCAGATTCTGCTCCACATCATCGACGATGCTTGGAAGGAGAACCTGCGCGAGCTCGACGAACTGAAGCACTCCGTACAGAACGCCTCTTACGAACAGAAAGACCCGCTGCTCATCTTCAAACTCGAGAGCGTCAAGCTGTTCGACAACATGGTGAACGTCATGAACAACCGTTCCGTCTCGATCCTGATGCGTGCCCAGATTCCTGAGATGCAGCAGGTTCAGGAGGCTGCTCCCGAGGAGCACACCCAGCGTTCGCAGTACACCGAGTCGAAGCAGAGCCTCACGCAGGAGCAGATGACCGACCCCAACCAGGCCGCCGCCGCTGCTCAGGACACTCGAGCCCAGCAGCCCCGCACCCCGATTATCAAGGACAAGCTGCCTGGTCGTAACGATCCCTGTCCTTGTGGCTCGGGCAAGAAGTTCAAGAACTGCCACGGACGAGGCTTAGTATAATGCATAATTCATAATGCATAATTCATAATGCATAATTCATAATGCATAATTCATAATGCATAATTCATAATTATGATTAAGATAGAAAATCTGAAAAAGCAGTTTGGCGAGACATGCGCCTGCGATATCCCGTCGTTTACCATTAACGACGGTGACATCCTGGGCTTGGTAGGCAACAACGGCGCCGGCAAGACTACCCTCTTCCGCCTGCTCCTCGACCTGCTTAAGGCCGACGACGGCAGCGTGCAGATTGATGGTATTAACCCCGCAGAAAGCGAAGCCTGGAAACAGGAGGTCGGAGCCTACATCGACGAAGGATTCCTCATCGATTTCCTCACCCCCGAGGAGTATTTTGCCTTCCTGGGCAAGGTGTCGGGCATCAGCCAGCAGGAAACCGACGAGCGCATGCAGATGTTCGAGCGCTTTGCCAATGGCGAGGTGTTCGGCCAGAAGAAGCTCATCCGCAACCTCTCGGCAGGTAACAAGATGAAGGTCGGCATCATTTCGGCGCTGTTCCGTCATCCCAAGACCGTCATTCTCGACGAGCCTTTCAATTTCCTCGACCCCACCAGCCAGCTGGTGCTGAAACACCTGCTGCAGGACTATGCTCAGCAGACGGGAGCCACCATTCTCATCTCGAGCCACAACCTGCAACACACCGTCGACATCTCCACCCGCATCGCCCTGCTGGAGCACGGACAAATCATTCGCGACCTGCCCAATGCCGAAGGAAGTGCTTCTGCCGAGTTGCAGGAATACTTCGGGGCAGAATAAACCAGAAGAACTGCTAAAGACAACAGGAAAGTATACAAACCATAAAAAAAGTCGGACCAGCCTCACCGCCAGCCCGACTCTTTACATTTTTACTTTAAAAGGCGCTAACCTTTTTTACGCTCCCGTGCCGAAGTCATCGTCGTCGTTGCCGCCGCTCAGCTCTGTCGACAGAGTAAAAAATACATCTGCTGATAAGTTCATATATTCTATTGGCTTTTATTCTCCGTCATCAAAGGTGTCGCCATAGAATCTGGGGGCTTGGACGGGTCCACCTCCGCCAGAGTTCCCGGCCAACAGTTGGTGGCGCTTATGCAGTTCGACGACCTGCATGCTCGGGGTCTGATAACTTTTCTTTTTCATCGGATAACAACGTTAGTGTAGTTGGAGTTATACAATTGGAAGTAAGCATAATCGGAGTACACGGGGACATCCTCAGAGGGCCAGTACAACTTGTTGTCGTTGCCGAAGAACAGCTTGCTGTGGTCGTTGGACTTCAGCGTCAGCGGGTCATAGACACCCACGAAGGCGATGACCTCCTCGTTGCCGTTGCTCATGGTGACCTTGACGGGGCTGCCGTCCTGGATGGTGACTCCGCTGAAAACGGGGCTCAGTGCGTCGTCGCCTGCATCCCAGCGCACGATGTAGGGGCGGTGGGCCTTGAGGCTGGCTACGGCACTGAACTTCAGCGTCATGGTGTTGCCTGAGCACTCCACGCTCTTCAGTTCCCTGACGGAGGCTCCGTCGAGCGGTGTGCCAGCGAAGTCGTTAAGGTCGAAGGGCAGCGTGAGCGAGTTCCACGTGCCGTTCTTGTAGAACCGGCGCCCGCCGAGGGTGACGTTGGCCTTCTTGCCGGCATAGTGGGCTATCAGCTCGGTGTTGTCGGTATCGTAGTCGAGGCGGACGTTGGCCACTGTCTGGTCTTGCGGTTGCTCCTGGCCGCCTACCTTCACGGTGTAGCCCTCCTTCATGGTGATGTTCATATCGTCGCAGCGCCAATGGATGGTGAACTGCTTGACGCCGTAGCTGTGGGCCAGACCCTGCAGGATGTCGGCATTGAAATCGAAGACGGACTTGGAGTAGTCGATGAAATTGCTGATGACCTCAACGCTTGTCGGTGTCTTGTCGCAGACGGTGAACATGTTGGCATAGAGGTCGGGATACGACTTATTGAGATAGTTCTCCATCTCGCCCTGTGCTCCGACGACGACACCGTTCTCCCACTCGTCGATGACGATGTTCATGCGCCAGGTCTGACGGGCGCGGTTGGGCTGCAGCAGTTCGTGGCTGAAGTTGTTGTCTCCGTCACAGTCCCAGGGTGTGTACTCGTACTTGGTTTTAATATTGTTCTTGCTTGATTTTTTCGACTCCAACAGTGCGGCCGTCTCAACCAAGGAGTAGATATTGACGGTGTAGGCACCTTCAGGGTTTTGCACCGACCAGCAGATTTCGTTCAATAAGTCGGCATCGCTCACTAGGATTTCGGATGCTGTCTGATGGCAGTAGGTGTAGTCACTCCCATAAATATCATGCGCTACATAGCCCTTGGGCTTGTTGCCTTCGTAGGTCCAACTTACCTTTAGGCCATTGGTGTTTTTCGATACGGTCAGGTCTTCGATGGCTCTCGAATAGCCCATGTTGAATGAGCGGCTGTCAGTAAAGCCCTTAGAAAAACTGCCACCGAAGTTGCCATTAAGCCCCCAACCGGGTACCTGTGTATGGCCTCCACTCAAACCCCACGTGATGCCTACGGTGGTCGTCGAGGTATGTGACGTGCCAATGCTAATAGACTGCGTGGTGCTGCTGTTCTTGGTTTCGGGCAGGGCGGCCTCCAGCGCGATGGAGCCCTTGCCGGTTAGTTCCATCGAGGTGACATATTTCGAGAGGAAAGCACCATACCAAAGATGCCAGTCACTCCCATAGTTAGAAGCTTTCCACCATCTATTTTCTCCTGTGTTCGGGAAAAAAATCTGATAACCATTTTTCTCACCCATGCTTAGGGTGATGTTCTGCTTGACATAGTAATAATCCTTATTATTATCCACGTCGTGAACACCCCATGAGCGAAGGGTCTGTTTCACTCTTTTCGTTCGTCTTAGCGTTTCATTTTCCCAATCTCGGTATCCAGCATTTCCGACAAACGTGAACGTCTCGCTGGGATCCATAAGTTCGTTGATGGCCTCTTCGGCACTGGCACGGTTTGTTGCACGTCTCGGGGCTTGGGCCACTCTGGGCTTATCTGCCTCGTTGAGCCACTCGGCAGCGGCATCTGCCATCTGGCCGTTGTGGAATCCATTGCGCGTGGTCTTTATATTCATGTCGTTGTCGGTACGGTTGCCCTCATCGTCGATGGTGTAGGCGTGTACGTCGGTTTCCTCCACAAACGGCTCCTGCATGAAATACTGGCCACTGTTGAGAATGAGCATCTCGACGATGGGTTTTTTCGCCCTGTCGACGAGGCTACCGTTGTTGGCCCTTGCCACTTTGACGATGTTGGCGATGCGCGTCTTGATGCGCTCCACAGCCTGTGTTTCCTCAACAATCAGACTGAAAGGCTTGCCATCCATCAGGAACATGTTGCTCCAGCGTTCTTTCTGCTTCTTCAGCAGGGCTACGGCAAACTTGGCTCCAAACTCGACTAAGTGCAGGCTCGTAGGGGTCTCAATGGCTAGGTAGCCGCCCTTCAGATAGACATCGGCTATGGACTCGACAGTGGACAGGGGGATGGTAAGCGCGTCGCTGCCCTTTACCACCACCATTCGTGTCGCATCAGTAATCTCGTCAGCGGTCTGCGGCAGTCGCTTCACGAAGGCGGCTCCCGTCGAGTTGTTGTCAAACTGGCTCAGCACGGCGGCTGGTATGTTGGCCGTCACGCTGACAGTCATCTGGTCGGTGGTCGGCTCCACCTCTTTTGTTTCTGTAGTGGTCTCCACCTCTGCGCCTTCCGTCTGTGCAGGGCTGTCGTCATCCTTACACGAGGAGAGCATCACTGTTGTTGTGCCACAAATCAGGATAGTGGCAAGAATCCAAACGAATCGTAGTTTCATTGTTGCTTTATTTGTACTTGTTTGGTTATTTTCGGCAAAAATACATAAAAATCTCCATATTACAAATATATGAAAAACTTTTTTTTGATTTATTACGATTTCAAGTTTCGCAAGTTAAAAATTTATTGAAATAAGGTCGCAAAAAAGAGCACAGGGATTTCCGTATGTCACTGAAATTTTGTAACTTTGAAGTGCTAATCAAAAAGTACAATAACCCTATGCTCAGCGACAAAGGGACGAAATGTTTTTGAAATATCCAAATTTTTACACAAGAAATTGTAATAATAAATATTAATAATCTGACACATTCCCCCCCATTCCTGCATCCCGTTCAAAAAATATCTAGACCCCGTTCTAAAAATATCTGCACCCCGTTCTAAAAAAATTTCTATCCCGTTCCAGTATTTTTTCCATCGCGGTGGCGGAAAAAGTCTGTCGTATTTCTCTGTGAATTTTTTGGGGGAATAGTTTGAAGGTCGAAAGGAGCGGTTATGTGCTTGATTTACAATGAA
>JAEEGH010001157.1_pt1 | contig 78135 bp, 83 predicted proteins | sample 9134181 | NCBI WGS metagenome assembly JAEEGH01 (sample SAMN16246544, study PRJNA631951) | gut metagenome | biome: gut microbiome; feature: rumen; material: DP-attached | host: Bos | place: Iran: Karaj | collected 2018-10 | reverse complement strand
TATATGCTTTTTTCTGTTTCATCCGGGAATACAATGGCGGCCCCCACCAAATCTTTTCCAATCATTGCTTGATACAAATGCCCCTCACTTGCCATTTGTTTATGCCATTCCACTGAATCAAATTCAGGCGGGCAGTCTCCTTTTGCGCCGCCAACATTTACATCTGTTTCAAAAGCTCTGATAGAAAAAGCCGTTTCAGACAAGATGCATGAATTGAGCGATGAAATGCGCAAAAAAAATCTCAGAATATTTTAGAATCTTTCTTGACTCTCCCCTTAGGGGATAACTTATACTTCATATTAGTTGGAGAACGAAATCTTATGCTGAAAATCGGTGAGTTTTCAAAGCTGTGTCAGATGACTGTAAAGGCACTCAGATTCTACGAAAAGGAAGGCCTTCTGATTCCTGCTTCCGTTGACGAATGGACGGGATACCGCTTTTACACGACAGACCAGCTGAGGCGGGCGGCAAAAATCAAATCTTACCGCCAGCTTGACTTGTCGATTGAAGAAATTAAGGCAATTTTTAAAGGAAAGAACGCGCGCAAAATATTCAGATATGATGCATGTAATTCCTGCAATAGGAGAGGAATTCAAAAAGCTCAATCCAAACCTTAAATGTGCAGAACCGCCCTACGAATTCTGTGAATACCCGGATGGCGAATATCGGGAAAACAACGTTCTTATCCGCCATGTGGAAGCCGTTACCGACTTTGGACAGGAGAGCGAGAATATCAAGTTTAAAAAACTTCCTGCCGTAAAAGTCTTAAGCATTTTCCATAAAGGCGCTTACAACCAAATTGGCGAGGCTTACGCTTTCATTATGAAATATGCCGAAGAAAACGGTTATAAAATCGCAGGTTTCAGCCGCGAATGTTACATCGACGGAATCTGGAATAAGGATTCTGTTGACGACTGGCTTACAGAAATTCAGCTTCCGACAGAGTAATGAAAGTTCCCGTCTGTCATAAGGCAGACGGGTTATAGTTTTTTTACTTTTTGCCGACTGTATTTCATCTGTACAAATATGCATCTTATCTGAAAGCCGTTGTATTTAATAAAGCTATTATTTATAATGCCAGTATTAAATGATTGGGAGAATTTTGGCATGAAGGATTTTATAGCTTACTGCGGTCTGGATTGCGAAACCTGCGAAGCTCGTCTACGGAATAGCAAAGATTATAAATCCATCGGAGAGTATAAAGATGCTTGAACTTGCAAAAGATTTTGAACTCGTAAGAGAAAAGTACATCAATGTGATTGAAAATACACCCGGCATGGAAGAATATGCCCGCTGGGTTTGCGGTCAGCATCCAACCGATGCAATGCTTAAATCTTACATCGAAAATAACGAGATGTATTTTTACATTGACGACGGAAATCTTGTCGGGATGATTGCAATAGTAATGCATCAGAATGATGATTACAAAACGGTTGCGTGGGATCGGGAGCTTAGAAACGATGAAGTTTCAACATTGCACATTCTTGCTGTGTGCCCGGAATATCAGAAAAAAGGGTATGGAGTGAAAATTCTTGAAGAGGCTGTGGAACTTTCCCGCAAAAATGGTAAAAAAGCTGTTCGCTTCGATGCGCTCAAATCAAATATTCCGGCTCAGAAAATGTACGAAAGATATGGCTTTAAATTTCGTGGCATTCAGAAGTTGTATTACGAAAATACAGGCTGGGCAGATTTTCTGTTCTATGAAATGAATATTTATAACGGAGCATAATATGGACAAGGAATGGTCTGAAAAGAATAAAAAAATGCAAACTCTTATTTCTAAGGAAGCGACATTTTCTGAGGGTATAAAAGTTCTTCTTGAATTGCGAGGCTCTTTGTTCGAGCAGATTACATCCATTGTAAAAACGTTTCCGTCGACGGCCTTTTACCAAATGCCCTTTGGATCGGGCGACGGGAACCATAACGCTACCCTCGCTTGGTCGCTTTGGCATCTGTTCCGCATAGAAGACATCGTCGCGCATGCATTAATTTTAAACGACAAGCAGATTCTTTTTAAAAACAGCTGGCTAAAGAAAACAAAAAGCCCGATCATTACAACCGGAAACGAGCTTGACGGCGAGGCGATGATTGACTTTTCAAAAAAGCTGAACGTCAAAGCCCTTTATGAATACTGCAAGGCTGTGATGGATTCCACAAACGAGTTTTTGAAGAGCTTGCAATTTTCAGACTTAAAGCGGAAGTTTTCGGTTGAGGACAAAGAGCGCCTTGCCGCAAGCGAATGCGTCAGCGCGGAAGAATCAGCTTCTTGGCTGATTGACTTCTGGGTCGGCAAAAATGTAAAAGGGTTAATACAAATGCCTTTTTCCCGCCACTGGATTATGCACGTGGAAGCGATGCGTCGAATCAAAAACAAGTTGTGTCAGGAGGCTAAAAAAGGCATTGACCAAATCGCCTATTGCGGGCTTTCCTGCAATCACTGTTTTCTTACGGCCTGGTGCGGTTCGTGCAGGACAATTTACAACACCTGTTCGTTCGCGACCTGTTCCCCAGACGGCGTATGCCCCAACACAGCCTGCTGCAAGGAAAAAGGCCTTGACGGCTGCTATGAATGCGACGAGCTTTATGATTGCAAAAAGGGCTTTTACTCATTGGGCAAAGAAACAAACGCCATAAGGGCAATGGCTCTTTTCATACAAAAACACGGAAAAAAGGAATTGCTGAAAGTCCTCGACACGCTCCACAAGAAAAAGAATTTCCAGAAGATTCAGGAAATTCTTGGCGAGGAAATCGAAGAAGGTCTGAGGATTCTGGAAGAAAACAGGTAGTGGAGAAAAAGCGTAATGAAAGATTTATCCGAATATTTAAAAGAAACAAACTGCATTGATTTTTATCTTTCGCTCGGAGCAGAGCCAATGAAAGATTGGACTGTTTACCGCATCGCAGGCGATACTCTAAAAACTCTTGGCAGCGAGAAGTAAAAATGAACTGTCGAATGAAAAGATGTTCCGGCAACGATAGTGATTTTATAGAAAATTGCTACCTTTTGGATTTGGATTTAGACAGGCGGCTTGGAAGGGTTGTCGAGCGTAAGCAATATCACCAATACAATCTGCTTGATGATATAAAAGAAGCTGTTGTCGTTTATTTGGGCGATGAAGTTGCGGGGGCGGGAGCTTTGCGAGAATATACTTACGATGATATAGAAAATGCCGTAGAACTCAAAAGAATCTTTGTGCGAGAAAAATTTCAGGGGCATGGAATCGGAACAAGGCTCGTTCAGGAGTTGATTAACTGGGCAAAGGAGCTTGGTTTTAAGAATATAATCCTTGAGACCGGCGAATTGCTGCAAGAATCCTGCCATGTGTATAAAAAGCTCGGATTTGAAATCATAAAGAATTACGGGCCTTATGTTTCCATGGCCGACTCGCTTTGCATGAAAAAAAAATTTTAATTGGGACTGATAAGGCGGAGTTTTTTACTATGATAAGAGAAGCAGAACTTACTTATATCAAAAAACGTGTACACGAATTGTATTGGAATGAAGATTTGAATTGTGCGAGGACGACTTTGCTTTGTCTTGCCGAATTGTTCAAAATGCCTCTAGAAAAGCAGACCGTTAATTCTGCAATCGGCTTGCACGGAGCCGGAAAATACAGGGCGCAGTGTGGGCTGGTCGAAGGAACTCTTATGTTCATCGCTCTGTATTTTAGCGAGAAGGGCAAAACAGAGGCTGAAATTGTTTCTGCCTGCCATGATTTTGCAAGCTCGTTTGAAAATGCGTTTTCCTCGCTCAGATGCCGCGAATTGCGCCCGAACGGCTTCAACGAAAATGACCCGCCTCATTTGTGCGAGAGCCTTACTTGCCGCGGAATTGATTTTTCGTATGAGTTTATTTTCAGACGTTGACGCGCCGTATCCATTCTTGCAATTATCAAGCTTAAAAAACGGAGTCTTTGACACCGCATGCAAAAGCAAGAAAGTGACCAAATATGACCTTGTCGCAATCGGCCAAAAGGCGGACTTAAGCTTGAGCGAGTTTTCATCAATTGTTTTCATTTATAGTCGTCCACGTCGAATTTTCTGTCGCGGAAGTAATAGTCGCGGTCGGCCTCGGTGATTTCGCGCAAAACCCGGCAAGGATTTCCAACAGCAATCACGTTTGGCGGAATGTCCTTTGTGACCACGCTGCCTCCTCCGATCACGACATTGTCTCCGATTGTTACGCCCGGCATGATACACGAATTTCCGCCAATCCAAACATTGTTTCCGATTGTCACGTCAATTCCGTACTCGTAGCCGGAGTTCCGCGAGTCCGGATGAATCGGATGCCCCGCCGTGTAGATGGCGACGTTCGGCGCGATTTGAACGCGGTCGCCGATTTTAACCTTGCCAACGTCAAGAACGATGAAGTTGTAGTTGGCGAAAAACCACTGGCCGACTTCGATGTTATAGCCGTAGTCGCAATGAAAGGGCGCCTCGATGTTAATCCAGTCGCCTGTCTTTCCGAGGATTTCTTTTATAAGGCGGTCTTTCTCCTCTTTTTCTTCCGGCGGAAGATTGTTGTAGCGGTAAATTTTCTTTTTATTTTCAAATCGTTCTTCTTCAAGCCCGTCAAGCCAAGCCTTGTACGGAAGGTTTGCGATCATCCTTTCCTTTTGATTCATTATTTTCTCCTGTTTGTTTGTTCGCTTTCGTTTTGTTTCATAATACAAAAAGATCATGGAATGTACAAGAATCTTAAGGCGCATCTTATCCCTCAAAAAGCGCATCTTGTCAAAAATCCATTCCCACTCTGCGGAAAGATAAATTGACAACATGTTTTTTCTCCTCGTTTTGTTTTGCGAATTTTTCCCCATTATATTTTAAGTTTCGCCACGTGGAAACGGCCATGGCTGAGGCTTGCAAAAACCACGCGCCGGGCTTAACATCACCTTGACTTACTGATTTGTTATGCGTTAGAATAACTTGCATATGGTTGTGCCTATTGACACAAAAATCATAAAGTCTCAAAATTCGCATCGCATCGCATCGCATCGCATCGCATCGCATCGCATCGCATCGCATCGCATCGCATCGCTTAGCTTAGCGACAACTCTGCCCGAAAAAATTTCTCGGGCTGCGCTTGTTTTAAATCCCACAACAATTTTTTTCTCGGTAAATTGCCCTGCAACATGGGCTTTTTATATTTACTGGCATTCATTTGCAATGTCAAACTAAACCAGAGGAGGAAATATCATGAAATATTTCAAAAATGTGTTGTCAGCAATTTTACTGATAACGGCAATTAGCCTTTCTGCCTGTTCAAACGCGTCTGGTGGCGGCGGAGCTGAAACAAGCTACATCGGAACAAAAGCGCCGACAGCGGCAAAGACTGTGGGCGACATTGTGTTCACAGACGGTTCTGCTATGGCATACACAGACTTTGCAACTCTTGACGCAGCTACAAAGGAAACAAAAAAAGCTTCGGCAATTGCTTTGATTTTTTACAAGGGAACAGGTCTAAACAGTGATGTTAATGGCGTTGCCAACACAACAACAAGCAGAACGCTTGGAGTAGGCCTAAAGCACAACAGAAGCGGACTTGCCTGGTGTACAAATAGTGCAAACGCATTTTACACTAAAATTACAACAATCCAGTGTCCTGCAAGCGGAAATCTCGGCGCATTTACCTTTACCGACGACAAAAACGGCAGCGACAACCTTAAACAAATTGGAGACTTTCTTACAAACAATGACACTAACACTAGTGAAGCAGCAACAAAATACCCTGCTTTCTATTTTGGAAAGAATTACGCAACGAATACTGTAACAAACATTGCAGCCGGTTCAGAATTTGCAGCAGGCTGGTATCTACCAAGTCTTGCGGAACTATACCAGATTTATACAAATGGCAAGGGAACAAACAAAGTATTTGATATAGACGCAGCAAGCCAGGCTCTAGGCGGAGATGCGTTTGGGACTTCATATTACTGGTCGTCATCCCAATACGCTTCCCCCGCTGAGCGCGCGTACGGGCTCAGTTTCAACAGTGGGGACTGGATCTACAACAACAAGGACATCTACGACCTCAGGTACGTTTGTTGTATCCGGGCTTTCAACTAGCGCAAGGGTATGGAGCAGCGCCGTAAGGCGGCCACTGGAGCGAGCGACCAAAGGGAGCGAGTGAAGCGGCTGGAGCGAAAGCGGAACTGCGGAACACCCGACCGCCTGCCATAAGGCAGGCGGATGCGCCCAAAGCAGTCTCACACGAGGCTGCTTTTTTTGTTTCATAATACAAAAAGATCATGGAATGTACAAGAATTTTAAGGCGCATCTTATCCCTCAAAAAGCGCATCTTGTCAAAACTCTATTCCCACTCTGCGGAACTTTAAATATAATGAAAAAAAATCGCAATACAAAACTAGGAGAAAAACATGCTGTCAATTTATCTTTACGCGCTTGACACGATGGCTGATTGGGAAACAGGCCACATCATGGCGGAACTTGGCTCAAAGCGCTTTTTCAAGGACGGAGCGCCGGAGCTGTCGGTTAAAGTCTGCGCGCTTTCAAAGGAGCCGGTCAAAACAATGGGCGGCCTTACAGTAACGCCGGACTGCGCGCTTGACGAAATCGCAATGGACGACGAGAGCCTTCTTTTGCTTCCGGGCTCGACCGCTTGGGACGAGCAAAAACACGCCGCGGCGGTTCAAAAGGCTTCGGAACTTCTTTCTTGCGGTGGAACGGTGGCCGCCATTTGCGGAGCGACCCTTGCCCTAGCCCACGCAGGACTTTTGGACAAGCGGCCCCACACCAGCAACGGAGCGGGCTTTTTGGAAATGTTCTGCCCGACCTACAAAGGAAAAGATTTTTACGTTGACCTTCCGGCTGTGGCCGACGGAAATCTAATCACCGCGAGCGCCACCGGCGCCCTTGCATGGGCAAAGCTGATTCTCGAACGCCTTGACGTCTTCAAGCCCCAAACGCTCGAAGCGTGGTTCGCGTATTTTAGCGCGGGAAAGGCCGAAGACTTTTTCGCGCTCATGCAATCATTGCAGATAGAGAAAGAATGAACAAAAAATTTTTACTTGCATATCTTTTGTTTGCGGCAGGAACAGTTTTATCCGCCAACGGAGACGGAACAAATGAATCATTGTGGCATACGGAAGCGGCGCTTGGAATAACCGTTCCTCTAAAACAAATTTATGTCGGCCAAAAAGAGTCAAAAGGTTTTTCCGTCCAGCTTGAAGGCCTCTATCGGGCAAGGATGGATAACGGCCTTAGCCTTTTTGCGGGAGCGGCAGCCGGCCCCTTCATTAGCGAGGGCTTCAAAGTAAACGACACCCACGGCATTTGCATCAACGTAAATTTTTGGGGAGGCGCGGGCTATGATTTTTTGAAGAAAAGCCAAAGACAATCTTTGGTTTTGTCGGGACTTTTGGGATTTGACGCATTCACTTTCACCGACTATGAACACAAGGGAGGCTATCGTTACCGCAATGAGAACACGGCCTTTTGCTTTGAGCTTGGAGCGGAATTGATACACTCGATTCAAATCACAAACAGACTTTGCTTTTATTCAGGCTGTTCATTCTTTGCCGGCCTAGGCTGGACAATCTCGGAAGCGACCAGAGAAAAAACTTTTATGGAAAGCGAACGCAGAGAATCTAAGGCGCGCGACTCTTGCCGCCTTTTGTCTTTGCAGCCAAAGATTGGGTTGATGTATAAAATCAACTAGGAGAATACAAATGGAAAAATTCATCATAAAAGATTTTGAGCCGGCTTACATCCTTGATGCGGAAAAAATTCTTAAAGAAGAATATTCCGCTGAAAAGAAAAAAGTTCCTTCGCTGCCGGAGGAGTCTCCAACTGGATTGTTGAACTGGCTTTCGACAAAAAAATATAAAAAAGCCGCCTTTTGCGGAGGGCGTCTTGTGGGCTACATGATGTTTGCAGATGTCTGGGACGGATTTTTTGGACTTTGTAAAGGAAGCTTTAGCCCTTTGGGAGGAAGCGCGGTTTCTTTTGAACTGGGGGCCGAAAGAGAAAAGGTTATGTCCCTTTTGTTTGAAGGAATTTCAAACGAGATGGTTCGTGACGGTATTTATTCTTTAGCTCTGGCACGATTTGCACACGACACGGAAGCCAACAATTCTTTGATTCTGAACGGCTTTGGAATCCGCTGCAGCGACGCAATGGCAAAAATAAAGTCAATTCCAGAATTCAGTATGCCGGAGAAAATTGAATTCAAGGAAGTTTCTTTTGGAAGTTTCGGGATTTTCAAAAATCTGAAAATGAAGCTTGTGCATCACCTAGAAAACGGGCCTGTTTTTTTCCCGTCAGATTTGAGTAACTTTGACCAGTGGTTTGAAGACGACAATAAAAGATGGTTCGGCGCCTTTTGCAAAGAAGAACCTGTCGGCTTCATCTCCTGCAAAAAAGGCGACGGAGAAAACTACCTTTGCGACAAGATTCACAACATCTGCGGAATGTATGTAAATGAAGAATACAGAAAAGACGGCGTAGGAAAAGCCCTGGTATCCTGCCTTTCCAAAATCCTGGAAAAAGAGGGCGCGGAATTCCTTGGAGTGGATTATGAAACGCTAAACCCGACAGCCCTGCGCTTCTGGACAAAATACTTTTCTCCGTACACCTACAGTTTTCACAGAAGAATAGATGAAAGAATCGCGCATTTTTTGAAATAGCAAACAACCGGAGGACCTTATGACAAAAATAAAATATGACAACACGCCATTTTGTACAATGCCCTTCATTGATTGGAATTGCCAAAAAAGAGGATATGGAAGGCAACTTTTGGAACATTGGGAAAAAGACATGAAATCCCAAGGCTATGATTTTGTCCTCACTTCAACTCGTGTGGATGAAAGCGCGCAACATTTTTACAGAAAGCTTGGATACAAAGATTGCGGCGGTCTTTTAATAGACATTCCAAACTATGAACAACCAATGGAAATGTTTCTGATAAAAAGAATTTGTTTTTAGCGCCATTCATTTATGAGCCTGGCGCTCAGGCCAAGAGCCGCGAGCGTCTTTATAGAGGCGCTTTATTCCTTTACGAACGAGCCGATTTCAACAAGGTTCCCTTCCGGGTCGGAGATGTAGCAGGTGCGCTGGCCCCACGGCTCCGTTGTTGGCGGCATGACAGGCGCGGCGCCTTTTGCAGTCACTTCCGCAAAAGTTTTGTCAACCGCCGCGTAGTTTTCCACGCCAAGCGCGATTTCAAAGTGTCCGCTGATTTTTTGGGCATAGTTGAATTTTGAGCCGGTCATTTTTTCAATGTCGTTTCTGCCATACAGCAAAAATAGCGTGCCGTCTTTTTCAAGAAAAACGTTTGTCGTGTTTTCGTCTTCCTTGATTCCAAAGCCAAGAACGTCGCGGTAAAAGCGGACCATCGTCGGCATGTCCTTTACAAAAATTCCAAATCCTTCAAGCTTCATTTTTTCTCCTCCTCATTTTGCTTTTTTTGCTTTCTTCGCTTTCTTTTCAGGCAATTCCGAATGCATGCCTTCCAACAATTCCGCAATCAAATCCGCATCTTCAAACTTGTCAAAAACATGCATCAGCGTTTTTGATTCCTCATAAGGATAGCGCAACTCTGAGTCCGCAAGAAGCCTGTCCGATGTCGGAGTCCTTTTTAGAAACAGTTCATTGCCGCAAATGTCGCCTATCAGTTTGCCGTTAAAGTACACAAGATAACCGCCCATCATGGCCCTTACGGCAACGTCGCCGGCCGCGGAAAAAGTCTCGCGCACATACTCGTTAAATTCATTCATTCTGATTGCCTCTTGCCTCAAAGATATTATCATTTTTTTTAATTATAAGATTTACTCCGCTTTGTGTATTGTAAAAATCCGACAATTTATTTTGTACGGCGCGCAAGTTGGCGGGCCTCGGACAAATTCATTCCGTGGAATTTTTTAAAGTCGTTCAAAAGGTGGGCTTGGTCAAAATAGCCAAAGTCTGCGACTGCGTCCTGAATGTCAAAATTCTTTGAAAAGCACGCTCTCTGCCAGAGGCTTTGATAGCGTATGAGCGACGAAACTTTTTTAGGCGAGAGGGAAAGCGTTTGCGCGAAAAATCGTTCCAATTGGCGCTCGCTTGCGTGAATGTCTTTAAGCAGGGAAGAAAGCGGCTGAGAGCCGCGGGTGCGAATCATCTGGAATATTGCGTCCATAACAAGCGGATTCTGCCCTGGCGTTTTTGAAGCGGAACGGTCAAGAAGTTCAAGAAGCGTTTCTTCGGCGACCTGCTTAAATTCTTCAAGATTCATAACAGGCGAGAGCTTTGTAAGAAGAAGTTTTTTTGCAGTCATAAAATGGAATTGCAGGTCAAAAAATCCGTTCGCGGTTTTTAAAAGCGGCTCGTCGGAAAAAAGCGAAGCCTGCCACGCGTAAAGCCTGATTCCAAAAAGCCGTCTGCGCCGTCCTTGTGAATGAGTTGACGCAAACATCTTGTCGCTCACTCCGCAAAAAAACAAAGAAGAAATTTCCCGGCCGTCACTTTCATTTTCTGTTCCGTCTGTCGCAATTATGATGTCAGCGCATAAATCTGGAATAATTGGAGCGGCCGAGAGTTCTATTTGCCGCGCTGATTCCTCTTCATTCCACAAAGCCCAAAAAGCGCGTACGTAAGGAGCAAGTTCCTTTGAAGGAAGAAGCTCCCGGTAGCCCGAGCGAGAAAAAGGAGTTGAAGTCAGCGGAAAAAAAATTTGCTTTAGCATTATGCGCTCTCAATCACAAATCGAACAAGCTCTACGTCGCCGTCTTTCTCAGTTTTTGCCTTCCTAATCATACTCTCCCCCAAAAACTATGATAGCGAGCACAAGCGAAAAAAACAAGATAGCCCCGCGCGGATTAGAGACTTTCTTCCGCGTCCTTGCAGTTTTGCAAAACGCGCTTAAGATAGTTTTCAAAGTCCTCTATTTCTTTTTTTGAAAAGCCCTTGTAAAAAAGCGCGTTTTGCTCGTCGGAGGCTTTGGGAACTTTTTTCTTGAAAATTTCATCTTTTCCGGTTCTGGAAACAAGCGTCGCGCGCTTGTCGTCCGGGCTTGGACGGCGGCAAACATAGCCGTCGCGCTCCAAGCGGTCGATAATTCCGGTAAGGGTCGCCTTGTCCAAGCTTGTTTTTTCAACCAGTTTTTTTATGGGAATCTTGTCCTCATTCCACAGGGCAAAGATCACCCTGCCCCGCGCGCCGGCAAGGTCTTCCAATCCGTTGCGGCTCAACACGGCATGCCACACGCGCTGGCAAACTTGGTGTATTTGCGAGATAAGGCTTCCGCCTTCCGTCCGGCCGTTTTTCATAAACCCCGTCGCCCCCGCTTATTTATCGCAAGGATTTACCGGCTGGCCAAAATTGTGGATTCCCAAATTGCCCCAGCAATGCATGTATTTTGAAGTGAACTTCATAAGCGTGTAGTCCGGATCGGCCGGGCCCTTGTGGTAATACATTAGCCAAGTTTTATGCCAAAAATCTTTCTTGACGTCCATGTCCAAAACTTCTTCCATCGTTCCAATCGCGCTGACGCCCTTGAATTTTTGCGGAAGGACAAAGTAAAGACAGACCTTGTTGTTGGCGCGGATTTGCTTGATTTTTCGCGAGGAAGTGTTTGTCGTAAAATAAATCGTGACAGTCTCGCCGTCAACGCTAATCGCCTTGTCTTTTAGCTTTGGATATTTTTTGGGATTGGCAAGATTCAAAAGCGCGCGGATTTCCGGAAAGCCTTCCGTCTCGTCTTTTCCAAAAGTCGCGATTTGCGCGCATTCCGAGGCCTGGATTACTTTTACAACGTCCTTAATGTTCATTTTTTCGCTCCGTCTAATTAGTTTGTATACAAACTATATACCCAGAGCGAATTTTTGTCAAGCGCGGCTTTGACAACAAGCCGGCAAATCTTTAGAATTAAGACAATATGAAACATTTTTCCTCTTTTTTTAAAACCATGCTTCCATCGTTTTTAAGGTTTCCGGCCTTGCATTTGCTTACGTTGGGAGCGGCTGCAGTTTTAATGGCGGCAGCGTTCAAGCCCTTTGAGCGAATCGATTTTTTCACGTCGCTCGCCTTTTGCCTTGTCTTTGGAGCGGCTCTTGCGTTCGCGGTCCAGCTGCTTGCGGAAAAGCTCTTGGAAAAACGAATTAAAGCGAGGCTTGCGCTCCAAGCGGCTTGCGCCCTTTTTGTAATTCCGCTTTTTATTTTTTACAAGAACTTTGAAGACGCCCGCATCGCAGTCACTTCCATATTCTTCGCGCTGTTGGCGATCTGCCCATTTCTTTTACGATTTAGCCAAGAAGAAAACGAAATCCTTCCAAACATTTTCACCGCGCTTTTTGCGGCCTTTATAATAATGATGTGCGTCGGCTGCGCCTTGTCTATAATTTACTGGGCCTTGTCCACGCTCTTTTTTGATAAAAGCGAATTTGATTTTTACACGGCGATATGGAGCTTTTCTTTTTACGCCGTCGCGCTAAACACATTCGTGGCGTACAGCTCAAAAAAACACGAGGAAATCAAAATTCCAAAACTGTGCAAAATCGTTTTCCTTTACACGCTTCTCCCCTTGTACGCGCTTTTGATTCTTGTCCTTTACTGCTACCTTGCAAAGAGCGCCATAACGCTTTCAATCCCGATGCGCGACGCCAACACATTCATAAGCGTCGCCACGGCTCTGTACATTTTATTCTATTTTTGCCTTTCGTATTACGATTGCAAGGCGACAAGGCTTTTTAAGAAAGTCTGTCCCTTTGTCTTGCTGCCGCTTGTGGCCGTTCAAATTTTAATTTCAATCGACAGAATCCGCGCGCACGGAATCTCGCCAAACCGCTACGCGGTCGTAATGTACACTTTGTTCACTTGCGCGGCGATCGCGCTTTCCTTTTACAAAAAGGGAAAACGCATCTTCCTCCTTTGCCCAATTCTCGCGGGCCTTCTTGTTTTTGCCGGAGCGTCTCCGCTGAACATTCAAAACGTTCCGCTTTGGAGCCAAACGCGAATCATGGAAAAAATTCTAAACGAGCGCGCCTTGCTTGCCGACGGAAAAGTCGACGCCAAAAAAGCCGCGGAAATTTTGACCAACGAAGAGCGCGAGGTTTTAAGCCGCGCCTATGAAAAAATCCGGGTCTTTAACAAGCGCCCAAAATGGTTTGAAAGCGTTCAAGACAAAGACGAATTGAGGCGCGAAAAAGACTTTGAAAAAACCTTCGGCTTTAGGACAAACGAAGAAAAAAAGCTTTCGTACTATTTTGAGCTTGACGTTCCAAGCTCGAAAAAAATTTCCGTTCCGCCGGCCTCTGAATTTTACGTCCTAGAGAGGGAAAAAAGCGACGAAATCTCCGAAAAATGCCTTGTGAAATTTTCTGACAAAACCTATGATTTGTCAAAAGACATCAGGCCGCTGTTAAGGCTTAAGGAAAAGGACGTTGACAAAATTACTGAAAGCGAACCAATTTACATTGACGCCGGCGACGGATACACGATTGCGCTGACTTACGCTTGCGCAAACGCATCCGATGGCGAAGGCCGCTTTTCGTATTTTTTTGCAAGGGGATTTGCGGTAAAGTCAGAGAGGAACGGAGGAAAATAAAATGAACATTTTGGTAATCGGCGGAACAAAAACAACTGCCCCGTGGACTGCCTCGACAGCGTTGAAATCCATCTTCAAAAGTTGATTGAGTTGGCTAGGGATTAAGCGCGTTTGCTAAAGATGAATGCGCTGATATCAGGGATAGAACGGTATGAAAATAAGATTGTTTAATCTGGACGATGATTTTGATGTGATTAAAACTTGGATTTCAGATGAAAGAACGCATATGCTGTGGTGCGCGAATCGAATTCAATTTCCGATGACAAAGAGCGCATTTAAAGAGTTTTTGGAAGGCGTTGCGTCTCAATGCGGCGACGTTCCGTATGTGGCGACAGAAGATGACGGGAACCAAGTCGGGTTCTATACATACTCGGTTAATGAGAATACAAAAGAAGGGATGTTGAAATTCGTGGTTGTGGATCCTGAAAGGCGCGGCAAAGGCGTTGCAAGAGAAATGCTCAAGCGCGCTGTGGCGGCGGCGTTTAATGACGAAACGACAGAAGCGGTTCATTTAAATGTTTTTTCTGCAAACGCGCGGGCAATAAAATGCTACGAAAAAGTCGGATTTGTCGAGAGGAATGTCGCAAACGGCGCCTTTAATTACAAGGATGAGTCCTGGGACCGTTGCAATATGATTATAAAACGTTAATTGCATTTTGTTGCTGAAAGATAAAAGAAAAAAAATGGAGAATCTAAGTGAGTAACATAAGAAAGGCGGAAGCAAAAGACCTGTCAAGAATCGCTGAAATCCTGGTGTTTGCAAAGAGAATTAAGTATAGGCCGATTTTCAATAACGACGACTATTCATTCAATGAATTGCAGGTGGTTAAGCTTGTAGAAGATTATGGCAAACCCAAGATTCTCGATAACATCTGGGTTTACGATGACGGGATTGTCAAGGGTATGATTCACATAGAGGGAAAAGAAATTGTTGAATTGTATGTGGATTATTTTTTCTGGAGCCAGGGCATTGGCGCCAAGCTCATAGAGTTTGCCAAGGAAACGCATGACGCTCGTTTCCTGTGGGTTTTGGAAAAGAATGTTGACGCGATAAAGTTTTATGAGGCGCATGGATTCGCAGCGAACGGAAAAAGACAACTTGAGGAAGGCACCCCCGAATATATTGTTATGTTGGAAAGAAGATGATTGAAGATTGGAAGACGCTCACTTTAGTGACGCCAATCGACAAGAAAGAAAACGTGAAGTTTTATACTGAAAAATGCGGCTTTCACATAGAATCAACAGAAAGAGACGGCAATGTGGAACTGGCCCGCTTTGTGGCTGAAAGATAATAATACGATGGAAAATCGGTAGTAATATGGGTAATCATAATGAATGAATTTAACGAATATGTGCGCGAGACTTTTTCCGCAGTCGGCGACGTTGTCATAAGAGCCATGATGGGCGGGTACTTTGTGTACTTTAGCAGCTATATCGTCGCTTCGATTTGCCTCAAGCTTTCAAAGTCTATAAAGTCAACTTGCTTTCTGTAAGTTTCCAGCATCGCGCGGGTTTCGGCGTTTTGTTTTTCAGGGGGAAGGCTTTTGACTTTTTTGACCAAGAGCGCCATCATCATTTTTAGCTTTAGGTCGAGGCGGTCGTAGTCTATCGCGCCGCGCAAGTGAAAAATGCGGGCGGCTTTAAAAAGTTCTCTTGGAAGCTGCCGCTCCATCGATCTTCGTATGTTTTCGACGTTTTCTTTGTTGGTAGGGTCGGCAAGGCCAACTGTGGCTATTACGATTTTTTTGGCGGCGATGTCCTTCAACTTGCCCAGCGTTTTTTTCATTCCCAAAACGCCGCCCGCGTAAAGCGCTCCGATGTAAACGATCGTTTCATATCCGTTTATGTCGCCCGCCTCTTGGAAAGGCGCGAGTTCAAAGCCAGTCCTGCGCGCAAGCTCTTCCGCATATTTTTTCGCGCTCCCGTATTTTGAGCCGTAAATGATTATGTTCATATTTTCATTCTACATTTTTTCCGCCCTTTAGTCAAAAGCGGATTTGACAAGGCGCGCCGTCTCAAACTATAATAAAAAAATGAATGACAAATTGCGAATAACTTACAGGCTTGCGGAAGAAGGCGACCTAGACGAAATTTGCGCGCTTGTACAAGCGGCGGTCGCCGAAATGGAAAGGCGGGGAATTTTTCAGTGGGATGAAATTTATCCTGCCCGCGAGGATTTTTTGAATGACATAAAATCGCGCTCGCTTTTTATAGGCCAAACAGAATTTCAAAACACAAAGCGCATAGCCGTAATTTACGTTCTCAACAAAGAATGTGACGAAGAATACAAAACGGCCGCGTGGACAATCCAAGGCGACTGGCGCGTCTTGCACCGCATTTGCGTCCACCCGGACTTTCAAAACCAAGGCATCGCAAAAATGACGCTCGCGCATATAGAGCAAAAAGCACGCGACCTTGGAGCCGCTTCCATCCGTCTTGACGTCTTTAGCCAAAACCCTTTTTCGCAAAGATTGTACGAACGCGCGGGCTACCGCAAAACCGGCGAAGCCAATTGGCGCAAAGGCCTTTTTTATTTGATGGAAAAAGACCTGCGCTAGACACAACATCCTGCCGCTTCGCGCGCTCAAGCGAGCTGTCATCCCGCCTTAATGGTCCTCTTGTTTTTGTACATTTCCTTGTCCGCGCGGTCAAATATTTCGGCGACAAGCGTGTCTTTTTTGGGAAGATATTCGGCCATTCCCGAAGCGAGAACCGGTCCAAATCCAGAACGTTGATTTTCTAAAACTTGAGCGCGCAAACTTTTCATAAGCGATTCCTTGTTTGCGTAATCGCTTCCTCTCAAGAACACGACAAATTCATCGCCGCCAATTCTGAACACAGGGCTATGAACAAAGGTGTTGCACAAAAGCTGCGCCGATTTTTTGATGTACTCGTCGCCCGCCGCGTGGCCCTCAGTGTCGTTTATGACCTTAAGGTTGTTGGCGTCGCACACGACAAGGCCAAAAGGCAGGTAATCCATTCCGTTGTCGATATTCGCCTGCACCGACCGCTCAAGTTCGTTATACGCCGTCTTGTTTTTAACGCCAGTCAACTCGTCGCGACGCGCAAGCTCTTTCTCGGTGTTCAGCGCCTTGAGATGTTGTTTTTCACGTTTGATTTCTTCGTCAATGTTTTCGACGCCTATGATATAGTGGCTTCCGTCGTCGGTTTTTTGAACAGTCATTCTGACATAATGAGTTTTTTTGGACATAACAATGCGGTAATCCAGACTGCAATTTTTTTGATTCTCAAGAACGCTGGCCAAATGGTCTTTGTCAAGGAAGTCGCCCACAAGGTCGCGGTCGCCTTTATGAACAACATTTGAAATGTCATTCTTCGAATCCGCAAAATAATCATCGCCTGATTTTTGAACGTCCAACTTGCCGTAAATGTTCCTGCATTCGTAACTGATATAACTTGCGTCTTTGGCGTCAACGTAATATATCAAGTCGTAATTGGCCGCCAACGCTTCCGCAATCTGCGTGAACGTGACGCGCTTCTTTTGATCTTCGCGCCGCGTGTTCTCGTACATCTCTTTTTCCTTTCGTTCCCTAGCCTCGACAAACGAGTGGATGACGCAGATTCCAACCGCCAAGCCCATAGCGTAAATGGGGTATTGCGGCTGGAGAATTTGCCAAACCGAAAAGAATTCCATCACAAGACAAGTGAGCCCCACAGCGACATGCCTCGACTTTTGTCCGCCGATCAATTTGCGCCCAGCGTAGAGCGTATATATTGAAGCCGCCACATAAAGGACAATTTGAAGGACAAAAGCTATATGCCTGCCCGGAGCAGTGACATAATCACGACGCTCGTCAAAAGAAAAAATGCAGGGGTGAAAAAAATTAATCGCCAAACACACAAGGGCAAGCGCGAACATGGACCACACCGCGCCAAGCAGAATCTTGCCTCTAAGGCCGCCTTGGTTCCAATAGGAAAGCACATAGCGGACCCACGCCGTCATTGTAAGGAACATAAACAGAAAATACAGCTCGCAGTCCAAAAACAAAAAAGGAAAGACCGCTTCAAGCTCACGGCGCTCGTACAAAAAGCCCCACAGAATGTCCGTGACAAAGTAACAGTTTGCGGCCGCGAGAAAATGCCTGTAGCGGCTAACCGCCCGACGCTCGTTCTCCCGCTCTCTTACGATTTTAAGAGACTCTCGGTTTATTATGAGATTGATTATTAATGCCAGCAAGCCAATAATTGAGTAAGACATACATTTCTATATATACAACAGTTCTCAAAAAAAAGCATTCTTTTTCGTCTTTTTTATATGGAGGAAAAAGACCTGTCGGCCCTTGACACAAATCGCGCAATCCTATAAACTACGGCTCTATTTTATTTTGAGTATGCGCGCAAGGCCATTCAGTGTGTAAAGAGGAACAAGGAATCTTTTCCCTATAGTGGTGGCAAAAACGCGCTATGGGGACATTATGGAAGACTCTATCACTTTTGAAGACCTCGGTCTTGACGAGCAAATTCTTGCCGCAGTCGCGCGCAAGGGTTTTGAAACACCATCGCCAATTCAAGTTCTCGCAATTCCTCGCCTGTTGAACGGCGAAGCGAACGTTATCGCCCGCGCCAGAACAGGAACGGGAAAGACAGCCGCCTTTGGCTTGCCTTTGATCCAGCGCTTGCGCGGAGAGAGCGACCACGTTCGCGCCTTGATTCTTGAGCCGACGCGCGAGCTTGCCGTTCAGACTTGCCGCGAGATGGATTCCTTTAGCGACAACGGAAAGCCCACAAACTGCGTCGTTTACGGCGGAGCGAGCATCATGGAACAAATCCGCTCGCTCAAAAAGGGAGCGGACATTGTAACCGGAACTCCCGGCCGCGTCCAGGACTTGATCGAGCGCAAAAAGCTTGACCTTTCAAAAATCGAATACTTCATCCTTGATGAAGGCGACGAAATGCTCGACATGGGCTTTATCGACGACATCGAAAACATTTTCGCCAACGCAAACCCGGACTCGCGCATCTTGCTTTTTAGCGCGACGATGCCCGCGCCGATTTTAAAGATCGCCCAAAAATTTATGGGCGAATACGAAATCGTAGAAGAAGAAGGAATTGTCGAAGAAGCGCTTTTGATCGACCAAAAGTATTGGGTCTTGCGCGAAGGCGACAAAGTCGAGGCGCTCGTCCGCTTGATCGACTCCAACCCTGACTTTTACGGACTCGTCTTTACGCAAACAAAGAGCGACGCCGACATGGTCAGCCGCCGCCTTGACGAAAAGGGCTACGAAGCCGCGGCCTTGCACGGAGACATTCCGCAAAGCCAGCGCGAAAAAATCTTGGCCCGCTTCCGTTCAAAGAAAACCCGCATCCTTGTCGCCACCGACGTAGCCGCTCGCGGAATCGACATCTCAGGATTGAGCCATGTAGTCAACTACTCTCTCCCGTTTGACGCTTCGACATACGTTCACAGAATCGGAAGAACGGGCCGCGCGGGCACTAGCGGAGTCGCGGTGACTTTTGTAAGCCCCAACGAGCGCAGAAAGCTCAACTTTATGAAAGCCCGCGTAGCAAAGGCCAGCAAGGGCGACTTGAACGAAGGCGAAGTTCCTTCAATCGAGTCTGTTTTGGAAATCAAGCGCGCGGCCCTTTTTGACCAGCTCAAAGAGTCCATTCAAAAAGAAGACTTGTCAAAGGCCCAAGACTTTGTCCAAATGGCCGACGACCTTTGCCAAGAAAAAGACGCCAAGGAAGTTTTGGCCGGAGTTCTCCAATCCGTTTACGGCGAAAAACTTGACAAAAAGCGCTACGAAGAAATTCGAAAAGTCGCCGCCGAAAAGGGCGGACGCGAAGGCCGTGGAAGAGGCCGCGACCGCTACGACGACACTCCGCGCGAAGACCAGACAAGATTGTACATCCAGCTTGGAAGGCGCGACGGCTACAACGCGCGCGAAATCGCCGACTGGTTCAGCGACACGCTTAAAATTCCCGGAAAGAAAGTTGACCGCATAGACGTAACGACAAGCTTTAGCTTGGTAAGCCTTCCCAAAGAAGACGCCGCGCGCTTGATGGAAATGGCAAGCCGCGACAACAGCATTCCACATATTCACGTGGACACAAAGGCTGGCGGCGGCCGCGGCGGTTCTCGCGGCGGAAGACGAAGTTCCAAAGCCGCTGACATTGGCGAAGGACGCGGATACGGAAAAAAACGCGACAGCTTTAAGAAGAGCGAAAGCGACGGCTTTAAGAAAACAAAGAGCCGCGCCCGCCCCCACACCGCAACGGAGCGCAGCGGAAGCTCGTCATACTTTAAGAGCAAAAAAGCAAAAGAATTCTAGCATTAAAGTCCGCGAAGCGGACTTTAAGCTGACGAGTTTGCGGCAAGCGCAAACTCGCGGGCGTTTTGGTCAACCAATAATTAAATAACAACTTTTCCGTCGTAGAGGAAGTCGGTGCTGCCCGTAAGGTAAACGGTGTCGCCGGTGTAGCGGACCATAAGCTTTCCGCCGCGAACTTGAACCGTAACGTCTTCGTTCATCTTGCACCAGCCGTTCAGGACGGCGGCAAGGACGGCCGCGCAGGCTCCGGTTCCGCAAGCGGGCGTTTCGCCGTTTCCGCGTTCCCAAGCGCGCATCTTTAATTCGTTGGGCCCGACGACGCGGACAAATTCCGTGTTGGTTCTGTCGGGGAAGGCCTCGTGGTTTTCAAACATCGGGCCAATGCGCTCAACGTCAACCTTGTCGACAAAGCCGCAGAAGACGACGCAGTGGGGGTTTCCTACGCTGACGCAAGTGACGTCGTAATTGATTCCGTCCACGGTAAGCGTCTGTCCGGCAATCGCCTTTTTGGGCAAGCCGGGAACATTCAAGTCCTTTTCGCCAAGCGTCGTCGGAATCGAGGCCGGAGAAAATTCCGGCTTACCCATGTCAACGGTTACCGAAGAAACGATTCCGTTCAACTTGTAAAGGGTAAGTTTTCGCACGCCACTGATTGTCTCTAGGCTGATCGTCGCGGTCGGTTCGGATTTTTTCTCGTGTTTTTCGGCGATGCCAAAAATGTCGTTGTCGTACAAATACTTCGCCACGGCGCGAATCGCGTTTCCGGCCATGTGGCCTTCGGAGCCGTCAAGGTTGTAAAAGCGAGCCTTGGCATCGGCCTTGTCTGACTTTCCGACAAGGACAAGCGAGTCCGCTCCGATTCCGGAACGTCGCGCGCAAAGGCGGACGGCAAGGCTTCCGGGATTCGTGATTTCCTGCCCCTCCGTGTTGATGACGATAAAGTCGTTTCCGGTTGACTGCATCTTTGAAAATTGAATCGTCTGCTTTTGCGAGCGCAAGTCGTTGATGTCGATAAGCTCGACGTTCTCCGCGCTGTAGTGGCTGGACAAACAATTGGCAAGAGCGTTGGCCGTGTCGATCGCGGTAAGGCAAGGAATGTCGCGCTCAACCGCGTGGCGGCGCATGATTACCGAGTCGGCGCGGGGGTCTCTTCCCTTTGCCGAAGTGGAAATAACATAGTCGACTTTTCCGGAATCAAGCAAGGTCAAAAGGTTGTTGGCCGGATTTTCGTGAATCTTGTTTACGGTTTGGACTTCCATTCCAAAGTCGCGCAAAGTGCTTGCGTTTCCTTCGGTGGCGTAAAGCTTAAAGCCCATGTCGTAGAATTTTCTGGCAAGGTCGGGAAGCTCGTAGCGGTCGCTCTTTCGGACGCTGAACAAAACTCCGCCGCTCCTCTTCATCTTGTATCCCGCTCCGATCAAGCCCTTGAACAAGGCCTCTTCCATCGTGGCGGCGATTCCCAAAACTTCGCCTGTCGATTTCATCTCAGGGCCAAGGTGGGTGTCAACGTCCATCAATTTTTCAAAACTAAAGACAGGAACTTTTACCGCAAAATACGGAGGAATTCTGTAAAGGCCAGTGCCGTATCCCATGTCGCGGATTTTTTCGCCAAGCATCGCGCGTGTGGCCAAGTCTACCATCGGAACGCCCGTCACTTTTGAAATGTAGGGAACGGTGCGGCTTGAGCGCGGGTTTACTTCGATGATGTAAAGGTCGTTGTTGTAAATCAAATACTGAATGTTGACAAGACCCTTTGTTCCAAGCTTTATCGCAAGGTCAGTCGATTGCTTTACGATTTTTTCGCGCAGAACGTCATTCAAATTCCAGCTTGGATAAACCGCGATCGAGTCGCCGGAGTGAATTCCCGTTCGCTCGATGTGTTCCATAATGCCGGGAATCAAAACGTCCTCGCCGTCGCAAATGCCGTCGACTTCAAGCTCGACGCCCTGCATGTACTTGTCGATCAAAACTGGGTTTTCGATTCCCTGCGCCAAAATGATTTTCATGTATTCGCGCGTGTCGTCGTCGTTAAAGGCGACGATCATGTTCTGGCCGCCCAAAACGTAAGATGGGCGCAGCAATACCGGGTAGCCCAATTTATTTGCGGCGTCGAGCGCTTCCGCCTCGTTCAAGACGGTAAGGCCCTTTGGCCTGTTGATTCCAAGTCGGTCGCACAATTCCTCAAAGCGCTCGCGGTCTTCGGCAAGGTCGATCGAGTCGGCGCTGGTGCCCAAGATTTTTATTCCCTGCTGGTCAAGGAATTTAGTAAGCTTGATGGCAGTCTGGCCGCCAAAAGCGACGACGACGCCCAAGGGCTTTTCGGTGTTGATTACGCCCATAACGTCTTCGGGAGTGAGCGGCTCAAAGTACAAGCGGTCGGCGGTGTCAAAATCCGTCGAAACAGTTTCGGGGTTGTTGTTTATGATGGCGACGTCGTAGCCAAGCTTCTTCAAGCTCCATACGCATTGAACGCTGGCGTAGTCAAACTCGATTCCCTGTCCGATTCTGATCGGGCCGGAGCCGAGAACGATGATAGTGCCCTTGCTGGATTTCTTTCCGGCGGCGGCCGCCTCGTCCAAGAAGTCTTGGGCTTCGTTTTGCTCGTCGTAGCCCGCGTAAAAGTAAGGAGTCTCCGCGTTGAACTCGCCCGCGCAAGTGTCAACCATTTTGTATGTGGCGGGAATGTGCGCGAGTTTTCCTTGCGCGCGCGCGGCCGCCGCTTCTTTGGCTTGCGACAAAATTCCTGACGCTCCCAAAATCTTGGCGCCAGAAAGGCGTTCGATAACCTTGTCGGGGTATCCAAGCTTTTTAGCCTCAAGGTAAAGTTCGGGAGTGAGACTTCCGCCCTTTCCGTCCTTGACGCTCGCAAAAGTTTCTTCCATGCGGACAAGCTTTAGGATTTTGTTCAAGAACCATTCGTCGATTTTTGTAACGGCGTGAATTTTTTCCACGTCCATAAGGCCGCGCTTTAAGGCCTGGTAAATCGCGAACAAGCGCTGGTCTGTGCAGTTTCCGACGCGCTCGATTATTTGCTCGTCGCTTTCTTCTTCAAAAACTTTTAGGTTAAGGCTGTCCACGCCGATTTCCGCTCCGCGCGCGGCCTTCATCAAAGCCTCTTCAAAAGAGCGGCCGATCGACATGACCTCGCCGGTGGCTTTCATTTGCGTTCCCAAAGTTCTCTTTGCGTAAACAAATTTGTCAAAGGGGAACTTGGGCATCTTTACTACAACGTAATCCAAGACCGGCTCAAAGCAAGCCGCGGTTTTCTTTGTGACAAAGTTTGGAATCTCGTCCAGCGTGTAGCCGATCGCGATAAGCGCCGCAACCTTTGCGATTGGATAGCCAGTCGCTTTTGAGGCGAGCGCCGAAGAGCGGCTTACGCGGGGGTTCACTTCGATTACGGCGTATTCAAAAGTTTCGGGATTAAGCGCGAACTGGCAGTTGCAGCCGCCTTCCATCTTTAGGCTTGAGATGATGTTGAGCGCGGCGCTTCGAAGCATCTGGTATTCTTTGTCAGCCAGCGTCACCGCGGGAGCTATTACGATTGAGTCTCCAGTGTGAACGCCAACCGGATCAAAGTTTTCCATCGAACAAACGGTAAGAACGTTTCCGGCGGAATCGCGCATTACCTCAAACTCGATTTCCTTCCAGCCGCTGATGCATTTTTCAACCAAGATCTGGTGGATTGGGGAACGGTGCAAGCCGTTGTGCGCGATCTCGTCAAACTCGGCGTCGTCGTGGGCGATGCCGCCTCCCGTTCCGCCCAAGGTAAAGGCCGGGCGAATGATCGCCGGATATCCGATTTCTTCTTTTACAAACTTTAAGGCGCTTTCGTAGTCGGTGACTACTTTTGACGGAACGCAAGGCTCGCCGATAGAAAGCATTGTGTCTTTAAACATTTGGCGGTCTTCGGCCTTGTCGATCGTCTCAGGCTTGGCTCCCAAAAGCTGGACGCCGTGGCTTTCCAAAAAGCCGCTCTTGGCCAGCTCCATAGAAAGGGTCAAGCCAGTCTGGCCGCCCAAAGTTGAAAGCAGGGAGTCGGGCTTTTCTTTTTCTATAATGCGTTGGATTGTTTGGGGAATCAACGGCTCGATGTAAATGGCGTCCGCCATTACATGGTCCGTCATCAAAGTTGCCGGGTTGGAATTTACAAGGACGACTTCAAGGCCCTGTTCTTTTAGCGCCTTGCAAGCCTGGGTTCCGGCGTAATCAAATTCCGCCGCCTGACCAATCACAATCGGACCAGATCCGATGACCATCACTTTATGAATCGATTTGTTTAAAGGCATACTAAAGCCTTAGTATACCGTAAAAAGGCTCTTTTATTCAAGCGGGGCTTTTTTGATTTTATTGCGGCGCGATAATTTCATTCGCGCCGCAAAAGGACTGTGTCAAGGCTTTAAGCGAAGCGCGCCTTGACGCAGGACTACTTGCCAAAGCAGACGACCCAGCGGCCCTCGTAGGCGCTGGAATAGTTATCCACCAATTCTTCCAATTGCCAAGTGTGCTGGTAATAAACGCCCGCCCACAAGTGCGAATTCTTTTTGCGCGTTCTGTTGGAGGACGGCAAGACAAATTCCGCTCCATAGCGCAAGCCAAAAGAATGCACGACATACTTTCCCGACAAGGCGGCGCCTGTGTTGGAATAGTAATGGTTTTGGTCCAAGGCCAAGCGGGAATATTTAAAGACCGTCTTTAATCTTACATACTTAAGAATTTCAAGATACATGATTTGGGTAACTGTCGGAGTGGAGAACATGTCGGCCCCAAATTTTCCTTTTTGCGAGTCGCCGGCGTAAGACACTTTCATGTCCCAATTGACGTGCAAATACGCGATTGGCATCAACGTCGTTTCCACTCCAAAGACAAAATAATTTTTAAATGGAACTTGGACCGTCGCGATTAACACCGGAGAGAGCGTATGATAAATAGTGTCCGTGTCGGCGGAAGCCAGCGCAGAGCCATAGGGATAGCAAGAAAAGATTTTGTACTTGGAAAAGGAATAATTGATTCCCGCGCCCAAAGAGAACAAGGGCGTCTTTGCGTCAACGTCAGCGTCTCCAAAATACCAAATGCCCGGCAAAAGCGTAAAGCCGTAAGTCTTTTTTGTGTTTTTTGTGTAGCCGCCGCCGGAAGTGTCTTCGATTTTTGTAAGGCCGTTGTACTCAAACCTTAGGCGCGAAGAAAAGCGTTCGGTCCAATCATATTGAAGGCTTGCGAAAATCGTGCTTTCTTTATCGCCAGGCTCGGCGCCAAAGTCCAAGGTAAGCGGAAATTTATCGGTAAAAAAGTCGCCTAAAAATTGCAGTGATTTTACAGGGCGGTCTTTTTCTTCCACCGATTTTTTGTCGTTGTATTCCTGGACGCCTTCGGTAATTTCCTTGACTTTTTCTTTTATTGAATTGCGTTTTTTTTCAGAGGGAGCGGCCGATTCATGCGGAACGGATTCTTGCGCCGCGTCTTGGCCGGCGTCACTTTGCGCGGCCAAAAGCCCCGCAAAAAAAATCGAAAGAACGCAAAAAACAAAAACACTTTTTTTCATAAAACTATTTTGTTCCGCGCTTTTTAGCGGCGGGCTTTTTTGAGGCGGCTTTCTTTGCCGAGGCTTTAGCGGCGGGCTTTGCGGCGGCCGCTTTTTTTGCGGGAGCCTTTTTTGCGGCGACCAATTTTTCGTCCAAGCGGTCCGAGGCGGACTGCTCGTTTTTGTCCTGGCCGCCAGCCGCGCCTTCAACCTTAAGGACTACGCCGTTGGGATCGTAGTAAAGATGAACTTCTTTGGGGTCAAGAACCGTCCTTCCGCCCAAAACGATTTTCTTTACCAAGCGCTCCAAGTATCGGTTGGTTTTATGGAAGCCCTTCTTTCCGTCGCAAAAGGCGGAGCGGGCAAGCGCGTTCCTAAAATAAACAGGGCTTTGCGACAAAACGTCGTTGTTCAAGGCAAGGCCTCTAAAGCTAAGGTACTTAACAAAGAAGACCGCGATTGTTCTTGTGTTGTATTTTTCAAAAGGATGAATCGTCCAAAGTTCGCTGATGAACGAAGCGATGTGCTTTACGGCTTGCTTTGACTCCAAGCCTTCAAAGTCAAACAAGGTTTCGGCTTCAAAAAGCTTTGTCAACTGGTTCTTGATTTTATTCGCCTTGGGATAAACAAGGCTAAGGCCGTCAAGGGCCCATTCCTTTTTAGAAAGGTTTTCCGTTCGCAAAAGCTCGGGGCTGTCTTCCAAGCCGCCAAAAAGCGCCTTGCGGATTTGCACCAACTCAAACTGCGAAAGGCTGAACTGGTTTTGAATGATATTCACGAACATTCTTACGGCAACGATGTCGGCCGGGTTCTTTAGATTTTCACATTCGTCAAGGAGCGCGTCGTCAGAAATCGTTCCTTCGATATTTTGCTTGGCAATCTCAATTACCTTTGCGGAAGTTTTGAGAGCGTCAACCGCTTGCAACGCGATAACAGTTTTCCAAATTAAAAGTTTTTCTTTTGCGTCCATTCTTCTATTATATCACACTTTTTTAATTTAGGCAAACCTTTTGCCGTTGATTAGGTCAACAAATTCGTCAAACAAAAAGCTGGTGTCCAAGGGGCCTGACGCGGCTTCCGGGTGGAACTGAACGCTAAAGGCCGGGCAATCGGTGTAGACGACGCCCTCGTTTGTTTGGTCGTTGGTGTTGATGAAGGTTTCCTTGGCGCAAGCGGGAAGGCTTTGCGACTCAACCGCGTAGCCGTGGTTTTGGCTTGAAATGTAGACGCGGCCTGTGGCAAGGCGCTTTACCGGCTGGTTTCCGCCGCGGTGGCCGTACTTGAGCTTTGAAGTCTTGGCTCCCTTGGCCAGCGCCAAAATTTGGTGGCCCAAGCAAATTCCAAAAAGCGGAATCTTTTTGTCCAAAATCTTTTTCAGTTCTTCTATTATTTTGACGTTCTCCGCGGGGTCTCCGGGACCGTTGGAAAGCATGATTCCGTCGGGATTCAAGGCCAAAATGTCGGCCGCGCTGGCGTCGCTCTTTACGGTTTGAACTTCCAAACCGCGCTTTAACAATTCGCGGCGGATGTTGGCCTTGGCGCCAAAGTCCCAAAGGACTACTTTCTTTCCGCGCCCGGCCTTCATCGCCTCTTCCTGGCTGTTGACTTTGGTTCCGTCGGAGCGGACGGGAACGGCGCGGTACTGGGCCGACTCGGCGAATACCTGGTCGGCGGATTTTTCTATTTTGTCGGCGTCAAGGCTTACGCTTTTTACGGCATTCTCGATTTTATAGGCCTTGATTTTATCCAAAAGCGCGGCCTTTTTCTTTTCGTTCTTAAGGGCGGCAAAAGCCTCTTTGGCCTCGGAACTGTCTCCGCTTATAAGCATGGCGTTCATTACGCCGGCCTCGCGCAAGACCTTTGTAAGGGCGCGGGTGTCGATTCCGCAAAGCCCCGGAATATTGTTTTCTTTAAGGAATTGGTCCAAGGTCTTTTGGCACCTAAAGTTGCTGGGCTGGTCGCAGGGGTCGCGGACGATGTAGGCTTTTGCGTGGATTTTTGAGCTTTCATAGTCGGCAGGAATGATTCCGTAGTTTCCTACAAGGGGAAAGGTTTGCGTGATGATTTGTCCGTAATAACTGGGATCGGTCAAAGTTTCGATGCAGCCGGTCATTCCGGTGGCAAAAACCGCCTCTCCAATGGCGCAGGACTGGGCGCCAAAGCCATCGCCTTCAAAAACAAGCCCGTTTGCAAGAACGAGCGCCGCTTTTCCGCTTGGTTCGCTTTTCATACTAAAGCCATATCATAGCGCAAACAAAGCCCTTTGTTCAAGCGGAAAATTCTTGCAAATTCGCGTTTTCTCTGTTAAAATGGAAAGGATAAAAAACTTGAGGGTTACCAACATGGCGATGAGATTAGTTACTAGGTCCGACTTTGACGGACTTGCTTGCGGAGCCTTGCTTTTGGAAGCGGGCGTTATTGACCATTGGACATTCGCGCATCCAAAGGACTTGCAGGACGGAAAAGTTCCTGTAGATTCAAACGACTGCCTTGCGAACGTTCCCTTTGTCGAAGGCTGCGGACTTTGGTTTGACCACCATTCCAGCGAATTTGAGCGCAACCAGCTTAAAGGAAAGTACAAGGGCGAAAGCCGCGTCACTCCTTCTTGCGCCCGCATCATTTACGAATACTACGGCGGAGCCAAAAAGTTCCCCAACTACGGCGAGCTTATGGAAGCCGTTGACCGCGTTGACTCGGGCAATTTGACGGCCACAGAAATTCAGCATCCGACAGGCTGGATTTTGATCGGCTTTTTGATGGACCCCCGCACGGGCCTTGGCCGCTGGCGCGAGTTTACCGTTTCAAACTACCAGTTGATGGAAAAATTGATGGTCGCCGTCCGCGACAAGTCAACAGAAGAAATCTTGAACATGCCCGACGTAAAGGAACGCATCGAAGTTTACAACGAGCAGACCGAAAAATTTAAGGAAATGGTAAAGGCCCACACAAAGACTGAAGGCAACTTGATCATCAGCGACCTTCGCGGCGTGGACCCGATCTACACCGGAAACCGCTTTATGATTTACAGCATGTATCCCCAGCAGAACATTTCCGCATGGATCGTAAGCGGAAAAGGCGGCCAAGGCTGCTCTGCCGCCGTAGGCTACAGCATCCTCAACAAGACCAGCAAGGTCAACGTAGGAAGCCTTATGCTCAAGTACGGCGGCGGCGGACACGAAAAGGTAGGCACTTGCCAATTCTCCAACGAGAACATGGAAAGCGATCTTCCAAAAATGTTGGCCGAGCTTTCGGAGATGGCCAACCTCTAAACAGTTCAAGGCTAAATGCGCGTTTTAAATTCTCTTTCTGATTTGAACATCATGAGAATTCTCCGCTTGGTTTGGCAGACAAAAAAAGTCAGCCGAGTGGAGATCGCGTCCATGCTCAAAATGGACAAATCCACGGTGACCAAAATCATCGCGGAACTGACCCAGAACAATTTGGCGCGCGAGGCCGAGTCCGGAGCCAGCGGCCCCCAGGGCGGAAGGAAGCCGGTTTTCTTGGAAATCAACGCTTCCTACGCTTGTTCCGGCGGAATCGAAATCAATCCGCAAAGAATGTACGTTTGCCTTGAAGATTTTTGCGGAACGATACTCTTCGAAAAAATGCAGGAAATCGACGCCGACTCCTACGCGCAAAAAGGCTTTTTGGGCTTCTTAAAGGAAGGCATCGAGCTTTTGCAAGCGGCGGCGGAAAGGCTCAGAATAAAGCTTGCCGGAATTGGCCTTGGCATTCCAGGCATGGTAGAGTCCGACGGCGGCCGAATCATCCAGTCAATTCCCCTTTTGATAGAAGACGGCCTTGACGTGGCCAAAGACATCCAGCCCCTTTGCGACATTCCGATTTTTGTCGAAAACGACGCCCGTTGCTGCTGCTACACCGAGCAAATCCTTTCGCGCGGACCAAAGACGCAAAACATGATGTACGTTTTGGCGGAACACAGGCCCCTGCAACCGGTAAAGGATTCGCCAAAAAATCTTAGCGTGGGCCTTGGCCTAATCCTTAACGGAAAGATTTACCACGGCGCCTACTCCACCGCCGGCGAGTTCCGCAGCGTATTTTGGGACAGCCCTTCAAAAAGCCAGTTCTCTCCGGCCTGCGAAGTCGTCAAAAGCCTTGACGACCAAACGGCCGTCCAAACCTTCCGCGAGCTGGCAAAAAACATAGCTTTTTTGGTCAACACCCTTTCTTTGGACGTGGTTTACGTCGGCGGAATCGAAAAAAAATACGCCGAAGAAATCGTAAAATACATCCGCGAACAAATCGTCTACCTTTGGCCCTACGGCTGGAACAAGACGACGGTCGTTTCAACCGCCTCGGTTTCGCAGCGCTCGGTAAGCTACGGCGCCGGAGCCAAAGTTTTGGACAAGCTTTTTAGCGTTCCCGAACTTGACGAAGGCGGCCGCAGGCGCAAGGTTCCCGCCTCCTCCCCCTACAAATACCTTTTGTCGCTCCGATAAAATCGATAACAAAAAAACTTGAAAATACCCGCGTTCTCTGCTATAATATTAGGAATATGAAAGACTTGATGACATTAGACCAGGCCAAGCCTGAGGTTCAAAGAAAATTTATGGCGGGCGTATACCTACGCATGACCTTTGCCCTTTTGATCACTGCCGCGGTGGCGTGGTACGCTTCCGGCTCGGATCAAATCATGGGAATCCTTTACTCGCATCGAGGAATTCCTTTTTACGCGCTTATCATTTTGGAGTTGGCCTTGGTTATCATACTTTCGGCCTTTATCCACAAGATCAGCTCCCTTGCCGCGCTCTTCTTCTTTGTTTTGTACAGCGTGGTGAACGGCCTGTCCTTTAGCGTGATTTTCTTGGTTTACGAACTTGGCTCTGTCTTCCACATCTTTTTGATAAGCGCCTTGATGTTCGGCGCGATGAGCGTTTACGGCGCCTTTACAAAGAGCGACCTTACAAGCGCGGGCCGCTACCTTATGATGGCTTTGATCGGCCTTATCATCGCGGGCTTTGTAAACCTCTTGCTTAAGTCTAGCAAGCTTGACTGGATTACAAGCATCGTCGGCGTGGGAATCTTCATCGGCCTCACCGCCTACGACACCCAGCGCCTTATGAGAATCGGAGTAAAGAACGACGGAAGCGAAAAGTTCCAAAAGATGGCCGTCATCGGCGCCTTGGAGCTTTACCTTGATTTCATCAACATCTTCCTCAAAATGCTCCGCCTCTTTGGCAAGCGCAAATAGGAATTGTCAAGGCGCGCAAATGGCACAAAAAATCATCATCATAGGCGGCGGAGTGTCTGGCCTTACCGCGGGAATCTACGCGCAAAAGGCGGGCTTTGAGTCCGTCGTCTACGAAAAAAATCCCGTCCTTGGCGGCCAGTGCACAGGCTGGAAGCGAAAGGGCTTTTACATCGACAACTGCATCACATGGCTTACAAACGGCGCGCCGAAATTTCCCGTCTACAAAATGTGGAAGGAAGTCGGCTTTTTGGGCGACGAAAACGGAAACCCGATTATGGCCCGCCAGCACGACGCCTTTTGGACCAGCGAATTGGACGGCCAATCATACACTTTTTGGGCGGACCTAAAGCGCGCCGAAAAGGAAATGCTTGAGCTTTCTCCCCAAGACAAAAAGGAAATCAAAAGCTTTTTCAAGGCGGTCCGCCAGTGCGAGCATTTGCTGGTTCCATACACCGCTCCCCTGGACATGATGAATCTTTGGGACTTGACAAAGCTGGGCCTTTCAATGCTTCCGGTCGGCCTTGCCATGCAAAAATACAAGAACTGCGACCTTAACGACTTGGCCGAGCGCTTTAAGCATCCGCTTTTGCGAAAGGCCTTCAAGGACTATTTGCCGGGCGACTATTTGGCTTCCATTATGATGAACGCTTATGCTTCGATATCAAACGGCGGCGGCGGAGTTCCTGACGGCGGCTCGTTTAAAGTCGCGCAAAGAATGAAGGCGATTTACGAAAAGCTTGGCGGCGTTTGCCACGCCTCATCTCCTGTAAAAGAAATTTTATTGGAAGACCTGCCGGGCAAAAAAGGCAAAAAGCGCGCCAAGGGAATTCTTTTGGAAAGCGGCGAGGAAGTTTTGGGCGACTACGTGATTCCATCCTGCGACACCCATTACCTTTTCCACAACTTGCTTGACGAACAGTACATGCCGCCGCGCCTAAAGTTCGCCTACGACCATCCAGATGCGCACAAAAACGGCTCGACGTTCCACATCGTATACGCTTGCTCGACTCCCGCTCCCGAAATCGGCCGCAGAACTTACTTTGAATGCCGCCCCTTTGACTTGGCCGGCGTGACGATCAGCCGCCTTAACATGAAAAACTACAACAAGGATCCAATCAACGCTCCGGCGGGAAAGGCCTTGATAGAAGTCAAGGTTTTGGAAAAAGAGCCGCAGTTCCTTTACTGGAAAAACCTGCGCGAGACCGACAAGGCCGCCTACGACGCGGCGAAGCAAAAGGCGGCTGACGACATTTTGGAGCGCCTTGAGGAGCGCGTTCCCAGCCTAAAGGGAAAGCTTTCTTACTTGGACGCGTGGACTCCGTTCACCTACACAAGGTACTGCAACTCCTACTACGGAAATTTCATGACCTTCATCACGACAAAGAAAAGCTCAAACCTTTTCAACGTCAAGGGAACGATTCCGCAAATTCCAAACCTTTTCCTTGCGGGCCAATGGCTTTCGATGCCGGGAGGACTGCCGATGGCTATGACCAGCGGAAAGTTCGCGGTTCAAAGGATATTGCGTTCCCAAGGCAAAAGCATTAAAATAGAGCCATAACAGGGCGCCAAACGCGTCCGCAAGTTTTTTTGGAGAAATAAAAAATGATTGAAGTGTCTCACCTTTCGCGCCAGTTCGGAACTTTCCGGGCTGTTGACGACGTAAGCTTTTCAATTCCCACCGGACAAATCGTAGCCCTTTTGGGGCCAAACGGTGCCGGAAAAACCACAACGATGCGAATGATTTGCGGCTTTTTGGGAGCGACAAGCGGCAGCGTAAAAATCGACGGCAAGGACATCACGGAGGACCCCGTTCAGGCAAAGAGCAAAATCGGCTACATGCCCGAAAGCGCCCCCCTCTACTCCGACATGATCGTCGAAGACTACCTTAACTACGTGGCGCAAATGCAGAACGTGGACGCCGCGCAAAAAGTTCCCGCCCTTTGCCAAACTTGCGGCCTCAAGGAAGTAATGCACAAAAACATCTCCGAACTTTCGCGCGGCTACCGACAGCGCGTAGGACTTGCCCACGCCCTTATGAACGACCCTGAGATTTTGGTCTTGGACGAACCGACAAGCGGCCTTGACCCAAACCAAATCGAAGACGTCCGTTCCTTGATAAAAGAAATCGGAAAGACGCGCACCGTAATAATTTCAACCCACATCTTGGGCGAAGTCGAAACCTTATGCCCGCGCGTAATCATCATTTCAAAAGGAAAGCTGGTCGCCGACAGCCCGACAAACGAGCTTAGGGAGCGCGTCGGAAATTCCTTGTCGCTCAACCTTACTCTTGGCGGAGCGGGAATCAGCGACGCGCAAAAAGTTTTGTCAAAGATTGACGGAGTTTGCGGCGTGGCGAAAGTCGAGACGGCCGAAAAAATCAAGGGCGAGCGAAAGCTTTGCTCTTTGCGCCTTTCGGTAAAAGAGAACTCCGAAGTCCGAAAAGAAATTTTCGACGCCGCCGTAAAGAACAAGTGGACCATTTACGAAATGGGCGTTCAGAAAAACAGCCTTGAAGACGTCTTCCACGCGTTGACCCAGGGCAAGGAAGAAAACTAAAATGAAAAAACGCAACTCAACATTCACCATAATGCGCCGCGAGCTTTGCGCCTACTTTACAAACCCGGCGGCCTACATCGTGACAGGACTCTTCTTGATTCTTTCGGGAATCCTTTTCTTTTCAACTTTCTTTTTGAACGGAAGGGCCGAGCTTAGAAACTACTTTAGCATCCTTCCGCTTTTGCTAAGCCTTTTCGTGCCGGCCTTGACGATGCGCCTTTTTAGCGAAGAATTGCGCTCGGGAAGCTTTGAAACCCTTTTGACGCTGCCGGTAACCGAAACGCAAATCGTAATCGGAAAATTTTTGGCGGCCTTCATCACAAGCGCCGCGATGATTTGCCCGACGCTATTTTACGCAATCACCGCGCGCGTTTTTGGACAAGTTGACTTAGGCCCGATTTTCTGCGGCTTTTTGGGATCGCTTCTATTGTGCGCGCTTTATTCGGCGATCGGAATTTTTTCAAGCGGAATGACAAAGAACCAAATCATCGCTTTCTTCACCGCTCTTGCGATAAGCTTTGCCTTGACTTTGGTCGGAACGCTATTGGTATTCTTGCCCGCTCCGCTCGTAAAGTTTTTCGCTTGGGCAAGCGCGACGACGCACTTTCAGTCAATCGCGCGCGGAATCGTTGACAGTCGCGACATAATTTACTTTGCCGCGCTTACGGCGCTCTTTTTGCTTTTGACAGTAAAAAAGTTTGTCATCAACTTGACAAAAGAACATTCTATCGACTTTGCCTTGGCCGTCGCGATTTTGGTTTTGGCCAACATCGCGGCAAACGGTGTTTTTGTCCGCGCCGACCTTACCGGCCAAAAAATGTATTCGCTTTCAAAGGCCAGCAAAGAATTGGTCGGCTCGCTCCAAGAGCCGCTTACAGTAAACGCGTTCTTCTCGGCGGACCTTCCCGCTCCCTACAACAGCGTTGACCAATACCTCCGCGACCTTTTGCAGGAATACAAAAGCCAGGCCAACAAAAACTTCAACTACAAGTTCTTTGACATGAGCAAGGACGAAAGCGAAGACGCGGCCCGCTCTTACGGACTTAGCCAAACGCAAGTCCAAAAGGTTGAGACGACCGAAGTAAGCGCCAAGGCCGTTTGGATGAGCGTCGCGATCGTTTACGGCGACAACATAAAGACCTTTGACAACCTTAACAATTCATCCGGCTTAGAATACAAGCTTACAACGGCGATGTCAAAAATGATTTCGACAAGCGACGCCTTGGCCCAGCTAAAGGGCGGGCTTGACTTAATCTTGTTCCCCGCCGAAGAATTGAAGGGCTACGGCATCGCGGGCCTTTCAAAACTGGAAGGCCTTGTCCGCCAAGCGGCCGCCGAGCTTAACAAAAAATACGACGGCCAGATTAACTTTAAGGTTCAGAACGTTTCTGGAACGCAAGCGGCGGAACTTGCCGAAAAGTACGGAATCCAAGCGGTCAACTACGACGACCCCGACACAAAGGAACAAAAGACAACCGCGCTTGGCCTTGTGTTAAAGTTGGGCGACAACTTTAGAATCATTCCGCTCAAGCTGCAAAACTTTTTTGGCTGGCGTTTGGCCGGAGCGGAAAACTTGCAAGAAAGCGTTTCGTCGTCAATCGAAAGCCTTCTTTCCAAAAGCGTGCAAGTGGCTTACATCACAGGCCACGACGAGCTTTCGCTTTACGGCGACCGCTACAAGCAAAACGACTTGTCCGCCGAAAACTTTAGAAACGCGCTCAACGACATTTACTCGTTCAAGGAAATCAACCTTAACGAAGACGACATTCCGCTCAACATAAAGTGCGCGATTATAAACGGCCCCAAGACAAAGTTCAACGAAAAGGAATTGAGAAAGCTTGACCAATTTGTGATGGCAGGCGGAAACCTCTTGCTTTGCCTTGAACCGCTTTCAGAGTCAACGCAGGGCGGACAAATGCCGGCTTACACAAAGCCCGAAACCGGCTTGGAGACTTTGCTTGACGCTTACGGAATCGTTCCCGGCGCCAATTACGTAATGGACCAAAACTGCTTTGTTCAAAATCAAGGAAGGCCCGACTCGGCAAAATTGAACTGGGCGCCCTTGCTTGAAAAGAGCCAGCTTGACCAAAAGAGCCCGATAACAAAATACATCGCGGGAATGATTTTCTTGCAAAACGGTTCGATCGACGTCAGCAAGGCGCAAGAGGACGCCGGCCTAAAGACAACGGTCTTGGCCCGCTCGTCCGACAAGTCTTGGACGCAAAGCGAAAACATCATTCTGTATCCGGGATACATTTTCCCGCCGCAAGAAGCCGACAAGCTTGGAAAGAACAACTTGGCCGTTTTGGTCGAAGGAAAATTCAAGTCCGCCTACGCGGGAATCGCTCCGACAGTCGAAGAAGAAAAAACCGAAGGCCTTGAAGAAGGCGCCAAGCGCGACGACATTGCGGCCGCCCAAACCTTGGACAAGGGAATCCAAAACGCGAAGATTCTTTTGATAAACTCTTCGCAAGTGACAACACAGCAATTGATCGACGACAACGCTTCGGAGCCGATGTCGCTCTTTATGCGAAACGCGGTAGACGTTTTGAACGGCCAAGAAGATTTTTGCCAAATGCGAACAAAGGGCGCGGCGCTCAACTTGCTTAGCGTAAAAAAGCCGGCCCTTGCCACGTTCTTTAAACTCTTTAACCAATTTGGCTTGGCGATTTTGGTCGCCCTTGCCGGCTTGTTGGTATGGCGCTTAAGGGCCGTCCGACGGAACGAAATTAGAATCAAGTACAATCCCAACGACGAGCGCGAAATTGCCGTTCCGTCCAAAGGAAAGAAAGAGGAAGAGACAAAATGACCGATAAATTTAATTTTTCAAAACGAACAAAAATCTTGGCGGGCGTAGCGGCTGTCCTAGCCGTAATTTGCGTCGCGCAATTTTTCCTTGGCTTAAAGTCTCCGCAAAAGACTTTTAAGGTCAAGGGCGAGCCGGATTACATCAGCGTTGAAAATTCGGGCAACACGATCGTCCTCCAGCGCAACGGAAGCGATTGGTTTTGCGGCGCGCAAAAGCTGGACAAGGCAAAAATGGACTCGCTTGTAAAAAGCCTTTCTGTCGTAAAGACGCTGAACGTTGCCAGCCGCTCCGACAGTGCCGCGACGCTTGAGCGCTACGGCTTGGACCAGGCGATTTCAATCCAAGCAAAAATGGGAGCCAAGGACTTTCAAAAAATCTTGGTCGGAAAAGAAAGCGTAAGCGGCTCGCAAGCATACGTCAAGGTGAACGGCAAAAAAGAGATTTACCTTGCGCAAGGAAACCTTCGCCGCGACTGGACCTTTAGCCTTGACGACTTAAAGGAAAAGGAGCCCGAAGCGCCCCAAGCGGAAGACAGCGCCCAATCGGACGAGGCCGCCGCTGAAGAAATCACAAACTAAAATTCCTATAGCAATAAAAAGCAAAACGCGCTAATATGGAAAGAACATCAAAGGAGATGACTATGAAAAACTTAAAAATTATTGCAATCGCCCTCGCTGTTTTGGCGGCCGGAACTTTCGCTTTTGCCGACGCGGCGGCCGAAAGCTACCTTTCTAAATTCACAAACCTTGTGACAGTGGCCGAAAGCTGCGCCAAGAAAAACGAAGCGTCAAAGCTTTCTGAAATCACGTCGCAAAAAACGGAAATCGACGCGCTTAGAAAAACCGTAACGCTTTCTACAATCCAGCGCTTTAGCGACTGGCGCCTGACAAAACGCTACGACACAGCTTGCGCAAAGCTCAAGGCCGTTTCTCAAAAGGACAGCGCTTCTGAATCAGTCAACAAAGTTGGCGAGGCTGTCGGCGACGCCGCAGAAAAAGTTGGCGGAGCCGTAAAGGAAAAAGCCTCCGACGCGGTAAAGAAGACAAAGGAGTCTGTCGAGGACGCGGTTTCCGGCGTAAAGGACAGCGCCAAGAAAAAGGTTGACGACACCGTAAAGGGAGCCAAAGACGCGGTAGACGAAACCGTCACAGGCGCGGCCGAAAAGGCTTCTGAAAAAATCCAGAAAGGAACCGAAGGATTTTTGGACAAGATCAACAAATTCTTTAGCGGCGACAAAGAAGAAAAGAAGTAGGAACGGGCAAGACAAGCCCACCCCAAAAGAAACGGCCCGCCGAACACGGCGGGCCGTTTCTTTTAGGCTTGCGAACTTTCGCGGCGCCTTTTAGTGGTGGAACAAGCGGATGCCGGTAAAGGCCATCGCGATTCCGTGTTGGTCGCAGGATTCGATTACCGCGTCGTCGCGGACCGAGCCGCCGGGCTGCGCGATTACGTTCACGCCACTCTTGTAGGCGCGCTCAACGTTGTCGCTAAAGGGGAAGAAGGCGTCGCTTCCAACGGCGACGTCTTTATTCTTTGAAATCCATTCCGCCTTTTCAGCGTCGGTGAACACCGTCGGCTTTTCGGCAAAAATCTTTTCCCACTTTCCGTCGGCAAGAACGTCCATGTATTCGTTGCCTGTGTAAACGTCAATCGCGTTGTCGCGGTCGGCTCTCTTGATGTTGGGAACGAACTTAAGTCCCAAAACTTTTGGGCTTTGGCGAAGCCACCACTTGTCGGCCTTGTCGCCAGCCAATCTTGTGCAGTGAACGCGGCTTTGCTGGCCGGCTCCGATTCCGATCGCCTGTCCGTCCTTTACGTAGCAAACGCTGTTGGACTGAGTGTACTTCAATACAATCAAAGAAATTATCAAGTCGCGCTTTTGTTCCGCGCTAAAATCCTTTTTCTTTGTGACGACGTTCTGCAAGCAGGCTTCGTCAAGCTTGATAAAGTTGTGGCCCTGTTCAAAGGTCACGCCAAAAACTTGCTTGCGCTCCAACTCCGGCGGAACGTAATCAGGATTGATTTGGATCACGCAATATCCGCCGTTTTTCTTGGCCTTAAGGATTTCCAAAGCGTCGTCGTCATAGCCGGGAGCGATGATTCCGTCCGAAACTTCTTTCTTTACCAAAAGCGCCGTCGCCTTGTCGCACTTGTCGCTAAGCGAAATAAAGTCGCCAAAACTTGACATTCTGTCGGCGCCGCGGGCGCGAGCGTAGGCCGAAGCCAAAGAAGTAAGCTCAACGTCGTCGGTAAAGTAAATCTTTTTAAGGGTGTCGCTAAGGGGAACGCCAACCGCGGCTCCTGCCGGAGAAACATGCTTGAACGAGGCGGCGGCGGGAAGGCCTGTGGCTTCCTTTAATTCTTTTACAAGCTGCCAACCGTTCAACGCGTCAAGCAAATTGATGTAGCCTGGTCGGCCGTTTACAACTGTTATAGGCAAGTCGCCTGACTCAACGTAAACCCTGGCGGGCTTTTGGTTTGGATTGCATCCATATTTTAGTTCAAGTTCTTTCATATAGAACAGTTTACCGCAAAACGCCGCCGCGGTCAATTATCCATTTTTTTTTGAAATTTGCGCGAAATTCTTGAAAAAAATTCATATCTTATATATGAGGTGAAAAATGAATTTTTACAAAAAAAAGGCGGCTCGCCCGCTATGTCTTGGCCTTGCGATTTTCGCGGCGGCCATTTTGTCGGCGCCAATCTTTTTCTCATGCTCCGCGCTAAAAAAAGAAAGGCATTCGCTAAAAATCGTCAATTGGAACGCCCAGACTTTTTTTGACGGCAACAATGACGGCATCGAGTACTCAAGCTTCATCAAGTCCAAAAGATGGAACCAAGAGGCTTACAAAGACCGCTTGCAAAAACTCTGCAAGGCGATCGACCAATTGGACGGCGACCTTGTCGTGTTGGAAGAAATCGAAAACCTTGGAATCGTCTACGACATTTCAAACGCTCTGGCCGGAAACAATTGGAACCCCAAAAAAGTCTACCGCTACGCCTGCTTTGCCAAAAAGGAAAAGTCCTCAATCGGCTGCGCGGTTCTTTCCCGCCTGCCCTTGCAAGGCCTAAAAGTCCACTCGCTGGACATCCAGGCCGAACAAAGCCAAGCGCCGTCAATGAGGCCGCTTATAGAAGTGGACCTCCTTGCGCCAAAACGCCTTAAGCTTTTTGTAAACCACTGGAAGTCCAAGGGCGGCGGAAACGCGGGCGGCAAAGATTCGGAGATTTGGAGGCGCTGGCAAGAAAGCCTTTTGGCGCAAAAAATAATCGAGGCAAAAGAAGAATGCGAGGGCATTCCGATAATTTGCGCGGGCGACTTTAACCAAGACATCAGCGAGTTTAGCCTCGTTCAAGACGGCGACGTTGATGGCGGCGCGGAAAGCGGCCTTGCAAACGTGGCGCTTTTTTGCCCCTTTTACGGAAAAAACGCCTTGGTCTATTCGCCGTGGCTAGACTTTTCGGGCCAAATCGGAAGCTATAATTTTCGCGACAAATGGGAACGAATCGACCATTTTTTTACGAGCGGAAATTTAACGCTTGAAGACTTTGCCCCGCAAACCGGCGAATGGTCCTACGAAGACGGCAGGCCCAAGACTTTTAGGCTTTATTCGCTGAACGGTTGGTCGGACCACCTTCCCATCGCCTGCCGCGTGAGTTTTTAGGCTCGCGCGGGCTTTGCGGCGCGGGCTTGCTTGAAATTTTCAACAATCGTCAAAAAGAGACAAAAAAAGTCGATTTTTTTGCAAAAAAAACTTGCATTATTGCCAATCCATGCTATCATTAAATCGTGGGCAGGAAAGAGATGAGGACTTTAACCACCCGCGCGACAGGAGGCGTTATGCAATTTCCGACAAAGAGAGCTAGCCTTGCTGGGGCTATAAATCAGTAGACAAAAGCGTCTGCGGCTTTTCGCAGAAACTAATAAGTTCTTCCGCTGTTCTTACAGCGTAGGCAATAGAAGAACATATAAGGCTCGACAAGCTCGAGCCTTTTTTTTTGCGCTAAACATTTTTTTTTACGCTCCGATAATAAAAACGGAGTGTAAAAAGATGATTTCAAATATTACAAATTTGAACCCATACAGCTACCATATTTCTTCAAGCGGAGCCAGCGGAAAGCTTTTTGTTCCCGTAAGCCCCTCGGCTGTAATTTACGCTCAATTCAACCACATCTCAGGAATCGCGGCTCCCAAGGGACAGAGCGGAGTTTCAATTTCAAAGATTCAAATCTTAAACGCTATGATCGAAAATCTTAGCAGAATAAAGGGCGTTCAAAACACGCCCAAAAAGACTGTTCACATCACAGAAGCCCAGGCCGACGCCTTGATTCAAAACTACCAAAAGCAAATCGCCCAAAGCGTCCAAGCCAGCCAAACCCAGTTTATGCTTAGCGGAGCGATGCCCCAAGCCGGAAGCCTCTTTTCGGTCAACGCCTAATCCGCTAGCGCTCGCCGCTAGCCTACTTTACTTCTGAAGCCAAGAAATCCTCGTAGCGTTCGTTTATGCTTTTCTTTTTTGAATCGTCGCCCGCGCAAGAAGCCATAATGTACGGCTCCACGACTTGCTTTTTGATTCTTTCCCAATTGGCGGGGAATACTTGAGGAGCGCTTAAGCGTTCGGCAACGGGCGTGTTTGAAATCATCACGCGATAGTATAATGGGAAAATCTTTTCGGTTGAGTTTTTGAGCGACGAAAAGCCGCCTGCGATTCCAAAGGAGTCGGTTTCCAAATTCATCTTGAACTTTCTTTCAAGAATCTTTCTTTGCGATTTTTCGTTCAAAAGCCAAATCAAGAATTTTTTTGCGTCGGCTTTTCTTTTGCTTTTTGAATATATTCCCGCGCTGACAAAGTCGTCTTCGATTTGGATCTTTCCGTCGTTGCATATCCACCTAAAGTCCAAGTCCCTAATTTCGTCGTTTGACAAAGACAAGATGTCCCGGCTTGAGGCGAAAGAAAAGAGGCAGCGGCCGTTTTTTACTTGGTTGTAAAAAGGCATGTACAAATACTTAAAGGCAAAATCCTCTTCGTTTTTTACGCCCTCGTTGATTTCGTTGACCCAATCCAAAACATACTCAACGCTCTTTTCAAACATATTTTCCGTATACGTGATTGTCTGCGGATCAGTCTTAAAGAAAACGCCCTTGTCCTTAAAAATCAAGTACAAAAAGTCGTTGGACCACAAGGGGCCAAAGCCCATCGAAGTGTAAACGCCGGCGCGGTTCTTTGCGTTGTATTTTTTTGAAATTTCCTTAATCGAATCAAACGAAAGCATCGAGGCGCCCAAAAGGCTTTCGTAATTGCCGGAATAAAAAACAAGGGCCGGCAAGTTGTAGCTTACGGGAATCAAGTATTGCTTTTCGGATTGGCTGCAGGCGGTCAAAAGAGGTTCGTAAAAGTCGTCTTTTTTTAAGCTTTTATTGAACAAGGAATTTAAGTTGGCGAAAAGCTTCTTTTCCATTCCGGCCTGCAAAAAGCTTCCGGCCAAAATGTCAGGCCGCGCGGCCTTGTTTGCCAAAAGCAGCTTGTTTACAGGAGCGTCGTAATAGTAGGGAACAATCCTTATCTTGTCTTGGCTGGCGTTAAAAAGCTCCGCGTACGAAACAAAGTCTACGCTGTTTGTCCACAAGACCAAGCGGTCTTGTTTTTTGGCGCAAGAAAAAAAGAGAAAGCTTAAAGCCGCAACAAGGGCTATTTTACATTTCATCCGCAGCTTTGTAGATTGTCGCATAAACTTCGTCGATTTGTTCCGCTTCCAAAGAGCTAAAGGCAACGCGCAAAGTGTGGCTGTTGATTGAAACGGTTCCGATGCCGTAGTCATGCAAAAGCTTTTTGCGCAATTCCTCCGCGTCCTTGCCCTTAACGTCAAAGCTCATAAAGTAGCCTGAGTTAAAGGGGAGCGGCTCAACAACCTTTGAAGAATGGCTGTTCACAAAGGCGCGAACCTTGGCGTAGCGGTCTTCTAGAACGGCGCGGTACTCCAACTTTTCGGTCTCAAATTCCTCGGACTCGTCCGTCATGGCCCTAAGCAAGAAGGACTGGGGCGGAGTCGAAGAACAGCTTACTGAGGAGCGGATCGTTCCCATCAACTTTGTGACCAAAGCCTGGTATTGCTCCTTAGTGAAGCCCTTGCAGCCAAATGTGACAAAGCCGGCTCTAAAGCCCCATACAAAGTCTTCCTTTGTGGGACCGTCGATCTTTACGGCAAGAATGTTCGGGTGCAAGTCGCAAGTGTAGGCAAAAAGCGATTGGGGCTCGATGGCGTCCTCGTAGTTCAATCCAAAGTAGGCGTCGTCGCTTATGGCAAGGATTTTATTTCCGCTTTCGGCAAGCTCCTTTAAAAGGGCGACGATCTTTTTGGCTTCTTCGCGGGTCGGAGAGTAGCCTGACGGGTTTTGCGGAAAGTTGAGCAAAAGACGGGCGCTGCCGTTGGCCTCGCACTCCTTTCTAAGGGCGCTTTCCAAAGAGGCAAAGTCAAACTTTCCGTCAGAGAACATCTTAAACTGGTGAAAGGGAGCGTTGCGGCGCGCCTCAGCGATCAAGGCGTAATTGTCCCAACTGGGATCCGCGGCCAAAAGAGGCTTTGTTGAATCAAAAAAGAGGTCGGCAACGTAAGAAATGCCGGCTGTCAAACCGGGCACAAGCACCGGCTGTGAAAAATCCTTGTCCTCAAGCGACGGATTCTTCCTTATCATGTCTTGGCGCCAAGCCTCGCGCAAGTCGGGGTTTCCGGCTGTGGGAGCGTAGCCGACCAAAGAGGCGCTGGAAAATTCCGGAACGTGCCTGTGAATCGCGTTTAGCATCGCGGGCTTTCCGTCGATGATTGTTGTTCCGATCGTTCCGTTGGCGGCATAGCCAAACTTCTTGGCCTCGCCGCTTTGGGCTATAATTCCGTTCGGAAAGTAAATCCGTTCGCCAAAATCAGAAAACAAAAAAGACGCGCAAGTGTCCTTTAAAATGTCGTTTAGTTCTTGTGCTAAAGGGTTCAACATGATATGATATAATACGCTAAACAAGGCATAAATGTCAAGAATAAGTATGCAAAAAGTATGAATAAATATTCATTTTCAGTATATAAAAATTGGAGTTAATTTATGGAAAAAGCTGAAATCAACGAAGAAGACTTAAAGGAATGCCGCGAAATCGCCGAAAAATGCCGCGCCGAAGCCGCCAAGCGCTTGGTTGGACAAGGCCAAGTAATCGACGGAATTTTGACCGCTATGGTCGCCGGCGGCCACATATTGCTGGAAGGCGTTCCGGGCCTTGCCAAAACCTTGGCCGTTCGAACTTTCGCCGAGCTTAGCGGCTTGGACTTCAAGCGCATTCAGTTTACCCCAGACTTGCTTCCGGCCGACCTTACCGGCACTTTGATGTACGAGCAAAATTCCGGCCGCTTTAGCGTCCACAAGGGACCGGTGTTCACAAACGTAGTGTTCGCCGACGAAATCAACCGCGCCCCGGCAAAAGTCCAGAGCGCCTTGCTTGAATCTATGGCCGAGCGCCAAGTGACTATCGGCGAAACTACATACAAGCTGCCCGACCCCTTCTTTGTTTTGGCCACCCAAAACCCGATCGAGCAGGAAGGAACCTACAATTTGCCCGAAGCGGAATTGGACCGCTTTTTGATGAAGATTGTCGTTCCCTACCCCACAGCCTCGGAAGAAATCGAAATCGTAAAAACTTGCGGAAACGCGATAACGGTTCCCGTAAACCAAGTATTCAGCCAGCAAATCTTGCGCAAGTGCAGAACGCTTTTGGAGCGCATCGTTTGCGACGAAAAAATCGTTGAGTACATCGTTTCTATCGTGAACGTAACCCGCCCGGCAAATTCAATGTCGGCCGGGAAAGACGACATCTCAAAGTACATCGACTACGGCGCCTCGCCGCGCGCGGGAATCGCCTTGCTTCAGTGCGCCAAAGTCCAGGCCTTGTTCAGCGGCCGCTCTTTTGTATTGCCCGACGACATCAAGGCCGTGGCAAAGAACGTCTTGCGCCACCGTTTGGTTTTGTCTTACGAAGCGGCCGCGTCAAACGTCAGCGCCGACGACATTATAGAAAAGATTTTGGAATTGACACCGCTTCCGTAACTCAATCTGGATTTAAAAAATGGCGGAAAATTTAATTTCGGACCGTGAGTCTTTAATAAAGCGCGCGGCAGTCCTTAGAATAACCACAGCCTCCCTCGCCTCTGCGATGCAAAACGGAACTTTCCGTTCCTTGTATCACGGACAGGGAATTGAATTTGCCGGCGTGCGCGAATACTTGCGCGGCGACGACGTCCGAACAATCGACTGGAACGTAACCGCTCGCAGCGGAAAGCCTTTTGTAAAGCTTTTTGACGAGGAGCGCGAGCTTCAAATTTTCCTAATCGTCGACCGCTCCATCTCAATGCAAGAAGGAACCAAAAACAAAACCAGGCTTGAAAGCGCCACCGAAATCGCCGCGCTACTTACCCTCAGCGCGGAACGCAACGCAAACCCAGTCGGCGCGGTATTGTTTTCCGGCGACATTGAGTTTGCTGTAAAGCCAAAAAATTCTTCAAACCAAACAATGCTTTTGCTTTCGCGCCTTGACGAGTATCCGGAACGCCGCCGGGGAACCGCGCTTGCGGCCGCCTTGCAAGGCGCCGGAAAATTGTTAAAGAAGCGTTCGCTTGTTTTTGTAATCTCGGACTTTAGGGCCGGCGGCTGGGAAGACGCCTTCGCGCACATGGCGGCTCGTCACGACGCGGTCGCCGTAAGGATAACCGACAGCATGGACTCTTCCCTGCCCGAAATCGGTTCGATTAACGTCCGCGATTCAGAGACAGGGCTTAGAAAACTTTTTCCAACCTTGTCAAAAACTTTTAGAGGACAATGGCGCGAAGACGCCGCTATGCGAACAAAAAGATGGACTGACATCGTTTTAAGGCGCGGCGGAGTTCCACTTTCGATCTCAACCAGCGAAGACCCTTTAAGCGCGCTTTTAAATTTCTTTACGCAGAGGGAAGCCGTATGATAAAAATCAGATCGGCCGTCATAGCCGCGCTTTTCGCAGCCGCCTTGCCTCTTTTGTCCGCGCAAAACTTTTACGACAACGTTTCCGAAAACGCTTCCGAAGTTTCGCAATCACTTCTTCCGCTGGAAGTTTTTGTAGGCGACCAAGCCGAGTTGCGCTATTCCTTTAGAAGCGCGGTTGATTTTTTTCCAAACTCCGATTTGGTGATGGAAGAAAAAATCGACATCAGCAAATTTCCTTTTAGAAACTTGAACACCGCTTTGACAATCAAGAGCGCCTACTTTAGCCGCAACGACATGGAATACGTCATCAGCCTGCAAATCGTTCCGTGGCGGCCCGGCATAATCGAGTTTCCGCCCTTTGACTTGTTCTCGGTTCTAAGTCTTAGCGACAAGGACAAAAACAAAAACATTTCGTATTCAATTTTGTTCGAGCCAATCGAAATAAAATCGATTGTAGAAAAAACAAATCTCCGCGACATGCAGCCGCCGGCGCCGCCTTTTATCATTCCGGGAACGACATACGTTCTCTTTGCCCTTTTGCTCGCGGCCTTGATTGTGTTCGCCTTGCTCTTGCGCGCCTTGATAAAATTCGGCGACATCCGCCGATGGTTCAAGCACATGTCGATAAGAAGAGCCCATAGAAGAAATTCAACAATCGCGGTAAAGAAAATCAAGCGCCTTTTCCGCAACAAAAAAATCAGCGACATCGACTTTTGCGCCGCCCTGCAAAACATCACGCGCGCCTACCTTGACTTTAGGTTTGACTATCCATTTAAGTCCGCATCTGCGCGCGGCATCAGGGAAGGCTTTACAAAAATTTGTTTGGGCGACATTCCGGACTCAATCGCTTACAGCGTGGAGGACTTGACCTCAATGTTCATCCGCACCGACTACATTCGCTACGCTCACGATTCCATCGACTCTCAGTTGTATCCGCCGGCGGAACACCAAGCAAAGTTGGCCGGCTACGAACGAAAATCCCTTAGCGACATGGTATTAAAGGCTATCGCGCTTTTTGAAAGCGACGGAGCGTCAGAGGAGGGAATGGATGTCCTTTAGTTTTATGAACCCGGCGGCGTTTTTCCTTTTGCTCTTGATTCCGCTATTTTTGGTTTTTAGAAAAGTGGGCCTCTTGCAACAAATCAGCTTTCCGCTGACCTTTGCCGATTGGGGCGGCTATGTTTTTTCTTGGGACAACAAGCTGTTGAATTTCACTTCGGCGCTTTCAACCAGTTTGCTTTTCGCCGCCTTTGTGATGATCGTATTCGCGTTTGCCGATCCTGTAATCAGCGAGCAGGAACGCGTTTACACGACGCGCGGCTCCGACATAATTTTTGTCTTGGACACAAGCCCTTCAATGGCGGCCAGAGACATCGGCGGCGGAACAAGAATCGACGCGGCCAAGCAAGCCGCGCACAGTTTGGTTCAAAAAAACTCAGGCGCCTCTTACGGGCTTGTCGCGATGGGAAACGAGGCGGCGATTGTAGTTCCGCCAACTTCGGACTTGGATTACTTTGAAAGCCGCCTTTCTTCCTTGACCCTTGGCGAAATGGGCGAAGGAACCGCGCTTGGAACCGGCCTTAGCTCCGCCATATACCACTTGTCAACTTCAATGGCGCCGCGCAAATCAATCGTATTGATCACCGACGGCGAAAACAACGCCGGAGAAATTCACCCCGACACCGCCGCCAAACTTGCGGTAGAGAACAAAATCACTTTGTACACAGTCGGCATCGGAACGCGAGGTTCCGTTCCCCTTGACTACAAGGATCCTTACACAGGAAAAGAATACACAGGCTATCTCGACTCGGCTTTTGATTCCGGCCCCTTGGAAAAAATCGCGTTAAGCTCCGGCGGCCACTATTACGGAGTTGAAAACTTGCCGGCGCTTTCAACCGCTTTGTCGGCGATCACTCGCAGGGAAAGCGTGGCGCAAAACTATTACTTAAGGAACGTCAACAAGCAATACTACGATAAATTTCTTTTTGCGGCGATCTTGATTTTTGCCTTGTCTTGGACAATCAGAAGATTTTTGCTCAAGGAGTTTGTATGAACTTTAGCATTGAACGCCCATTGGCCTTGTACGGACTCTTGCTTATCGTTCCGCCGCTGATGTACAGCGCCTTTACTTACAAAAAAATTTTCTCGCTCTTGATGAAGTCGGCAAAAAACAAAAAGACAAAAGAATACAAAAATATGCGAAAAAGAATTTTTGCCAGAGTCGTTTTAAGATCAGCCGCATGGTGCATGATGATTTTTGCGATGGCCGGCATTTCTTGGGGAACGGTATCAACCCCCGCGCAAAAAAACGGCAATGCCGTCGCGATGGTTTTTGACATTTCTTACAGTATGACCGCGCGCGACTGTCCAAACAATTTGACACGCTTAGAGGCAGTTGCCTCTTACACCTACGACTTGTTGGACAAAATGCAAGGCGTTCCGGCAAGCGCCGTTCTTGCAAAAGGAAACGGAATCATTGCCGTTCCCCTTACGGAAGACACAGAGGCGATCCGTTCATTGCTTTCGATGCTGTCGCCAAAACTGATGAGCTCGGCGGGAAGCAATTTGGGCGAAGGCGTCAACGCGGCGCTCAAAGCCTTTCCAAAAAACATTTCAAACGCTCCGGTAATTTGGCTTTTTACTGACGGAGAGGAAAGCGACCCCACTTTGGAAAACGCCTTGGGCCTTGCGCTAAAAAAAGGCGTCAGCGTGGTTATAATCGGTTTTGGCGAAGAGCGCGAAACTGAAATCTTTGCGGGCGACGGAAAGACGCAAGTAAAGACCGCCCTGCGATCGGACAAAATAAAGCAATGCGTAAGCGAAGCAAACAAGAAAAACCTTGGCGGCCAAGGCTTTAGCTTTATCAAAGGAGCGTCCGCCCAATTCATCGACGCCACCGAGCTTGGCTCCGCAAGAAAAGTTTTATCGACAATCAAAAACGACGGCGACAAAATCACAATGTCTTACGAAATGCAACCGGTTGACCGCCACTTGTTTTTTATCATCTTGGGAGTCATTTTCTTTATCCTAAGTTTCTTTGCAAGCGAATTTTCTTTACGCGGATTCCAAGAAAAACTCGCGCTCTCTTTGGTGGCGCTTTGCCTTTGCTCATGCTCCAGCGAGTTTGAGGAATCAAAAAAGATTTTAAGCGCGGTTTGGAACTGGAACCAAAAGCAATACACAGAAGCCGTCGCAAAGTTTAGCCAAAGCCTTGACGAAGCAAAAGAAAACGGCGATGAAACCATCAAGCAATACGCGCTTTACGGACTTTCGACAACTTACTTGATGCAAAACGAAAACGCCGCCGCGCTTGAAAAAATCAACGGGCTTTCGGGTAACGCTCCCAACAAAATAAAATTCGCAGCCTTTTACAATTCCGGAATAATCGCGCAGCGCGAGGGCGACTACCAAAAGGCCGCCGAACTTTTCAAAAACGCGCTTTTAGTCGATCCGTCCAACGTTAGGGCAAAAATCAACTTGGAGCTTTCCTACAACCAGCAAACCCAGCGCGCAAAGGAAAGCGAGCGCCAGTTGAACGGCGCCAACGAAATATCGCAAGAAGAATCCGATTTGCAAAAATCTGTCTTTAATAGAATACGGGAGAAAGACCAACAACAATGGAAAAACACTCAGCAAGAGCAAAAAGGCGCCTCGCCCTTGGATTACTAGCGGCGTCGCTTCTTTTATGCCAACAATTGCATTCTCAAACATTTGCCGAAACTTTGGAAGCGCTTCCCAAAGACGACATCTTTTTTACAAACAATGACGCGCAATTCATCTTAAAAATTCCGAGGGTAATTCCCAGCGACGTTCAAACGGAACTCCCAAATTTTCCAGAAGGCGTAATATTTAACTCGTCAAAAAAAAGCGACTACATTTCCTCTGACGGAAACGCGGGAACGGAAGTTGACTTGTGGTTTACCTTTAGACAAACCGGAAGCTACACCTTTCCTCCGTTGGTGGTTTACATAAAGGGCCGCCGATACTCGGTCAAGTTTAAGCCGGTTGAAGTATACGAAAACCCCCGCACTATTCTGCCCCGAATGATTGTCGTGTTCGACAACGGCCAAACCATCAGCGCGGACGCGAAGAAAACGCCCACCATTACCTTGGAAAGCGACAAGGCGGCCCGATTTAAGGTTTACTTGCAGTACGCGCTTCAGGCCCAGCAATTCGCGTGGAACATACCAAAGGACTCGCTTTTTAGAGAAATCGAGCGCTATGCCGAAATGAACAAGCCTCGCCGCTCGTCGGACTTTTCCACCGAAAAAGTTCCAGTGTCCTACTTTGAATGGAAGCCCTTTGCCACAGGCGTGACATCGCTTCCGGAAATAAGAATGATGGTCACCGCCTACTCCGGCCGCTCGGTTTACCTTTCGACTCCGGAATGCATCGTGACTGTCGTTCCGCAAAAAAAAGACGCGCAAAGCGCAGAGTCCAGCCAAGAAGAATCGGTTTACGCCTACGCTTGGTCTGAATCGACCGGCTCCGAAAAAACAAAAAAGACAAGCGCCGTCACGCCCTTTGACTGCGCGCAAATCGCGCAGCTTAGGTCGCTTGAGCGCCGCTCCCTCTTTAACCTTGGAAAAGTTCGCGCGGAACGAATAGCCGCCGAGCGCGCCGCGGGAATCAAGTCTTCCGATAACGAAGTGAACTACTACTTGTTCTTTATCATTATCGGAGTCAACGGCCTATTGGTTCTTTTGTCGATTATCTTTGTCCTTTGCAAAAAACGCTTTGAGGCCGCCGTCATCGCAATCGCGGCGCTTGGAATGATTTTCTTTTCGGCGCTGGCGACAAACGCGGTTCTAAAACGTTACGGAGTTTTGGTCGGCGGAGAGATTAGCCCCATCCCAGAAGATTCGGCCATAACAAAATCCGCGGTAAACGGCGGAAGCCGCGTCCAAATCAAAGAAGAAGTCCAGGGCTGGTATTACATCGTCTACAACGAAAACGGCGGCTGGATTAAAAAAGAAAATCTTGCGGAAATAAAATGAATTTTGGCGACATCTTAAGCAAATGGGAATCGTCGCAAAACCATCAAATCATTGACAAGGACGCGGCGGCGCAAAAACTGGAAACTCAACAAAAAGCGCGCCGCTCCTCTTACATCCAAAACTTGGCTCCGCAAGACACGCTTGACCTTCACGGAAAAACTCAAGAAGAGGCTTGGAAAGCCCTTAACGATTTTGTCGCCAACGCAAGGCGTCGCGGCTTGCAAAAAGTTTTAATCATTCACGGAAAAGGCATTCATTCCGCCGACAGCGAAGGCGTCTTGGGAAGCGTGGTAAAAAAATTTATCGAAGGCGACCAACGATTGGGCGCTTACGGAAAAGCCGACAAATACCACGGCGGAAGCGGCGCGACTTGGGTTGCCGTTCGCCAGTAAATTCATTATATTTTAATTATGGAAGATTACTACGCTCTTCTTGGCGTTTCAAAAAGCGCCTCGCAAGACGAAATTAAAAAGGCTTACAGAAACCTCGCATTTAAATACCATCCTGACCGAAATCCCGGCGACAAAAGCGCCGAAGAAAAATTCAAGAAGATAACCGAGGCGTATTCTGTTTTGAGCGATTCAAACAAAAGAGCGCAGTATGACGCAGGCGGCGCCTTTAACTATGGACAGAGCCAGCAAAGCCAACAATGGCGCCAAAGCCAGCAATACGGCCCGTACGAAAGCTACGACCCCTTCCGCGAATGGGAAAACTTTGCAAACTCAAGCCGCCGTTATTATTACACAAATTATTCAAACAGGCAAAACGACCCGCCCATGTCGCGCGGCGAGGCGTTTACCCAGCTGATATGGAAAGTTTTGCAGATTATGATCGGCCTTTGGTCCATCCATTTTTCGATTTTTCTTTTTCCGATTGGACCAATTCTTAGCGTTGCCGCGGTCGTCAACGGCTTTAGCGGAGCCTCCAAAGCGCTGAAGGCTTTATTCCGCAAAAACTAGCGATTTTATCTTTGTCTAAAAATGATTCTTCCCTTGTCCAAATCATAGGGAGACAGCGCAACCTTAACGTTGTCGCCGGGAACGATTCTGATGTAATGCTTTCTCATTTTTCCCGAAAGGTGCGCCATAATAATGTGTCCGTTCTTTAATTCTACGCGGAACATTGTATTAGGCAAAGCTTCCTTAACCAAACCTTCAACTTCGATCGCTTCTTCTTTTGGCACGATTCCTCCTCAAAAAAACACTTGATTTTTTTACAAGATGTGGTATTATACTATCTTAAAATAATCGTTTTTGTCAACAAGGGGAAAATTTTGAGACAGTCATTTATTAAAAAAATGAAAGAAAAATTGACTGAACAAAGAAATTTGATTCTGGAAGCTCTTGCGGCCCAGAACAATGAGTTCAAGGATTTGGTTTCTAAAGTTGAATCAGGCGACGAAATTGACGTCGCTTCTGGAGCGGTGGATCGCAATATGTTGGATTCGCTCAACGCGCAGGACGCCAACCGCCTTACGCTTATAAACAACGCGCTCCTTCGCATCCAGCAAGGAAAGTATGGCCTTTGCCTTCAGTGCGGCAAGTCCATTCCCGAAGCGCGCCTTGAGGCTTTGCCTTACGCCTTTATGTGCATCGACTGCGCTTCAAAGGCCGAAAAGCGCCGCTAACTTTTTAGCGCGCCGTTAAGCTGGTAGAATTTAATCTGGCCGTCTTCTATATAGGCGGCCTCTTGATATCCCGCCCTGATCGCCGCAAGTTCCGCGCGGTCAAAAGCAAAGTCCAAGCATTCAACGCTGTGCGCGTCGCTTGAAAAAGTGACCGGCGCGCCGGCTTGGCGCAAATAATCCAAAAATTCAACGCTGGGATAAACGTCGTCAAACTTGCTTCTAGCCATGCCGCCTGTGTTGATTTCAACTATTACGCCGGCTTTTGCGGCCGCCTTTGCGGTGGCCTTTAATTCCTTTTTATACCAAGAGTCGCCTTCGTCAAAAAATTTTAAGCTTTCGTTCCTAAGCCTTACAAGGTCGGCGTGGCCAAGAATGGAAATTTTTTGCGTGGCCAACATTTGCCTCTGGCGGTCAAAATATTCGCAAACTGCTTTTTTTCCGTCATTCTTGTAAAGGCGCTCCAAGCCTTCCGTCACTTCCGCTAGAGGGCCGTCAACGGTAAAAAAACCGTTTTTGTTGTTCAAATAGTGAACGGAGCCAATAAGGTAATCGGGAGAAAACTCTTTGTAGGCCCATTCAAAGTCGCAGGCAAATTCCGGAATGTAGTCAGCCTCAAGGCCGGCGTAAATTTTTATTTTGCCTTCATACTCTTTTGCAAGCGAGCGGATCTCGCCAAAATATTTTGCATGGTCCTCCGCGTTCATGTGCCAGTCCGACGAATGCGGATAAAGGCTGTGGGAAGAAAAGCCCAAAATTGAAAAGCCCCTTTTAAGCGCTTCTTCCACATTTTCTTTTGGAGTGTTTTTTCCGTCACAAAAAGTCGTGTGTGTATGATAATTCGTTTTCATTACCCCGCTCCTTTTTCCAAGCATCCGCCGCCGCGTTGAATTTCTTTAATCCGTCGCGCAAGGCTTTATGAATTTCTCTCAGTTTTTTTACGCTCTCTTCGTGGGCGGCCTTGTTAAACTCTCCGCCCTGGCTGGAAAGTGAAAACGCGGAGATCGTGGCCGCGCTTCCTTTTATTGTATGGCCAATGCGGCGCAAGGCTTCGTAGTCCCTGCTTTTTATCAAATCCGGTATTTCCTTTATCAACTTTTCGCTTTGCTCGGAAAAGTCGTCAATCAACTGCATTCCCAATTCCAAGTCGCCCGAAATCGTATCCTCAAAGTCCGCCGAATCCCAAACAGGATTTTTTTCAACCGTCTTTCGCTTTTTAGGCGCGCGCGCGGGCTTTAAGTTTGCGGCAAAAGAGCTTTTCCACTTTAGAATGACTTTCTTCAGCTCGTCGCTTTTGTATGGCTTTCCTAAAAGGTCGTTCATTCCGGCGGCGCTGTAGGTCTTGAAATCTTCGTCGGTGTGGTTGGCCGTGCAAGCCACGATCACTCCGCTGTAGCCGTTTTTGCGCAAGGCTTTTGTGGCGTCCAAACCGTTCATCTCGGGCATCTGCAAGTCCATAAACACGATGTCGATCTTGGGATTTTCTTTTGCAAGCTGAACGGCTTTGAGTCCGTCGTCGGCTTCCAAAATTTTCGCGCCCATCTTTTTTAGGAAGGCCACAATAAGCTTTCTGTTAACCGGATGGTCTTCGGCAACAAGAACCAAAACGCCTTTGGCTATTTGCTCTCCGCTTACCTTAATGGCGGCTTCGTCAATAACAGGCTCCTCGCTCTTTAATTCAATCGGATCAGAGAACGCGTCGGACAAAAGCTTAAAAAGATTTTCCGTTTTTACCGGTTTATGAATGTATCCGTTGAACCAGTTGAGCATGCGCATTTTTGCGTCTTGCCTTAACTGGCCTTCTGGAACGATCAAAAAAAGCTTTGCGTCGTTAATCGTCTTGTCCGAGTTGATTTCGCTGGCAAGGCGCCAACCGTCCATCCTTGGCATCACCATGTCTATAAGGACTAAAGTAAAAGGATTGCTTTGCCTTGCGGCGACTCTCATCATGTCCAAAGCGTCCTTGCCGCTTTGCGCGAGCGCCACGTAAGGCAAGCCAAAATCCTTAAGCTTGCTTTCCAAGGATTTCCGCGCCAAGTAATTGTCGTCAACCAAAAGTATTTTTGCGTCTTCCGGGAATCTCAAGCGCTTGAATTTATCCAACGCGCTTTTAGCGTTTTGGGCTTCGACGCAGGGAATGGTAAACCAAAACACAGAGCCGCCGCTTATGTTTGGCTCTACGCCGATCCTTCCGCCCATCGCGGCGACAAGCGCCTTGCAAATCGAAAGGCCCAAGCCGGTTCCGCCGTACTTTCTTGTTGTAGAAGTGTCGGCCTGATAAAAGTCGGTAAAGAGCTTGTTGCGCGCCTCTTTTGAAATTCCGATTCCGGTGTCCTCGACTTTAAACAAAAGCGCGCCGTCGCCGTTTTTTTCAACGATTGCGTGTATGTAGCCTTTTTCTGTAAACTTAACCGCGTTCTTTACGATGTTCAACAAAATCTGCTGCAAACGGGTCGGGTCTCCCATTACAAATTTTGGAACGGAAGGATAAATGTCGCTGACCAATTCAAGGCCCTTGCCAAAGGCTTCGGCGCTGACTGAGTCCATTACGCGCTCAACAACCTCGACCAAATTGAATTGAATGTTTTCTAGTTGGAAATTTTGCGAGCGCAGTTTTGAAAAATCCAAGATGTCGTTTGCCAAGGCAAGCAAAGTTTCGGCGCCGACTTGCATTTGGTGCGCGTATTCCATTTGCTCCTTGTCGAGGCTTGTCATTTTTAGGAGTTCAAGAGAGCCGATTATCGTTTGAATCGGCGTTCTCATTTCATGAACGGTACTGGAAAGAAATCGGCTTCCAGTCGCAATCGCCTCAAGAGGCGCGTCAGATTCGGTCATGCAAAATTTCCATAGCCTTTTTGAGAATCACTTCGGGCTTTTGCGGTTTTGCAAGATAGCCTTTGGCGCCAAGACTTAGGGCTTGAATGACGTATTCTCGTTGAACGGCTTGAGAGTAAACGATTACAGGAATCGGCTTTTCTCTTGCCCTCAATTGGTTAAGGACGTCAAAGCCGTTGATGCCCTGCATGTAAATGTCAAGCACCGCAAGGTCAAAAGACTTGGTTTGTATCGCTTGGGCGAATTTGACTCCGCTTTCAAAAACTTCGGTCGTAATGCCGATTGACTGGAATGACTGCGAAAGAATTTTTCGAACGACTTCGTCATCGTCAACGATGGCAATGTTCAAGAGGCTGCCGTCCGTTCCCATAGAACCGCCTTCTCCAGACTCCATTCCAAAGCGGATGTCGACGGAACCTGTCGTGTCGTCGTCCTCTCCGGCCAAAATGCTGTCGGCGATAATTTCGGTCGCGTCTCCGTTGGCTTTTCCCGCTCCTACAATTGAGCCCAAGGCGCTGGTCAAATCCTTAAGCACCTTTACGCCGATGTACTCAACGTGGCCGTCGATAAAGTCGTTTAGGTAATTGTCGAGCGAAAGAATTTTTACGTTGCGGCTTTGAATGCGGTTGTCAGCCAAAACCGTGTCCAGCAAAAGCTCAAGGTTAATTCCGTCTACAAAAGAAAGCTGCAAGTTTGTCATCATGACAATGACTTTGGGATCCCTTATTTTGTAGTTGTCGATCATTTCGCTGATCTTGTATTTGAGCAAAGAAATTTTTTCTCGGTTAAGGCCTTGCGCGATTTCTACAAAGATTACGTTTCCGTTGTGGTGAATCTCAAGCACACAGGCAGTCGTGTCCATCGAAAGGTTGGCGCGAATGATTTTTCCGATCGCCTCAAAGAAGACGTCAAACTTAATCGGCTTTGAAAAGTATTTTACAACGCCGTACTGAACCAAAGAAGAAATCTGGGCGCGCTCCATCTCTGGGCCCGACATGATTACCGGAAGTTTTTTTGCGTTGGGGTCGGACATCTTTCGTTCCAACAAGTCCATCACTTCTTCAAAAGACTCTTCAACATCGATGATTATTAAATCCGGAATGACGCGAACCATTTTTGAAAACGCGTCCAAGCGTCCGTCGGCGATTTCAACGCTGACGTTTTCCGAAGAAAGTTTTTCTTTGACAAATTCGCGGAACATTGGAGCCGCGTTTATAATGAGAACTTGTTTTTTTCTGGCATTTGCGTCCATATAGATATTTTACTCCTAAAATGGTATAATTTCAAGTAAATTTAAGGAGGATTTTATGGCAAGAGCGGTTGTTTTTTTGGCCGATGGTTTTGAGGAAATTGAGGCGATCACACCAATCGATTATTTGAGGCGCGCGGGCGTCGAAGTTGAAACAGTGGCCATCCCCGTCGGAGGAAAGGCGGATTCGCTAGTCACTGGCTCCCACAAAATCCCCGTAAAAGCCGATTTGACCTTTGACGAGCTTGCCATGAGGGATTCAAACGATTTGCCAGACGCGGTTGTGGTTCCGGGCGGAATGCCAGGCGCCGCCAACATCGGAGCCTGCGAGCTTGCCGTAGATCTTATCAAAAAAATGTTCGAGCAAAAAAAGCTCGTTTCGGCCATTTGCGCGGCCCCCGTTGTCGTTCTTGGCAAGACCGGCGTCCTGGCCGGAAAGAACTACACTTGCTACCCTGGAATGAAAAAGTTTGAGGACTATTGCGGCGGAAAAGAAAAGGCCGACCAATTAACCGCCGGCGCAAACCTTGTTCCCGACAAGCCCTTTGTCGTTGACCAAAACTTGATTACAGGCCGCGGACCGGGAGCGGCGGAAGAATTCGCGATGGCTATTGTGGAATACCTTTGCGGAGCGGAAACCGCCGCCAAAATAAAGGCCGCGAGCGTCCAGCGCTAAGCCGTCAAATCGCGGACGACTTCCGACGCGATTACAAGCCCCGCCACCGACGGAACGAAAGAGACGCTGGCCGGGGCTATTTTTTTTACCCCGGGCTTGTTTGAAAGCCCTAAAGCGTCCAAATCGGGCGCGGGCGGCTTGATCGGCGGCTCGGTAGAATAGACCACCTTTAAATCTTTTATCCCGCGTTTTTTGCATTCATTCCGCATGACTTTTGCCAAGGGACAAACGGATGTTTGATAAATGTCGGCCACAAGAAATTTTGTCGGATCAACTTTATTGCCCGCGCCCATCGAGCTAATTACGGGAACGCCGGCTTTTTTGGCTTGCTGAATTATTTCCAGCTTTGCGGTGACGGTGTCCACAGCGTCGACGACATACGAGTATTGGCTAAAGTCAAATTGGTCCGAGTTTTGCGGAAGGTAAAAAGCCTCGCGCGTTTCGACCAAAGCGGCGGGATTTATGTCCAATATCCGTTCCTTCATAACTTGGACTTTGGGCTGGCCAACGCTTTTATGCGTCGCGATGATTTGACGGTTGATGTTTGAAAGGCTCACGACGTCCTTGTCCACAAGCAAAAAAGAACCGACGCCGCTTCTGGCCAAAGCCTCCGCGACATAGCCTCCAACGCCGCCGATTCCAAAAATCGCGACGCGGGCGTTAAAAAGTTTTTGCATTTTTTCTTGGCCAAATAAAAGGCGCGTCCTGGAAAATTGGTCCGATTCTTCCTGCATAAAGATTAGTGTAGCGCAAAAAGGCAAAAAGCGCTACATTGTTTTTGGAACTTTATTATGGACTGGAACTTTATCTTTTTTTTGAACTCCGCGCTTTTGGGAGTCGGCCTTGCGATGGACGCCTTTTCCGTTTCGATCGTAAACTCAATACAAGAGCCCGACATGAAAAGCGGCAAGCGATTTTTGACGGCCGGAGTTTACGCGCTTTTCCAATTCGCGATGCCGATGATCGGTTGGATTTGCGTTCATACAATCGCGGAAAAATTCACCGCCTTTCAAAAATTCATTCCATGGATCGCCTTGACCCTCTTGCTTTACATCGGAATAAAAATGATTTGGGAATCCCTTCACTCCGACAACCAAGAATGCAAGGCTTGCGCAAAAAAGACTTGCGAAAATTGCGCGTCGCGAAAGACAAGCCGTCTTGCGCTAGGGCTTTTGCTTTTGCAAGGAATCGCAACGTCAATCGACGCGCTTAGCGTCGGCTTTGCCATCGCCGAATACGGCGCTCCAATGGCGCTTGCGGCTTCGCTAATCATCGCGCTTGTGACCTTTATAATTTGCATGGCGGGCTTGCTTATAGGCCGCGCGGCCGGCAAGCGCTTGTCGGACAGGGCGCAAATCGTGGGCGGCTGCATTTTGATTTTTATCGGAATCGAAATATTTGTCCGCGGCCTTATCGGCTAACCTTGAACAAGGGCCGACGTTCCACTATACTAAAAGTTATGGAAAAAACACTAAAAGAAAAACTTATTCCTTTTTCGCTCGCGCTTGTCGTAATCTTGGCCGACCAAATTACAAAAGCCTTGATTGTAAAGAACATTCCGGTTTACGCGATCGGCTGGACATTCGGCGACGACCTTTTAAGAATCGTTCATGTGGCCAACAAGGGCGTGGCCTTTAGCCTTGGAGCGGGCATGTCTCAAAGCTTTAGGAGCGTAATGTTTTCCTTCGCTCCCCTTGTCGTAATTGGACTTGTTGTTTGGATTTATTTTAGAAACAAAGAATTCAATTCGCTCCAGCGTTGGTGCATTTGCGGAATTGTCGGCGGCGGAATCGGAAACATAATCGACCGAATCTTTAGGCCGCAAGGCGTAGTTGATTTTATCGACGTAAAATTTTTTGGAATCTTTGGCCTTGACCGTTGGCCAACATTTAACGTGGCCGACGCCTCGATTGTCGTCTGCGGAATCATATTGATCATTTCTTTTATTGCCGCAGTAAAAAGCGACGCGTCGCAAGGAGGAAACGAATGACAGAAGAAGAGCTTAAAAACATACAGGCCCCGCAAGAAGGCCAAAAAGCGCCGCTAACAGAAACGCAAAAGCGCCGCAACGCCTTTTGGATTCAAATGCTGGGCGCCCTTGTTTTGCTTGTTGTGGGATTTGTTTTGGTAATCGCGCTGGAAATCGGCGCGGCCTTTTTCTTGGCCCGCGTAATAAAGACAGACGCGTCAATTATGAGAACCGCTTCGCCAATAGTGATTCTTGTCGGCATAATCGTGGCTTGGTTCATCAGCCGCAAAGTCTGCAAGGCGCTTGTCCTTAATACCAAGTTGCGCGACGCCGTCCCCGACGACGTAGTGGACTTCTATTCTGGAAAGTGACCATCGCGCCGCAATGATCACGGCAAAACAAAAAAAGCCCCGCAATCGCGGGGCTTTTTTGTTGTCTAGCGCGTATTGTCTAAAACTATTTTAGCGCTTCAAAGATAAGGTCGGCAAAGAATACTACGGCCAAAATCCAAGTTACAACCGGGATTTCCTTGGACTTCTTTCCGGCAACCTTGGCGATTACGTAAGCGATGATTCCGAACATAATTCCCTTTGAGATTGAGTAGGCAAAGGGCATTGTCATGATCGTTACGAACGCGGGGATTCCTTCTGTGGGATCGTCAAACTTGATTCCAACTACAGACTTCATCATAAGGTAGCCGACAAAAATCAAAGCGGGAGCTGTGGCGGCGGCGGGAATGAGGAAGAAGAGCGGGCTAAGGAAGAGCGCTACCAAGAACAAGATGGCTGTAACAACGCTGGCCAAACCTGTGCGGGCTCCGGCGGCAACGCCAGAAGAAGACTCAACGAATGAAGTTACTGTAGATGTTCCCAAGCAGGCGCCGGCAACTGTTCCTACGGCGTCAGAAAGCAAGGCTTCCTTAGAGTTCTTGATGTTTCCGCTTTCGTCCTTGAGGTTTCCCTGCTCGGCTACGCCAAGCAAAGTTCCGATTGTGTCGAACATGTCGGTGAACAAGAATGTAAAGAAGATGACAAAGAAGCGGCCGATGTTTTCGGCGATTCCGGCAAAGTCAAAGGCGAACAAAACGGGAGCGGCCGGAGTTGAGAAAGGCTTGAAGCCTTCGGGGATTGTTGTAACGCCAAAAGGAATTCCGATGATTGTCGTGATGATGATGCCAAGCAAGATCGAGCCTTTTACGTTGAGTGTGTAAAGGGCGATTGTGATGATCAAGCCGATAATCGCTACGATGGCCGCGTGGTTGTCGCCGGCAAAGTTTACAAAGCCGATGAATGTTCCTGTGTCCTTAGAACAGATTCCGGCATTTACCAAGCCGATGATTGTGATGAACAAACCAATTCCGACAGCGACGGCTTTTTTGATTCCGTCAGGAATTGATTTTACGATAGCTTCGCGGACTCCGCAAAGGCTAAGTATGATGAACAAAATTCCTTCAAGCAAAACGGCGGTCAAGGCAAGCTTGTAAGAGCAGCCCATTCCCAAAACAACGCTGTAAGTAAAGAAAGCGTTGAGGCCCAAGCCAGGAGCCAAGGCAACCGGCAAGTTGGCGAGCAAAGCCATTACCAATGTGGCGATTGCGGCCGAAACGGCTGTAGCGGTGAAAACGCCGCCCCAAGGCAAGCCGGATTCGCTCAAGATTCCGGGGTTAACGGCCAAGATGTAGGCCATTGCCAAGAATGTTGTGATGCCGCCGACAACTTCTTTGCTGACGGTGGTTCCGCGTTCTTTTAGCTGAAAGAACTTTTCCATAATGATTCTCCTTTATAAAAAAGATATACTATTCTAGCACATAAAGGAGGATTTGTCGATAAGAAATTTTGGCTTACAGCGTCCATGGAACGCGGTGAAACCGCTCGAACATACGATTAAGGTCTTGCGTTCATAAATACGAGCGGCTTACGCCTCAACCATAACTAGGCTGCCGTTGCCGGATTTTTCGGCATAAATAGAGCGGCGGCTCTTGTAGGGGTTGCGGAAAGAGGCGATTTGAGTCCTGATGCTGGCGATGTGGCTTTTAAGCAAGTCGCGGTTCCTCTTGTTTTGGGCCAAAACCTTGTCCTGGAGGCTCGACAAGTCGTTTTGGAGCGAGGCGATCGACGCTTCTTTTTGGTCGCCGCCGCGGGCCTTGTACAAGTCCGACATCGGAACGATGACCTTTTGCAAATTCATAATGTTAGAGACAACCTGCTGCTCAAGCTCTGTATGGGCCAAAAGCGCGTCGGCGTTTTCGTTAGTGATTGAATTTTCCTGCTTTTCCAATACGTTAAGGTATTCGCGGAATTTATCGCGCTGTTGCTGGAGCAAGCTGCGGAATTTTTTTAACAAAGCTACGCGCTCTTCAAGTTCCTGGTTCGAAATCTCTTCCATAGTTTACCCCTTAATGTTCAACGCCGGCTGCGTTTGGCTTGGAACCGCGCTGTTGGACTTTTCGACCGCTTGGCGCCAAGAGTCGGTCAATTGGCTCATCATATTCAAAACTGAATCGATTTTTTCCTTATTCTTTGAAATGTTGGCGCTTCTAAGCTGGTCGTTAAAGAAAATGTAAAGCGCCATCAAATTGCGGGAAATTTCCCCACCCTTTTCCATGTCGAGCGAAACTTGCAATTCGGTGATTATTTCTTGCGCGCGCAAAACGTCGGAGCTAAAAGACTCTATATTTGCGACTGGCAGTTTTCCGTCTGGAGTAAATTTAGACGAAGCGGAAGTAAGCTTTTTTACCGCTCCCTCATAGAGAAGAACAACGAGTTCGGCTTGGCTGGCGGTGTTGACGCTGGCCTTTTTGTAAGCGTTGTATGCCTGAGTGTAAACCATAAATTTATCGCCTCCCGTAAAACAGATAATACATCAATTAAGATTATCGGTTTTTTAGGAGGCGACTTTAGCCTTATTTGTCTTCTTCAGTCAAGATTTCCCTTGCGGGAACCATGACCTTTTTGTCGTAGCAAATGAACATATTGTCCGCGTTTTCGGGCTTTGAGCCCTGCGTCAACACGCTTACAAGCGGAACGATCGCAAGGCCGGCCAACATGCAGAAGGCGCCGGAATAAAGTGAGTTCCTAAAAATAAACTCAAGGAAAGCGCCGCTCACCTTGATCATTCCAAGCGACTTGAAAAGCTGGACAATCTCGACGACAGTCGCAAAGCAGAAGGAAACGCAAACGGCGGCGCGGCTGGTCTTTTTCCAGTAAAGGCCGTAGAGGAAGGGAGCCAAGAAGGCGCCGCTCAACGCTCCCCAGCTTACGCCCATCAACTGCGCGATAAAGGTCACGCGGCTTTTTGCCTGGACAATCGCGATGGCCGCGGAAACTATGATAAAGAAAGCGACAAAGACGCGCATCATAAGCATGTTGCCCTTCTCGGTGTTGCGCTTGTTTTTTATCGTTCCGATAAAGTCCAAGGTGAGCGTCGAGCTTGAAGTAAGAACCAACGAAGAAAGCGTTGACATCGAAGCCGACAAAACCAAAATCAAGACGACGCCGATCAAAACGTCGCCAAGGTTAGAAAGCATGTTGGGAACGATGGAGTCAAAGCCCTGCGCCTTTACGGATTCAGCCGTGGCGAACAAGCGTCCAAAGCCGCCCAAAAAGTAGCAGCCGCCGGCGACTACAACGGCAAACGCGGTTGAGATTACCGTTCCGATTTTAATCGACTCTTCGTTTTTAATCGCGTAGAATTTTCCGACCATTTGCGGAAGGCCCCACGTTCCGAGCGAAGTCAAAATCACGACCACCAGCAAGTAAAGCGGATCCGGCCCAAAGAAAGAAACGTAAGCGCCCTTCATTACAGGCGACTCAATCTCGCTCATAAGGGCGAGACTTTTCATAAAGCCGCCGTTTTGCGAAAGAACGGCAAGGACGACGGCGACGATTCCGGCCAGCATTACAAGGCCCTGGATAAAGTCGTTGACGGCGGTGGCCATGTAGCCTCCGACGATTACGTAAATCGCGGTAAGAAGCGCCATGACGACGACGCAAACTGCGTAGTCAACGTTAAAGGCCATCTTAAAAAGGCGCGAAAGTCCGTTGAACAAAGAAGCCGTATAAGGAATCAAAAAGAAAAAAGTTATCGCGCTTGAGGCGACCTTAATTTTTTCCGAGGCAAAGCGGCGGCCAAAAAAATCGGGCATCGTCTTTGAGTCCAAAAAGCGCGTCATGATTCTTGTTCGTCTTCCCAAAATCGCCCAGGCTAAAAGCGAGCCGATAAAGGCGTTTCCCAAACCGATCCAAGTTGATGCGACGCCAAAGTTCCAGCCAAACTGGCCGGCGTAGCCCACAAAGATTACGGCCGAAAAGTAAGACGTTCCGTAAGCGAACGCTGTAAGCCAAGGGCCGACCTTGCGGCCTCCCAAAACATAGCCGGTAACGTCCGAAGCGGCGCCGCGGCATTTGATTCCAACAAAAACAAAGACCGCGAAAAACACGACGATCAATGAAAGTTTAATGAACATTTCGTTCTCCTTAAAAATTATTAAAAGGCCCCGGAAAGCCGGGGCCGCATTTTTTAGAACAACTTCTTAAACGCGTCGCCAATCGGGCTCTTGTCAAGAGCGTCGCCCATCGCGTCGCCGGCGGCGGACTTGGCTTGGTCTTCAAGCATTTTTTGCAGCTCGGCCTTTTTGGCGTTAAGCTCTTTGTTAAGAGCGTCCATGTTAAGGCTTTGCGCGTTGATTCCGTTCTCCAAATTGACAAACTGCGAAATCTTTTCTGTGACGCCGCCGGTTTGCTCGTTAAGGCGCGCGGTGATTTCCTTTTTGGCGTCGTTGATCAGGCCGCTCAATTCCTTGTTGACAACGCTCTTCAATATTGTGTTGAACTGCTTGTCCAAGTCCGAGTCAATCGAAAGCGAAAGATTGCGGTCGGGATCGATTCCGATTTTGGCCGTAAGAATCAGATTCTTTATCGCGTCAAGCGCGCTGGAATAGAACCTGTGCGCGATCGGCGGATCAAATGCGTCGGCGGACATCTTTAGCCCCCTCATGTCGAACTTGGCCGCGATTTCAACCGCTCCTTCGGCGGTCATCAAAGCGCCCGCCAAAAGCGTTGTGTTGGAATCCAAGTCCAAGTAAGGGCTCTTAAAGGCAAAGGGATAGTTGTTGCCCATGTATTCCGCTTCGACAAGGGGATTGCTTGTCCTGCTGCGGGCGTCAACGACAACCTGCGCGCGATGGGTCCTGCGGCCGCTTTCGTTGTAGCTTCCGGTGATGGTGGCCGGAGAGCCGCGCTTGTCCATGTCGTTGGAGATTTCCAAGCCCTGAGCGGAAACACCCAAACCGCTGAAAGAAATTTTTTCTATCAAAAAGCGCGGCACGTTGTCGTTCTTGTACCAAACGTCGATGCCCGGAAGGCGCGTGTGGCGCTTTTGCGTTTTGGCCGCCTTTTTCATCGTGTCCTTGGCGTTGGCCGACGACGACTGCTTGGCCTTCATCGCCGCGTCAATCGCTTGCGAAACGTAAGGATAGTAGTCGCCGCAAACCGCGTACAAGGCGCTGTAAAAGGCGTTGCTCAAAATTTTCGTTCCTGTGTCCATGTTGAACGAAGTGATTTTCTTTAGCTGGCTGTTGACCAATTCAGTGTCGGCCTTTATTGCGGCTTGGACTTGGCTTGAAATGTTTTTTATTTCAGCGCTGTCGGCCTTTACGTCGTTCAAGGCTCCCTTTACGGTATTGGTCACAGACTTGCTTTTTTCTATCGCGCTTGAAACTTCGGTAATGGCGTTCTTGATTTCTATCGGGTTCTGGACCTTTGACCAATCCTTGTTGACCAAAGTGTTGACGCTGGAAGAAAAGTCGTTGACTTCCTTTTCCATTTTTGCCGGCATGTCCTTCCACTTGTTGACCGAAGCCTCAACCTTGGACTGAACGTCCTTGGCCAGCGCCGGAGACTTTAAGTTGTCCTGGACGTTCTTGATCATGTTCTCTGGATTGTATTCGGCAAAGGCCGCCTCGATCGATTCCTTGGCGGCGGCGACGGCGGCGTCCTTCTTTTTGCTGACGTTGGCCGAAAATTTTTCGACGTAAGGATTGACGGGCTTTTCGATTTCGCTAAGCTCGCCGGAGTAGCTTCTGTCCGTTCCGATTTGAAGGCCTGTGACTTCGATGTTTTGCGCGTCGAATTTTCCGCGCAAGGCTTCGGTCAAGTTGAACTTGATTTCGGTCTTTTCGATTTGGAACAAGTTCTTCATCGGGCTGTTTGCGTTGGCCTGCTGCAAGTCGCGAACGGTAATCGTGGCCTTTAAAAGCTCGACGTTGACGCTCGCGATGTCGGTGCGGGCGCCAAAAACTTTTTGCATTCCCATAATCATTCCCTTTTTGGCAAGGGGATTCTTAAAGGTGATGAAAAGAATGTCGACCGCGGCAAAAAAGGCGACAGTAGCGATAAAGGGAACCAGCTTAAAGGAGCCCTTGTTTTTCTTTACGTCCTTGGCGATGGCCTTGAGCCGCTTAAAGTCCGAGGCGGGAATCATCTTGTCGAGCGGGATGCGGACCGTTCCCTCCTTTGCCGGATTGTCCTCAAACAAAGACTTTACCAAAGCCTTGTCGCTGGAAATGTAAATTTTTTTGTAAAGGATTTTTTCAATCTTGTCGGCCTTGTAAACTTTTTTTAGAAGGCCCGGAAGCTTTTTCGCCGAAACCTTCTTTGGCTCTTTCTTTGGTTTTTCAACGGCAGTCTTTTTGTCTTTATCTGTAATCTTTGCCATAATTAGAACTTCTCCTCAAAGGCTTCAAAAATCTTTCCAATGACCGGCAAATTCGCGGCGGCCTTGTAAAGCGGAGACCTGATGAAAGCAGGCGCGACCTTTGCCCGCCAAAATTTGACGAACGCGATTCCCGCAAGGAAAAACGGAACGTAAAGGACAAGGCAAAACAAAAAGCTTCCCATGACAATCGTATTGTTGAACTTTGTAAAGCCCACAAAGGGAACATCCACCAAAAAGCCAAAAAGATTTTCAAGCGGCTTGTAAGTCAAAACATTGTAGCCAATCAAGTCAAAAAGCGGGTCAAGAATCCAAGCGAAGTAAGAGACGATGAGCATAGTCAAAAGATAAGTGGGCTTGTTGATGCGGACAAACATAAAAAAAACTAAAATCAAATACCAAAGCGCGTTGTTCTTTGGCATAAGGCCCAACATAAGCCCCAGCGCAAAACCGTGCGCCATCTCGGCGGGATTTTGGTTGGCGTTCAAAGCCTTAAAGAGGCCGGAAATCCACTTTAACATTTTATCCTCCGTTTTAGGAACGTTAAGTAATATTCTATTATATCACGAACAAGCGCGTTTTTCAATGATTTTTTTTGAGGAGTTGAACAAAGCGCGGCCGTTCAATAAAATAAAAGTATGTCTCTCAACTGCAACGAGATTAATTTAATTTTAAGCGAACTCAACTTGCCCGGAAGCTTTGTGCAGGACATAATCCAGCCCGGCTACGACACGCTTGCCCTTTACGTTTACAAAGAGGGAGCGGCAAAAACGATTTTGATTTGCGCCGGCCACGACGCGACGCGCATCAACGAAACAAAGCGAAAGATTCCCAAAAACGACAAACCCCTGCGCTTTATGGAATTCCTAAAGTCCAGGATCCGCGGCGCCAAAATAAACTCCTGCCGGCAAATCGGCTTGGAGCGCATCATCAAGGTGGAACTGTCGCGCCCCGAAGAAGAATTCAATATGTACATCCGCTTGTGGAGCGCCGCCGCAAACATAATCCTTTGCGACAAAGACAACAAGATTTTGGACACGATGTTCCGCCGCCCGCAAAAGGGCGAAGTCACCGGCGGAACTTTTGACGAAGAGGCGCTCGTAAAAAGCGCGAGGGAAAAGGCGGAAGCCGCGGGCCAAAGCGGCGGCGCGTCAAACAATCCTGCGGAACGGTTTCCAATCCGCGACTTTGCCGACGTTGAGGAAGAAATTCTTCAAAAACATCCCGACTGGGCGCCCCTCTCGTTCAACCAAAAAGTCGATTGGTTTTACAGCGAGCGCTCGTCAAACCTTTCGCGCGACGCTCTTTTGGAAAAAGCCAAAGCGTGGTACGAGTCGCGCCATTCAAAGCAAGAGGCCGCGTTGGAGCGCCTTCAAAAGAAAAAGGAAAGCTTTAAAAATTCCGGCCAGAAAAAGCATTGGGGCGACTTGGTTTTGTCAAACGCGCATTTGATACAAGACGGCTCCAACTTTTTGGAATGCGTTGACTACCAAAGCGGCGCAACCGTTCAAATTAAAATCGATCCAAAAAAATCGGCGCAAGCCAACGCCGCCCATTATTACGACCTTTACAAAAAGGAAGTCAGCGGAGCGGAAGAGCTTGCGACGGAAATTGAATTGGCAAAGAAAAAGCTCGCGGCCTTGGACAAAGCCTACCAAGAAATATTAAACGAGAAAAATCCTGTCCGCATCGAACAGCTTTTGCGCAAGGACTCCGCTCCCAAGCAAAAGCAAAAAAAGACGCATCCCGGCTTGGACTACACAGTGAACGGCTGGTACATTTTAGTCGGCCGCGACGCCAACGAAAACGACGAGCTTTTGCGCCGTCACGTAAAAGGAAACGACATGTGGCTGCACACGCGAGACTGTCCTGGCGGCTACGTCTTCATCAAATACCGCGCCGGAAAAACGATTCCCTTGGACATTCTTCTTGACGCGGGCAACTTGGCCGTATACTTTTCAAAGGCCAGGAACAACGGAAAGGCCGACCTTTACTACACGGAAGTGAAACACTTGCGCCGCGCAAAGAACGGTCCAAAAGGCTTGGTGCTTCCCTCCCACGAAAAAAACCTCTGCGTCACCTTGGACAACGCGCGCCTCAAACGCTTGGAGATGGACCGCCAAGGCGACGAACTGTAGCGCGCCGCAGAGTCCGCAAACGCGAGCGGACTTGAACGCCCGCCTGCTTTTTGCTAAAATGATATATTATGCAAATCAAGGAAATTTTTGGCAAAAAAAAGTTGACGCTCTCGTTTGAGGTTTTTCCGCCCAAACAGCAGACAAACGTAAAAAGCCTTTCTGAAAAAATAAAGACGCTTTCGGCCTTAAAGCCCGACTTTATCAGCGTCACTTGCGGAGCGGGAGGCAGCACAAAAGACCAAACGCTAGAAGTTTCAAAGATGGTCGCGGAAAATTGCCCGGCCTCGCTTACCCACCTTACTTGCGTAAGCGCCACAAAAGAAAAAATCGCCGACGTGATCAAAGAAATGAAGGCCGCCGGAATCCAAAACATTTTGGCCTTGCGCGGAGACATCCCCCAAGGAATGACCGAAGAAGAAGCGACGCAAGGCGGCTACAAGCACGCCGATGAATTGACAGCCGTCTTAAAGCGCGAAGGCTTTTGCGTCGGCGGCGCCTGCTACCCGGAAGGCCATCCAGAGTCGGCCAACCGCATCGAAGACATCGAGCTTTTAAAGCGCAAGGTTGACGCGGGCGCGGACTTTTTGACAACCCAAATGTTTTTTGACAACGACATGCTCTACAGCTTTTTGTACCGACTGGAAGCGGCCGGAATCCACTTGCCGGTTTTGGCCGGAATCATGCCGATTACGGCCGTGACGCAAATTCCAAAAATGATCAAGCTTTCAAACGCCTTTATTCCGCGAAAGCTCTTGGCGATTTGCGACCGCTTTGGCGACTCGCCCGAAGCTTTGCGGCAGGCCGGAATCGCTTACGCCACCGACCAAATCATCGACTTGATTTCAAACGGCATCCGAGGCGTTCACATTTACACAATGAACAAGCCGGAGATCGCCCAAGCGATTATGGAAAACGTCAACGACATCATCGGAGCCTGCAACAAGTAAAATGCGCAAACTAAAGCCCTTGGAAAAATTCAGCCCCCTTCCCACTTGGTTCGTCAGCCTTGGGCATCCAAAGGTCGTCTTGCATTCCGTGTCATACATAAGGACTGTGGCCCAGGATTTTTTTATCCCGCAGTTTTTGCGCAAATTTAAATTCACAAAAACACCAATCGTCCATGTGGACAATCCGCTTGACGCAAGAGTTCCGTTCAACACAAGAAAAATCGCCGACTACTTGGGCTTTGTGCAATATTGGATACGCCCCCTGGGCCTTTTAATCCAAACGCTTGGCGTAAAAAAAGCCGTTCCTCACTTGGCGGATTTTTACCGCCGCATGACCAAGGCCTACAAAAGCGCCGCGGAGATTTACCGCTTTAGGCTTTCAACAACCGACAGGCCCCATTACAAACGCCGCATTTATTTTGCCGGCGTCCACCTTTTGGACCCCCATTACTTGTGCGTGCCTTCGCTCCACATCACGATTGTATGCCTTGCCTACACCTTTATGCGAAAGGCGTTTGAAAAAGAAAGTTATTCGCAGGAAGAAAAAGACTTGTGGAACGCCTCTCTTTACGCGGGAGCGGTAAACATCGCCGAAACCGTTTTGTACGTTAAGCAGCACAGCGTAAACTGCGTTTCGGCCGCCCTTTATATGGTGACAAAAATTTTCCCGGACCTTTTCACAAAAGAAGACGCGCTGGGCTTTTTGGACTCAATGTTCAAAAACAGCTTAGACATTCCGCCGCAAGACAAAAATGAAGTCGTGGGATATATGAAAAGCCTTTTTTTGCAGTTTCTCGACGAGGGAAAAGACTGCTCCGACTGGACTTTGCCGGTTAAAAATTGGCTAATAAAAACAGAAAAAAGCGCCGATAATAGATAGTATGGCAGAATCGATTGAATTTTCGAAAAAAGTGATTGAAGCGGTTGAGGCGAAGATTGACTGGTACAATTCGACCATCATTCCGCAAATCTCAGAAAATTACAGACTCTTTCACACTTGCGTAAAAAACCTTTACGACTTGATGATAAAAAAGTCATTGATTAAGCCCGACCCCTACAAACTTGACCGCAAGATTTCCGGCATAAAGCCCTTGGACAACACCCAGTTCATCGACGGAGAGCGAATCACAATCATCGGAATGCGCTTTTCGGAATTTGAAACAATGTTGGACTGGATTTGCACCTACTATAAATTTTCGATCGACAGCCTTAAAATTCCAGAAATAAAAAAGCTCCTTGACTACAACAATTCATTTATATGGAACTCGCTTACGCCAAACAGCACAATGCCAAACACCCGCGGCTTGGGCCAGTTGATTATGGAAATGAAGCGCGGCGGAGACATGCTTACCTCAAGCTCTGTCAACGACATCATCTCCAAAATCCAAAAAACGACAAACGAAATCGTTCGCCTGTTCAAGGACTTGACTGAGTTCCAAAAAGAGAACTACAAATACAAAATCAGAAAAGAAATCATTCTTGGCGGAAAAATCGACCAAGACAAGGCCCTTTCTTCGGAAGCGGAAGAAGTGGCGCAAATAAAAAAGGTTTTCACTTCCGTAATCGGAAAAGAGCCCTTCTACACGCAATTGGTTGAAGAAATCGCTCGCGAAGACCAAGCCTCAAACCGCGACCAGTTGCAGGCGGCGGTCTTGGAAAAGCTTGCGATTGTGGAAGAAAAGCGCAAGAGTTCGGTCAACGAAATCAACACCAAAGAAATGCTTTTGGACGCCGTTCATTCTCTTTGCGCGCAGTCAACGCCGCTTGGAGCCGTTTACACAAAGCTTTCGGAAAACAACGAAGTCCTTCAAAGCGCGGCCTCGTCTTTCTGGGCCCAATTCATAGCCGCGCTCAAAAAGGCCTTTGGAATTCAAGACAAGCCCGTGGAATACGAAGTGACAATAGTAGAGCCGGCCACAAACAACAAGCGCAAGCAAAAAATCAGCTTTACGCCTTTTAACGCGGACATTCAAAAGAAGGCCAGCTTTTACAACTCTTTCTCTTTGAAAAACAGCGCGGCCTACAAAAAATTCCAAAACGCCGAAGAACAAAAGCTTTTGGAATTCTTGAACAAGCAAATTTCGGACTTGCAAAAAATTTCGATCATCCTAAAAGCTCTCGACGACTATTTTAAGAACAACGCGCCTGTAGAAAAGCGCTCAAAGATTAAAGGCCTTTCTATGGAATTGATGGCGCTTAAAAACAATATGGTCAACACAAACCAGCGCCGCGCTGAATACATATCTTATATAGAAGAACAGGAGCAGATGAAAAAACTTGGACTGGACCACTAGACTGCATAAAAAAATTGCCGGCGCGATTTTTGCCGGCGCCTTGCTTTTTGTTTTTTCCGGCGCCAACCTTTTTGCGTCGGAAGATGACGTTCCTTTTAAAAGCGACAAAATTGACGACTCTCTCCAAAGGGAACTTGTGATTTTCCATTCTCTTTCAAACTTGAACCTTGACCCGCACACAAGCGCCTACGTTTTTGAGGCGCAGATTTTGAACAGCGTTTACGAAGGCCTTTTTTCCTACAACAGCGCTACCTTGGAGCCGGACAACGCGCTTGCCAAAGACTTTAGAATTTCGCGCGACAAATTCAGGTGGACCTTTACGATTCGCGAAGGAGCCAAAAGCTCTTCTGGAAAAGAAATCAACGCGCAGACTATCAAAGAGTCTTGGCTTAACTTGATCGCCAACAAAGCCGCCTACTACTCTTCCCTTCTTGACGTAATCAAAGGAGCGCGCGAATACAGGCTTGGAACGGGAAGCCGCGACGATGTCGCGATTTACGCAAACGGCCTAAAGCTTAGCGTTGAATTAACAAAGCCCACAAGCCATTTTAACAAGCTTTTGTGCCACCACGCTTTTTCGGCCGTTATGGACGACTCAAGCGCCAGCGGCGCCTACATGATCGAAAGCGTCACGCCCTTTAAGGTATTGCTAAAAAAGAATCCAAATTACTGGAACGCCGAGCAAGTTCGCATTCCGTCCGTGGCAATCCATCTTACGGACGATTCCGACGCAAGGGCCCACGCCTTTAACACAGGCGCCGCGGATTGGATTGACGCCACCGACGAGCTTAAAAAAATCTTGGACAAAAAGGCGATTCAGCTTTCGGCCGAGTTTGGAACGGAATACCTGTTCTTTAAAAACGACTCTCCGATTTGGAGCCGCTCGGATTTTAGGAACGCAGTCCTTACCGCGATTCCTTGGAAGCAATTGCGCGACGGCCACATGTTCCCCGCCGAAACCTTGGTATGCCCCAGCGCCGGCTACAAAAGCCCCGAGGGCCTCAACTACACCGACGCCGAAGAAGCGGCGCTTATGCTGGAGGCCGCCAAAAAATCCGCCGGAATCAAAGACAAAAAAATCGAGCTGACCTTTGCCATTCCCGACACGGAATACATGTCAAACCGCGCGGAGCTTTTGCGCGGCGCCTTGGAAGAAATCGGAGTTGAATTAAAGGCCTTAAAAATTCCGCAGCAGTTTTACTTGACTTCAATCGCCAAGACAAAAGCGGACTTGTTCCTTTACACTTGGATCGGAGACTATTCCGACCCCTTGGCCTTTTTGGAACTCTTCCGCGGAAATTCCTCGATGAACGACTCCCATTGGCGCGACGAAAACTTTGACAAATTGTTAGACCAAGCCGCCTGGACAAACGAAAGCAAGGAGCGCAACGCCCTTCTTTCCAAAGCCGAAGACATTTTGCTTTCCAGCGGCGAAGTTATCCCCATAAGCCACCCCGTAACTTGCGCCGTAATCGACCTTAACGTCATTGGCGGCTGGGTCTCCAACGCTATGGACATTCACCCCCTAAAAAGTTTATACTTTAAGAAGGTGGAAGAAACTTTCAAAAACGTCGTAAAACTGCAGTAAAAGCCCGCGGTTTTGCGGCGCAACAAAAAGTCTCTCCCCGTGTCTAATTCTATAAGGTAGGATTAAAGTATGAAGACAAAAATTTATAAGGGTGAGATTCCGGTATTTTTTGCGGTTGACTACAAGTACGCTCCGATGTTGGGCGTCACTCTCCGATCCATGCTCCAAAACGCTTCCCAGGAGTATTTTTACAAAATCTACGTTTTGACTACAAACTTGGCGGAAGACTTAAAGGAAAAGGTTTACGCTTCCACCGACGCAAAGAACGCATCCATCGAGTTCATCTCTTTGAAGGAAAAGTTGGACGCCTATTCAAATATGTTCCATTTGCGTGACTACTATTCACAAGAAACGTATTTCCGCTTGTTCATCGCAAGCCTTTATCCAGAGTACGACAAAGTCCTTTACTTGGACAGCGACTTGTTGATTTTGGACGACATTTCCAAGATGTACAATGCCGAACTTGGCGACAATCTTCTTGGAGCCATCGTAGAGGAAACCGTTCTCACAATCAACGAATTTGGCGAATACGTAGAGAAAGCCTTGGGCGTAAAGAGACAAAACTACTTTAACGCCGGCATCATCGTAATCAACACAAAGAAGTACCGCGAAGAAAAAATCCAGGAAAAGTTCGTAAAGCTTTTGAACCGCTTCCCATTCAACATCGATCAGGACCAGGCCTATCTAAACGTTCTCTGCAAAGACCGCGTCCACTACTATGACTTGGGCTGGAACAAAACTTCTTTTGAAAACCCGGCCTTTGACAACAAGGACCTTAAGATCGTTCACTACAAAATGATGTGGCGCCCCTGGAAGTACGACGGAATCACATACGGCGACATGTTCTGGGATTACGCCGACAAGACTCCTTTTGCCGACACCCTCCACTATATGAAGGAAACGTATTCCGAGGAAGAAAAGGCAAAGGACAAGGTTCTTATCGGACACATGATGAAGATGTGCGTCGAACAAGCCAACGACTTTAACAACTATTGGAACACAATCCGCCGCGAAAGAATCGGCGCGGGCCTTTTGGAGTTCTTTGGAACGGCCGCAAAGTCAGCCGCGAAGGTCGCCAAAAAAGCCGCCAACGGTTCCGTAAAAGGCGTAAAGGCCCTTTTGAGGTTGGCGTAAAAAATGGCTGAAAAAGACCCCGGCCGCTTGGCTGTTCTAAAAAAAATCGACGAAATGGAGCGCAAGCGCCTTTGGTCGCATGACGTTGAGGACGACCCGCCGACAATTCCGCTAGAGCCGGACCAAATCGACTATACAAGAAGCAAGCTGACCAGCAAAATAAAGACTTGGGCGGCCAACATAGTCGGAACAAAATTCATCGCAAGCCTTTTTAAGAACAAGCAGCTTATCATCAAAGACGTTGTCGGCATGGAAAATTTCTTTGCCGTAAAGGACAAGGGCTTGATTGTCACTTGCAACCACTTTAACGCCTTTGACAACTTTGCCGTTTTGGAAATTCTAAAGCCCTACACCCGCCATCACATTATTTGGCGCGTAATCCGCGAAGGAAACTACACTTCCTTTCCCGGACTCTACGGCTTTTTGTTCCGCAACTGCAACACGCTTCCCGTAAGCCAAAACCATTCCACAATGAAAAAATTCTTTGAAGGAATGAAAACCCTTTTGGCCCGCGGCGAAAAGATCTTGGTTTACGCCGAGCAGGGCATGTGGTGGAACTATAGAAAGCCCCGCCCGATGACAAACGGCGCCTTTAAGTTTGCCGTCGACAACAAGGTTCCGGTCTTGCCGATTTTCATCACGATGACCGACTCGGACATCATCGGCGCCGACGGCTTTCCGATCCAGGAATACACGATGAACGTTTTGCCCGCGATTTTCGCCGACCCCAACAAGTCGGACAAGCAAAACATCCGAGACATGAACGAACAAAACTACAAGGCTTGGGTTGACTGCTACGAAAAGTTCTACGGCAAAAAGCTGGAATACCTTCCCGAAGAAAAAAAATGAAAAAAAAAAAACCGCTCCAAACGGAGCGGTTTTTTGCTATGCAGCTCTTAAACTGCTGGCACGATCAGTGCCTTGTCCTCTAGCGGAGCAAGCTAAGAACGTTCTGGCTCTGCTGGTTGGCCTGGGCGAGCATCGCTGTTCCAGCCTGGCTAAGAACCTGATCCTTAGTGAACTCAACCATCTCGGCGGCCATGTCTGTGTCGCGGATACGGCTTTCAGAGGCCTGGAGGTTCTCGGCGCCGATGTCAAGGCCGACAACTGTCTTTTCCAAGCGGTTCTGGTAGGCGCCGAGGTCAGCGCGCTGCTTGTTAACCTTCTTCAAGGCTTCGTCGATTGTTCCAATGGCGCGGTTGGCGTCATCCGGAGCCTGCAATGAGATCTTAGACTCATCGCCGATGTTGCGGATTCCAAGAGCCATGGCTGACATTGTTCCAATGTAAACCTGTGTGCGCTGGTCCATGTTGGCGCCGATGTGGAACCACATAGATCCTGTAACAACGTTCTCGCCTGTGGGGCGGGCAAAGCGGCCAGTCAACATGTTCATTCCGTTGAACTGGGCGGCAGAAGCGATGCGGTCAACTTCGTCTACGAGAGAAGAAACCTCAACCTGGATCTGCATGCGGTCTTCGTCAGAATAAATTCCGTTCGATGACTGAACAGCCAATTCGCGGATGCGCTGCAAGATGTCTTCTGTTTCCTGCAAGTATCCTTCTGTTGTTTGGATGAACGAAATGCCGTTCTCAGCATTCTGAGAGGCCTGGTTCAAGCCGCGAATCTGGGAGCGCATCTTTTCAGAAACGGCCAAGCCAGAGGCGTCGTCACCGGCGCGATTGATTCTCATACCGGAAGAAAGTTTTTCCATGCTCTTCTGGTTTGCAAGATCAGTAAGGCCCTGTGAACGCTGAGCGAACATCGCGCTCATGTTGTGATTGATAACCATAGTGTATCTCCTATCAGTTTGTTTGAGCAGTTTTAGAAAAACCGGTTTTGCTCGGCCGGTTCTCACCACCCTATACTAAACTTATCGGAATCTGGCAAAATCACTTTAGCGGTTTTTTAAAGATTTTTTTGGGGGGAAGCCTCCCCCTCGCTCCAGCCGCCTCAGGCGTCTTTCGCTGCCCCCTCCGCGGGGAGTTCCCCGCGACGCCCCCGGAAACGGCGGCAAGCCCAAGACTGCCGGGCGGCGGCTCTAGGCTTGGTCCAAAACCTCCTGTCCCATCTTAACTTTTTCCGCTTCCGGAATGGCAAAAATTATGTCCAAATCGTAGTCGGAATTAGCGGCCAAAAAGTCCTTGCAGGCCCGGGCCGCCCCTTCCCAAGCCCCGCGCAAGGGGTAGCCAAAAATTCCCGCCGAAATAAGGGGAAATACCACAGAGTGGATTTCGTGACCGCGGCAGAGTTCCAGCGACTTTGCGTAGGCTCCGTAAAGCGCGTCCGGCTCGCCATGCCTTCCGTCCACATACCGCGGCCCCACCGCGTGAATGATGAACTTGCAGGGGCAGTCAAGGCCCGGCGTGATGACCGCGCTCCCCTCGGAGCAATGGCCAATTGCATTGCAGGCGGCCGTAAGCTTGTCGTAGCCCGCCCTTCTAAAAATCGCTCCGCAAACGCCGCCGCCCGCCCAAAGGCCGCTGTTGGCCGCGTTGACAATCGCGTCCGCCGGAATGTCGGTAATTCCCTTTTGCTGGATTGTAATTGAAGACATTTTTTGGGCCTCCTGGGGTTTTTCTATATTATATACTTTTTTGGGGGAGATTTCGAGGTTTTGAGCGCTTTTTTGATGGAATTTTCGAGTGGAGGAACTATTAAAAAAAATTAATGGTCGTTGCCACAAGAAATTATTTTCAAGCCCTTGAATATATTCTTATTTATAGTATAATTTTATATATATGGAGAAGATGATATTTGTAACGGAACTCAGCGAAACAACCGCTGACTTTCTTTCATTACAAAAAGGAATAAAGATTTTTCGCTCAAAAGGACTTTTAACACATTTGATAAATCGAAAGCATTTTGTCGCAACAAAATACCTGGATTATCTTTCCGACATAATAAACTCTCCCGATTACGCAGGAACATACAAAGGACAGATAGAGCTTGTAAAACGCCTTAAGGACAATATTTTTGTAAGTTTAAAACTTGATGAACGCAAAAGCATATATTATGTCGCAACTCTTTTTGATGTTAAAGAAGCAAAAATCGAGTCTTATTGCAAGTCTGGACGCCTGAGAAAACTCACCCCTTAGGGTTGACTAAAAAACTTTTTATGCTATAATGAAGATGAAATTTGACGAGCAGGAAAGGCACCCTGCGCTCCCGAAAGGGAACCTGATATGATGGATACGCCGCCCATCCAAATTTTTACAAGCCGCCACATGGCGGCTTTTTTTGTGGTTTTAAGGGTATTTTGGAAAATCTGCAAAAAAAACAACGAAGAAGAATCGTCATTTACAACCACGGATATTCTTTTATGCTATTTTCCAAACACTTCATATGTTCAACAAAATTTGAATAATCATTTTTTTTAGGAATTGGGACTCCGTATGTACTTATTTTTCCACCGTAACCAAAAATCGTTCTTTCCTCAGATGGAATAATTTCTGGTTTGTTGCGCCGGTCATCCTTGTCATAAGGATAAATTAACCCCGCCTTTTTTGCAGGCATTATATGCATGTACGTTATAAGCTGATGCAAATCGTCTCGTGAAAAAGCGCCAGTTATTTCATCACTTCCTGGCTTGTGATTGTCAAGATGTTTATATTTTGCGTCCAGAACAAAATTTTCTGACGCAGTTTGTTCTGACGAGCATTGTTTTCCTCTGTAAAAATCAGGATAACGGGGATTTCCGCTATAAACGCTGATGGAACCAGTCCCTGATTTATTTTTGGGATGTTCAAATCCAGATTTCTTGAGAGTAATCGCAAGATATTCCTCCCAAAGCCATGCGCCGTCAAAAAGGATTCCGTAAACTTTGTTATTCGATTTGCCAAAACCAATTTTCTTGTATCTAAGTATAGCAAGGCAAAGTTTTTGAAGCGGTTTGTATGCGGTATAATACGGATGATTTATCGGCTCTAAATTTGCTGCAATTATTTTTTCGCGGCTTTGCAGATTGTAGGACGGAGTCGCCGCAACAACCTCAACAACACATTTCCGCATTTCAATGTCGCAGTTTAAGATTGCGTTTCCGCTTTTTTTCGTTTTTATGAATTCTATTGTATGTCGTACAAGCTGAGCAAGAGGATTATCGAAAGTTCTTTCGCGGCTATTGTAGGCGATTTTTCCACAAAAAGGAATATTCTGCTTTATATGGCGATTCACATCGACAACACCTCTCACATTTTCGTCATTTCTATGGAATGTTTGGTATTGTTTATACAAGCCCTGAGCCAACGCTTTTTTAAGAAGTCTTGGAAATAAAAACATCAACAAGTCAAGCTCGCCGTTCCCGCTTGTATATTTATAATCAAAGAGATTTATAGAAAATACTTCTTGCAGCATATAATGCATAAAATGGTCATTGCTATCGTCTTTTGAAAAGCGAGAGTAGATTTTTAGCTGGGTGTCGCCAACTCCAATAAAGCCCATCATATTACCAGTTGTGAGCTTTACTTTTTCAAGCTCCTCTGGACTTCCGCACAAATCAAAAATATGCTGATCTTCGATCCCATCTTCAAAAGATCCAAGAATTTCTGGAAAGACTAAGAGAGAAGGATTGTTTTGTATCAAGTCTTTAATTGGAGCGTTTGCGATTTTCAATAAATCTTGATAAGCGCCAAGGGTTATTTCAGAACCTAATTCCGAAAACAACGCTCCACAGTTATTGTCACAAGTGCAAAAATTCGGCAAAATTAAGCCTCTTGTCCGTTTTTATACGCCTCATGCAACTTTTTTAAGCTAGACTCCGAATCTTCCATTCCACGAAGATACTCGCGAAGCAAGCCTTCAAGATGATATTCCCAAAGCTTGTCAAAATCATTGTCAAGTTCGTTCAATTTTAGGAAATATGCGCCGCCAATATGGTATGCGGAAGAAAGCCCATCAACTTCTGAGATAGCATTATTCAAACGCAAAAGAGTTTGTTTTGCCTTTTCACGGATAGATTCATTCAATTCATCAAGCATTCCGAGATTTTCATTCGCCTTGATTTCCTTGAATGTGAAGCGTCGCCTGAACGCAAAATCCATACTTTCAACGC
>JAEEGH010001156.1_pt1 | contig 78140 bp, 62 predicted proteins | sample 9134181 | NCBI WGS metagenome assembly JAEEGH01 (sample SAMN16246544, study PRJNA631951) | gut metagenome | biome: gut microbiome; feature: rumen; material: DP-attached | host: Bos | place: Iran: Karaj | collected 2018-10 | reverse complement strand
CGACTGGCTAACATTAAGGCCGTTATAGCGCAAGGGCTCCACCTCTTACCATTCCGAACAGAGAAGTTAAACCTTGCAACGCCGATGGTACTGCCAACGCGGGAGAGTAGGAAGCGGCCACCTTACAAGAGTGGATACAACGAAAGTTGTGTCCACTTTTTTTTTTGACCCCCTCCCGACCTCCCCGAGGGGAGGGGAGTAGTAACCACGGAACGCACGGAAGTCCACGGAATTAAATTACCCTCTGTGGGAGGTGGGACTGGAATCACCGAATTTAACGAATGCAGACGAATATTCTTTCGTTCGAACGACTGACAGAAAAGGAATATTAAACGAATTCGAGAACGAAGGAAAAAGTGCGTTTAAAAAGCTCAATGCGACCTCCAGTGCTATCGAATTCTCTAATTCTCATCCATTCAATACAGATATCTACATTACTTTGCGCGCAAAAGAAAATTCTCTAATTCTTGAGATTGAATCACCGAATTTAACGAATGCAGACGAATAACCTTGTGCGCGAACGACTGGCAGAAAGGATATTAAACGAATTCGAGAACGAAGGAAAAAGTGCGTTTAAAATCTCAATGCGACCTCCAGAGCTATCGAATTCTCTAATTCTCATCAATTCAATACAGATATCTACATTCTCCATTGCGCGCAAAAGAAAATTCTCTAATTCTTGAGATTGAATCACCGAATTTAACGAATGCAGACGAATATCCTTGCGTCGAACGACTGACAGAAGAGGAATATTAAACGAATTCGAGAACGAAGGAAAAAGTGCGTTTTAAATCTCATTGCGACCTCCAGAGCTATCGAATTCTCTAATTCTCACCAATTCAATACAGATATCTACAATTACATACGTGCAAAGGAAAATTCTCTAATTCTCTAATTTTTGAGATTGCATCACCGAAAGGAAACAATGCAGACGAATAACCTTGTGCGCGAACGACTGACAGAAAGGATATTAAACGAATTCGAGAACGAAGGAAAAAGAGCGTTTAAAAAGTTCAATGCGACCTCCATATCCATCGAATTCTCTAATTCTCACCAATTCAATACAGATATCTACATTCTCCATTGCGCGCAAAAGAAAATTCTCTAATTCTCTAATTCTTGAGATTGAATCTCCGAAAAGAAATGGATGAACCACGGAAGCAAGAACGTGAAATACATTTTTCTTGTGAAATGAGTTATTATAATTCTGTGTACTCTAAATATTACTCACAGAGTTTATCGGTGTGCATAGAGGTTCAGAAACTCCTCTTTTCCACCCATTTCTACTCTGCGAGATGTTTTAAGGGGACTTCTATTCTTGACATCTCCTTTAGTGTAGTTCCTTAAAATATTTTTGTTTTCTTTATGATGAAGAGATTTCCTTATTTGTTTATATTGTGCATTGTTTTGTTTGGCTGTTCTTCTAGCGAAAGCGACTCCGAGAAATCTAAGATCGAGGGGGTTGACTTTCGTTCGGAGATGCGTGATTTTGTGATTGCAATCAGTATGAAAGCGAAACTTCAGAAGGAGCGTTTTGTGGTGATTCCACAGAATGGCATTGAATTGATTTGCAATGGTGATTCTCCTACAAGCGAGTTGGCAATGGATTATCTCGATGCGATTGATGGACATGGGCAAGAGGATCTTTTCTATGGCGCGATGGAAGATGATAAGGCTACATCGATTGCCGATACCCGTTATTTGCAGGCATATCTGGATAGAAGCAAACAATTAGGTAAAGTGATTTTGGTGACCGATTATTGCAGCAGTTCCCAACACATGCAGGATTCGGAGGCGAAGAACGGGGAATCGGGGTATATCTCGTTTCAAGCTCCTCATCGCGAACTGGATATCATTCCAGCAGGTGTCGTTCACGATGAAAACGAAGAAGATATCCTTTTTTTGCCTCAGGCCAGAAACTTTTTGTATATCCTGGAACTGGGTCATTATGCCTCGAAGGAGGATTTTATTCAGGCGGTACGCAATACCAATTACGATATATTGATTACGGACCTCTTTTTCTCTGAGGAACAATCTTTTACGGCTACTGACGTTGAACAATTGCGACAGAAGAGAAACGGTGGACGGCGTCTGGTCATCTGTTATATGTCTATCGGTGAGGCTGAGAACTACCGTTTCTATTGGCAGGAAGAATGGCGTCACCAGAAACCTTCGTGGTTGGACCGCGAGAATCCAGATTGGGAGGGTAACTATAAAGTGCATTACTGGGAGCCAGCATGGCAGTCTGTCATCCTGGACGATTATCTGCCACGTATTCTTGAATCGGGTTTCGATGGTGTCTATTTGGATATTATCGATGCTTTTGAATACTATGAAGAATGAGGTTATGAGGTCGTTTCACTGGTAAGGTTTTGAGGTTTTGAGGTTGTAAGGTCGTTTTCCTGGTGAGGTCGTGAGGTTTTAAGGTTGTGAGGTTTGGTGGGTTCGTAAGTTCTTGGTCAAAAATTTGGAAAACTGGAGAATTATTTATACCTTTGCGCGGTTGCTTGTCGAACTCAGGCAAAAACATAGGTGCAGCATTCTTTGATAGCAATTTATTACACAAATGAATAGAAGTATAAGGAAACGGATTGTTTTACTTGTGTGTTTGGTGTGTTGGCAGCATGGAGCCATGCTCGCACAGGCGCCGACTTCTTTCGGCAAACTGATAACGAAATTCGGAGAGAAACTGATGGATAATATGTCTGAAGATAGAAAAGAAAAAGAATATCAGGTGCTCATCCCCAAAGATGAGTATGCGGTATATACTTTCAAGGATAAAGAGGGAATGCCCGCTGTCGCGATGGTGAACATCGGATTGAGAGGCTTTGATAAAAAAGAGGTCTTTGGGTGGTATTGTTCCATGATAATAGATTTTGAAAAATTGGCAGAAAATGGAATGCCTACCTCGGAAGAATCAACTTCGGTCTTTGATTGGCTGGAGGAAGTGCATATCGGATTGATGGGCGATGTGGATCATCCAAATGCTCTCTTTGTCGGAAGAATGACCCATGATGGTTCTGTTCATGCGGTCTGGCAAGTTAACAATCCCAAACAAGCGCACAAATATTTGCAGGGATTAGTTGATGAAAAGAAATACCCGCGAAGGTTTGAATTCCTCATCGAATCCGACGAGGAGTGGAAAAATGCCGATTTCTACTTATCGCTTGGCTTGGAAGAATAATTCTTACCTGTTATATCTTTTATTCATAATGCAAAGATAATACCTTAACGATATTCATGGAACAGAAAGAGCTCCTGCACTTCAATGGCACGTGGAGAAGTTACCAGAAAAGGATATTGGACAACTTGAACTTCCATCTGCGAGACAAGAAACTGCACGTAGTGGCGGCTCCTGGTGCCGGTAAGACGACATTGGGTATAGAGGTCATTGCCCGATTGGGTCGTCCGACACTCATATTGTGTCCGACCAATACCATCAAGATGCAGTGGAAGGAGCGTATCTGTTCTTCGTTCTTAGAAGAGAAGGACTACGGTATTGTCTCTACCTTGGTTCGTCAACCTGGGTATATCACGATTATAACGTATCAGGCCTTGTTGTCTGCTTTTTGCGGAGACGTGGAGGAGGCCGATGAACCGCAGGAGGAGGAAGAAGAACAGGCTGAGGAGAACAAAGATTCCATTAAATCTTCGTCGCGCTTCAAGCAGGAGAAGGCGGATGAGGTTGTCGCCCTCTTGCGCGAAGCAGGTGTCTCGCTGTTGTGCTTCGACGAGGCGCATCATCTCCGCAAAGAGTGGTGGAAGGCCTTGTCCTACCTCAACGAGCACTTGAAACCCGAACAGACTTTGGCCTTGACTGCCACCCCACCGTATGATGCCGACATGGGGGAGTGGAAACGCTATCAAGAACTGTGTGGTGAGATTGACGAAGTTATCTCTATCCCCGAATTGGTCAAGAATGGAGACCTCTGTCCGCATCAGGATTTCATCTTCATCACGTCACTCAAGAAGTCCGAGCGCGAGCTGTTGGCACAGCACAATGAGCATGTTCGAATGCTTATCGACAAGATTCGACAGGACGAAGAGTTGTTGTCCACCTTGTCGAAGATGCCTTTCTTTCGGGCAACGGATGCCGACGTGGAGATGATTTTCGAGGATCCGCAATTCTATGTCTCGATAGCGTCGTTGCTTCATTCTAGGAAGAAAAGGGTCGCCCGAAGGTTTCTGGAGTTGTTTGATGCCAGCGAGGAAGACTTGCCAAAGTTTGACGTGAAGATGGCTGCGGCCTTTCTGGATGGGCTCTATGCGACCAAGGAAGCGTGTTTCGCGCCTCTGGAAACGCGAAAAGAGGAGCTTTTCAATCTGGCAAAACGGCTGGGTTTGGTGGCCAATCGGCGCATCGTGTTGAACGAAAACAGCAAGATTCGCAAACTGATAGCTGGCAGTTTGGGGAAGTTCGATGCCATCGTCAAGATTGTGGAGATGGAGAATCACCAGTTGGCAGACAAGTTGCGCATGGTCATATTGACCGACCGAATCCGAGTGGACGACTTGGATGGCACCGCCATCGGCGTTGTTCCTATCTGGAAGAAACTGACCGACCTCTTTTGCGCGAAGATACCGATTGGCGTATTGTGCGGTTCTCTTATTCTGCTGCCCAAGAGGGTGGTGGGGCGGTTGCAGAAGTTGTTGACAGACAATCGGATTGACGTAGAATCGTTGTCACTGTCTCCCTTCAAGGACTTTGCCGACTATGTACGCGTTGTGCCAAAGGAAAATGTGCGAAATCAGATAGTACGTCTGGTGACGGAGATGTTCAATGCCGGCGATGTGAATATCCTTATCGGCACCCAGGCATTGTTGGGTGAGGGGTGGGATGCCCCTTCTATCAATTCGTTGGTGCTGTCGAGCACGGTCAGTTCCTATATGTTGTCTAACCAGATGAGAGGTCGCGCCATCCGCATCGACAGAAACAATCCAGACAAAGTGTCGAACATCTGGCATTTGGCAACATTCGAATTGCCCACGCTGAGTGAAATTGTTTCCAATTCGGAAGAGGATAAAGAGAACCTTCGACTATATCTTCAGGATATGGATCAGTTGGCGGTACGTTTTGAGGGCTTCGAAGCTCCCGCCTACGAGGATAAGCATGAAATCAAGTCGGGCATCCGCCGAGTCATCGACCTCACTGACATGTCCTTCCATTCTTTGTTCGAAGCGGAGAATAAAGCGTATGTTGCCAAACAACAGAACCTGACTATGGCCTTGGCTGCCGACCGTGCACAGACACGGAGGTGGTGGAAAGAGGCACTCTGTCTCGGTTATGATAATGAAAAACAGGCCGGTCTGCACACGGGAGTGCAGGCCCGTACGTTGGTCGCCAAGACAATGCAATATAAGAGCAATCTGGTCAAGATCTATTTGTATAGCGGCATTTTGGGACCCTTATTCTTGCGTTATAATATGGTTTCCCAACTGGACAACGCACTTTCTCATTTCCAACATGTCCAACAATATAGAATGTCTCATCTCTATTTGGTAGGAGTGATTGTGGTCTTCCTGCTGTTGGCCAGAGAAGTGGTCAGGTACCTGCGTTATGGTACAGTGGCTGGAATAATGAAACAGGTGTCTATCGTTCTATTGGAAGCCCTTTCGGCACAAGGCGCCATCAAGTCGTCGCTGAAGATAGTCGGCCTCCAAGTGGAGAAAGAGAAAGGGGAGGTCTTCATTCGTTGCACCAACTTGCCCGTAGAGGAGAATAACCTCTTCATGAATTGCTTGCAGGAGTTCCTGAACCCGATAGACAATCCGCGCTACTTGCTTGTCAAGCATGATGTCTTTCAGAAGTTCTTCAAACAGAAAGATTACTTTGCCATTCCTGCCGTGTTGTCGGCCAACAAGGAGAGTGTCAAGACTTTCCAGTTGTTGTGGGAGAGGTATATAGGCAAGTGCGACGTCGTCTATACTCGTAATTTGGAGGGACGCAAGGTGTTGTTGCGTGCTCGCCGAGATGCCTCGTCGGCCAGTAAGCGAGAGTCCTCTAAACGATTATCCAAGTGGCAGTAGTTCAGTTGTTTACTGTTCTCGTAATAAATATTTAGCTCCTGAAATTGGTATGGATTACACGGCACACTACCGTTCGCCTTTGGGCGACCTGTTGATGGCCTCGGATAGCGACGCGTTGGTCGGACTTTGGTTCGAAGGACAGCAACATTTTGCAGAAACGCTTGACGCAGAGATAGTTGAGCGACCCGATTTGCAGTTATTTGCGAGGGTGCGGCAGTGGCTCGATTTGTTCTTTGGAGGCGAGATGCCCGACTTTGTGCCGCCCTTGGAGTTGCGTGGAAGCGATTTTCAAAAACGAGTTTGGCGTGCCCTGTTGGCCATCCCCGTGGGACAAACCGAGACTTATGGCAGTCTGGCGCAACGCTTGGGATGCCGTTCTGCCCAAGCCATTGGCCATGCGGTGGGCCGTAATCCCATCTCCATCATCGTTCCGTGTCATCGGGTGGTCGGCGCAGATGGTTCATTGACAGGTTATGCCGCTGGAGTGGACAAGAAACAATGGCTCTTGGAATGGGAGAGAAGGGCTTCGGACAACCATTCAGAGAAGGGGTTTTTATGTTCCGAAGATTAAAGCCGATTGACCAGTATAAGAGATATGGACATTTAAACATGGAGAGTTAGTACAATACCTTTAGACCATGTTACTTGGATATGTGATTCTAAAAGGACTGCCTATCCTTTTGCCATTACCCCTACAAATTGGTATGACCTAAAGTCGGAAATCGTAGCTGGAGGGGGTTGGAAAGGGGAAATACCTATAAATAGTTAGAAAACAATGTGCTGTGCACAATGCCTAAACACTCGAATTTAGGTATTGTGCACTTCTCTTTTTTGCAGTACCTTTGCCGCCGAAAAAAGAAGAAAAAGATGAGAACAACAACATCTGTCCCAACCAGCATGAAGGTGCTGATGAACCACATTTATGAGTTGAACAAAGGGGTTCGCCAAATGGTGCTCTTCACTTGCAACAAGAAAGATGGCGCCCAAGCCGTTTCCCAGTTGGAGAGTCAGGGGATTCCCTATGTGTTGCAGCCTGCGGGGGAAAAGAACCTGAATGTCTATTTTGGTCGCCCGGAATGCCTGGAGGCCATCCGACTCCTCGTCACTCGTCCGCTGTATGAGCTTTCTCCCGAAGAGGATTTTATCCTCGGGGCCATGCTCGGATATGACATCTGTGTCCAGTGTCAGCGCTATTGCCAACGAAAAGAAAAGTGTATTCACAAAAACTAATTATATATGAAAGCAACAATTGTTATCTTTGGTTCCACTACAGGAACATGTGAGGCTATTGCAGAGAAGATTGCTTCGAAGTTGGGTTGTCAGTCGGTCAATGTGCAGGACCTGACAACTGATATGATCGCTGCGCACGAGAACCTCGTTATAGGTACTTCGACTTGGGGTTCGGGCGAATTGCAAGATGACTGGTATGATGGTCTGAAGACCCTCCAGAGTGCCGACTTGAAGGGCAAGACCGTTGCCCTGTTTGGTTGTGGCGACAGTCAGTCGTATGGCGACACTTTCGTGAGCGGCATGGGCGAACTCTATAATGGCATCAAGGACAGCGGTGCCCGTTTCGTGGGTAGTGTCGCTACGGACGACTACTCTTATGACGACTCCCTCGCCGTCATCGATGGTAAGTTCATTGGCCTGCCTCTGGACGACATCAATGAGGCCGACAAGACCGATGCCCGAATCGATGCTTGGGTGGCACAGATTACTCCCGAGTTGTAAGTGCCAGTACTCAAGTTTCGCAAGTAAAGGAACTTGCGAAACTTGAGAGGAGTTAAAGGGAGTTAAGAGGAGTTATCGCTACGCTCAAGAAGTTAACGGACAAATGAAATTAAAAATGAAAAGTGAAAAATTGAATTCTTCCCTTCTGTTAGCGTGCGAAGCACCTTTAGCGGTTCGAAGCACCTTTTTGCATTCATTTCTATCGTCCGTTAACTCCACGGCCACAGGCTGTTAACTCCTATTAACTTCCAAAATTTACTCCCTTATTGCACTTGCAAAACTTGAGTTAGTCTATCTAGAAAACGAATTTTGTTGAGAAACTACCAAGAAAAATTTCATTAGTTACTTTTGTCAGGGGGCAAGTCGTTGAGACTTGTCCCCCGTTTTGGTTTTCGATGGGCGTAGGTTCGCATTTGCGAATCTGTTATTGTGGATGAGCTTGCCCCCAAAAAAGTTCTTTCATGATGCAGTATTCTTCCGTTTTCTGCATTTAGTAGAAAAATTCTAATTGTCTGATTGTATGAATAAACATGTACTACTGTTGATTGTGGTCATTTTGCTTTCGGGTTCAATCGCTAAAGCGCAGTTCTTTCGCGTGGAAGATTTGCCCAGAAATGACTTTTCTTTGGGTGTAGGTTTTGCTTTCATTTCTGTCGATGAACATCGAGCTCGAAAGGTGGCTATCAATAAGTCTGTGTCGCCTTATGGAAAGAATGGACGTTTGGAAATGGATCCGATGTATGACTCTTTTAATTTCTTCTACGTCCGTAATCTTTTCAATCGCTGGGGTGTTGGCATTCAGGCGAACTATTATTGTGATGAAGGGGAAGGAACCGACATTACCAGCAAGTTTTACTATCATAAACTGTTCTCAATCAAAGAGAGTGGTGTGACCGTTATGCCTACGGTGCGGTGTTATTGGTGGAATCATCATCATTTAGGGTTATATACCCGTCTTGCTTGTGGCCTTGATTTCCATAAAGTGGAACTGACGGATTTTAATGTCCATGATGACGTGGATATCGAGACGGGTACCATCTCTTCGACCAATTTGGCTTACCAGATTTCCCTCGTAGGAGTTGAAGCGGGTGGTCATCGTGTCCGCGGATTCATCGAATTGGGTCACGGTTATCAGGGAAACGTAACGTTTGGAGCAAGGCTTAAACTCGGTTACAAATAGACATGTAAGCAAGCAAAGTTCTGTGATATTCCAGTCGTTGTTCGGTCGGAAAACAAACAATTATTTCATCCACTTATTAATACTCAGTTTGTCATCATGAAAAAGATACTTTACCTGTTTGCCCTTTGTATTTTTGCTAGTACCAATTTATTTATGCATTGCGAAGATAATGAACGGGAATATATCATCAATCGAGATGCCTACTTCTCGGTGGAGGGTGGCAAGGATACCGTTATGATTTCCAGTTATTCAAATTGGCTAATGGGAGATGTCGTGAATCCCTGTTTTACCATTGAGGGCGTTTCAGACTATGACTGGCATTCTTCAGGACAAGCCGTCATTACTTACAAAGGGAAGTCGGAACAACCTGATTCGCTGGACTGCGGTTGGTTTCAACTGGTTAAAAACGAAGCGCAGGTCATCGTGACTGCTTTGCCCAATACAACGGGCCATAATCGTTTTGCAGAGGTCTACCTGAGACTAAAGTATGACTGCTATTCTACGGGACGAATTTATATCTATCAGGATAGCAAGTAGTCGTCGGCATTCTAATAGTGTATAATTCTTCCGGGAAAGGACTTCATGCAGGCATATTTGTCCCCATTTTGCTATATCGAACCTGTATAATGTGCTAATAAAATATAATAAATGTTTACAATAATCAAGAAAATTTGTATTTCTCGAAAATATTTACTAAATTTGCACCGCTAAATTGGATAATTAGGCTAATATCGGTTCAATAATTGTGATAATGCAATTCAGAAAGTTACTGTTAGGCTTGCCGTTGCTCATGGTCTTGTTCGCAGGCTGTTCGGAGTACAGCAGAATCCTGAAGAGTCAGGATGTGGACGAGAAGTATGAGTATGCTAAACGGTACTACGAGAAGGGGTTATATACCCGTTCGGTAACGTTGTTGTCGGACGTTGTACCCATCTACCGAGGCACGGAGAAGGCCGAGGAGGCTCTCTACCTGTTGGCTATGAGCCACTTCAAGTTGACCGATTACGTCAATTCCAGTGAGTATTTTCAGCGCTATTGCAACAACTTCCCTCGTGGAAGCCGTATTCAGGAGTGCCGATTCAACTTGGCTTACGGTGATTACAAGGATTCTCCGGATGCGCGTCTGGACCAGACGGTCACCAAGAAGGCCATCAAGGAGTTGGACGACTTTATCGACATGTATCCTCGCACCCAGTTGGCCGACAGCGCAACGACGATGCGTATTGAGTTGAGCGACAAACTCTGCTACAAGGAGTATCTGAGTGCTAAGCTCTATCTCAACTTGGGAACCTATATGGGTAACAACTATGAGGCTGCCGTCATCGTGGCTCGCAATGCCCAGAATGAATATCCCTATTCGAAATATCGTGAGGATCTGGCATTTATCATCTTCAAGGCCCGTTATGAGGCAGCAGTGAAGAGTGTGGCAGAGAAGGCCGAAGAACGTTATCGCGCCGCTTACGACGAATACTTCACCTTCAATAACGAGTATCCCGAGACGATATATGCCAAGGAGACTCAGAAGATGTACGAGAAGTTGAAGAAGAAGATGGCAGAGTATGGGGAATGAGACTTAGGACTCTCCCCGACCCTCCCTAAGAGGGAGGGAGAATTGGAAATTACAAGGAAGTGAAAAGGAAGTGACTGAGAAGTGACAAGGACGATAGAACCGGCGATTTGAAGTCCAAAATGCTTTTAATCAGTACTTCAAACTACTTTACTCTTTATCCTTTACTCTCTACTCTTTAACAAGAAATATTCTTAAAACTTTATAATTTATGGATTATAAGAAATCGAATGCTCCGGGCAACACTGTGACCCGTGACGTCATCGCCTTGTGCGAGGACACAGGTAATATCTATGAGACCGTAGAGATTATCGCACGTCGTGCAAACCAGATTGCAAGCGAGATGAAGCATGACCTTGACAAGAAATTGCAAGAGTTTGCAACCTCTAACGACAACTTGGATGAGGTGGTCGAGAACCGCGAGCAGATTGAAATCAGCCGTTATTACGAGAAGTTGCCAAAACCATCGCTCATCGCCACCCAGGAGTATATCGATGGTAATGTTTACTGGCGTCTGAATGCTCCACGTCAGCAGGAGCAGCCCATCCAGCCACAGATGAACTTCTGATATGATTCAGCGCATACAGACTATCTATATGCTTGCCAGCGTCATCGCTATCCTGATGATGCTGGTATTTCCTTTAGGCCATATCGATGCGTCGGACGCCTTCTTCAGTGTTTCTGCCTTGGGCGTGACGTGTACGGAAGGTGATGTCGTGCTCGACAAGATGTGCTATGAGTTGTTCTTCATCTTGCTGTTGATGTTTGTCTTGCCTTTGGTGAGCATTTTCCTCTACAAGCGGAGAAAACTCCAGATGCGTATTTTGATTTATACGGCTGTGCTGGATCTGCTTTTCTATGCATTCTTCTTCCTCTACGAGAGTTCTGCATTGGAGCAGATGGTTGCGGGAGTACTGACTTTGTCAGGCTTTTCGCCGATGGTCGAGACACATTATTCCGTCGTTCTTTATGCAATGCCTGCCTTGAGCATCTTCTGTTGCATCTTTGCGATTCGAGGTGTGCTGTATGACATTGCTCTCTTGGCTTCGGCCGATCGCTTGCGTTCCAGCCGAAAGAAGTGAAGGTATGTAAATCCTATAGTTTAGCCCCACAGCAATTGAAATGATTGCCGTGGGGCTAAACTGTTTTCACTTTTCAACTTTCAATTTCCTTAAATTCTTTTCGCCGTCTCCTTGATGAGCCAGCAACCGATGCGGCAGTTGATGCACTTGTGGGGTTCGCAATATTCCCGATAGAGTTGGAGAAGGGCTTGCGTGTCGAAGGCGTTGTTGCTCTTTAGCCCAACTTGCGACCAATAGTCTATGTAGCGGTTAGCTTCAGCTGGAAGCGATTCCAGAAGAGTCATGGCGCGGTCGCAGAGGTCAGAGTCGGCGCTCCATTGACCATACGAGAGCATGATGGGGATGATGGCATTGATGATGATGGAGTTAACCGTCTGTCGGCCAATGAGTCGGGGAAGAAGAAAGGGGCGTTGTAATTGACCGATGTCGTGGGCATCGAGCACCTCGGAAAAGAGTTCGCGGTGGGAGGAAAGAATCTGAGCCAATGCTTCCAACCGATTCTCGGGAGAGGCTTGTGGACGCCGTTTGGCACGTTTCCAGTCGGAGGAAGACATGGGCTTGAGTTGGAACTTGGCGCGGAGAAAACGATATTCGGCCAGTAGGCGTTGCTCCGACTCGGGGATGAGACCTGCCTGACCCAACAGCAGGGCGCGGACTTGTAGAGGGTCATCCAAGTGTTTGAGCAAGAATGCGTAAGGTAGAGATCGTGCCAAGCGTTCGAAGGCATCGCTGTTGATGCCCGTGCCGAGACTTCGTGACAGAATGACGTAGAATGCCTCCTGCCAACTCTCGTGGTTCTGGAGAATGAGATCTTTGACCCTGTCGGCTTTGACGAGCATCCTTTGCGTGGCCAGGGCCGACAACCAGTCGTGCACAATCATGGGAGGAACTGACGACAGCAGATGTTGGCAACGGATGGCGCAGAATAGGTTCTTGCCCTCCGAGAGGAGTTCTCGGTATCGTGCTGTGATATGGTCGGGGATGTGCATGACGACAGTCTGGATGGCGTCGCCCGAGGGACGTCGGATATCGGTGTCGGCCTCCGTGACAACGTGCAGAATGACACTATTGTAGGCATTGTCATCCTGATGGTGGTGACGGAGCCAATCGCTTGCCTTGACATGCATTTCGACATTGCCTGCCCACATGATATCACCTATCTTGATTTTGGCATTGAAGAAGTCGGGACCTGCATCGAGGTTCCGGAGTCCAGGGTGTATGATTTCGAGGGGAGTGTTGTCCAAGGTGTGGATGGCAGAAAACAGACGTTGCTGCCAGACGTAATACATCAGTTCTTCCATTCGGAAAAGTGTTTTGCAAGATAGTCCATTGTCGGATAATCGGCTGCAAATATAGTGATATCTGTTGGATTTTGAAACAATAAGAGGTGGAATTTCGTCCTTTTAGATGATTTTTGGAGACATTAGGCTATTATATGGAAAAAAAATGTTATCTTTGCGCGCAGATGTAATTACAAATAGAACAATAATAGACTGATGAAGATCGCATTGATCGGATATGGCAAAATGGGTCATATCATTGAAGAGATAGCTTTAAGCCGTGGGCATCAAGTGGTTTGCACCATCGACGTGAACAACCAATCTGATTTCGAAAGTGAAGCTTTCCGTTCGGCAGATGTTGCCATCGAGTTTACCACCCCTCATACCTGCTTGGGCAATGTCGATAAGTGTCTGGCAGCAGGTGTGCCTGTCGTTGTCGGCAGTACGGGTTGGTATGACCAGTTGGACGACGTGACCGCCAAGGTGAAGAAGGTCGATGGCAGTCTGTTCTGGGCCTCGAACTTCTCTATTGGCGTTAATGTCTTCGTTGCCATGCAGAAGTATATTGCCAAGATTATGAACGCCTATCCTCAGTATGATGTCACTTTGCAGGAGACGCACCATATTCACAAACTGGACTCACCATCGGGCACGGCTATCACGATTGCCAATGCCATTACCGACAATTTGGAACGGAAACAGTCGTGGAAGGAGACCGCTTGTCTCTGGCAGCATGAGGATGAGAGTATGGACGTGGCTCGCAATGCCGAGGTCGGTACTCAGTTCCAGTCGCACAATGCCGACGAACTGGAGGTGGTTGCCTTCCGTCGTGGCGAGGTGCCAGGTATTCATACGGTGGTTTATGACAGCGACGTAGATACCATCACCATGACCCATTCGGCCAAGAGCCGTCGCGGTTTCGCTCTGGGTGCCGTCATTGCCGCCGAGTGGATGTCGGATGGCAAGAAGGGTGTCTATACGATGACCGATTTGATGAATTTCTAAGTCCTATTACTAACAATGAACAACAACGAAAAAGAGGTGAGAGGCCTAAAACGCAAGATGTCGTTGGGCGAAAAAATCAAATGTGTTTTCTGGAGTATAGCCGTTCTGCTATTCTCGTTCTGGATGTCTTCGGCATGGCCCTTGTTGGCGCTGCTTTATGTCGTTGACCTGTATTGGATGCACTATATCCCTTGGGACTGGTGGAAAAATCTGAAGAACAAGTTCTTGCGAGAAACGATGTCTTGGGTCGATTCCATTATCTTTGCCATCGTCGCTGTCTGGATTTTGCAGAACTTCTTTTTCCAGAACTTCCAGATTCCGACCACCTCGTTGGAGAAGACCATGTTGGCAGGTGATTACCTGTTGGTCAGCAAATATCACTACGGACCGCGTGTGCCCATGACTCCGCTCTCGTTGCCCATCTTCCAGCACACCATCACCATTGGCAATACCAATCTCTGCAAGAGCTACTTGGACTTGCCTCAGTTGGAGTACAGCCGCAAACCCGGTTTGACGGACGTGAAGCGTGGCGACATTGTGGTCTTTAACTATCCGATGGGTGACAGCATCATGGAGAATCATCCCGAAGAGGATTACTATCAGGCCAAGCACAACCTGACGTTGCAAGGATGCAGTCAGGCACAGATGGAGCGCATGATGGGTCCTGTCTATCGCCGACCTGTAGATCGTTGCGAGAACTATGTAAAACGTTGTGTGGGCCTGCCGGGTGAGACTTTGAAAATCGTGGAGCGTCAGGTGTATATCAATGACGAACCCATGGCCAATCCCTCGGAGCTGCAACAGGTGCGTTGGGTCTATACCAATCAGCCGAATGCAGTCATCACCAACAGTTATTGGCATAGCTTGGGTGTCTATACCAGAGGCAACGGTTCGACGTTGAATCCCGATGTGATGGAGTTTGCGCCCGATCAGGTGGCACGTGTTGCTTCCTATTTGGGCATCGAACCCGATAGTGCGACAGGTAAGTACAATCACCTCTATCGCGTGAACCTGACGGTGGCCAAGTGTGCCCAGTTGGAGAAGAAGAAAGAGGTGGCTTGGGTGCGTTTCGAACCTACCGAGATGCAGTCTTTTGCTGATGTCTTTCCTCAGAGTCCTCTGTTCCGTTGGCAACAGAACAACTTCGGACCTTTGTGGATTCCAAAGAAGGGCGAGAGCATCGAGTTGACGCCTGAAACGGAGGCCCTGTATGGCCGTTGCATCCGTGTTTATGAGGGTAACACCTTGACTCGCAACGAACAAGGTCAGTACCTGCTGAATGGAGAAGTTGCAACGAACTATACCTTCCAGATGGACTATTACTGGATGATGGGTGACAACCGAGACAACTCTCTTGACTCGCGTTTCTGGGGCTTTGTGCCTGAGAGCCATATTGTTGGCACCCCACTTTTTATCTGGATTTCCATTGACCAGGAGACGGGTGAATGGCGTTGGGACCGTCTGTTCAAGAAAGTAAGAGGCCTGTGATGTCCCGATGCTTGGGGAGAATCCATTGTCGAATCGAAAGAGAATCTGGAAATGATTGTTTTACCAACCGCCTATTTCGGACCTGTCAGTTACTATGCTGCGCTTTTCCATGAGGAGGATGTCGTCATTGAGGCATGCGAGTATTATGTAAAGCAGACTATCCGAAACCGCTGTATCATCGCCACCAACCAAGGCCCGCAGACCTTGAGCATCAACGTGCAGAAGGGCAACAGTCCGCAGTTACCCATTCGCGAAGTGATGCTCAGTGACCACGGGAACTGGATGCACCAACATCTCTATTCCTTGGCCACCTATTACGGTAACTCGCCTTTCTACGACTACTATATTGACGAAATCAAGGAGGTGATGCAGACGGGTCAAGACGGTTCTCTGTTCGGCCTCAATGAAGCGCTGCGCCGGAAGGTGTGCGAACTGATTGGTTTTGAGCCGCATGTGCGCTATTCGGAGCAGTGGTTGGGTCAGAGTTTCGGGAAGGGAACTTTGGAGATTGCACCTTTCGTTTCTGTCCCCTATTATCAAGTGGCACAGGCCGAAAGCCAGGGTGCGTTCCAACCGGACATGAGCATTTTAGACCTGTTGTTCAATATGGGTCCTGAGTCTATTCTTGTTTTGAAACAGTCATGGCGTTAATCGCCTTTGAAGTATCATTGCATGGAAGATAAACTACAAGAAGTATTATCCAAAATAGGATATCCCAAGGATTTGAGACAGTTGCCCGTCGAGCAGTTGCCTCAGGTCTGTGAGGCTGTCCGCCAATTCATCATAGATCAAATTTCCGTACACCCAGGTCATTTTGCCTCCAGTTTGGGAGCAATAGAACTGACCGTGGCACTCCACTATGTGTACAACACGCCTGATGATCGTCTCGTCTGGGACGTAGGACATCAGGCTTATGCCCACAAGGTGCTGACGGGACGTCGCGAGCAGTTCTCCACGTTGCGCCAGAAGGGTGGCTTGCGCGGATTCCCATTTCCTGCTGAAAGTGAGTACGATACCTTCTCGGCAGGTCATGCCAGCAACAGTATCTCGGCAGCGTTGGGTATGGCGGTGGCCAATCATCTGTCGGGCGACAAGCGCAAAGTGGTGGCTATCATTGGCGATGCCTCTATCTCGGGCGGCTTGGCGTTCGAGGGATTGAACAATGCCTCTTCGCAGCCGAACGACTTGCTTATTGTCCTGAACGATAACAAGATGGCTATCGACAATAACGTCGGTGCTCTCTATCACTATCTGCTCAAGATCACTACCAGCGAGCGATACAACCAGATGCGTTATCGTGCCTATCGCACCTTGCGTAAGCACCGGTTGATGAGTGATGGTCTGCGTCGCGCCTTGATTCGTTTCACCAATGCCGTCAAGTCGCTCTTCTCGCACCGTCAGAATATCTTCGAGGGTCTCGATATCCGCTATTTCGGACCTGTTGATGGACATGATGTATTGAAGTTGGTACATATCCTGCGCAAGATCAAGGACATGAAGGGTCCGAAGATGTTGCACGTCTGTACCATCAAAGGCAAGGGTTTTGCTCCTGCCGAAGACCAGGCCACTATCTGGCACGCTCCTGGAAAGTTCAATCCGACGACGGGCGAACGCATCAAGGAAGATACTACGGGTATGCCACCCAAGTTCCAGGATGTGTTCGGTCAGACTATGGTAGAACTGGCCGAGCGGGACAAACGCATCGTGGGTATCACCCCTGCTATGCCGACGGGTTGCAGTCTCAACCTGATGATGGAGCGATTCCCGGGTCGTGCCTTCGATGTCGGTATTGCCGAGGAACATGCAGTCACCTTCAGTGGCGGATTGGCCAAGGAGGGGAAGATTCCTTTCTGCAATATCTACAGTTCCTTCATGCAGCGTGCCATCGACGAAGTCATTCATGACGTGGCCTTGATGAACCTGCACGTGGTTTTCTGCCTGGATCGTGCTGGTCTGGTGGGTGCCGATGGTCCGACGCATCATGGCGCTTTCGACTTGGCGTTCTTCCGTGTCATTCCAAATATGATAGTGGCTTCTCCGCGCAACGAACATTGGTTGCGTAAGTTGATGTACACCGCTGCAACGGCCAATGAGACAGGACCGTGGTGCATCCGATATCCGCGAGGTCGTGGTTCGATTGTCGATTGGCAATGTGCTTTGGAAACCGTTCCTGTAGGAAAAGGTTACTGCGTGCGTGCCAGTGAGGAGGGACATACCGCCATCCTCTCTTTGGGTCCGATTGGCGTCGAGGCGGAGAAGGCCATTGCCTTGTCGGGCCGAGACGTGGCCTTGTACGACATGGTGTTCTGTAAACCGTTAGACACCGCGTTGTTGCAGGAGGTCTTTGCTCGCTTCCAGCGCGTCATCACGGTCGAGGATGGTTCGGTGGCAGGCGGTTTCGGTTCTGCCATTCTGGAGGAGGCCAACCGTCAGGGCTATCACGGAGAGATTATTCCGTTGGGCTTGCCCGATAAGTTTGTTGAGCAGGGTACCTGTTCGGAACTCTATTCGCTCTGTGGCATCGATGCCGAGAGCATTTCAAAGTGTATAAAAGGTTGACCGTTTCGGTTCGACAACAAATTTAAGAATATGAAAATCATCATTGCGGGTGCCGCTGAGGTCGGTACGCATTTGGCCAAACTGCTGTCGCGCGAGAATATGGACGTCACTCTGATGGACGAGGATTCGGAACGTGTGTCGCAGCTTACCTTCCTGAACTTGATGACGGTAGTAGGTAGTCCTACCTCCATTGCCGCCCTCAAGGAGGCCGAGGTGCCTCGTGCCGATCTCTTCATTGCGGTTACTCCCAATGAGAGTGTCAATATCCATGCCTGCATCCTGGCTGCCAACTTAGGAGCGCGTCGTACGATGGCGCGTATTGACAACTACGAGATGCAACGTCCCGAGAATCAAGAGTTCTACAAGAAAATCGGTATCAACCGATTAGTCTATCCGGAGTGGCTCGGTGGCGAGGCTGTAGCTCAAGCCATTGGCCGTCCTTGGGCGCGTATGTCTTTCGAATTGTGCGACGGTCAACTGTTGCTCCTGACGGTCAAGGTTCATGGCGGTGCACCCATCGTGGGTCAGCGTTTGTCGGATATCGGTCAACAACATTCTCAATATCATATCGCTGCCATCAAGCGTGGGGAGGAACTCATCATCCCCAGTGGGCAGGACGAGATCTTGTGCGACGACATCGTCTATTTCGTTGTGGCACCGGAACATACGGAATCGGTTCGACTGATTTGTGGCAAGAAAGACCGCAACCTCAAGCGTGTCGTCATCATGGGTGGTACCCGACTTGGCATTCAGGCCTGCCATGCTCTCAAGGAACACTACGACATCCTCTTCATCGTACAGGAACGTTCGGTGGCCGAGATGCTGATGGAACGTGTGCCAAGTGCCAAGGTCGTACGTGGCGATTCCTCCGACATGCAGTTCCTTTCTGAATTGGGCTTGCAGAGCACCGATGCCTTCGTGGCGTTGGGCGAAGATTCGGGCAACAACGTTCTGGCGTGCTTGACTGCCAAGAAGTTAGGCGTAGGCAAGACGGTTGCCGAGGTAGAAGATGTTGCCTACATCGCTTTGGCTGCCAATCTCAATATTGGTTCGACCATCAACAAGAAACTGCTCAGTGCCAGCTGCATCTACCAGTTGTTGCTCGATGCCGACAAGACCTCGGCCAAGTGTTTCAGTTTGGTCGATGCCGAAGTGGCCGACTTGGTGGCTCAGCCGGGTTCCCACATCACCCAGAAGCGTGTCAAGGAACTCAGTCTGCCTCGGGGCATCACCCTCGGCGGTATGGTGCGCGACGGCAAAGGTCAGACCATCACGGGCGACACGCAGTTGCAACCAGGTGACCATGTCGTCGTGGTGTGCATGAACGAGTTGATAGGCCGTGTCGAGAAACTCTTCTTGAAGTAGCGAATCCATGACTCTAACCCTATATTCCAATCTGTTTCGACCATGAGACTTAACTGGAAACTAATCAGATATATCTTGGGGCTCTTGCTCTTGATGGAGGCATTCTTCTTATTTGTCTCTTCAGGAGTTGGACTCTATTACCATTTCTCAGTGGGCGAGGGGGATTGGATTTATTTCCTGGCTTGTGGTCTGCTTACAGGCTTGTTGGGCGCTTGGGGGTATTGGGGCAACCGTCATCATTCCAAACAGATTTCCACGCGAGAGGGTTTCTTGGTGGTCTCTTCCACCTGGGTGGTCTTCTCTGTGTTTGGTATGGTGCCCTATCTGCTCAATGGCACGTGCACCAATGTCACCGACGCCTTTATGGAGACGATGTCGGGCTTCACCACTACCGGTTGTACCACCATCAACAATCTCGAGGAGCAACCTCATGCCATCCTCTTCTGGCGCTGTCTCACGCAGTGGTTGGGTGGTTTGGGTATTGTGGTCTTCTCGTTAGCATTGTTGCCTATGATTGGTACCGGTGCTACCCAGATTTTCGGTGCCGAAACCAATGGCCTTCAGGTCGATAAGCTTCGTCCCAAGATTCAGCAGACAGCCCGTCGTCTGTGGGGCATCTATCTCACCTTGTCTGTGCTCAATGCCGTGCTCTACTGGGTGGCAGGCATGTCGGTGTTCGATGCCGTCTGTCACACCTTCTCGACCATGGCCAGTGGAGGTTTCTCCAACTACTCCGACTCGATGGGTCATTTCCATTCGTCGATGATAGAGTACATCTGTATTCTCTTCCTCTTCTTGACCAGTGTCAACTTCAACCTTTACTATTTCATAGGTCGGGGACAGATACGCTATTGTTTCAAGAACGACGAGTTCCGTTGGTTCTTCTTCCTCGTTTTTGGTTTTACGGCTCTGTTCATGGGACTGGATGCTGCCACCCGTTGGTATAGTCATTCCGCTTCGCCAGAACAGATTGCCTCTTTGGGCGACGGAACGTTGGAGTGCTCCTTCCGTACCGCGCTTTTTCACACCCTCACGATATGTTCCTCCGCTGGATTCCAAGGTCAGTATTTCGACTATGTTCAATGGGGCGCAGTTTTCTGGTTACCGACCTTGGTGCTTATGGCCATGGGCGGATGTTCCAGTTCCACGGCGGGCGGCTTGAAGGTGGTCCGCATCGTAGTGCTTCTCAAGAATGCCAAGAACGAGTTCCTGCAGGCACTCAACCCTCGCTCTTTTACCTCCGTCCGACTCAATGGACATAACCTCCATGGTGACGTGGTTTACAAGATTTTGGCGATGTTGAGCATCTACCTTATCTTGGTGGTGTTGAGCATCTTCGTCCTGCAATGTATGGGACTCACGTTCGATACTTCAATAGGTGTGGCGATATCTGCTTTCGGCAATACGGGACCTGCCTTGGGTAGTGCCGGACCTGCCTTTACCTGGGCTGCCATTCCGGATTTGGCCAAGTGGTATCTCAGTTTCTGCATGCTCATCGGCCGATTGGAGATATTTACCGTCATCCTGATTTTCATGCCGATGTTCTGGCGGAGGTAAAGGGGAGTAGAGAGTAATGTGTAAAGAGTAATGTAGTTACCATCTGTTGCTCCCATTCATCCCATTCTTATTTTCATCCTGCAAAGCGTTAAAATACTATATGAGTAAAAACAAAGAAGAAAAGACAGAGATAATCAAAGAGAAGCGACCCAGCAAGTTGCTGATGACCCTGCGTGATGACCGTACCCGATTTGTCGTCGGACTGTTGTTCCTCTTCGTGGGTTCGCTCTTGGCACTTGCTTTCAGCAGTTTCCTGGGGTATGCCGGCAAGGGGGATGCTTCGTCTATTGCCAACGGAACCATCCTGCAGCACGATGCCAACAACTGGATTGGCGCTTTGGGCGCAGTGGCATCCGAAGTCTGTATCAATCAATGGATTGGTATCGCCGCATTTCTGTATGTGCTCTTCTTCTTGCAGTTGGGTTTCCGCCTGACGCGCAATATCTCCATACGCCCCATGTTCCGCGTCTTTGTCCGTTACTCGGTGTGGAGCATTTGGATTTCTCTGGCATGTGGTTTCTTCTTTGTCGATAGTTATCAGGACTCCTATATTTATTTAGGTGGTCACCACGGATATGACTTGGAACTCTATTTGGAGCGCCTTATCGGTTGGCCCGGAGTCTTGCTTTTGCTCATCATCTCTTTCCTGATTCTGTTGGTCTTTGTCACCCGTTCTGCCATCGCCAAGTTCCGTTCCACCTTTGGCTTGATGAGCAACGTGGGACATAAGTTGAGCGAGAAGATGCATCGTCCTCACGTGGAGTCGGAGGAAGAGGTGGAGTCCGCTGAGGGTGAACCTTTGGTCGATGTCAGCGAGCCTATCGAGGAACCAGAGACCCCTGAAGTGGCTGTCGATCCCGTTGACCCACAGGAGGATGAAGAACCCCTGCCTTCGGATGTTGGCGTAGAGGAAACTCCCGCTGTCGATGATACCCCTTTCATCGAGACTTACAACGAGTTCGATGCTCAGGACGAGAACCCGGACGCGTCGGAAGTACCTTCGCTTCCCGTCGATGCACCTGTCGATACAGAAACTATAGAGGAGACAGACTCCTCTGCCGACCAACCATTGGAAACGGGCGACCCGACTTTCACCGTCTCGACCAATGTCACCGATGTGCTCGATGTCCCAGTGGACATGCCGATGGAGGACTATGACCCGACCAAGGACTTGGAGTATTATAAGTTCCCGCAGTTCGACTTGTTGAAGGAGTACGACTCCAACATCCCTGTCGATATGGCGGAACAGAACGAGAACAAGGAGAAGATTCGTCGCACGTTGGCCGACTATGGCGTTGAGATACAGAGTATTTCCGCTACGGTAGGTCCCACCATCACACTCTTCGAGATTGTCCTCGTGAGTGGTACCAAGATCAATACCATCAAGCGCCTCAGTGACGAGATTGCCATGAGTATTGCCTCACGTACCGGCATTCGCATCATCGCGCCTATCCCGGGCAAGAGTGCCATCGGTATAGAGGTGCCTAACAAGGATCCGCAGACCGTCTCTATGCGCGAGTGTATTCAGAGTCGCGCTTTTCAGGAAAGCAAGGCAGCGCTGCCTGTCGCCCTCGGCAAGACCATCACCAACGAGGTCTTCACCTTCGACCTGGCCAAGGCTCCTCACATGCTCGTGGCAGGTGCCACGGGTCAGGGTAAGTCGGTCGGCCTCAATGCCATCATCACTTCGTTGCTCTACAAGAAGCATCCTTCGCAGCTCAAGATTGTCTTGGTCGATCCGAAGATGGTCGAGTTCTCGGTCTATGCCAACATCGACAAGCACTATCTGGCCAAACTGCCTGATACCGAGGATCCTATCATTACGGATGTCTCGAAGGTCGTCCAGACGCTCAAGAGCCTCTGTGCCGAGATGGAGGACCGCTACGCCTTGTTGAAGGAGGCTGGTTGCCGTAAGTTGGAGGAGTACAACGACAAGTTCATCCACCGCAAACTCAATCCGAACAAGCATATCGATGCGCCTATCGGTTCTAAGGAGGGCACGCATCACCACTACCTGCCTTACATCGTGGCCATTATCGACGAGTATGGCGACCTCATCATGACCGCAGGCAAGGAGGTCGAGTTGCCTATTGCCCGTATTGCCCAGAAGGCGCGTGCCGTGGGTATCCACATGATCATCGCCACCCAGCGTCCTTCGGCCAAGATTGTCACGGGTATCATCAAGGCCAACTTCCCGGCGCGTATCGCGTTCCGTGTGTCATCGGCCACCGACTCCAGCATCATCCTCGACCAGTCGGGCGCTCAGAACCTCGTCGGTCGTGGCGACCTCTTCATCTCGCTGGGCGACAAGTTCGAACGTGTGCAGTGCGCCTTTGTCGATACGCCAGAAGTGGTTCGCATCAACGAGTTCATCCACAACCAACAAGGTTATCCAACCTGCTACATCCTGCCCGAGCCGAAACCCGATCCGGGAGATGCCTCGGCTATGGACGATGGCGGCGGCAGTGGTGCGGTCGATCTGCATCAGTTGGACCCTTTGTTCGACGAGTGTGCCGAACTGGTCGTTGCCACAGGACAAGGTTCTACCTCCATGATTCAGCGTAAGTTCGGCATCGGTTACAACCGCGCCGGCCGTGTCATGGATCAGTTGGAGGCTGCCGGCATCGTCGGTCCTTACCAAGGTTCCAAGGCTCGCGCCGTCCTCGTGGAGGGCACTTCCGAGTTGCAGAACATCCTGGAGGACTTGAAGAAGAGTTGAATTCGTTAATCTCTCACAGAGCGGAATAGAGTTCAATTGAGTTCTATTAAGTTTCCCCATTGAGTTGCATGGCTCTCGCGACTCCCCGAATTGAGTTTTAATTAAGTTCAATTGATGGAGTTTTATAATCTCTCGCAGAGTTGAAAAGAGTGTAAAGGAGTGATATATTGGAACTTAATAGGAATATCACCGAATTGAATGAATCTATACGAATAACACGGTTCGGTCAATCCATCACTCCGTAAGAAATATTTAACGAGTTTCCAAACGAATTTGGAAACTCCTTTACACTCTCATACACTCTGGGAGATATTATTAGAACGCGAAAGGGACATGTGTTTTAAAACTCCTCAGATACGACTTTCGTTGATTTCGCATTTTTCGTGTTCTCTAAATATATCTCTCGCGGAATAGAGTTCAATTGAGTTCTATTAAGTTTCCCCATTGAGTTGTATGGCTTTCGCGACTCCCCGAATTGAGTTTTAATTAAGTTCAATTGATGGAGTTTTAATAACATCTCGCAGAGTAGCTTTTTGGGGGAGATAAGGGAATTAAAGGAGATAAAGGAGTTAAAGACAATTGTAATTCACGATTCATGCATACAATGTTTTAAGGCAATTTACTATCGCCTTTATATACCCTCAGTGAAAGTTTCGCTTTCACGCCGAGTGGTCATTAACTTCCTTGGATTCTGTAAGTCGAGCATTTGCGAAACTTGAATAAAATAAATATTAAAGATAGCTATGAATGAAAAAACTAATCGCAGAATAGATTTACTGTCAAAGGGAATTTCCGCAGTAGTCTTAACTCTATTCTTTATATACATATATCAGCACTACACCTCTTTACCAGATCGAATTGCCATCCACTTTGACTTGAATGGCAATCCGAATGGATATGCCGCGAAGCATTGGTTGTGGGGAATGTACGGTATCAACTATTTGGTCCTTGTATTACTCGCTGTTTTCCATTATATTCCCACTTCGATTCTCTACAAGATGAATCTCAATAGTTCATACAAAGATAACCCATCGAAAAAGCCACTCAGTATTCCATCCTCTGTTATCATCTTATTGACTTCTTCGATAACCTTTTACTGTGTTTATCGGATCATATCTTTTCATTTATGACTATAGATGCCCCCTAAATTCAAATTTAGAGGGCATCTATATAGGATGTGAAATCTGTATTATAATCAACTTGCCACAAGTATTGGCAACAAGGCACAGAGACCATTGGCCACATAGCGCAAACCGAAATCTTCGTCGTCCCGATGTGGCAACTTATGCTCAATGATGTAATCTCGGAGACGTTCGCGAAAGACTGGATGCTTTATCAAGAACCAAAGTTCTTCATCCAGATAGGCATAATCCACATTTTCGACCAGAAACTTATGGGATACCGATTTCGTCATTGTGTCAGGAGTCGGCACGCCTGAAAGGTGCCAAAAGACATCGGACTGCAAATGCCAGAACGGATACTCAATCTTCGTAGGTTCATCGAATTGTGAACCACGGGCATATCGTCTCATTAAAGCGTAATACCTTCGCTCCAAACTTTCAGTCAGCCGTATCTTGTTCGCAACAATCTCTCTATTATCCACGGCATCTATGACAGACAAAAGCAAAACCGGCTTGGCCAATATCACTTCGCCTTTCACTCTTGCCTGTTTTATAGACTCAATGCTCTGTGTATAATACCGAAAGCACGACTCGTAGTTAAAGAATTTCAATTCCATAAAAAAAGCGATTATATCAATTCCTATGTCGTCTATCTCTCATCAATGAACAATGTGAATATCTTCCTTATTATCAAGCTGGTTTAAACCTAATTTCAATAGGGACATCGCCGTTGCCACTATTGAGAAGGTTTCGTATGATAAAAGAATTTCCGACATCAGGCAAGTGTATCATGACTCCAATTTTTCAGGTTTGATTCAGGACACCCAAAAGTGTGCTACAAAATTACAGAATTCTTCTGAATAACCTTCGGTTAATAGGACAAATTATCTTTTCGAGGCTTATTTTTATGATTATTATACGAAAACTGCCATTTTTAAGACCTATTTTTTGAAAGGGAAAGTAGGTCGATCCCCCTCTGACCTACCGCTCCCCCTATACTCAGGAGGGCATGAGGAGAGCCTGAAATGACCGCAGGTCCCCTAGAGGTCCCTAAAATCAGGGGAGCTGCGGGGGACCTGAACATAAGCTGATGGTGGGCTCATGCCCTGCTGAATAGTGGGTCAGCGTTGGGTGAGCGGTAGGGCAAATAGGGTAGGGGGATTGTTTACTTGGGAAAATAGGTCTGTAGTACTTCGGCAAAGATGTCGTTGGACGAGACTTGGTCAAAGAGGGTCATGGAGGTGCGGAGTTTGAGCACATCGATGGGGCTGCCCATCAGTTCAAGTATGCTTCTTTTCCCCCGATGCGCCAAGAGTGCCTGAGTGATTTCGCGGAGGCGTGCTCCCAGAACGGGATGCGCCAAGTAGGCTTGGGCTTCTTCCACTCCGTCCAAACCATAGAACTCAGAGTTGAAGGAATGACCCAATCCTTTCTGTTGGGGGAAGATGTACCATATCCAATGACTCTGCTTGCCACCCGTTTGGATTTCATGCAGAGCCATTGGATACGCTATTTTTTGTGCTTGAAGAAAACGCTGTAGGTCAAAGGTCTTTCCTGTCGCACTCATCTCAAGTAAACTTTAAGGATTCAAGTATTCTTACTGGCGGATGCTTTATTCGGCAAAGCAGGGCCAAGGGTTGTGCTCGATGCCGCCCAGTTGGAGCATCTGGTCCCATACCTGCTGCGTGAGTTGCTCGACAGCCTTCTTGCGGGGCAGGGTCATGTCGGGCAGGATAGGAGTGCCGATGTGACAGGTGATGAGCGGTTTGTTGGCAGGGCCTGTCAGCTTGTAAATGCCGGTGCGTGGACGGTAAGAGATGTAGCAGGGTAGGATAGGACAACCCCAGCGGTAGGCCATGGTGAAAGCACCTTTGTGGAAGGGCTTCAGGGGTTTGTAGAAGTCCCAGCGGATGCCCTCGGGGAAGAGGTGAATCCAGTAGCCCTTCTCATGCCACTTGTCCATGGCGGCATCATATTTCTTCATGGCCTGGAGGCCTGTAGGAATGGGCACACCGCCGATGTACTTCATGTGCCAATAGTCGTCGGTCTTCATGTTCTCGCCGTACATAGGGATGAAGAACGAGTGGCCGGTAGCCTGGATGACCGACACCATGTCCCAGCGGTAGGCGTGGTTGCAGGTGGTGATGCAACCCTTCTCCTGGAAGAGCTGTTTGTGTTTCTTGAGGTTCTCACGACCCTCGACCTTGAAGCCCCAGATGACGTGCTGGAGGAAGAAGACCAGGGTGCGGCACTTCAAGTAGGCCAACCAACGGTTGAGACGGAAGTGGAACGACTCGTCGTAATAGGGGTAGTTCTCGTCGATGTCGAACGGATGCGTCTTGGGCGGATTGATCATGCGGACGGTGGGGTCGTCGGGATATTCGATGCCCGCATCGGGGATGTATTCGCCCTCCTTGACACGGAGTTCTTGATATTGCTTGTTGTTTACCATAGAAAAAAGTCTTTAATGGAATTGAAAAAGAAGTGACAGAGAAGTGACAAGGACGAATGCTGAAGTCGACGTAGGGAGTCTGGCACGATGTTGGTATTGTCCCTGTCAATTCCATTTCACTTCATGGTCACTTCCTTTTCACTTCTCTTTATTAGTCAATTATCAATTTTCGATTGAGTGCCTCGGCGCTCAATTAAAAGTGTTTTCCTTTTTTCCACTCAGGCACCTGCACGTTCATGAAGTAGTCGAACGACTTGCCTTCGGTGTCGAGTTGGCCGTTGACGATGCTGACAATCTCGACGGCGGCGCGGACGCAGAGACGCATGTCGGTCTTGCGGCGGATTTCCTGTTCGAAGATGACGCGAGGGCCATCCTGACGGATGTTCATGAGGCTGTGGAACTTCTCGCTCGACATCATAGGTTTGATGAACTTGAGGTCCACCTTGGTCACCATCATATCGACGCCGTTCTCGTGCCACTTGCGGAACGTCTCGCCCATCTCTTCCATAAACTCCAGACGGGTCACTTCCAGATAGCGTTGCACATAGGCGTTGGTGGCCGAACCATAGACGTCGCACTCGTAGTCGCGCACCTTCATCTCGTAGTCGTAGATGACCTCGTCGAGGGGGTCGTTGATGCGGGTAGAGGTGCGTGTGGGACGGATTTCCTGAAGGTTGATCTTGTCTTTGAGCCAATCGGCAAAGAGGTCGCCGCGCGTCAGTTTGCCGTGCACGCCGACGACGACATCGACGCGGGCACGCATACAGAGCTCGCCCGTCTCACGACGGAAATCCTGGATATAGACATAGCGGGCACCCTCACGGTGCAGGTTGAGGCAAGAGCGGAACGTCTCGCCGTTCTGTATGGGCAGTCGGTATTGAATAGCTGTTTCATAGACGACGAAGTCGATGCCGAGTTCCTCGCTCCACTGCTGGCGGATGATGCCGACGCTGGCCAGAAATTCGGTGCGCGTCTGCATGAGCAGGTTGTGGTAGTAGGCGTTGTTGACAACACCCTGCATGTCGCATTCAAAGTCACGTATCTTGACAGTCGATTCAAATAGATATTTCTTACTCATTAGGACAATAACCGGGTTGATTCTTTTTCTATTTGCACTACGCGATTGTGGGCGCAAAGATACTAATTATTTTTGAATTGCGCTCTTTTTTTGAGACTAAAAACAAGGATTTTTCCATGAAACTGGACTTTAGATAGATGAAATCTTTTTTTTTGTTGAAAAGATTGACCAGGGTATTCGAAAAAAATGCTATCTTTGCGTTCACTAATTCGGAAGACAAAGACCCATTATAAACATTATGATGCAAAGATATAGACGATATATATTGACTTTCCTTTGGACACTCTTATTCGGTTTTCCCCTTTTTGCTCAACAGGGCGCGCAACGTATCACCCTTTCCGGTTATGTGTGTGACAGCATTACGGGCGAACGATTGGAGTTCATCACCCTCCAGGAGAAAGGAACCACCAACGGCACCATCACCAACACGGACGGCAGTTACTCCTTGTTGTTGCGCAGCAATGGTGTGCTGGTTGCTTCGTGTGTGGGATATCGGACCAAGGAGGTGTCGGCCAACGGCAAGAGCCGTAAGGAGGTTATCTTGTTGGTTCCCAACGACTACCAGCTCTCGGAGGTCGTGGTCCGTCCCAAGCGTGAACACTATCGCCGCCGTGGCAATCCGTCGGTGGAACTGATACGCAAGGTCATCGAACACAAACACGACCATGCGCTGTCCGAACGCGATTACTATCGCTGTGAGCGTTATGAGAATACCACCTATTCGCTCAACAACTTCCACGGTCCGCTCTATCGCGGTTGGAAAAAGAAGTTCCCCGACATCGACCAATATATTGATACGGCCTATTCGGGCAGTGCCATTCTCCCGGCATCGAGCGACGAGAGTCTGACCACCATCTTCTATCAGCGTGATCCTCAACGCACTCGCACCATCTGTGAGGGCAAGCGTCATGTGGGTCTGGACGAGATGTTGCCGGGTGACCTGGTGGCCAAGACGCAGGCAGAATGTTTCCCCGAAGTCGATCTGGACGACAACGATATCTACATGTTTACCAACAAGTTCGTCAATCCGTTGTCGCGTTTCGCCATCGCTTTCTACAAGTTCTATATCCTCGACACGCTGACGTTCGACGACGGCAACCGGTATATCGACCTCGGTTTTGCTCCGTTGATGCCCGAACAGTTCGGTTTCATCGGACACCTTTATATCTCGACCGACAGCACCTATTTCCTCAAGAAAGCCGACCTCAGCATCCCGCCCGACATCAACCTGAACTTCGTGCGTAACATGCATATGCTCATTGAACAGGAACGGTTGCCCGACAGCACGATAGTCATTGTGCGCAAGAAGTTCGAGAGCGAGATGACCGTCGTGGGCGAGACGTCGGGTCTCTATGCGCAGCGCGAAATGTGCTACAGCAAGTTCGACTTCTCGAAGCCCGATGCCCAGACGCAGGTGTTGCTCAATGGTTTCACCCCTCACCACGAGGCGAACGACATGTTGCAGAAGGGGGAGGATTTCTGGGCAGAACATCGTGCCGGCGACAACAAATCCCGTCATAATCAGGTGGGTACGATGCTCACCGCCATGCGTCAGCGGCCTTTCTTCAAGTACAGCGAGATGGTGCTGACCTGGCTCTTCAAGGGGTATATTCCATTGACCAAGAAGCCGTTCGAGGAGAACAGTTTCCTGTATGGTCCATTGAACACCTCGGCCAGCTACAACACGATGGAGGGACTCCGTCTCCGTACCGGCGGTCTGACCACGGCACACTTGAGTCGTCATTGGTTCTGGTTCGGCTACCTGGCTTACGGTTGCCGAGACCATAAGTTCAAGTACGACAACAAGATAGAGTATTCGTTCAAGAATTGCAAGACGCACAGCAACGAGTTCCCGATGCACAAACTGGTGTTCGATTATAACTACGATACCAACCTGTTGGGACAGGATCCGACTACGTCGAAGGACAATTTCCTGCTCTCGCTGAAACGTGACGACAGCGAGATTATCTCGTACGAGCGTCGTGCCGACTTGACCTATATCCGTGAGTTCTATGGCGGTTTCAGTTGGAAGTTGCAAGCCACCTGGCTTCGGGAATACAGTACCGAATATGCGCCTTTCAAACGGGTTGATTTGCAACACGTTAATTCGCCGTGGGGAGAGAGGGACTTCGACCTCGCTTACTCCACTCTCCAGTTGCGCTATGCACCACACGAGACCTTCATCCAGAGTCGTATCAACCGCACCCCGATCAACCATCAGCATCCTGTCTTCGTTCTCCAGCACAGTGTGGGTGCCAAGGGTGTGTTGGGTTCCGACTATGATTATCAGCGTACTGACTTCACTTTCGAGAAGCGATTCTGGTTCTCGGCCTTCGGTTATATCGACGCCCAACTCAAGTCGGGCATGGTTTGGAGCAAGTCACCTTACGCTATGCTCTGTCTGCCGAATGTCAACCTCGGTTTCACTATTCAGGAACATGCTTTCACGCAGATGAATGCCCTGGAGTTTGTCACCGACCGCTATTGCCAATGGGATTTGGTCTATTACTTGAACGGTTGGGTCTTCAACACCATGCCGCTCATGAAGAAGTTGAAGTGGCGTGAGGTGGTCTCCTTCCGAGGTTATTGGGGTGACTTGTCGAACCGCAACAACCCCGTTGCGCAGAATACCGATGGCACTTGGCGCAATCCCGACCTCTATGCCTTCCCGACGAAGCGTCAGGTATTCACCAAGATGCCCGACCCGTATATGGAAGCCACTATCGGCATCGAGAATATCTTCAAGGTGGGTCGTATCGAGTATATCCGTCGCCTCAATTATCTGAATAACCCGAACGTCTCTGCCAACGGTGTGCAGGTGGCCGTTCATATTTCCTTCTAAGGCTTATGGCACAGCAACTTACAGTGTTGGTGACTGGCGGCTCATCGGGCATTGGTCGAGCCACGGCAATCTGCTTTGCCCAGAAGGGGTGGCGGGTGTTTGAGATGTCGCGTCACGAGGTGCCCGCCGAGGGAGTAACTCACCTCACGGGGGATGTTACTTCGTTGGCCGATTGTCAACGGGTGGTGGCTTCCGTCCTGGAGCAGGCGGGGCAGTTGGACGTCTTGATTTGCAATGCAGGTATGGGCATCTCGGGGTCGGTGGAATTTGCGCCTGATGACCTAATGCACAAGCAGTTAGAGGTCAATTTCTTTGGTGCAGTGCACATCATCCAGAGCGTCTTGCCCCACATGCGTCGTCGTCGGCAAGGGCGAATCTTGGTGGTGAGTAGCATGGCGGCTCTGTTCGGTATCCCTTTCCAGAGTTTCTATTCGGCTTCGAAGAGTGCCTTGTGCAGTATGACGTTGGCCTTGCGCAACGAAGTGGCTCCGTGGAACATCTCTGTGGGCTGTCTTTTGCCCGGCGATGTCAAGACCGGATTTACGGAAGCGCGTGTCAAATATCCTGAGGGTGAGGAGGTTTATGCCCGATTGGACAAAGCTGTCTCCACGATGGAACACGACGAACAGACAGGTCAGTCGGCCGAGCGTCTTGCCCGTCGCCTCTATAAACTGGCCACCCGTCGTCGATTGTCAGCCTACAATTACGAAGGCATGAACTATCGGTTCTTTGCCCTTCTCTACAAACTCCTGCCCACCTCGTGCCTCAACTGGATTGTGGGAAAGATGTATTGAGAAAGGTCGGAGAATGTCGGAGTACTCGGAATAATCAGAATACTCGGAGTATTCGGAAAACTCAGAGAAATCGGAAAAACTCCGAGTTTTCAATTTTCAATTTTCAATTTTCAACTTTCACTTTTCATTTTCCATTTTTCATTTTTCACTTTTATTGTATATGGTTAAGCACATCATTTTATGGAAGCTTCGTGAGGATCTCTCCGAAGCCGAAAAAGAGTCAATCAAGCAGGAGATCAAGGCTGGATTGGAAGGCCTGAATGGTCAAGTGCCTGGTTTGTTGGATATTACCGTGAACATCAGCGGTCGGTTGGAGTCGTCCAACTGTGACCTGATGCTCGACAGCACTTTGGAGAGTCCCGAGGCGTTGAAAGGTTATGCCGTTCACCCTGCACACGTCGCAGTCGCCAATGGCAAGGTCCGTCCTTTCACCTGTCAGCGCACCTGTCTGGACTTTGAAATCGGGTAACAACCGACTGTTGTTCAACGTTTTGCAAGATAAAAGGGTCAAGTTCCAATGGCGGAACTCGACCCTTTTGTCGGTTTGCTTGTTCGATGCTGTTTGCCCTAAGGAATTATTGGACAAGGTGTTTGCGCCGTTTTGCCCTTCGTGGTTTCCGCAAGAACATCGGCATCGCCAATGCCAAGACGAGGACGGAGAAGAGCAGACCACTGATGGAACCAACGGCAAAGGAGAACCAGAACCGTTCTTCGGGTCCATCCGTGAGGAACGGGATCAAACCGCAGATGGTCGATAGCACGGTAAGCAGGATGGGCGTGATCTTGTGGTTCCAAGCACGACGGTAGTGTCTGCCATTGTGGTTGTATTCGTTCAACAGGTAGATGCCTGCGTTGACAGTCAATCCACAAAGCAACACCATAGCAGCAAAACCTCCTGTGCCGAACTCCACTTTGCTCCAATGGTAGGTGAGGAACGTGCCGATGAGCGAGAAGGGTATCAGCAGGATGACGATCAAGGCTTGGTAGAGACTCTCGAACAGGATGGTGCAGATGAAGAAGATGATGACAACAACCAGTCCGAGCAACCAGTATTGTTGACCCTCATCTTGGTTCCACCGATAGCTGTTGTCCACGCAACGGAAGCCGACGGGGAACTTGGCATTGAAGGTGGCGCGAGTCTCCTTCATCAACTTGTCTGTGTAAGTCCAGGAACCCAACACGTTGAAGGCTACTCTCAACCTATATTCTTGATTCTCACGGGGAATGCAGTTCTTTGCCTTGCGTTGCTCGATGTTCATGAAGTCCGACAGACGCACATCGCGATTGCCCAGTTTGATAAACGAGTTGTTGAGCTGCCAAAGGTCCAACGAGTCGTTCTGCAAGGGGGTGAGTCGGATGTTCGATTGTCGGTTCGTCTTTCGTCGGTCCATGTCGCGGGTATAGAGCATGCTCGACAACGTGCGGTAGATGTCTTGCACGCGGACGCTGTCCATGACCAGTTTTTCGTGGTCATATTCCATATAGAACTCGTCTTCCTGATCCCTACTACCGGGTATTTCGATGATGATGTCGGTGACGCGACCTCGGCTCGACAGGAACTTCTCGATATCTTCGGCGTAGCGGTAGAGTTGGTCATAGTCGTAACCGGCAATCTCGATGCTGTTGCTGCGATATTGCAGGTTGAGCGAATTACTGAAGCCACGAGGGTTTACACCGTAGGTACTCCAGTCGGCGCCACCGATGGAGATGAGTTTGCCTATGACTTGGTTTTCAAGCATGTAGGGGAAAGAGGTTTCCAATGCTTCGGGTTTGAACCAAACGTTGATGTAGGCTCCTCGACCATTGATGGAGGTCTCAAATCGGCGTATTTCATCGTATTGCGACAGGAATGCCTCGACCTCCTGTACTTTCTCGTTGAGTTGGAAAGCCGTTCCGCCCAAAGGCATCTGACCTCGGATGTGCAGTTGCATCTCTTCCTTTTCGGGCTCGTAGCGGTTGGTCTTGAGCGACTCGATAAAGAGGACCAACGCCCAGGCAAACAGACCGGCGAAGAGGGCCAACAGTATCCAGCGCCAGATCTTATGGGTGGCGATGCGGATGTAAACACCATACACTTTGTTCCATACCATCATCATTTTAAGGTGTTTAGGTTTGCCTTGCAGCCGACCTCGGTAGGCGAACTTCTCCGTGAGGGCAGGGACATAGACATAGGCCACAAGAATAGCGACTACGAGGTTGATGATGACTATCCACGAGAAGTCGAATAGTTCGTTGCGTAGGGCTTCGGGCATCCAAAAGATGATGACCAACGACCCGATGGTGGTCAGCATGGCACCCAAGATGCCGCTGAATGCTTTCCGGTCTCGGTAGTAACTGTAGTGATCGACCATCACGATGGTGGAGTCGATGATCAGACCCAACGAAACGGCAATGCCTGCCATTGAGACAGGATGCAGACGCAGGTCGAAGAACCGATAGGCAATGACAGCCATTAACAGATTGGCTGCCAGGGAGATAGTGATGATGGAGAGGTAACGCCAGTTGCGTCGGCTCAACCAGACAAACAACAGCAGGATCAGTAGCGAGAGTCCGCTGCGACGGATGGTGGTCTCGAAGGCCGAGAACTGTTCTTCGGCGCGGTCGTAGTTCAACTTGAAGTGCAAAGGATGCTGTACAAGGGTGGTGTCTTGACTGGCCTCCCATTGGTTGACGCACTCCTTGACCTCTTGGGCTAAACGGTTGATATTCTGGTCCTCCTCGGCCTGCACGTTGAGGTAAACGGTGTTCATGCCGTTGACGCGGAAGTAGGAGTTGGGTTCATACTCGCGCCAACGACAGGTCGCTAGATTGTTCAGGTAGATGGTCTTGCCGTCCACCGTCTTGATGGGCAAGGCTTCCAGGGCCAATCGTTCGGCATCCATCTTCAGTTTCAACGAGATACGCGAGCGGGAACCGTCGTGGTCCGCCTTCATGACGTCGCCGATGATGTCTTCTCGACCGATGAAGTCGCGAATGGCGTTCTCGATGTCGTAGGCCGACAGGTGATTGATGGCCAACATCACGGCATCGTAGGAGATCTCCAGATAGAAGTTGCTGCCGCCCGAGATTTGGATGTCGCGGATGCCCTTGATGCGTTCCAACAGAGGTTTGAGTTCCTCCTCGGCAGTCTTACGGATCTCCAGGTCGGGCATGTCGGCATTGATTTGCCACGTCAGCAAGGGACGGTTCTTTTCGGGGGCGTTGCTGCTGGTCACCACTTCTCCGCCCGACAAAGTTGGCCAGGAAACACCCTCTGGCAACTTGTCTCGTGTCTGGCGGAGCAGGGAGGCAATCTCAAATTTCGTGGCCGATACGGCAGCCTCTTTCTTGAGGCGGATGGTCACATGGCCCGAACCGAAATAGGAGACCGACGAAACTGACTCCACACCATTGACGGCACTCACCATACCTTCCAGTCGGGAGGTGACATTTTGCTCGATGACCTTGGCCGACGCACCACTCCAATGATAACTGATGGAGAGTGTCGAACCCTGTCGGGGGCGAGGTTTGTCTGCCACGTCCAGTCCTGGCACCAGGGCGGCACCTATCAAGAGGAAGATGCACAGAGTGAGCAAGATAGGGAACGTGTGCTTCATCTTTTCTGGCGTGGCTTATAGATGACGTAATAGACCAAGGGGACGAAAAACAGACTGACCAACGTACCTACCAACATACCCACGATCAGGGTGAGCGAAAGTGGGAACTGTAATGCCGAACCCATGTCGCCGTGATGCAGGAAGGGCATCAGCGCCAAGATGGTAGTGAGCGAGGTCATGACAATAGGTTTCAGTCGTCGATGTCCTGCAGTGAGTATCGCTTTGAGCAGCGGCATTCCGCTGCGGTACAGGCGGTTGATGGTATCGACCTTGAGGATGGAGTCGTTGATGATGATGCCGCTCATCACCACCAGACCTATCATAGACATGATGTTGAGCGACTCGCCCAACAGCCACAATACCAGCATGACGATGCAGACGTCCAATACAATCTCGGTCAGGATGATGGCTGGTTGCAACAGACTCTCGAACTGTGCCGCCAGGATAAAGTACAACAGCGAGATAGCCACGATGAGCACAATGAGCAACTCCTTGATCATGCTTCTCGCCTCAAAGTAGTTGCCGTGCAGGGTGCATTTGACAGCATCCTGACCCGCGAGCAACGATTTGGGCAAGGGGTCTTGGATGATTTCGCTGAGGGTCTGGTCTTTGGCGCGCCCGACGTTGATGGGTACATATTCACCTTCGCTGCCGGCACTCAGTCGTTTGTAGTTGGTAGCACGTTGTACCTGAACCAGATAGGAGAGCGGTACGTCGATGCCATTGCCGGTTTTCACGGTGCTGTTGAGCACTTGTTCTACTTCGCGACGGTCCTGTCCGACGATAACGGGGATGCTCTGACCACCGCTGGAGATCTCATAGACCTGACTGTTGCCAATCAACTCACGCATACGGTTATAGAGCTGATTGTACGACACTTGGTAGTAGGCCAGTTGCACGGGGTCGGCCGACAGGTTGATGACCTCTTCGGTCGCAACAGGTTGAATATCGGCCGTGGGCCAATGCTCTTGCAGATATTGCGTGCAGAGGGCTGTCTGTTGTGGCGACGGACGACCCCCTTCCTTGCGTTGCAGGTGCAACTGGAGGTCGGCCTTGTTGGTTTGGAAGATGATGTCGTAGATGTTGCCGGCAATCTCAAACTCCACTTTAGCCGTAGGGTAATGGGTCGATAACCAGGTCGTAATACCTTCACGCACAGAGTCTAACGAGGCGGGACTGTGTGTCTTGAGATAGACCACCGCCTCGCTGCTGGTGATGTTCTTGGTGTGCGACAGGATGAACTCCTGTGCTCCCACCATCGAGGTCGTTCCCACCAGATGTTCCTGTTGTGACAGGAGCAGTTCGTTGACGCGTCGGTCATTCTCTTCGGCAGCGATGCCGGCATTCCAGTCGATGGTCATCAGGGCATCGTCATGTTCGATGTAGGGCATACGCTCTTTCTTGATGAGTGGCGACAGCGCCAGGATGCACAATACCGCCAACCCAAATCCCCACAGACAATGTCTGCTATGACGTAGTGTCCACCGCATTCCAGGTTCGTAGAGTCGGAGCAGGAGTCTCTCTGCCCAACGGATTTTCTCGGAGTTATCAGATTTCTCCGATAGTTCCTTCTTCTTGCTCATCGCATAATAGTACACTGGCACGACCAGTGCTGCCACCACCAGCGAGGCGAACAGCGCAATGGTCACACCCATCGCTTGGTCAAAGAAAAGGGCACCCGCCGTTCCACTCAAGAAGATCAGGGGGATGAAGACAGAACAGGTGGTCAATACCGAACTGAGCATCGGCATGAACACCTCCTTGGTGCCCGAAATCACATCTCCGCGCTGCCGGATGTTGTCTATCACGATGATGGCATTATCCACGATCATACCCACGCCCAATATCAGGCCCGACAGCGAGATGATGTTGAGCGATATGTCCATGATATAGAACACCAACAAGGTGAGTATCAACGATAAGGGTATGGAGATGATAATCAGCAGCGGGGTGCGCCATCCGCCGTTGAAGACAAAGAGGATGGCACAGGCCAACAAAGCACCCAGGATGAGGTTCCACTCCAGATTGTTCATCGAGTAGGTGAGGAGTTCCGTTTGGTCGCGGGTGATGCGGAACGACAGGTCGGGATAGTCTTTTTCGAGCAGCGCCAACAGAGAGGTCATCTCTCGTTGCAGGTCCTCCATGCGGGCATCGTTCTGTTTGATGACTGCCAATGTCACGGCATTCTCACCATTGCTTCGGACAATACCGTTGCGAACCGCCGTTTTCTCGGTCACCCGACAGATGTCACCCAACTGGATCATGCGTCCCTGATGGCGAATCCAGATATGTTCGATGTCCTCGCGGCACAGGATCTGTTCGTCAAAGTGGATGCTGTAACGGTAGATGCCACTTGCCACGTTGAGGGCACCCAGCACGACATTGTTCTCCCGGATGGCACTCTCGATGTTGGCATTGGTCAGTCCCAACGACTCCATCTTCTCCATGTCGGGCACCACCTGAATCTCCGATCCGACCGTGCCGCTGTAATCCACCATAGCGGTCTGAGGCAACTGCTCGATGCGCTTCACAATGACATTGCGCACCAACGTCGAGGTCTGGGCCATGCGCAGACTCTGACTGTCTTTGTCGGGTCCCTCGTTCTTTGGGGTGATGTCAATATAGAAGGCAGGGATGTCCATCGCGCTGGCTTTGATGACTTTAGGTCGCGACATATCGTCGGGCATGGAACCCATAGCGCGGTCTATCTTCTCGTTCACGTCGATGAAGAGCAGGTCCATGTTCGACCCGGGTTCAAAGGTCAACGTGACGGTGCCGGCATCCATGCGCGACTGACTCTCCATCTCTTTCAGACCAGCCACTTGCGACAACCTGTTACGCATCGGCGTCACCAGTTGTTGTTCAATCTCTTCAACCGATGCACCCGGTTTCGACATCTGCACCGTGATGAGCGGAATGTCTATTTCCGGCATCAGCGAAACGGGGATATGGGTGAATGCCAATACGCCGATAGCTGTGATGGCAATCAGGATCATGCTCACCGCTATAGGTCTATGTATGAGGTTTTTTAACATTGCTCAATAACTTATTATTGACCACGAAATAACATTATTAAATAACCGAATTTCACTAATTTATAACCATGAAATTCATTGAATCACACGAAAATCAGTTCTGTATTCACTTTTTACTTTTCACTTTTCAACTTTTACTTTTCACTTTTCAACTTTCACTTTTCATTTTTCATTTTTCACTTCACTTCACCTCCACCTCCGTGTCGTCCGCCAAGTTGAGGTTGCCCGACGTGATGACGATATCGCCTTCGTTCACAGTCGTTTGCTTGCGCGCACAACCCGTGATGACGTGGCTGTTCAGGTTGCTGTAAACGATATCGACATAGGTCCAGATGGCGCGGCGCGAGGAGGCGTCGTACATGAACACCACATGGTAGCCATCTCGCTCCACCACAGCCTCTTTGGGCACCACCAACATGTGGGGAATACCGCTTTCGACAATGACGCGCACGTTCATGCCGTCCATCAGTTGTGCCGACGTGTTCTTGATGCGGGCCACCACTTTGACCAATCCGCGGTCATCCACCGTCGGATTGATTTCGGTCACCGTGCCGGTAAAGTTAGAATCTTTATAGACGAAAGGAGTAATCTGTACATGTTGTCCGACGCGCACGAACGACAGTTCCGCCTCCAGGATCTTGAATTCTACGTCGAAGAAAGAGTCGTCCAGCAGGGTGCAGAACTTGCTGCACGCTTGGTGTGGTCGCGCCTCCATGTTGGCAATGCGACCACCGAAGGGTGCCCGTAAGCGGCAGTCTTTCAGAGCCTTACGGGCCGACTCTAACTGGTAGCGTGCATTGTGATAGCCCGAAGTCAGTTCCACACGGTGCAATACGTCGGCAGGCACGATGTTCTGCCACTCTTCGTCCGAGTGGGTCGTTCCTACGTTGTAACCCAGTCCGATGAGTTTGTCTTGCAACTCCACGCAAGCGCGTTCAAAGTCCTGCTCCGCCTTCTCCAGTTCGGCACGACGGGTCACGGTGTCGGACACCGCCAACAGGGCACCAGCCTCCACCCGCTGACCGTTGTGGACCGGAACGGACAACAGGATCTCTCCTTGTCGCGGCATCTGTAGCTCCGCTTTCTTGATGGCAGTCAGTCGGCCGTTGCAGAGAAGCTGGTTATTGAAGGTCTGCCACCTCAACACCATCGTATCCACCTTAGCGACAGCCTGTTCCTGCCCCTGTATGTTTATCTCTTTCTCTTGTTTCTTTTCTTCACTGCAAGCCACCAGTACGCACATAGCCAATACCGTAGCTGTCAAACCTTTGTTTCTCATATATAGAGTATATTTTTTTTACCACGAAAATATTTTATAACCACGAAATTCACGGAAAACACGAAATGTTGTTGCCCCGTTTTAATCACAAAAACAGTACTTTTTTTTTGTGTACTTTCGTATATTTTGTTTTTACCACGAAAATATTTTATAACTACGAATTTCACGGAAAACACGAAATGTTGTTGCCCCGTTTTAACCACAAAAACAGTACTTTTTTTTCGTGTACTTTCGTGTCTTTCGTGGTTATTTATTTTTGAAAGACCGAAAACTTTTTTCCGTGTACTTCCGTGCCTTCCGTGGTTAAGTATTTATTTATCCTTTCTTTCGTGGTTATTTATATTATTTGTGGTTATTTTTTTCGTTATCGTTTTCGTACGAAGTTTCTTTCACTTCGTGAGTTCATCGAAATCTACACTTAGGTCAATGTGGTTGATCCAGTCATGCAGCGTCGATTTTTGGAGCGCGTAGTAGTCGTACCAGAACGTTTCCAGTTGGTTGATATATTGTGCCTTGGCCGACTCCAGTTCCTGTTGCGCCGTGTTCAGTTCTGTTACCGAGACGGCACCGTTCTCGAAGCGTCGCAGCGTGATGCTGTAGCGTTCTTCCGCAATCTCCTGTGCCCGCATGGCATTCTGGCATTGGCTGGGCAGCATGTTGAATTGCAACACCTGACGGCGTAACTCCTGCACATAGTCCAGGTGCTGCTGTTCCTGTTGCGTGCGGACCATGTCCAACCGGGATTTTGCCATACGCACACGGCCTTTGCTGACGCCCCAGTCGAAGATAGGCAGCGAGAGGGAGAGACCGATGATCTCGTTGTCCAATGGGTTCTGGTAAGCCCTCGACAGCTTGTTGGACGACTGCGTCAGACCCAGTTGGCTCTGGAGGGTCAGCTGCAGCCCCTTGTTCGACTTCGCCTGTGCCAGCGACTGTTCGGCCGAGAGGATGGCTTGCCGTTGTTCCAGCGTGTGCGCCGAGTTGGCAATGGCCTTCTCCAACACCTCTTCGGCCGACAGCAACACCTCGGGAACATAGTAGGGGGGAATGAGTTCCGCCTGCTCGTAGTCGGTGACTCGCAGGTAGGAGAAGAACGAGTACATCCTGTCCTCCAGCGTCAGGCGGTTGCTGTTCACCGCCACGCGTGCATTGAGTTGCGACAGTTCCAGTTGCAGCACGTCCGACTTTGACATCGTGCCCAGGGCCAGACGTCTTTTGGCCGTCACCAGCAACGTGTCTCGTTCTGCCAGTTTCGCCACACTCATCTTGTAGTTCGATTGTGCCTCCAGGACGTTGAAGAATAGCGTCGTCACCCGAATGGCGATGTCCTGCATGGCCGATAGGTAGTTGCGTTGGGCAATCTGATATTCGATAGGGGCGATTTTCTTGTCCCATTTCAGCGAGTTGTAGGTCTTCAGGGGTTGCGTGTAGCTGATGCGGATAGGGTTGGTCGTCCAGGTCGTCTCGTCGTACGAGAACTGGTCCAATCTCCGCAGGTATGATTGCAGGGATATCTTACCGCCCGTTGCGGGAATCTGCTGGTCGATGGACAGCGTCATGTAGTTCTGCATCTTGTTGATGTTGCCGATGTCCGTCACTACCTGTCCGTCCACATATTTCTGGGTCTCTACCAACGAGTGGTCAAAGCCTGCCAGATAGCCGTTCAGGTTCACCGCAGGCAACAGTTGCGCCTTGAACGAACGCCAGTTCCAGTAACTGGCCATGAACGAGAATTGGGCGGCCTGAGCACTGTAGGAGTTTTCCTGAGCAATGCGAATGGCATCATTCAGGTTCAGCTTCTGCGCCATCCCTTGTGTCGTGGAGAGGGCACCGAACACTATTAGTAATAGTCTGAAATGTTTTTTCACCTTTCAGTTAAGTTAAGGGTTTGTTATTTTGGTAATGTAAAGTCTCTATTTGCGTGCGCAAATATACACAATTATCTTTTAATTTACAACATTTCTTTTCCATAATTTTCGTATTTTATTCATGCTATTTCATTCGAGTATGTATTTTGACGATACAATGTGCTTGTTTAGAAGGGTGCTGATGCCCCTGTTTTTGGGCGAAAGTCGCTCCGTTCAGACTCGGTCGCCGTGCCCTCGTCGTCACGGAGTTGCGCACGAATATACACAAGCATTGTTGACCCTCCTTTGCACTTCATTTAACACGAGCGAAGCGAGTATTAACACGCAGTATTAACATGAACACAGTGAATATTAACACGTTAGTATTAACGTGAGCAAAGCGAACATTAGTATTAACACTCGCCACGGCGAGTATCTACCACCACACTTGCCGGCCGTTCTCGTAAGAGAAGATACGTTCCTCGACCCCCTTGGTCAAGTCGCGCAACAGGTATAGACCGTTGGTGGGCATGTCCTTCAGGTTCAACTCATTGCGGGTGGCCACCTCGTGGGCAATCTCTTCAAACTGTCCATTGTGCCAGCAGAAAAGGGCATATTCGTCACCGATTTCCACGCAGTTGCCGTCGTTGCGGGGGATATAGCGGAAGCGGCGGATGCGCTCAGGTCGAGAGAGTTCCAGTCCAACCCAATTGCCGTCGGGACTCAGCGCCGCAAAACCAGTCAGGATGTCGCCGTCAAAGACTCGTTCCTTGGGTGCCCAACCCTCTCCTTGAGTACCAATGATTTTGCCCGACAACTTGACATTGTCCTTGTCGTAGAACTCCAGTTCGTTGATGTTGCAGAAAGAGCCTTTGCTACCGATGTAACGCAAGTATTTGTAGGTGGGTAACGAGTCGGGCACAGGGATGTCGTACCAGTCGCCGTTGGTCGCCCCTCGGTGGGTGTGGAAAGTCACGGCATCCGAGAAGTCGGACTTGTTCGCTCCCTGGAACTGACCACCATCCATGCGGAGGTTGAAGAAACTGTCGGCTCCGAGGAAAGGATATTTTCGGATCAGATACATGTCTCCTCGATGTTCCAGGTCGGGCTCAAAGGACTGAATGGTGCCATCATTCTTGACCAGAAACGGACTGCCGAACAGCTCCAACCGACCATTTTCATAGACTCCCGACATATAAACAATGTCGCCTACCATGGATCGGTAGGTCACCTTGCCACCTTTGATTTTCCCGTAATAGACGGGTACCCAATTCTTGTTGTCGAACACACAGATATAGGCTGCGCTGTGGGCCTCGGCAATGTCCGACGGTACCTCTCTCTCCACGTCGATGGTGCGGTAATATTCGTCGGTCACATCCGTGAAACGCGGATTCTGAAACAGGGCAGGTCGACCAGGTTCCTCTGCCATGTCCTTGACAATCTCCCAGTTAGGCGAGAACCTTCGGCGCAGCACTTTCGGTTTCTTGTAGGGATGGTAGGTGTTGGCCGTGTCGGTAGGCATCAGTCCCATATAGAAGGGAATATGGTCATTGTGGGTGGAAATGAGCACACTCCAGGAATGCCCTTGACTGCGGTTGGCCCAATTCGGAGCAAAATCCTCGGCGGCAGGAATGCCGAGGTGGCGACACAGGTAGTTGGTGAAATTGACCTCGTCACGGCATTTCCCTGATTTAGCTTTCATCAAAGTCGTGCCTCTGGGTGCTATATTTCCATTGCTGATATAGTATTCGAACTGGTGGGTCACGTCAAAGACTCTTGCCGCTTCCGACATGGCAGAGTGAATTTGGAAAAGGTTGTTGGGATTTTCGTTAAGCCCCGCCGATTCCATTGTCCACAACTGTGCATCGTTGGTCGAATAGTCGTTCTGTATCAATATTTCCTTGCCCGACAGGGAGTCTCTTCTTGACTCCAAATACATGCCCGTCTGCTTGTTCAGGATGCGGAAGCATCCTTCGCCAGCAGGAATGAAGAACCAGAACTGGAAGGTCTTCAACAGGGAACGACCTTGCGAAACGGTCATGCCTGGCTTTTGGGTGTTCGGTGTACCGAACTTGACCTCCAGACAGATGTCTATGGAGTCCTTCTGGTGGCATAGCAGTTTCCACATCTGGAAGCCTTGGTAGTCGATGCGCAGTTCCTGATTGACGTTCTTCGGGTCAAAGGCACTGAGTTCTACGGGGATAGAAGATGCTCCCGCTTCTCTTTGGGTCGTGATGTAGCCGTCGGTCAGGACGTTCTTGATTCTCCAGTAATCCTTGGAGAGATCCACGAAGTTCTTTTCGCGGAATGGTTCAACGATGCCCAGTTGGATGCAGTCCACACGCAACTCACGGGATGGATTGGAAATGCTCAACACATTGTCACCTGCCTTCAGAGGGAACGGGGTATTGAACCATTTCTCCTTGTAGGAGAGTTCATTGCGTGTAGGTGCCAAACGGAGGGTATCCACCACGCTGCCGTTCACTTTCAGCAGGGCTTGAAGCAGAGTGTCGGTGCAGGCGTATTTCAGTATCAATCGGTGAGTTACATCCCCCTCGGCAGGGATATGGAATCGGAGTTCCGAGGTCTCGTCTTTCAAACGGACACTTTTCCCTTCAGAGGTGCCGAGTGCCTCAAAGGTTTCACAGTCAATGCCTTCTGCCTGCTCAGCCTCGTATTGCACACCGCGCCTTGACAACAGATAAGGAGTAGTGTAGTAAGGGAACTCGTCATCAATGCCCTGATGCCAGTCACTCAGTATCTCGTTGTTCAGGCGGTAGGGAAGCACATATTCATAGAACACCTCCTGGTCGTATTGTTCCGACCAAGGGGCATTGCGCCAAGTGTCGCAAGCGCGGTCAATCATCCGGATGAGATAATCGGCCTTTACGGAGCAGATGTCTATCGCCAGGAGATAGCTCCCCTTGATAAGTGCCAGATTTTCATTGAAGTACTGCGTTCTCTTGTTGTCACTGATCCCTGCCGTTTCCAGGACGAGCGAGTCGTATGTCTCTATGGCTTCACCCTCCGAACTGTGGTTATACGGCATATTTCGAATCAGGAATTTAGCAGCATCCAACTTGAAGTCATCGCCTTCATCCTCATAGTGTTTGATTACGGACTCCAGCTCGGAGCGATTGTCTCCAGCTTGATTCAAGGCAATGTGCAACTCCTGGTCACATGAACAGAGAAGCATTATTGACATAGTAATTTGAACAAGTATCTTCATTGCGTTTTAGTATGTGCAAATGGTCACTTTCATTAGAAATTTTTGAACTTATAGAATGCTATGATGGGGTTGTCGTCTGGTTTGCAATCCAATAGCGTTTTATATTTATTATATTCTGGATGAGATTTAGGAATGGGTTTCATCCATTTTAATCGTTTTATTATTGTTTCTGGCGTGAAAATTAAAAAAAAGTAATCGTTGTTTGTATAGCGTCTAGCAGTTAAACTTTCAGAGCATATTTGAGGAGTTCCAACATTGAAATATGACCATATTTTGCTATGTTTACTTCTTTTGTCAAAAATGAAGTGATACGATACTTCTTTGAAAATGAAGCGGCCATATATATGTGATTTTGTCTCACAAACGTGTTGTAACGCTTCTATATCATCTTTCCGGATGTTCGCACTATGTAAGGCTTTATGAATTTGTTGTGGTGTATTCATGTACTTAGGATCGCAATCAATCTGTAAGTATGAAATGACCTTGTCGTGAAGAATCTTGTAAACCTTACATTCGTATAAGTCTGAAAACAATATACCATCAGGCCCCAATGAAGTAGGCTGACCAAGATAGCATAAATGTTGTTCTTTGCTGAATGCTTTAAAGTTCATGGAACTCAAATCTTCATTGTATGCGAAAAAGCGGCAATTTGAGTTCTTAAAGATTGATTGTGTGTATAAATGAAATAAATCTTCAATTACGAAACCTTTCCCCACTCTGTATAGTTTTTCTACAATAGGACTTGTAATATTGTACAAAAACTTCCCAGTGTAGACATCATATACATGAGTTTGAAGTTTGGCGCGATCATACATATATAGCAAACTATCACTAATACTTACAGATTCACATGTAATATATTCGTTGCGGGCATGTCCCTTGTTCGATATCTTGTAAATGGGATTACCATCGAAGTCGTAGCAATAAATACCTTCCGAAACAATAAATAACCGATTATCTGTTGCAAGTAGTTGTGATATTTCCCCAATGGAGTAATCAGAGGTTTGCTTCAATGAAACATAGAAGTAATCTTCGAACACTTCATTGAAGTTCAAAGACTCAGATAAGGAATCTGTCGATATATGGTATGTCACTTCTTCCTCCAAGATATATTCTTTTTGGGCGCAAGCGGTCACTCCAGTAAAAAAAGCAATACAAAATAAATAATATTTTTTCTTTGACATATAGTATATGTATTATAGATGCAGAGAAATGTTTTCTCACTGTCCGGTTGACCCTTATAAAGCTCAAAGAGCTGACAGACCACTGGCTGGGATGAAACGTAGTGAAACCCCTGCGTTGAGGAAAGAGAATCTCCAAAAAAAACGAAGGGATGGCAGAATTTGGGATATGATACAATTCGGAAAGATTCTGTCGCCCATTCTGGACTTTCGGTGTGATATGCCCCTTCGTAGGGGTTACGCCTTGATTTCCACCTGCCTGTATTCTTGCCAGCCATTCTGTCTGGCTTTATTCCATATCTACCGGACAGAAAGTAATTATCTCTGCATCTCGTTAATTATCTAAACTGGGCATTATAGCTTTCTACTGTAAGATAAGTTCCTGCATTGGGCCTTTCATCTTCTGAAAGGCTAGTGTAATAAATACTTTGACATTGTTGAAATTGACCTCCGGCCGCTAGTACGCATTTCCCCGTAAAGAATTTTTTAGTTTCTGTTTTTATATATTTTTTGAATTCTTCGCGTATAGGTATGTTGTGGTGTTCTTCATCTAGGAAGTCTCCTGTAGAATAACTGTTTATGAGTTCTCGGTATAGGATTCCTGCTTGAGGACCTATTCGATATTTATCTTTAAAATCTATTTGGGCTTGATATGTGTCAATTCCTGTTATACGGGTCTTCCACTCATGAACGATTTTTTGTGCAGGCCCCATAGGTGCAGATTCAGAATTTTGGGAACTGCTAGAACCACTAGGGTCTGCAAGTGCTTCCAGATTCTCGTTGAAAAGAGGGTTTGCTGCGTCGAATACCGCTTGTTGATACCTGTCATAAGCGACAAGACTTCCGGTAGCTGTGAATGCTACTGCTGCCACGACAAAGGTGGCTTTCATAATTTTTTTTTTCATTTTTAAGTTAGTTTTTAAGATTTTTCGGCAATATTGCCTTATTTTTGATACTATCTGCTTCATGCCTCATTTGTTGCACGGCAAGGGAGTTAATTTTGGTATGAAGCCCCAAAATCTCTTCTGCTTTTTGTGCCAAACGCGAGGTATCACATTGTGATTCATAGAGTTTCATTTGCCTATACAAAGGGTAAACCCGATTGGGTTGCAAGAAGAAAGCTCTTTGGTAGAGCGAATCTGCTTCTGTAACCATGTTCATGTCTTCATAATTCCGTCCCATGACAATATAGGCCATCGGGTCGGTATCAAGTTGAGTGCTCATGCGTAATATCGCATTGCTGTCATTGTATCGTCCCATTTCCCGCAACACCTTTCCGAACTTAAAGAGAAATTCTCGATTGTCCGTTTTATAAGGAAGCATTTCATAATAACTTTCCACATAATTGCCACGGTAACATTTGTTTGCTTGTAGGTGGGAATCAACCAGACGGCAGAAGAACGCCCCCAGAAAGACACAGACAGAAGTTATTCCAACTATGAAAATACGGTGAGCATGTCGTTCCTCGGCTTGCTCTCTGTTATTTGCAGAAAAAGCAGCAAATAATACGGCCAACAACAAGAAGGCTTGTAAAGAGAGAGTATAGGAGAATAGTGAAACAATGCATAATGCTATCAAGCCGTAAGCCAATGGAGATTGCTGACGATATAAATGCCATAGTGCAAGAGAAATGATAGCTATGTAGAGAGACAGCCCAATCAAGCCTTCCTCAACGGCGATTCGAAGATATTCGTTAAAAGCCAGACTGGTGGTACCGACGCGTTGGGCAAATTCGGATTCAGGATTGGCCGAGAAATAATCGACCTGCCCTTGCGCTAAGGTAGAGATGTAATTGCCAATGCCATGTCCCAACCAAGGCCTCTCCGTCCATTCCCGTATCGAAATGAGATTCATAAACATACGGCTGTCTGCCGAACCTTGTTTGAGAAAATAAACTCCAGTTACCAGCAGTAAGCCAATACACAAAATGTAAGGCCAAAACCGTTTGATCTTTTTCCAAAATAAGAGAAGCAATACTACTACATGCGCTATTATCGCCGTTCTGCTCCACGAAGCAGGAAGCATAATCAGCATTAGGATAATGGCAAAGCCTAACAACTTGTTCCGATGCTTTAGGTAATGACTGGTACAGACAGAAAGAATAATGGCGAGGAAACATCCAAATGGCCCAGGATTGATGAAAGAGCCCGAAATCAAGCCAGAATGAGTAGGGGCGAAGCAAGCATAAAGGAGTTGCCCCATGCTCCATAGTGCTTCCATGCTTCCCACAAAGGCCAGCAGGTAAACAAGGATGTCCCAATCGGCTTTCCATGTTGCAGTCAAGACTCTTAGACTGAAATACAATGCTATGCAAGTGCAGAATAGCATCGACGAGTGCGCTATGGATGTGGTTGACAGTACATAGGCATTCCCCAGACTATACAAGAAAAAGAGCAGGATCAATGTGTCGAACCAAGACCACGGCATTGAGTTCCGTCCAAATAATGAAATGCCAAATGCCAACAGACTGATGCTTGTCACTGCGTAGCATAAGAGCCTTTCTCCTTCGGACCAATATTCTCCAATGGGTGTCAGCATCAGTCCGCACACTGAAATGACAACTATCAGTGGAATCCATTGGATGTTTTTCGTCCCAATTATAAGCTTTTGCACAATCTGTCCCATCTGATTTCTCCAGTATGTTTGTCTTTTGAATAACTGATCATTTTTACAACACCGATGATATAGTCCTCAGGCACTACTCCCAGGAAACGGCAATCGTAGGAATCGACGGCATTGTCACCTCCTAGGAAGTAGTAGTTTCCCTGGAATGTATAATGAGATGCTTCCTTTCCATTTATCCATACTTTGTTCAGTTCCCAGTCAAAGGTGGTTTCCTGTCCTGTTTCAAGTCGGATAATGTGCCTGTACAGCGTGGCTTCTTTCGGGGTCAACCGTATTCTGTCACCTGAACGGGGTACATAATAGGGTCCCATCTCTTTGATTGTCCATGGATGCGAGCCTTGCCAAGAGGTTACCTTACCATTTTCGACCGTCAAGATAGAATCCGGCATGTGTGAAATCTTACGTTGCTCGGCTACAACACCTAATTCATAGTCATAGTTATTACAGTAGTAGATTCCGTCCTGTATGGTCAAGGAGTCTCCAGGTAATCCCAGAATCCTTTTGCACCATACATTGTTTATTTCGAAGTTGATGCCATTCTCCCAGTTGCCGACGCGGTGGAAGTTGAATACCACGATGTCATTGTGTTTCAACCGTCGTCTGCCTTTCAATCGGATACATTCCAACCGTTGCCCTCCTTTTCGGAAATCATAGTTTGTATAGATACGGGCACCCATAATGGTCTTGTCAACTATCACACGGTCTCCTGCCATCAATGTAGGGTACATAGAAGAAGAGGGTATGATAAACTGGTCTGCCACGAAAATGTGAATACCATAGTGGATGGCAAGACATGCAACCACAAATAGTAGCCCTCGAAAGAAGTACTTGGTGAGGATATCTATCATTTTACGCCACATGAGTCTTTTATTAATTCCTTATCATCTTTGGGAATGAATACCATGTGTCCAAGGGAATCAAGAACCACTTCTTCTGGCAAATACTGCGAGGCTATTTTCAGAAACAGCCGTTCTATATTTTCATTCCTTAGCGGGTCTCCTACTAATATTACGTTATTCAAGCTGTCCAAAACAAACGTATGAAACAAATTGCTATTGGGTAGATGTGGATTATTCTTTCGAATAGAGTGCTGTGTGTCTATGTATATTGGGTGATTCAGTTTGGCTAAACGCATGTTGCAATATAATGCAGTGTCAGATCCTACTCTGGATTCTATAATAAAGTAATATATAATCTTGCCATTAGATAATACTTCAAATGAAAGCAAATCATTCCATAAGGAAAGGTTTTTAAGATAGCAAGAAGAACAATGAGTAGAATCAGCGTAGATTACTACTTTTATTTCTGCACTATCAAGACTTGGATTAGTCGCAGAATCTGGAATCCACATCCACATACTGTCAGTTAAGATTGAAATAGGATGTGCGCTCATTTTTTGCATTGCATCACGAGTTTTTCTCTGTTGAGAACACGCACACAAAAGCATGCCTCCTAATAAAAGCGGCAATAATAGATATCTCATTTTGCTTATTTCATTCTTATAGAAACAAAAACAGGAGCCATGATTCGACCATCAATAATGGATTGAATCAGAGGATGAGTACGGTCATACAATGCCTTGCTTTTTTCCTTGTCACTGTTCATCATATCTCGTATTTTCTCTACGTCATCATTTTCTATTACTGTAATTATTTGATTTTCATATATCCACATGCGCTTAGAAGGCCAAAGGCCGGCGAGTATCTTTCCTTCTTGAAAATTGATATGTTTCCCATTTTTCTTGTTCAAGAAATAATCGACTTCGTGTTTCCTTTTTTCTGTCATATAGTGAACATGAAATAGGGATTCTGATTGCTCTGCATAGTAGATGTAATTGACTTTTGGATTTTCCACAATTGGATCAAAAGAGCCTACTTTTTGACCTGCATACATTGCCGTATGCGCTTCCTGTATTTTCTTTGTGTCAGTGAAGGCTCCACCGAAATCCACCTTGATATATTTCATGATTTCATCATCCTTGAATAGGACGGCCAAATCTGTCATCATGGGATTGTAGCAAATCACGTCGTTGCATGAGTACAAGCAGTTCCAAATTCCTAACCGTTCCTCCGTCCCCAATGGGTAGTAGCCTTTTAAGAACTCACCGTTGTTATCGTACAACGCTAGTTTATAGACGCTGCCTTGATGTCTCGCAGCATAAGCACAAAGATAGTTGCCTGTAGAGGTTACTGAAACCCTCGATGGTACATAATCCTTGAACATAAACGACCGGAGAAACTTTCCATCTCCGCTGAAGACCAATACGCGCCAACTGTCTCGTTCGTAAACGTGCACTTCATCATTGGTATAGTTGATAGAAATATTCGTGGGACAACGGATATACTCATCTTTGGCATGTCCAATGTTCCCTAGCTTATATAGAAATTTCCCTTTGTCATTAAAAACGAGTACTGTTTTGTTTATATTTTTATCTAAAATGTAGATGCGGTCCTTGTTGCGCATTATGAGAGTCGTATATAGAGTAGGGATCTCTGGAGGGAGTTGCAAAGACATACAATCGACAATCTCGTATTCTGATGTGTCTGTGAGTTGAATTGTCTCTTTATAGTTAACAGGTATGGTTTCAACGGTGTATCCATTGGTGTCTATTGCACCGAATTGATCTCGAGTTGAATTTGAGCAGGCATATAACATCGTAGAAACTATTACGATATGAATAATATTCTTCATTGTAATTATTTTTATATAGGCGGAATGATCATTCATTCCGCCTATCCAATTTGTTTGTTAGTTTCCTGAAAAAGTACTGTCAAAATATGGATTATTGGGGGACCATCTGTCTCCATCACAATCTATTTGATTAGTTAAATAACATGTTCCTGATGTTGTGGATATACAATAATACGCTGTAATTCCCGACCCGCAATTAAAAGGAGTAAGGACGTATGGAGATACAGTGTTGGAAGCGTCAGAACTGGGGTCTGCCAAAGCTTCTAGATTCTCCTCCAACAGAGGATTCGCAGCTGCGAATTGAGATTGTTGGTACCTGTCGTAAGCGACAAGGCTTGCCGTTGATGTCAGTGCAACAGCTGCCACGAATAACGTGGCTTTTATTAATCTTTTCTTCATGTTGTTTAAGTTTTAGTTTTTGTGAGGTTGCATACAATTCTCGTTGAGCTCAAACGGAAATGTGATGCAGAGTTTTCCTTATTCGAACCGTTAAAACTCTTCGAAGCAGTTCTTTCGGCTCTATAAGGGGTGAATCATTCTTTCTCTTTCGGTAATCCTACGCAATGATTGCCTTCGGGGTCAGTTTGATTCTTCTGCGCAGAGTATATTATGTCGTATGTTTTTGCCGCTTGCGTATAGCAGTAATGAAAATACGGCACAAATAGCGAAATAGAGTATTGAGTAGATTATGTGTTCCATAATCTCTATCGTATAGAGAGAAAAGAGGGGCAATATAAAGGATGTAAAACTTACTATTGCTATTAATCTCTTTTCTGATGAGTTTGTTTTAATGAACCAAGTATCTCCTCGCTGTAAGCTTTCGAATAGGCAGTATGTCGCTACTATCCACATCACCGCACTCTTGATGAACGAAGCCAAGGGTGAGAAGTGAATCAATTCGCCGAAACAGCCGCATGACTCAATGCTGCCAAACAGACTGGGAGCGAAATAGTTGACGGCGGTAAGCCAGGTGAAGAAAGTAAGGAGAACGAAGAACACCACGCTACACATTCTGGAATAGTCTTGCCTTTGGGCCAACAGCCCGAAGAAGATCTCTGCCGAACATACCAAAACGGCAATCGGCGTAGCCCAATAGGCAAGACCATCCCAAAAGTAAGCATCGGAATATAACCTCACCTCGTAGGCAAAGGAGTTCACATTGAACGCCTTTGCCACGCCGGAGAGGATGAATATAGTGCCCAAAATGCGGCATAGTGTGATTTGCTTCATTATTGACCTGTAATGCTGTTTGAGGTGAAGATAGCCTCACTGCTGTCCACTATGGTAATGGAGTACTGACTCTGTGGCAGAACCAATGGAATCTCGTTGGTGCCTACATTCAAGTCATAACGCGTGGTGGTTTTCTCTTCGGTTGCCAAGTTCGTTATTATAATGAGGATGCTCGACTTTTTGCTGGCTAAGACAGAAAGAGCTCCATCTTTAAAATAGAATGAACTGATTTCTTTGTTGCTTAGTACAATCCTGCCAGAAGAATAGTCCGTTGATGAGGTCTTGTCTTCATTAGGAACTGGGGATAATGCAAATGCATTGGTCGAAACAAAGGATGTTCCGATGAGTAACAATGAGGTTGCGAAATTTGTTTTCATGTGTTATTAAATGTGTTTGTCGTTCCTATTGCGTGAACCCAAAGATGAGGTTCGAAGGTCTGCGAAGGTCTGTCTCTTGAATCGCGGTGCAAATTTATGACAATTTTATAAAATGACAAACAAAAATTGTTCGCAAATGTTCGCACTTCAATTTTGCGAACATTTGCGAATAATCATTCTTTTGATTATTAGAATTTTATGCTGGAAAACTCTTTTTTGTGAGAAAAAGGAGAAATTATAGAACTGAGGAAGATTTTCTTCCTTACGTTTCAATGAACAAGGATAATGTAACACAAATGTTACAAAGATTGGATATATTCAGACCACTCGGTTGCCCCGCCTTTTTTCTTGACAATCTTCTTGTAGAGTCGGGCACTCGTGGATGAAATAGTGCTGGTAGCAGAGTTCAAGAGGAAACTGATGTCTCGGTTCGGAAAGCCCAATTTCTGGAGCATACAGATTCGCAGCTCAGTTTCGCTGAGCGGAACGTCTTGCGTGAGCGCGATGAGGAATGACGGCAATGCTTCGTTGAAAGTGGATTTTAAGTCTTGCCAGTCTTTTTCGTTGATCTTGTTGTTCCGATGTGTCTTGCAGTATTCTTTGAATTGTACGACAATCGGACTGCTTTCCAGTTGAGCAATGGCTGCTTGTTTGTCTGTCTTCTGTGCTTTCCAAATCGTGGTTTGGAGAGCCTCTTTGTACTTTTCACGCTTCCTGTGGGCATAGTAAAACACTCCGACGGAGGCAAAAATGACAAGAATAAGGACATTTATGACAATGTTGAGTTTTTGGTCTTTCTTTTCTAACTGTTGCGTCGCTTGGTTTCGTTCCTCCTTGGGAACGGAATTGTCAATGCATGCTTTGTCGATAGAGTCTTTCAATTGTGTGTATTTACTCATGGCTTCCAGTGCTTTCTCGTTTTCCCCGAAAAGGCGAAAGACAATGGCTCTCGTTTCTTGAAAAGATTCTCTGTCGATATAATAGATGGCACGTAATTGCGCGGAATCCATATAACTGTAAGCCATTTCTTTATGACCTAAGTGTGCCTCTGCTTGTGCTAATAGATTGAACGTTCTGCAAGTGCGTCTCTGGTGATAGACTTCTGCTGGGATTTGGAGATGGACTAAGGCCGAGTCATATTGCCCAAACAGAATTTCGGCGCTTCCCATGTAATGGTAGCTCTTGGCGATGTTTGAAGTGTCATGGATGGCAAATGCCTCTTTCAATGTTTCCTGAAATAGTTCCCAACTTTCTTTCCTGTTGCCGACAAAGTAGTTGGCAATGCCGTAGTTGACTTTGGCATCGAGGATGAGTCGCGTATTTCCATACAACTTGTATTGCTCCCATGCGCGCTCGGCATAGTGGAGCCTGTCTGCACTGCGGATAGCGACACATGTTTTATCAAGATGGGTATAGATTTGCCCCAGGAAGTAGGGGTTATTGACCTTCTCTCCAAACTCTTTCGCCTGAAGGAAATAGGGGTAGGCATGATAATAATCCTCGGAATTGAGGATAATGACGCCGTGGAAGAGGAGACACAGTGTCTTCTCGTAGTCGCTGCCATGCTGGAGGAGATAGTCCTCGGCGATGGTTATCAGTGAGTCGTTGGTGCCTTCTTGGAACTTCTTGAACTTGCAATAGGTGTCCAGAAGGATGTGTCTGGCTTGTAATTGAGGGCTGGAGAAGACTTCCGTCTCAGCCTGATACAAGGAATCGAGCGACGTCTGTGCCCCAGTAGGGTTCTCTTGAATCATTGCATGGATTCGATCCAGTTCTTGGTTGATTCTTCTTTCCTTTCCGCAACTGCATAGCAGAAGTAAGAGCAGAAATATAAGGTGTTTTGTTCCCCAAGAGAGTGTCATGTAGAATAAGTTTTATGTGTGTCCAGTAGTTGCCTTCGTATAAAAGGCAAATCTCCTTTTTGCTACAATTGATGTCTCTAGGGCGCAAATATAACGATTTTTTTCTAAAGTATAGCTATGTTTTATAATTTATGTATATTTATTGCTTATTTGTTGTATTTTTTTTGTTTTTTTTTGCCAGTCAAAGATGCCAAAATGCACAATCATTGCTCTTCTCCTTATTGTGCACAAACTTTAGTCCTGCTTGATTTCTATTTTAATCGCGAAATTACCGAAATACGTCTCTGCGGAGTCTTAAACACATGTTTTTACCTCTTCTGCTTCTCTATACAATCTCTCTCTCAGAGGGTATGAGAGTGTAATAGATTTTCGTCTCTTTCGAACCTTTCGCGTTCTCTTAATATTTCTCTCTCAGAGCGGAATAGAGTGAATTTAGTTCAATTAAGTTTTCCATTGAGTTGCATGGCTCTCGCGACACCCCAAATTGAGTTTTAATTAAGTTCAATTGACGGAGTATTAATAATCTCAAAGAGTGTAAATGAGGGAGATATTTGGACTCAATAGACAAATCACCGAATTGAACGAATCAAGACGAATAAACTTGTCCGTTTTATCCATCACTCGGAAAGAAATATTTAACGAATTTCAAATCGAATCTGGGTACTCCATTACACTCTTATACACTCTGGGAGATATTTTTTTGAGAACACAAAAGGCTCGAAAGGGACGAAAAACTATTTACTCTTAAACCTCTCTCAGAGCGGAAAGGAGTGTAATTAGGGTTGAGAAAAGTGCGGATTGTCGTGAAAGTCGGAGAAGAAAAGTGCCCTTGGGGGAGGGATGCCGTCGTCGGACAGCGGGCAAAAAACAAGTGGTGAGGTTAAGCCCCCACCACTTGCTTAGGTTCCAAAAGGTTGCGTGCGGACGGGAGGTCCTCGGCGCGTACCAGGATAGGTATGGCGAAAGGACTGGATGCTCCGCTGGTGCCGATAAAGATGTTCGACATATTACCGCCCTGCAGTACACACGAGATGCCTGCTGTCTCCAGCTTGCCTTTGACCAGATTGGCCTCGAAGGCATTCCAACAAACTGTTAATTGTACGAAATCCATAAGTAGTTTTAGTTTTAGTGAGTGGGTTATTCTGGGTAATGTTCAATGTCTCCTGTCTATCCTTTCCTGTTAGTGGTCGTCTTCGCTTCTGGGAGCGATAATGTGGAAGTGGAAAGGTAAATAGATGAAGATAATTCCCAAACGAATCTACGGGAGCAAATATAAAAAGATTCTTTGAAGGGGAGGGGGAAAAAGCTCCTAAAAGTGTGTACTTTTTTCTTTTATAGGCTGAAATCTGCTGATTTGTTATCTCCTGATTCCAAAATGGTGGGGATTGGGGAATGAAGTTCCGACCTTGTCGTTTCCCTGTCTCTTCCCTGTCAATTCTTTGTTACTCCTTTCTTTGTAGTAACTCCATCCATTGAACTTAATAGAAATCACTCACACTCTTTTGAACTCTGCGAGAGATATATTTAAAGAACACGAAAGAATCGAAATTAACGAAAGTCGCAACCGAGAAGTCTTAAAACTCATGTCCCTTTCGCAGACTTAATAATATCTCCCAGGGTGTATGAGAGTGTAATGGAGTTCCTAAATTCGTTTGGAAATTCGTTAAATATTTCTTGTCGAGAGTTGGATGGAACGGACAAGGCAATTAGTCTCAATTAGTTCAATTCGGTGATATTCCTATTAAGTTCCAATATTTTCCTCCTTTACACTCTTTTCAACTCAGCGAGAGGTTATTAAAACTCCATCAATAGAACTTAATTAAAACTCAATTCGGGATGTCGCGAGAGCCCTGCAACTCAATGGGAAACTTAATAGAACTCAATTACACTCCTTTCTGCGAGAGTATAAAAAAAAAGAGGTGAGCAGGATCAAACGTCCTTGTCACTTCTTTGTCACTTCTCTGTCACTTCCCTGTAAATTCTTATTCACTTCCCTGTCACTTCCTTTAATAAATAAATGAAAGTAGCAGGCCTATGAGCCGGGTTCTGTACCAACAGCGTGCGGGATGCAGAACTGTTGGCGTCTGCCATTAATCTCGACCCAGTCTCTCAACTGGGCTCTAGCAATCTACCCCTCGACATCGGGCGGGTAACCCTTAACCAAGACGAATCTCAGTCGTCGATATACATGATCTTACAGCCCATGGGACGTACTGCCACGTCGTATTGCTACGAGTGCGGTGAGCTCTTGCCTCGCCTTTTCACCCTTACCCTTGCGGGCGGTCATTCTCTGCTACGCTACCTGAACATTGCTGCCCACTGGCCGTTAACCAGCATGGTACCCTGTGCTGCCCGGACTTTCCTCCCGTGCTATTCTGCACGAGCGACAGACTGTCCTGCTGCTTTCACGCTGCAAAGGTAGTAAAAAAAAATTAAACAACCATAAACAAATCTTATAATTTGGTTAAAATGGTAAGAAAAAAATTATTAAATGTTAAAATTGCCCGAAAAATTAACTTAATTAACTTAATTTGCCCTATCTTTGCATCGTCGAAAGAGAGACAAATGGTCGTTGACTCCAATGGATGGCACGACTTTTGTACGAATAATCGATAGAAGTTTTACATTAAATAAAATATAACATTATGAAAACAAAGCAATCGTTAGGACTCCTTGCAGTCATGGTGGCAGTGAGCGGAATTACTGCCATGGGTACCTATAAGGTAATGGAGAAACAGACCGTGCGCGACTTGGCCGACAGCTTCGTTTTGCAGAACGACAGCAACAGCCGGCTGGTTCAGTTCTCGCCCGTCGCTAACCGTACTTCGGTGACAGACAACGACTTCACACAGGCAGCCGAGAAGACGGTCAATGCCGTGGTGGGTGTCAAGAACGTGCAGATGGTGCAACAGCAATATCAGTCGATGGACCCCTTCTTTGACTTCTTCTTCGGCAATCGGGGTTATGGTCAACAGCAACCTCAGCAACGTGCCCGCGAAGGATATGGTTCGGGTGTTATCATCTCGGCCGACGGCTATATCGTGACGAATAACCACGTGATTGCCAATGCCGACCAGTTGACCGTCACATTGAACGACCAACGTCAGTTCGAGGCCACTTTGGTAGGCACAGACCCAACCACCGACATCGCCTTGCTGAAGGTGGATGCCAAGGACCTGCCCACCATCCCCTTTGGCGAGAGTGACAACCTGAAGGTGGGCGAATGGGTATTGGCAGTAGGTAATCCGTTTATGCTCAACAGTACAGTCACGGCGGGTATCGTCTCGGCCAAAGCACGTCAAATCGGTATGGGTCAGCGCAATAACGGCAGTCAGATGAACATCGAGAGTTTCATTCAGACCGATGCCGCTGTCAATCCAGGTAACTCGGGTGGCGCATTGGTCAACACCGCCGGCGAGTTGGTCGGTATCAATACCGCCATCTACAGCGAGACGGGCAACTATGCCGGTTACTCGTTTGCCGTACCGTCGAGCATTGTCAATAAGGTTGTTGCCGACCTCCGTCAATATGGTCAGGTGCAGCGTGCCGTGTTGGGCATCCAGATTCGTGAGGTCACTCCGGATTTGGTCGAGAAAGAGGAACTGAAGGAGACGGAAGGTGTCTATGTAGCTGAGGTTCTGGACGATGGCGCTGCCGCCGAAGCCGGTATCAAGCAAGGTGATGTCATCACCAATATCGACAAGACACGCATCAAGAACTTCGGTGTGCTGCAAGGTGAGTTGGCTCGCCACACACCAGGTGAGAAAGTGCAGGTTACCGTTGACCGCAAGGGCAATGCCAAGACCTTCACCGTCACGCTCAAGAACAGCCAGGGCAACACCGAGATGTTGACCAAGAAAGGTATTGATGCCTTGGGAGCTAAGTTCCAGACCCTGTCGGCCAAGGAATTGCAGAAGTACGGTGTCCGTAAGGGTGTGTTGGTCAAGAGTGTAGAACAGGGTGGTGCCTTCGCCCGTGCCGGCATTCACGAGAAGTTCGTCATCGTCAAGATCAACGATACGGTGGTCAACTCCGACAAGGAAATCGAGTCGGTCTATAATGATCTGACCACTCGCCGTTCGGCCGACCAAGACCCTGTGATGTTCATCGTCGGTGTCTATCCAAATGGCCGTGCAGCCTACTACGCTGTCGATTTGAGTAAGTAATTGAATATAACCGAAACACCCCCGATTTTGCAAATGCAGAATCGGGGGTGTTTGGTTGTTTAACGGTTAACGTTTAATGGTTAATGGGGTTTTTTCGTTTTCGTTTTCGCTTTCGTTCGGTTGTCAACCTTGCGCCTTCTTATTCATCTCCAAGGTGGCCTGTTTGCGCAGGTTGATGGTGATGGCCAGACTGATAGTGTAGAGGGCAGTCAATACCCAGAAGACCATTTGCCAAGAACCACCCCAAACGTTGATAATGAGGTTGGTCAACTGGTTGCCCGACAGACCGGCCCAAGCCCAAGCGGAGAGCGCAAAGCCGTGGATGGTGGAGATCTTCTCCATGCCGAACTTGCTGTAGAGCAAGGTAGGGAGGGTCGAGAATCCGCCGCCGTAACCGGCATTGATGACACACAACATGATGACGGCAATAACGATGTAAGGAACCTCGGTGAAGGCCGATGCCATGGAAACCAAAGCGCTGGAGGCAAAGATAATCAAGTAGATATGTTCCTTGCGGCGCATGAAGTCACTTACAGACGAATAGCCGAATCGGCCTAAGGTGTTGAACACAGCCGTAGCCGATGACAGCAATCCGACGGCCGAGATACCGACCAAGAGGGCGAGGTTCTTCTCGAACGAGATGATGGCCAAGCCGCAAGTGATGTTGAGGTAGAAGATGATCCAGATCTTGATATAGGTAGGGTTGAGGATGATGCTGAAAGCCTCCTTGAACGAGAAGGGATCTTTCTTTTCGACCCAACCTTCGGGTTTGCGAATCAGGATGGCAGCGGTGAGCATGAAGAAGATGCTGATGCACGCCATGCTGGTCAATGTGACCTGTACACCATAGAGTTCGTTGCACCACTCGATGAATGGCGAGAACAATACTTTGCTCAATCCGAAGCCCGAGATGGCAATGCCGGTGGCCAAGCCCTTGTGACGATTGAACCAGAGCATCAAGGTCTTGACGGGAGAGAGATAACCCAAGCCGAGACCGATGCCCATCAGACATCCGTAGCTCAACATGAAGCCTAAAGGACTCTGCATGCGGATGGCCAAGACGGAGAGCAACAGACCCGAGGCAAAGCACAGGCACGAGAGCATACTGCTCAGCTTGACGGCTTTCTCGACGAAACGGCCACCCAAGGCAGCGCTCATGCCGAGGAAGAAGATTGCCAACGAGAAGGCAAACTCAATCTGGTAAACCTCAATGCCCATTTCTTGTGCAATGTTACCTTTTAACAATGACCAGCAGTAAACGCTGCCAATACAACTGTGAAGGAATAGGGCAGGAATTGCACCTCGCATCCATTTGTTGTTGAACATGATTGTAATAGTTTAAGTTGTTACTCTATTTACGCTGCAAAGATAGCCTATTTATTTGATAATTATGTAATCAAAAGATGCCAAAAAATGGTAGAAATAGGAAAAAACATACATAATGTCTCAAATTTACCATCATAAAATTGGTTTATTCACTGAAAGGGCTACCTTTGCTGATATGAAAAACGATACGATCACTAACTATGACCTGACTCCCTCAACGTCGGGAGAAGAACGGTTCCGCCTACGCCACATGCCTGAGGCTTTTGCCAAGGAGGGGTTGCGCAATGAACAGTTGCATACCCACTCTTTCTATACCATCATCTGGTTCCAACGGGGTGAGGGTGAGCACTTTGTGGACTTCGACCACTATCCTGTACTACCGGGACGTGTGTTCTTCCTTTCGCCAGGACAGCTGCATTGCTTCGATAGCCGTCACAACCAGACGGGGTATATTCTGGAGTTCAGCGACGACTTCCTTCAGGACGAGATGTCGAGCGAGAGCCTGTTCTTAAAATATGATGTTTTCAACGCCTTCGATACATTGCCTTATCGCGACGTAACGCCTTCTGCTTCTGCCGATTTGCAGACGTTGACCAACGCTATCCAACGTGAACTGGAGAATGTCGATGCCTTTGCTCATCACGATACGTTGGCGATGCTGGTTCGACTTTTCCTTATCGCTGTGCAACGTGCCGGGCAGATTGACGAGACACGTAACAGCCTCACTTTCACCTCTCCGAAGCATCGTCTCTTTGTCCGATTCCGCCAGACGTTGGAGTGTAACTTCTCGCACATCCACACGGTGCAGGAGTATGCCCATCAGTTGGGCATTACGGCCAAGACGTTGACTAACTGTACGTTGGAGTGTGCCCACCAGACACCGTTGGCACTTATCAATGAACGTCTCTTGCTGGAGGCACGCCGACTCTTGAAATATACCGACCTCACCAGCAAGGAGGTGGCTTTCCAACTGGGCTTCGACGACCCTTCGTACTTTGTCAAGTTCTTCAAGCGGGGCACGGGATTGCTGCCATTGGATTTCCGAGGAGAATAATCCTTGACAATTTTCTGTTATACTGCCATCTGTTTCACCCTTTGAGACGGATGGCAGTTATGTTTCGTCCTGTCTCAATCCCTTCGCGTCGAGCCGAATAGAGCATTTCCTGCTCGAAGGTGCAAAGGGGCGAACAGTCAATCTTGTCCAATTCTACCTCTTCTTCCAACAGGTCCATCACATTGCTTTGGCGCAAGTCCAGATGCGGACGGGCGTATCCGTCCATGACGCAGGAGGCTCGTCCTGCCTCGACAAACGCTTGTGCCACTTCTGGTCCGACCTCGTAGGCAGTGGGAGATATGCTGGGTCCAACCATTGCCCATAGGTCTTGAGCGCGACTATCTAAGTTGCTCTTCATCCACTGGATAGTCTTTTGGACGATGTGTTTCACCGTGCCGCGCCAGCCGGCATGGATGGCGGCAACGAGGTGTTGGCGCTCATCATAGAGTAAGATAGGAACGCAGTCGGCGGTGCGAATGCCAATCCATTGACCAGGAATGTCGCATATAACGGCATCGGCTTCAATGCTGAACGGGGCGGGAATGGGTTGCCCGCTTCTCAGTAGATGAATATGTGTGCCATGTACTTGTTTCGGTAGCCAAATTCCCTCTTCTGCCTGCTTCGTCTCCTTCATGGACGAAAAGTGTTCAATCTCTATGTGTTGAAGCAGAAGTTGCGACTGAAATACCTTGCCGCGATTCTCTATCTCTGATATCTGCATGGATGGTGGGTTATCTGTTTTGAAAGGAGTTAATGGAAGTTAAAAGGAGTTATCGCTTCGCTCAAGGAGTTAACGGACGTTACAACCTTTCAATTGGAAAACACCTTGTCTAAGGGTTGGTCCCACTCGTCGGTAGGAATCTCCTTGACCAACTGACACCCGAAGGCGACGCCCCACTTGGGACAATGCAAGGAGGGTATCAGGCGGTCGTAATATCCTTTTCCTCGACCCATCCGCGCTCCCTCCTGCGTGAATGCCCGTCCGGGGATGATGGCCAAATTCACTTGCTCTAACTGGCTGGTTTCCAGTGCGGGAGCGTTGGCCGATGGCTGTGGCATCAAGACCCGTTTGCCGCTGTCCTGAGCATCTTGCAGAAGCAATCCCAAGTCCACTTCGTCGGGCAATGCCTCGTAGAGAAGTACCGTCTCGGCTTGTTGCCATTCTGCCGTGCCGATAATCTGGAGGCAGACAAAGAGCGATTCGTTCTCTTTGTCCGATGCCCTCATGCGGGCCACTTTCGCCTTGATTTGTTCACGGAGTTCTTTCTTGGTCATGGGGTTAAGTACAAGGTACCGATTGCTAATTACTAATTACAAATTACTGATTACTGATGCTCAATTCTCACTCACGCGAAAGACGATGCGGAAAACGCCATCGGCATACGAGGTCGATGAGATGCGGAAGTTGCCGATTTCTTTCGTGCTCTTGACGTGGGTGCCGATGCAGGCGCAGACATCATAGTCGCCGATGCGCACCAGCCGTAGGGTTTCGGAAGCATCTTCGGGCAATTTGTCCAACGGTATGTCGGCAGGGACGGCATCGCGTGTGACATACTCGTAGGTGACAGGCAGGTCCTGCGCAATCAGCTCTTGGATAGTGTGCTCGATTTGTTCAATCTGCTCGGGGGTAGGAGCTTGTGCCAAGGGCCAGTTGATCTTGCTCTTCTTGCGTTCAATATGTGCATTCTTGGATCGTCCGCAGTGGAACATCCTGTCCATGGTTTGGTTCAGCAGATGCTCTGCTGTGTGCGCAGGAGGAAATTCCTCTTTGTTGTGCGCGTTCAGGATGGTCGTTGTGAGGTCGTTTTCCATCAGGTCAATATTGTGGTATATTAGTAAAAACTTATAGGGGAAAGCTGAGATTTCCCTTTGAATTTCAGTTTGCAAAGATATATTTATTTTGCCAATATACCAAATTTCTATTCAGATTTCTTTTTTTTTGATTTATTTTTTTATAAATATTTGGTTGTTACAAATAAAGTACTTATCTTTGCCACGAGTACAAAAGAATAGAGTATTCCCAAAACTAATACCTTTCTCTCTTTCGTATCCATTCGAATCCCTTCGCGGGGTTCCGCTATCGTTTTTATATAACCCAATCAAAATATCGTTATTATGAACCTTTTTGGCAAGAATGTATTCATCATTGCGCTGACAGGTATCGCTTGTTTGTTTTCTGCTTGTGGCCCAAGCCCCAAGGAAGAGGCGGTGAACAGATTGCGCGACTTATGCAATGATGCAAAGGCCAATTCCAAATATTATACTGACGAGCAATGGATTTCTTTCCTCGATGAATATCAGGCTGTTGATTCATTGTTGTCCAAGTATGTCTTCGACGATCATGAGTTGGCCGAGATAAGTCCAATGAAAGGCCGTTGTGCCGCCTATGCCATGAAAGCAAGGTCCGTGAGGGAATCTCTGCGTTTGGATAATGCCCTCCACGACAGTCGCGGCGTCTTCAAGGGCTACGACAGTGGCAAGTAACTCACCTTTTTTTTCGACTCCCTCTGCCGTTTCGGCAAAGCCAATAAATAATTCAGGCTCTGTAGTTGACATTCACTACAGAGCCTGAATGTTTTTCGTTACACAAGTTTCGCAAGTGGATAAGGGAGTTCAGTCCGTTAACTACTTGAGCGAAGCGATAACTCCTTTTAACTCCCATTAACTTCTTCTCATGCCCCCTCTTTCTCTAAGTCTAATACTTGATATTTAGAGTGTTGAGAATGATATTCGGGAACCATGTGTTTCATGAATCGAACGATGTCCATGTCGCTGGCGGTGGTGCTGAGCTGGTATAATTGATCCACTTGAGCCTTCACGTCATTGTAGTCATATTCCCGGACTTGTGCAATATGAATCTTCGGGTGAACGGTAGGTTTGGTCAATTCGGCAGTGCTCAATACTTCCTCGAAGAGTTTCTCTCCGTCGCGAAGACCAGTATATTTAATCTCAACATCGGTGGCTCCGGATAGAGCAATCATCCGTTTTGCCAAATCGGCAATCTTGACCGGTTTGCCCATGTCGAAGACAAAGATTTCTCCTCCCTTGCCGAAGGAGCCGGCTTCCAGCACCAGTTTGCATGCCTCGGGGATGAGCATGAAGAACCGGATAATGTCTGGGTGGGTGACTGTGACGGGTCCACCTTGTCGAATCTGTTCCTTGAAAATCGGTATTACCGAACCATTGGAACCCAAGACATTGCCAAAACGGGTCGTGACAAACTGACAGGTATGCTGGGCCTTATTCAATGATTGACAATACATTTCGCAGATGCGCTTGGAACAACCCATGACGTTGGTTGGATTGACGGCCTTGTCGGTCGAAATCATGACGAATTTTGCCGTGCCGTATTTTACCGCCAAATCGGCAATGATTTTGGTGCCCCACACATTGTTCTGCACCGCCTCCGAAGGATTGTCTTCCATCATCGGTACGTGCTTGTAGGCTGCGGCGTGGAAGACATATTCGGGTTTGTGGGCAGCAAATATGGCTTCCATGCGATTCTGGTTGGTTATGCTCGTGACGATGGTTTCTGCTTGAATATCAGGGAAATGTCGGGACATGAAGAGACGGATATCGTGCATCGGCGTCTCGGCTTGATCTATCAATACCATCTCCGCAGGATTGAAGGAGGCAATCTGTTTGACCAACTCGCTACCAATCGAACCTGCCGCACCCGTGACGAGTATTCGCTTCCCTTGGAACATTGTGCTGAGGGCATCCATATCGACCTCGATTTTCTCTCGGGGCAGCAAATCTTCGATATCGACCTCGTGAAGCATTTCGTGGTGCAATTTCGATTTTCCATCCCACATTTGTGCTTCGGGCATCATGTAAATCTGGATGCCGGCCTCGGTCAACTCACTGACCAGGCGTTCGTTGTTTCGGAATGTCTCGGTTTGCAGTGGTGCCACCATCACGGCCTGGATGTGCTCGTTCAGGATGGTCCGTATCAGCGATACATCATCTTCATAGACAGGTAATCCGGCGATGTAGGCGTTCTCCATATCGCACAATGGCGAAATGAAACCCATGACGCGGAAGGTGGCGGGCTTTTGGTTGCGGATACTCTTGGCCAATGCGACGCCTCCTGTTCGCGTTCCGTAGATGAAGATGCGTTTGGCATCGTGCTCGGTGTTGGCAATGTCAAACACGGTCTTGCAGATGATGCGCCAACCGAACATGAACAGGGTGCCGAAGGTGAATGCAAAAAGCACAACGCGCAGTCCGGGGAATACCGTATCGCTATAGTCGAAGAACAGTACGCGCAGCAATAGGATGACCATCGAACCTAAAGCATTGGCCAACAGGACATTCTTCAGGTCAATGAAGGAGCTGTAACGGATGACGTTGGAATAGGTATGGAAGATGCGGAAGCATATCAGGTAGGGGATGAGGCAAAAGCAAATCAAAGCAAGTTTGACCCAGAAATAATCTGCAACTCCCAGTGGACCCAAAACACAATAATATCCAACGAAATAGAATAGGATGAGTCCGATGCAGTCTAATGCCAAGACGCACCAATAGGGGAGAGAGTCCCTGCCGAAATACCAAGAGAAAAACTTATGAAAAAGTATCATAGTATTGACCCAATCGTCTTAAATATCATTTTCAAGTCGAACCAAAAGGAATGGTGCGACACATACTCCAGATTTATCTTCAACTTGTCTTGCATGACAACCTCGATGTAGTACTTTTCGGGGTCCTCGGCTTGGGCAAGCAGTTCACTTTCATTGCGATACTTGATGGATGACATGTCTGTAATGCCAGGACGGACATCCAGCACGTGCATTTGTTCAGGCGTGTAGTAGTTGACGTAGTGACGCACTTCGGGGCGAGGTCCGACGAACGACATGTCTCCCACAAAGACGTTGATCAGCTGTGCCAGTTCGTCCAACTTGTATTTGCGGATATAGAATCCCGACCGTGTGATGCGCGAATCCCGGCCGCCGATAGTGATTTGGCTCCCTTTGTCGGACCCTGTTCGCATGGAGCGGAATTTGAAGATTCTGAAATCCTTGTTGTCCTTTCCGACTCGCACTTGCCGATAGAAGACCGGACCTGGAGAGTCGGTCTTGATCCAGATGGCAAGCACGAGGAACACCGGACTCAACAGGATCAACCCCACGCCGCTGGCAACTATGTCAAATAATCTTTTCAACATACCAATGCTTATTGAATATTGTCAAGACATTGCAAGAACTGCTCGATGATGTACTCCACATCCTCGTCCGACAGGCGGGAATAGAGCGGCAGGGTGATGGCATTCTTGAAGAGGTTGTAGGCATTCGGATAGTCCTCGATGTTGAATCCCAAGGCCTTATACGCTGTCATCATGGGCAATGGCTTGTAATGCACGTTGGTGGCGACGCCCGCCTCTGCCATCTTTTCGATGACTCGATTTCGCTGCTCCGGCTCCAGTCCTAACATCCGGACGATGTAGAGATGACCGCTGCTGGCCCAGTCGTTGCCGTAATGTTGCAGCAAAGCGACGTGGCGGTTGCGGAAGGCCTCGTCATATCGGGTAATAATCTCCCGACGCCGTTGCAGCATCTGGTCGTAACGCAGAAACTGCCCCAATCCGATGGCAGCCGTCACGTCGGTCATGTTGCATTTGTACCAGGTGCCGATGATGTCATATTCCCAAGCGCCTAATTTCGTCTTGGCCAGGGCATCTTTGTTCTGTCCGTGCAGCGAAAGCAACTGATAATGATGGTAAAGGGCTTCGTTGTCCAACCCCTCGCGGCTCAGCCAGGTGACGGCACCTCCCTCGGCCGTAGTGAAATTCTTGACGGCATGGAAACTGAAGCAGGTGAAGTCGGCTATCTGTCCAGTCCGTTTCCCGTGCCATTGGGCACCGAAATTATGGGCGCCGTCGCACAGGACGATGACTCGGCCAAATGCCTCCTGGAGTGCGTTGTTGGGATGAAACAATGCCTTCTTCGCCTGTACGATGGCAAATATCTTGTCGTAGTCGCACACGATGCCTCCCAAATCGACAGGCACGATGACTTTCGTCCGCTCCGTAATGGCATCGGCCAACTGGTCGTAGTCCATCTGGACATTGTCTTTCTGGCTATCCACCATCACCACGGTAGCTCCGACATGCAATGCTGCACTTGCCGTCGCCGTGTAGGTGTAAGCGGGAACGATGACTTCGTCTCCTGGTCCGACGCCCAGTGCATGGTAGGTCATTTCCATGGCGGCGGTAGCGCTGTTCAGACAAACAGCTCGATCGGTACCACAGAAGGCAGCAATCTTCCGTTCCAGTTCCTTGGTCTTCGGACCGGTGGTAATCCAGCCGCTACGTAATGCTTCGGCCACTAATTCGACTTCTGCCTCGGCGATGTCGGGGGGTGAAAAAGGTATATTTCTTTTTTTCATTTTCTATGAGGATAATCGGTTGGGTCTATTCGTCAGTGAATAAATCCTTACTTGTCTTTCTGTACGTAGAACATCTTCTTGTAGCCATTGCCCACCACGTTCATCAGCGTCCAGAACGAGGCCTCAATCGGGTTCATCCTTTCGGCCACATGGAACAACGGATAGTGGGCCCAGATGCGTTGCCACAGCGGTTTGGGAGTGATGCTGTTGGCTCGGCGCCGATAGCGTGCCAACTCTTCGGGCAACAGATAGCAAGGCGCTTTCCGTATCACTTTCAGCCACAGGGCGGTGTCGTTGTTCTTGCGGATGTCCTCTATTTGGACGAGGCCAATCGTTTCGCGCCGATACATCACGGTCAGGCACCCTGGCCAACAACAGGAAAACATCGCCAGCTGACCAACTTTCTCCAAGCCACCCACGTGAACGCCTAACGGTCGGGAACTTTCGTCTATCTCTTCGTAGCAATGATAGCTGAAGTCGTAGTTGTGGTCTTCCATGAAAGCCACCTGCTTTTGCAGCTTGTCGGGTGCCCACAGGTCGTCGCTGTCCAAAAAGGCAATCCATTTTCCCGTCGCTTGTCTCAACGCAAAGTTACGGGTAATGGCTGCTCCGGAGTTCTGCTCGTTGCAAAAATACTGGATGCGCGGGTCTGCCTCAATCCATTTTTCGACAATGGTCCGGGTGTCGTCTGTCGAACAGTCGTCCACGATGATCATCTCCCACTCCCGATACGTTTGCGCAATGACGGAACGGATAGTTTCTTCGATGAAACGACCACAATTGTAGGTAGGAGTTATTATTGAGACAAGTCCAGACATAAAGAACACTGTAAGTTTGATTCCGGAGGCCCTCGCCGTGTGTCTTTCGTTGGACGATGGGTCGAAATTCTGCGTTAGTGACTGCAAAGATAAAACTTTTTTAATAATTTTCCAAATATATATTAAAAAAGACAATAATGCTGGCTGGAACTTGGCTGTATGGACTATTTTTCCTATATTTGCAACCGAATTTTTAAGCAATCGACCATGTTGAAGGAATTATTATGGGTTGGAGCGGGCAGTTGCCTGGGGGGCATGGCACGTTACGGAGTGTCCCTTTTGTTGCGGTCCGCCAGTGGCGGTTTTCCGTGGGGAACGTTTGTCGTCAATGTGGCAGGCTGTCTCTTGATCGGCCTCCTTTGGGGCTGGTCCAGTCGTCAGGGGTCGATGCCCGCTTCGGTCAACCTTTTCCTGTCGGTAGGCCTCTGTGGTGGCTTTACCACCTTCTCGACTTTCTCCAAGGAGAGTCTGTCGTTCCTCCAGTCCAGCCAGTTGTCCTCTTTCCTTCTCTATGTCCTGTTGAGCCTTCTGCTCGGCATCGCTGCCGTGGCCTTGGGCTGGCGTATTGGTCACTCCGTTGCTCCGCTGTTTTAAGTGGTTAGACATCAACGGATAGGCTGATGCCTCATTTTTTTCAAGAAGTTGTTAAACCAATAGGCACCCAGAAAAAGTTTCTCTTTCTGGGTGCCTATCGTTTTCTGTCGAATGAAATCCTATATTTTTCGTTCAAGTCATAGATTATCTTGTCCACGACTACTTTCTAATGGTCTGTTTTCGAGGGAAAAAAGTATTTTCGTGTCATGAAAAGTAAGAAAATACTAGTTAATGCCCGTCTTGCCCTCCTTCTGCTTCGATGAATCTTCCCTTGACTTTCTACTGACCTTCTGCCTTTTTGCTACCTTTAAAAGGGAGAAAGAAGGTAGAAGGTCGTGTCGAGTTCAAGAGGAGAAAACCGGTAGCATAAGGGGAGGAAAGGAGGTGCAAAAGGAGGGGGAATGAAAACCAAAACGAAAACGAAAAGACGAAAACGAAAAGAAATAGTGGGCAGGTTTCAAAGAGATGAAACCTGCCCACTCACTATGTGTGCGTTCTTGCGGATACGCCAATCGGCATCGGGTTACGGCTTACGACCCTCGGCCTCCATGCGCTTGTACCACTCCTCGCGCTCTTTCTTGAGGTCGTAGCCGCGCTTGACGAGGTAGTTGTTGATGCGACCTTTGTACTTGCCGAAGACCTCGTGCTTCTTCTTGCTCGACTCGGCATCGAGCGCCAGTTCGCGCGCCTCCTTGAGCCAGGCCAGAATCTGCACTTTTTCTTCTTCTTTTAGCGTTGGAATCATGTCGAGAGTGGCGTCGTAGGTCACTTTGACGACCCCCATGGTGATGCCGTCCTTGACTTGTTCAATCTGGGAATCGGTGAGGTAGAGACTCAACTTGGCGGCCAAGGCAAAGTGTGAGCGATAGAGTTTGCTGTCGCACACGGCGTTGGCGGTCGGTTTGGTCTCGGGGTTCTTTTTGAGCGAGTCACGTTCCTCGTAGATGTCGTTGAGTTCAAAGTAACGATTGGCCACGATGTTGCGGACTGCCAGATAGGAGGCAGAGTCCTTGAACTCGACGGCCGAGATGTTTTTTGCCACGCGGCCCAATATCTTGGCCACGTAGGCAGTGTCGCGTCCGTCGGACTTCAGTTCCTCTTGTGCCAACAGCGTCGATGGGACGAGCCACAAGAGGATAAGTGCCACGAGGACAGCGAGTTTCGTTTTACTTGATACCATAAGCCTTGAGTGTGTCGAAGTTATTACTCAGGTCACGCCAGTTGATGCAGATGTTGGTAGGAATTCCATTGATCCACTTCTCGATGTTGGTGTAACCGTCGCCCGAGATATCGCCGTTGGCGTCACTTGGGTCGTTGGGATTCAAGCCGTTAGCCTTTTCCCACTCGTCGGGCATGCCGTCACCATCGGTGTCCTTACGGGGCTGACCTTTGTACTCGGGATATCCACCCATCTGACGTGGGTCGTTGATGATGCCCTGCTTGAAGCTGTCTTTGGGCATACGGCGGTACTTGAAGGAACCGTCTTCGGCCTGCGATTTAGCTGCCAAACCACTCACATCTCCTTGATACTTAATGGCATCCTTGACGTAGTAAGGTTGCTTGGTGCGGACCTCCTCGACGATGCGTTGGTCAACAATGTCTCGGCAAGGGACGGTGGCGCCGGCATTGTCGAGCACAAAGTCGTAAGCCTCCTGTGCCGAGAGGATATGCAACCAAGGCATAGGTGCGGGACGACGCTGACGCATGTAGCTGGCGTGGTCGAAGTCGCCCTCTTTGCAGTTGGCGTTCTCCTCGACTTGAATGCCGCCGTTCCAGTTGTCGGCAGTAATCTCAGGATAGCCCTCCATGATGTTGCCTTCGGCATAGACGCGACCATAGACATGGTGGTCCAACTTGGAGCGACCCGATTCGGGCTTCAGGATGCGGTAGCCGACAGGCTTGTCAGTTGGGGTGGCAGGACCTGGCTTGTAATAGTTGTTGATCATGTTGAACTGAGCGGAATAGTCGCCGCCATCCGAAGAGCGGTGTACCCAGTTGTAAACCACATTGTTGACGAAGTTGAAGACACCGTTCCAACCGATGGATGGGTTGCGGCCTGTGTTGCACGACCAGAGGTTGCGGATGAAGGCAGCGTTCTCGCCGCCCAGGGTAGAACCGAACGAGTGGTTGTAGGTGTCGAGCGCCTTGGCGGAAATGGTGTTCTGGATAGTCACGTTGACGGTGGGCCACTTGTGTGCTGTGGATTTATATTGACCTTCGCTCTCGTCGTACATGTGGCGGTAGAAAGAGATGTTCTCGTCCAAGCCCCACTCGCACGAGCAGTGGTCTATCATGATGTTACCCACGGGGTTACCACCGAAACTGTCTTCGCGGTGCTCGACGCCCGTCTCGCCTCGGCGGAAGCGCATGTGGCGCACGACGACGTCGTGGGTGTTGACGGCAAACGACTCGCCGGCAATGCAGATACCGTCTCCAGGAGCGGTCTGTCCAGCAATGGTGATATAGGGGGCACGCACGTTGATTGGTGTCTCCAGACGGATGATGCCGCTGACGTTGAAGACCACAATGCGGGCACCGCCTGTCTCGCATGCCTCGCGGAAGGAGCCGGGACCACGGTCGTTTAAGTTGGTGACTACAAGTACCTTACCACCACGTCCACCGAAGGAGTACATACCGCCGCCCTCGGCTCCAGGGAAGGCTGGGATGTCGGCTTGTGGCAGGTCGTATGGTCGATGTGCCCACTGTACCCAGGGGCGACCATGTTGTGCCTCTTCCTGAATGATGGGCAGGGCTTTTTGCCAAGCTACGTTGGACATGGAGTCCTCGAAGTGCTCCTTGACTTTCCATTTCTGCTGGGCTTCGGGCGTAGTTTGAGGATATTGTGCATAAAGGGGAATGGAAGCAGCAGCCAGGAGTGCCACTGCACTGATTTGTCTTAACTTCATACTTGGGTGTTATTAAATGGGAGAAAAATATTATTCTTGGGTTATATGGGGGGAAAGGAAAAGGATTTAAAGGGGAGAAAAGGGATTATTGTATCGCTATCAATGGATTCTTGTATTGCTATCAATAGGAACTAATAAAGATTCACTATTAGTAATCCCTTTCCCTCCCCTTTTAATATAAGAGTCATTTCAATGGGTCGAACGTACCGTTGGCATTGCCGTTGTTCGAGTCTTGCCAACCGATGGTCTGTTCCAGACCGGTGTCGGTGTTCAAGGCACCTTGCGTCAAACCGAGGAAATAGTACTTGGCAAAGTAGTGCATTGTCTCGGGAATCTGATTCGAGTCGTAAGAGTCGCCCTTCTTCATCTTGCGGACAAAATACTGAGAGTAGAACTTCTTCAGGTTCTCCTGCTCGGTCTCAATAGGTTTGGTGAGGTCCATAGAGACAAAGTCGGTCAAGTAATTGACATCGGCAGGCATGTTGCCATAGCCTCCTTCCTCGAAGGCATCGGGATACTCATCTGGGGCATCGTTCACCTTAATCAAGTTGGCGTAGAACTTCATGAAGCACTGGAGGATAGAGTCCTTGGCCATGTCTCCATTGCCAAGACCATCGCACAGACGGAACTCCATGTTCTCGCGGCGCTGACCATTGAATGGGGTGAAGCCCAACCACTTACATGTGTTTTGGTCCCAGCCGGTGAGTTTCCAGGTGGCAGGGCAACCCTCCACTTCGCTGAAGTTGGCGCCACCGTCGAAGAGCAACCAGCGGCGCATATCGTCAAAGCGCTTGCCCTCGTAAGCCAATTCAATCATGCGTTCGTAGAGGACAGCGGACATACAAGTGGCTTCATCTGCCAAATTGATGTCGTTCAATCCCTCAGCACCAGCGGCATAACCGGCACGTTGACGAATTTGCTTCAGATAGTCGATAGCCTCCGCATTATGTCCAGAACCGACACATACCTCTGCCAGGTTCAAGAGCACTTCGGCATAACGGAGTTCGATGTATGGTGCGCCAGAATAAAGGAATCCACTCTGATTGCTTGAAGCGGCCCATCCACTATACAATGGAGTTGGGTTGACATCCAAGTCGTCTGAGCGCTTGCGGACATACATGCCCTTGCCGTTAGATTGCAGATTGTCAGCAAAGTAACCAGACTTCTGGACATTGTCGCGGTCTTCGTCTGTCTCGTACCAGCAATAGTTCTGCAAGACGTAGTTATGACCATTGGCATAGTCTGGATTCTTCTCGTCTGCCCCTTTGGCATTACCATCGAAAGCCCACTTGACACCAGGGAAGGCAAAGGTGCGATAGAAACGTGGATCGCGGTTCATGAAGGGGTAGCTTGCTTCGTATGGAATACCAGAGAAAGGCAACTTTGTGTAAGTTGTCGAGGTGGTAGGACGATGGCCATCGCTCATAGGGAAGAGGTCAACCAACATGGCCGATGGGTTCAGTCCAGAACCGGAAGTGTTCTTAGGTCGGATGCTGCGTTCCCAAGGATTATTCTTCTGTGTATCACCACTTTGAATGGTGTTGAAGAGGGTCACGAACAGCGCCTCTGGGTTGAATCCTGATTGGCTGAACATGGCAGCAAAGTCAGAACCATTGACGTTGTTGTTGGTCTGATAGAGGCCATAGCCCAAGCTGTTGATAGTCTGGAGGTCTGCCTTCATGATGTTGTAGGCATCGGTCCAACGCTGTTTTTCATTGGCACGGTTGAAGAGAGGACTTGCCCAAAGGAGCAATACGCGACCCTTCAAGGCCAAGGCTGTACCGGCTGAAATACGACCCCAGTTGTTTCCAGAGGGTTTGAAGTCGGCAAGCAGTTCGGCCGACTTGTTTAAGTCTTCGACCATGAAGTCGATACACTCTTTGGCGCTGGCACGATGGTAATGAGAGGTTTCCAAGGGTTCCTCGACCGTCTTGATGATGGGCACTCCGCCATACCACTTCACCATCTGGTAGTAGCACCAAGCACGGAAGAAATAGGCCTGTCCCAAATAGAAGTCTTTAACCTCTTGATCCAGAGAACCTTCGTTGATGCCTTTGATGGCATCATTGATGTTTCGGATACGGCCCCAAACGCTGGCTTGGATGTTGTTGGCCTGATTGTGGAAGAAGTCGGGTACGGTGTTGGTGCTCAATGCTGTCATTTCGGCATTGGGGTCAACATATTTGCTGAATCCAGCGTATTCTTCCGTCGATTTGGACTGATTGTCGGCGCTACCGTTGCTGGGGTAGTTCCAGGTGTCGCCAGATACCGTGGTGGGCAAGCACCAGGCGTAGAGGTCATTGATACGACGATCGACACCCTCGACATAATTGTAGATGTCTGTATTGACATTGTCGTAGTTCTTCTTTTCGTCCATGAAGGAGTCGTCGCAAGAAGACGTCAAGTTGGTCAATGCAGCAGCAACAAATGTTGCGTATATTATTTTATTGTATTGCATAGTAATAACAAATTATCATTAGAAGGAGAGGTTAACACCGATAGTCCACTTGCGCAGAGTAGGATAACTGCCATAGCTGGTCATCTTGCTCATGAACTTGTCTGGATAGTCGTTGCAGAACTCGAAGAGGTTCTGTCCAGTGATGTTCAATCGGACATTGTCAACATTGTATTTCTTGGTCCACTTGCTTGGAACGATGTAGGCCAAAGTCAAACGGCTCAGGCGTACAGAATTATTGTTGACACGCCAGAAGCTGGAAGTCACAGCATTGACATTCGAGTAAGCTAAGTTCGGATACTTGGCATCGCGGTTCTCCTTGACAACCAAATTGCCCGATGCATCATAGACATCCTCGTAAGCATACATGTTGCTGGCCTTCCAGAAAGAGGGGAGGTTGGCCTCTTCGATGCTGCTGTCGGAGGTCTTGATGGCAGTTCCTGGCAGGATGGTGTAACTACCCCAAGAGGCACTGAACTGACCGGTGATGGCGAGACTCTTCCATTCTACCGAGAAGTTGGTAGTGAAGCCCCAAGGATTGCTGCTGCGGGTAGAAAGACAGACTTGATCGTCCTCTCCGTCAACAACGCCATCGGCAGCACCCTTGCCACCGGCACCACGTACATCCTTGTAAATCAACATGCCAGGGCGAACCTTGTCTTTGGTCAAGCCCATATAGGTAGTGATGTTGTTCTTGTCGAAATACTCTTCGATGTCCTGGAAACTACGGAACATGCCAATGCACTGCATACCCCAGACACCGACGTCCGAACGTTGACCTTTCGTCACTTGTCTGTACTCATATTCGGTTTCCCAGTCCATGCATTTCACTTTGTTGTCCGAGTAGCCAGTATTGATGCCGACCTTGTATTTCCAGTCTTTGCCGATACGGTCTCTCCAATTGATGCCAACCTCTACACCGTAGTTGTCCATCTCACCGATATTCAAAGCGGCGGTCTGGGTGCCGATTACCGTAGATACGGAACGTGAGAGGTTGAGCAACATTTCACGGTTCCATACATAGTAGTAATCGACGTTGAGTGCTAAACGGTTACCAATGGTATTGAAGTCAACGCCCCAGTTCATCTTGTAGGATTTATCCCAAGTGACATGACGGTTGACGGCAGAGTTGGTCTTGTTGATGGTGATACGACTGAGGCTGCCCTTGGAAATGTCTTCTCCAAATTGAGGTCCGCGGTTGGCGTCTTGGGCATATACCTGCATCCATTGCCAAGGAGCCGTATTGTCGCGACCCGTCAGACCGTAACTGCCTCTAACTTTCAGGAAGTCAACCCATTCGTTGTCGGAGAGCCAAGACTCTTGACTGAGTACCCAACCTGCACTGACGGAAGGGAATGTGCCCCATCTGTCTTCGGAAGAGAACTTCTGGGAGGCATCAGCACGGAACAAGAACTCCAACAGGTATTTTCCCTCGTAGGCATAGTTGACTCGGCCGATGTAAGAGAGACAGCCTGATTCACTGCGCTTGAAGGTGGGATACTGGGTCGAAGCCTGCGCCGAGTTGGACTGCTGTGTCGTAAATGGGTATGGCTCACTGACATAACCAAAGAGGTACTCGTTTTCGTGTTCGCCTTTCTCAATGCTGAACAGACCAGAAACATGGTGTGCTCCGAAGTCACGGGAGTAGTTCAGAGTGAAGTTCACCTGATAGTTATCCGTGCGATTCATGCTACGACTCAGGAAAGAAGGAGAGCCATTCGAAACGGTAGAGGTCTTGAAGTTGGCATCGCTCAATAGGTAATCGGACGAGTAGAGTTCACTTCCCGTAGGGGTATAAAGGTGCTCGCCAGAACCATATCGGTTGACCATGGAGTAGATGGTGTAATCTGTGCCATACTGGTTGGTCTTGTCATTGTTGATACTCTTGCTGTAAGTGACACGTGCTGTCAAACCCTTCAAGGGTTCCCAGAAACCTAAGTTTACATCGATAGAACCACTCCAATAGATGTTGTTGGTCATGTTCTTGGAGTAGTCACCATTGTCGCGCAAGGTAGAGAACGAATAGCTCTGATTGGTACTTTTTGAAACGTTCGAAACGCCGTAGGCACCAATTGGTTTGCCGTCAATGTACTCAGGAATATAAGGCAAGTGGGTGAGGAGCAGGTTGTAATCCTTCTCTTCATTTGTGCCACCCACTTTAACCAATGGTTTGTTCTTGACACTGTTGTCGCCGCTCACTGTCAAACTGGCCTTGATGTATTTATTGATCTTGACATCAATGCCGGCACGGTAGTTCCAACGGTTGTAATCCAACTTGCCGAGGTTGCCGTCTTGCGTGAAGTAAGAGACGTTGGCGAAATAGGAGGCAACATCATTTGCGCCCGAAACACCGATACCATGTTTTTGGGTGACTCCCGACTTCCAATATTTGTCCAACAGGTCGTAGTTCAATCCCTTCATGGCAGCCAATTCGTCGGCCTGGAAGAGGTCGGTCTTGTTGTTGAGTGTCGTGCTGGTTGGATCGGCTGCCTTGATGGCATTGAAGGTCTGACCATATTCGTAGGCGCTCAACATCTTGGGACGATACACCTCATTGGTGATACCGATGGTGCCACTGTAATTGATCTTCGGTTTGCCCACCTGGCCTTTCTTGGTAGTAACCAAGATGACACCGTTGGCCGCACGCGAACCATAGACCGCAGCCGAGGCATCCTTCAATACGGAGATGCTCTCGATAGTGTTGGGATCCAAGTTGTTGAATGCCTGCGCACCCAAGTTCTCGCTGGTTTCGCCTGTGCGTACGTCGTTCGGATAGATATATCCGTCAATGACATAGAGAGGTTCCTGTGCTTGGCTTCCGATATCTTTCAGCGAGTTGGTCTCACGTATGTGAATCTGGGCATTCTGTCCAGGACGGGCTTCGCCGCCACTGACACTCACACCATTGACCATGCCGCTCAGGATAGAGGCGACGCCACCACTCGACAGGTCTTGTATTTCGTTCATCTGAACCGTAGCAACGGAACCTGTCAGATGGGCCTTCTTTTGTGTGCCATAACCCACCACAACGACCTCTTCCAACTGTTGGTTGTCCTCTTTCAGGACGACGTTCTTGGCATCTGTAGCTTTGACCGTCACGCTGATATATCCGATGAAGGAGATTTGCAGGTTGTCTTTCTCGGAGGCCTGGATGGAGAAGTTTCCATCGCTGTTGGTGATAGTGCCTGCATTGGAACCAATCACTTTTACCGTAGCACCGATGACGGGTTCGCCTGTTTCATCAAACACTTGGCCGGTGACGTTTCCGCTTTGCGCCAATGCACTTGGCATAGCGATGACCAAAGCTGCCGTGGTCAATGTGCTTGTCAATATATTCTTTTGTATCATATTTATATTTTTAATGCATGAATGAGATTGTTTGTTTTCTCTTTCCGGGGATTAGTACCAACGTGGGTCGCCGCTTTGGGCTGTTCCACCTAATCCCTTGGGCGCCAGTTGCAAACCTCCGTTAGGTAACGAGAAATCCAGTTCCTTGAACTGCTCGTCCTTGAATTCGGGCGTTTCGTCCAATGTGGTGTAGAAATTGCCGTTCTGGTCGGTGCGGCCACTTGGATCGTGGTCGGTCGCGGTGTCACTACAGAAATCGGAATAGGAGACGTAATTGTTTTCGGTCGTTT
>JAEEGH010001155.1_pt1 | contig 78165 bp, 50 predicted proteins | sample 9134181 | NCBI WGS metagenome assembly JAEEGH01 (sample SAMN16246544, study PRJNA631951) | gut metagenome | biome: gut microbiome; feature: rumen; material: DP-attached | host: Bos | place: Iran: Karaj | collected 2018-10 | reverse complement strand
CATCAATATGTCAGGGGTCCCCTGACATAATTTTCCCGTGTTATATTTCTCTCAGCCCATAGGCATCAGCGTTTTAAGGGTTCAACATTTATTTATAAATACTTATCCACAAAAGCTGCTGGAGTTAAGATTCCCATCTGTAGCTGGTCGGCGTTCTTAAAGTCATCAACATTTATCGTGACGAATATGTCACAGCCGTTTTCTAAAGCGCATTGATATTGGAAACTGTCTTCTATGTCAGAGAAGTGTTCATCGTTGATGGCCTGTTCTGCGGCGTAGTGTGACAAGTCGACCAACTCTGCGACATGTAGCACTTCGGTCAAATACCTGCGCAATCTGACCATCTGTTCAGGTTTGTGGATGCCTTGTGTGTGCACGACGGTTGATGAACTCAGCGGTATGACAGGTACCAGTCCCTTCTATGTTGCGACATTGTTTGTGGAAAGGGTAGTTTCTCTCTGCGAGAGTGTGGCGTTGCGAGGATGTCTGAAGGCTGAGGGATGATGTAAGATGTAAGAGAGAAGAGGGAAGATGGAAGAAGGAACTCCGCCCTTATGCCAAAGCCAACGGCATAAGGACGGAGCCTATTGTAAAGGGGATAGCGTTTAAGCGCCCCGCGCTTGGATCAGTTTACTTACACTTGATGTCCTTGAACTGCCAGGTGCTGGAAGGCACGATGAAGTCGAACTCCGTAGCATTGTCGGGCAGGGCTGGGAAAATCAGGGCGAAGCGCAGTTTCTGGAAGGGCCAGGGAATCTTGGTGGTTGCCGGGGCCACAGTGATATTCTCTACACCTGACAACTCCTGTTTGCCACCTTTATCTCCCTTGATATAAGCCTTTCCCTTGACATACCAGCCCTCATTCACGCCACTGGCCACAACCTCCATCTCCAGTCGTGTCTCCGTGTCAGAGCAGGCCACGCGCAAAATCTTTGTGTTAGTCTGCTTCTTGTTGACATACACGGGATTCTCGCGCACATATCTGTATTTGGAATAGTCGGCGAGCGTCACCTTGGCATTGTTCAGGATGCTGGGTCCGTCTTCCGTGCGGCCGGCCTTCACGTAAAGTTCGTTGATTTTACGGGTAATCTGCTGCTGGTCGGTATAACCGTAGTTGCAGTTCAGCTTGGCGGCCTCCTCATACTTGGAAAGGGCATCCCCCCAGTATTCGCCTCCTTCGTAGTCCTTGGCACTCTCCATAGCGTCCTTGAAGCTCTGTTCATACTCCACCTTCTCCTTGGCGTGGATTTCCATCGCCTTCTTGCGCTCGGCAGATTCAATACCATGGTTGATAGCGCCAAACACGCCACTAATGGTTGAAGAAGTGTTTCAACTGCGCCACTGTGCCTTCGCTGGCATCACTGCGGCCAGTCCCAAGGCAAAAATAATCAGGTTCTTTTTCCTTTCTATTGTAATTTAATTATTAATTGTGTTCTTTTGTGTAAATCCAGGAATAGGTACCATCCCCGTTATCGGTCGGCCCTGTAACAGTTACTCCTGTTTTAGATAACCCGCCTTCAGCCCGGATGCCTCCTGACGTAGAACTCTTGCAAGTGACGGTCAATGTGGCTCCGCTTGTACCTGTGAGAGTCATGTTACCAAACACGTAGATGCACTGGTCTTTGTTCTTGCAGGTGATAGCGTTGTTACCTTCGAGGGTGAGCGTGAGATTGTCATCGCAGTCGAAGAATCCCCACAAACCGCTGTTCAAGGCATTGTATGTGGCACCAAAATTATTTAAAGTGATAGACGCCGCTTTCCTAAGCCGGAAATAATAGCCGATACTGGTGCCGCTGAGGGTAAACGTAGCTTCATCGTTGAAAATATATCCGCCTTTAGCGTTAGGCTCCGGGGTAGAGCTGATATCAGAGAACGTCGGGCGTCCTGGGGTGTTGGGGTCCGTAGTAATCTGGTCTTGGGTTCTCGTTACGTTATATACCTTATTGGTAAAGGCTTTATCCCCCAGAACGACTCTCTTCCAGTCACCTCCGCTTGGTTTAAAGCGGATGGCGTGAGAATACGTGGTATTATCTTTCATGTTCGGGACATAGTAGGCAAAGGTGGTATTACCACTGCTGTTGGTAGTCACGTTACCCACACTACACCAGTAATCGCCGAAGATGTGCTCCACCTCATAAATGGTATTTGCAGCGAGTCCGCTGATGTTGCAGTTGAAAATAGGGGAGCAATAGCCAGATTCCGCTACCGCAAGCGAGAAATTGCCTGCTGAATATGAACCACTCACATAGAGGCATTTGGTCATCAGTTCATTAATAGTTGAAGCCAATAAGATGTTATACATCGGCATCAGCTGGCCATAGCGGAAGTAATTGTCAACCTCCAAATTGTCTATCGTGCCATTGTGCACCAGCAGGGCCGATACGTATGTACATTCACCTAACGGGTCGGTGGTGCCGAAAGTATGTAAAACCGTAACATATTTCCCGCCACTGTATTGATACACATGAAGACCAGAATCTTTACTAAACTCGCTGCCGTTTGTGGAGGTATATGTCCCTGTGAATGTGGCAGACGTGCCATTAATCGACGTGGCGTCAAGGATACCGGCAAGAATCTTACCAGTTTCATTTTTAACAGTTCCCGTCACATAGAGCTTATCGCCATCGGAGAACTTCAGCGTGCGTGTAGTGCTGTTGCCCTCGCCCGTTATTTCAACTGTACTACGTGTCGATGCGCCGTTTTCGATGCCTGCGCCAACAGTAATCTGAATCGTCTGCGGCGCGGGGTTCGTAGGCTCTTCTATTGGCTGTTGTGCCATCGGATCGTCACTACTACTTGAGCAAGACGTGAAGGCGAAGGTCAGGGCCGCTGCTATAGTCAGAGCCCCGATATGTAATGTCAGCTTATTCATTATATATCCTCCTGTCCTTCATATACAGCATTCACACTCGCATTACTATTACTACTAGTCGTGCTGCCCGTTAGCAGTTGCGTCCTCCGGATTAATTTCACCACCCTCATGCTGGGTTTCATATATTCCCTTTTCATTATCTTCTCGTTTTTTTAATCGGCAACTTTGACAGTAATTCTGAATGGTTCCAGATCCTTTAAGCTTGGATCCTCGCTGAACCACTCGATGATGAATTTCTCTATGCCGAGCGATGCCGCTTCGCGTTCTATCATTTTGCGTTTGCGGTTGCCTGGTTTCAGCACTTCTGAGGCTACACCGATATTATACTTGATGACCTCGACACCGTCATCCTTTGATTCTGCCACATAGAATCTATTATCGAACATGGTTGCATTGATGTCTTTCTGCAGTTCGGCGCGTAAAAGATTTCTCGCTTGAGGTTGCAGATTTTCACCATTAACGATGATGTCGCAGCACCATTCCTTCTTGAAGCGGCGGGGCGGTGTCAAAAGGAACCCGTCCATATCTTCATAGGCAATTGTAGCACAAGTGCTAAAATTTTTTTGGAAGTTTAAATATAGAGCTTTTGTATAGTCACGAATATACCACCCCAATGTATATGACCCCGAAGGTTTCTTTACCGACCAACAAACCTTGTTCTCGATATCGATGTCGTTGGTTAGGATATCGGCAGCCATTTCATGCCAGCCCTTGTCCCAAATAACCTTAGGAGTATGGCCTTCTTTGTAAGTCCATGTCACTTCATTGCCGTGGGTATTCTTCACGATGGCCAGGTCTTTGCTGACATGTGACGTACTCATGGTGAAGGACGTTGAGTGTGATGTGGTATTGGTATTCGTATAGCTAAAATTGAAGCCGAGATTGCCTCCTCCTGTCGGATTGGGACCACTCTGACCACCGTTAGCACCACCGCTAAAACCAAAACTCCAACCTTCTGTATGAGAGGTGCCGTCGGTGGTGCCGATGGCGATGATCTCAGTAGTTTGGCTGTTATCGGTGCTAGGCAAGCTCTTCTCCAGCTGAATCTCACCATTGCCTTCCAGTTCCATTGCATGAGTAGATTCACTGAGCCAATTACCATAAAAGTAAACATAGGCGCGATCATTTCTACCTCCAAGATAAAATTGTTTAATCGTATTGGTATAGGGGTATTTGCTCCACATCCAATCCTCTTTTTTATAGGGTCCCCAATAGAGTGTGTTACCTTTATTCGAGTCTTGACCGCCCATACGGATATGGTGGTTTTCCTCTACATAGTAGAAATCGCGCTTGCTGGCAAAGTCATAGACGCTCCACGAACGGATGGTGGTGCTGGACACGTTTTCACGACCGAATACCATGCCTTGATCATCATGAGCCCAAAGATGACCGGGAACAGTAAACTCGTCAGTGGCTGACAGGATAGAGTTAATCACCTGGTCGCCACCGGCTCTGGTGCGAGCCCTTGCTGCTGCCGGCTCGTCCTGCTGGCCATCGGCTTTCTCCTGCTCCTTGGTGTTCAGCCATGAGGCAGCGCCGTCGGCCAGCCGGCCATAGTGATAAGCATTCAGTATGTTCTTCACCTTGTGCTCGACGGTCGTCTCCTGCCCGTTCTCGTCTTCTGCCTGGCTGGAGATGGTCTCCTCCTCGCTGTAGGGAGGAATCAGATAGTTGGCATTAGTTGAGAAGACTACGAGTTCTTCTATCACGGTGTTTTCGTCGATTGCTTCGCCGCTTCTGGTCAGTGCACGGACATTGTTGACCTTGCGAACCATGTCGCCGTCATTACGGCGGCTGGCCGCTGGTTCGTCATCAGCCCCCTCGACGCCGTTCTCCTTCAGAATGGCATTCTGAACTATCTCGAACTGGTCGTCCACGGACATGGCGAAGGCAAACGCATCAGGGAACGTGGGACGATGAAGGGCGACGTATCCGCCATTCAGCATGACACGGGCCATCGTAAAATAATCGGCCTCCGTCAACGACTTTACCTGATTGCCTTCCAACAAGACGAGCTTCGTGTCGTCGTTGATGGCAGTGGTGGTCTGCGGGAGACGCTTGACGAGCGCTGCGCCCACCGAATTGTCGTTGAAACTACTCAACACGGCGGTTGGCATGTCGTAGGTCACCTTCACCTCCAGCTGGTCGGTGGTAGGCTCTTCGTAGGGTTCTGACGCTTCACCCGACGGAGTGGGAGGGTCAGAATTGTCGTTGTTGCTGGAACATGACACGAGCACACTTGCGCCGCAGATTAAGGTGGCGGCGAGCACCATGAACATTTTCTTCATCGTTATTCTTCTTTGTGGTTATAAATAATCATTTTTCCATTTCACGGGTGAAATAGGTCGGTGTCATCGGTGTCATCGTCATCGATTTACACAAAAAGAACCGTCCCTTTTGTGTTACGCTTTTTACCACGCATCGTCGACCTCTTCTTGGGAATTCAGCGTGCTATTCACACCATAGTTGCCGCTGCCGCATAGCATCTTTGCATACTTAAACTTTACAACCTCTATTGTGGGAATGGTATATTCTTTTTTCTTCATAGTCATGTTCTCTTCTCTTTACTTAATGATCAATTTTTTACCGTTCACGATGTACAGGCCCTTAGTAGGCTGTGCTACCTTGCGGCCCTGCAGGTCATAATAGTCACCGTTCATCGTTTTACGTTCAACGTTCAACGTATTTACGCCAGTCGTTTCGTCGAAGAGGAAATACTCACGGGCTGTGGCACCACTATACGTCAAGTAGGCCTTGTGGGCACCAATGGTTCCCGTATTCTTCAGTTTATAGAAGCCAATACCATTCCCTCCTTTGTTCAGCACGTAGGTTTGGCCATAATTGGGATTCGGGATAGTTGTTGTTGTGCCTTGCAAGCTATTGCCATCGTAGCCGCCTTCACTTGTCGTACCGTTATTGCTTGAGGTCAAGAAGATGTTGGCCGAATTGCTCTTGAGTATTACTGCCTTACCTACATTTACGATGCGGTCACTGATAGGAGACAGCGTGAGCGTTGCGTCGCTGAGAGCAGCTTTGAACACCTGCGTGCCCTCGGCTGCCTGGAAATGGCCTGCTTCGTTATAGAAAGTCGTCCAGTAATCGCTCGAATTTCCCTTGTTGGCTTTCAGGTAAGCGAGTTCGTCGCTAACTAAGTAAGTATCACCGTTGTTCTGATAGGCAGAGCCATTATAATAAACTACGCCACCGATGGTTACCGTACCGCAAGAACCGCTGTTTCCCCTTCCGATACAGTCAGTAGCGCCTGAGCCCTTCTTAGCGGTCAGATAGTTGTTGGAAATCGTAATGTCTCCGCACGCGGCACCATTGTCGGCACCGATGGCAGGAGCGTTAGCACCACCCTTGGCTTCTATAATGCCGCCAAGTATCTGAATGTTGCCACAGGTTTTCGAGGTGTTGTTATAACCTCCGCCAATGGCGGCGTATCCAGATCCACCTTGGGCAACCAGTTTGCCTGTACCTGCTGATTCGCCATTAATGATGAGCGTTGTGCCAGCATCGCCAACCCGGAGGGCATTATCCTCTGAGCTGATCAGTTTGTTCGTTGTACCATCTTTCAGGGTGATGTAGCAGGGGTTATTTTGAACGCAATTCACACACCGACCAGACTTCTCGATATGTACATTGCTCAGCACCGCTGTAGATGAACCTGCGAGGCCGAATGCGTGGTCTGTCGCGTTGCCATTACCAAAGATGAGACAAAATTCACCGTCACGAACTTCCACAGTAGCGGTGTTGATGCAGGCGACGCTTAACTCGCGTCGACCAATATAGCTTTCTCCATGGTTTTTGTAGGTAGAACCATCATAAAACACCATGTCACCAATGGTCACCGTGCCACAAGAGCCATTATTGCCCCTTCCAATACAATCTTTAGCACTTTCATAAGTAGTGCCTGTCGTTGCGTTTACACGTGTTACGCCGCTGGTAATCGTGATGTTGCCGCAAGAACCGCTAAAGCCACTACCGATGCCTGGAGCACCATAACCACCTGTGGCAGTGATAATACCTCCTTGTATCTCAATGTCGCCACAGGAGCCGGTAACATATCCACCAATGGCTGCACACCTGTCTGCACCTTGGGCAATTAGCTTGCCCGTGAATTGGTACCAGTCTATGTCGCTTTGAATGGTAAGCTTTTTGCCAGAGCCTACCCAGAGGGCAGGATAACCATAAGGTGCTTCGCCTGAGCTGGTTAGTTTGTTTACTGTATTGTATTTCAGGATAATGGTGGCTGAACCTTCGCACTTAACGCAGTAGTCCCGATAATTACTGATGTTCACATTGCTCAGCGCCACTGTGGCACCGTCTCCGATGGTGATTTTATTTCCCGTTACTGGGAAAGTATCCTCGACTTTAGTACCCATGACGTTATAGTATTTACCGTCAGGAACATTCACTGCACCGTTGTTGATATAAGCGATGTTTAACTCGTTTTGACCAATATAGTCCGCACCGTAATTCTGGTAGGCAGAGCCATCCCAATATTCAACACCGCCAATGGTCACCTTACCACAAGTATTATAGCCCTTTCCAATGCAGTGGGCAGCACCAGAACCTTTCGTAGCGCTCACGCATTTCACGCTGCTGGCAATCGTGATGTTGCCGCAAGAACGATCCCAGGTACTACCGATGCCGGCAGAATAAGAGCCACCCTTGGCTTCAATGGTACCGCCCTCAATGACGATGTCGCCACAACTAGCAGTGCCACCGCCACCGGCATCACTAACTGCACCAATACCCGCACTTTTTTCTCCGCTTTGGGCTTTCAACGTACCCGTGCCTTGAATGGTGAGCGTTGTGCCTGTGACGCCAGGTCGTAGAGCAGTAGAATAGTTTCCCGTGCAGGTCAGTGTGTTTGTGGTTCCCTCGGCCAGGATAATGGTGGCTGAGCCTGAACACTGAATGCAATGACTGTTTGCACCACCATTGCTGATGGTCACGCCGCTCAACGTCACCGTGGCACCGTCGGCAATCATTACCCTATAGGTATTGGTAGAACCTGTCAGCACGTCGCCGTCATTTGCTACCACGTCAGCAGTCACCTGACTAAGGTCGATGGTATCTGCCCACGCCCCCTGTGCAACCGTGCACAGCAGGGCAAACATGAATAATACTTTCTTTTCCATGTGTTCTATATTTTAATTGTTGCCGCCGAGGGAGTCGAACCTTCAGCGGCAAGTAATATTGGCAATTACTATTTATTTTTCCTTCGTTTGATTAGTGAGATTCCCGTTGGCATCAATATATATAACGAGCCTGGGGTCATTATTCCTCTTCCTTGCAAATTCAGACAGTGAAGTGCCTGCGGGATTATCATAATATGGAATACCTTTTTCACAATCAACATTATGAATAACAGTGTTATCGCTCCTCATGGCCATGACATCAAGTCTCCTCTGGACATTAAAATCAAAAGCCTCGGTAACTACCTTGTCCTCCAAAGGAGTAACTACTGTATATAACTGTACCGTGCAAGGCAGTTTGCTAACGGGAATTTCGACGGTCTTGGTGTACGACGGACTGCTCATGGTCTCTACGAAACCATTTCCATCAGCATCGGTACCATATACGTTTACCTTAAACAGTCCAAGCGTGGCAGCATCGGATGTAACGGTGTACGTCACGGCAGCCTTGGTAAACTCCGCTTTCTTAGGCTCGTCGTTGTGGTCGTCCTTGCTGCAAGATGTGAACATTGTTGTTGTCATGAGGGCAGCAAAGAGAACAGCTGCCATTGAAATCAAACTTTTATTCATACTTTTATAAAATATTTGATTAAAAAATATTGAGATATTACTAATTCATGAAGGGTTTACTTACACTTGATGTCCTTGAACTGCCATACGCTGGAGGGGACAATGAAGTCGAACTCTGTCGCATTGTCGGGCAGGGGCTGGAAGATCAAGGCGAAGCGCAGCTTCTGGTAGGGCCAGGGGATCTTGGTGGTTGCAGGGGCCACGGTGATGTTCTCTACACCAGTCAGCTCCAGTTTGCCGCCTTTATTACCCTTGATATAGCCTTTTCCCTTGATATACCAGCCTTCATTCATTCTACTGGCCTCGCATTCCATCTCCAGTCTTGTCTCCGTATCTGAGCAGGCCACGCGTACAATCTTTGTGTTGGTGACCTTCTTGTTGACATACACTGGGTTCTCGCGGACATATCGATATTTAGAATAGTCGGCCAAGATGGTCTTGGCATTGTTCAGGATACTGGGGCCGTCTTCCGTGCGACCTGCCTTCACATAAAGGTCGCTGATCTTACGGGAAATCTGACGCTGGTCGGAATATCCATAGTTACAATTCAACTTGGCTGCCTCCTCATACTTATTGAGGGCATCCTCCCATTTCTCCTGGTGTTCGAAGTCCTTAGCCTCTTCCATGGCATCCTTGAAGCTCTGTTCGTATTCCGCCTTCTCACGGGCATGGATTTCCATCTGCTTCTTGCGCTCGGCGGATTCTATACTATGATTGATAGCACCGAATACACCACTGATAGCTGTTTGAGTGTCATAATGAGTCCACTGTGCCTGGGCCGGCATGAATGTCACCAGTCCCAATGCAAATAAAAATAAGTTCTTTTTCATAACATTTTTAGAAATCGTTGTTTAAATTTTCTTCAAAGGTACTCAAAAAAAGTAAAACTTGCAAGGTCAAAATCGTCGCGAGCGAAGATTTTGCATTAGCTGAGACATTTTTGCATTAACTGAGAGTTGCCGCGTCTCCAAATACATTATTTTTCTGAAAACTCGCCCCATTTCACTGAAAAAGTAGTAATTTTGCACGCATAAAAACTAGGATATGCCTGAACAGATAACTCCATTGTCGGTACTATATCTCCTGCTCCACGGCGCAGGAATTGCCGTGGGCACCGTGCTGTGCCTCTACCTGCTGCTGTGTCGGGGCAAAGCTATCGCTCCAGACATCACACCGCCCGCACGACTGCGCCGCTGGGCAGCGGCATTATTCGGTGTCATGGCCCTGGCCCACGTCTGGTGGATACTGTTCTACACGTACTCGGACAACACCCGCTCTGTGATCTATGGGCTGCTCGTCGCTATCGACTGCACGGCGCTGCCCCCCGTCTTCGTTGGCACACTGCTGAACATGCTGCAGGACCGACGACGACCGCTGTGGCCCATCTTTATCGTCATGACGCCCTGTGCGGTAATCGCAGTGCTGCAGACAGCCTTGCCCGACATCGACCTCACGACCCCTAACATGGTCTATGGACTGGTCATCGCCGTGGCCTTTATTATATATATGGTGGTGGCAGTGAGACAATATGGACGGTGGCTGCGCGACAACTACGCCGACCTGGAGCACAAGGAGGTGTGGCTCAGCCTTACGCTGCTCATCGGCCTCATGATACTGCTCATGAGCTTTGAATATACCGACAACTACGTGATGTCCACCATCGCCCACCTCATCGGCTTCCCGCTGGCGGGCCTCCTGCTGTGGCGCGTGGAAACATTAAACGAGCTGAGTACCGGCAATTCTACCGTTGAAACTAACCACACCCCTCTTCTTTTGAGAGGAGAATTGAGTGAGGCTTCCAATATAGCCCTTCTGCTGGAGAAACACTGCGAGGATACGCAACTTTACCTGCAGCAAGACCTGACCCTGACGCAACTCTCGGCAGCCGTCGGCGTGAACCGCACCTATCTCGGCCAGTATTTCGCCAGTCAAGGCATGAACTACTATGCATACATCCACGACCTTCGCGTCCGTCACTTCGTAGCCCGCTACCGCGAGCTTGCCGCTGCACATAAGCCTATCGTCGCACAGCAACTGGCCCAGGAGAGCGGCTACCACAGCTACAGCACCTTCAGCACCGCCTTCAAGCAGCGCATGCACAAGAGCGTCGCCGCCTGGATGCGCGAAGAGGGATGAGTATCCCATCACAATGAAAACTCGGGAATCCTCTTTTTGGGGCTTTTTTACCTATTTAATATTAAAAATGTAGGAAAATCAGACCATATTATCCCAATTCTCGTACATAATTGTAAATGAGTGTTTTACAAATAGTTAGTATTAGATATTCCTAGTTGTTCGTACCCTTTTAGATACTACAAGCGCATGATAGCAGCCTAACCTCACACGGGGACAGTCCCCGTGTGAGTCCGGAAGGGAAAGTGTACGAGTGTATGTGTACGAGTGTACGTTTTGCCATTTTTTTAGTGGAAAAGTAGAACTTCCACATTGACTAAGAGAAAAGGGAAATTGAATGTTAATATTATTAACATATATATAATATATATTATATATAATATATATTATATATATGTTCTTTTCGTCTTTGCATTTTTAAAATCACCAAAACGTACACTCGTACACATACACTCGTACACTTTTGAGACTCTACAGAAAACATGAAGTATTTTTACATTTCGTGTAATTAGAATAAAACACCACATAGGCGGTATTAAGGATAAAAATTGCGAGACTTAAATCTAAAAATTGCTAGCATTAATCCTCGCAATATTTTTCATTAACAGACAATTTTGAAGCATAATCAGACTACACGGAAAAAATTTTACAAAAAACTGTATCAAGAGGGCAGACCACCGGATACACGAGCATTGGTACGTAAAAAAAAATGCCCGGTTGATGTTCTAATTATCAGATTTTTATTATCTTTGCATGCAAAACGTATGCAGAGCGGTTACTAATATGCCGTTTCTGCCAGACAAGCAACAATAAAGATGGAATTATTCGGGCAATCATCCACAGAAATGATACTGTTTTTCATCCTCTACGGCGTGTCGGGCGTAGTGCCACTCATGGCGGCCTTCTACCTGCTGTTGCGCCGAGGCAATGCTATCGCGCCGGGCATCAAGCCGCCAGTGCGGTTGCGCCGCTGGACGGCATCGTTCTTTGCCGTAGCAACATTGGGGCATGTGTGGTGGCTACTGTTCTACATCTATTCCGGCGACCTGCAGTCCGTGGCCTATCTGGTGATTGTCATGCTCGACTGTGTGTTGATGTTCACCACCTTCGCCGGCACGTTGCTGGCTATGCTTCAGGACCGTCGGCGGTCGGTGAGGCCCGCTCTGATGGCCATGATTCTGTTCGTAGTACTATGGGGAGCGTACATAGCCTATCCCAGTAAACTGATTGAGCAGATAGTAAGTGTATATCTCCTGTTGCTCGGATTGGCCTTTACCGGATATATGGTGGTGTCCATCAGACAGTACGGGCGGTGGTTGAACGACAACTATGCCGACCTGGAGAACAAGAAGGTATGGCTGTTCCAGGCCGTGGCACTTGGCAGTATGCTGTTGTTTGTCCTCTATGCACTTGCCACAGACATAGTCTTCATCTGGCTCTTACATATCATCGCACTCGTGCTTGTGGGCCTCCTGCTTTGGCGCGTGGAGACGCTGCCGCAACTGGAAAGCACATCAACAGAAGCTTCGCGAACTGCATCGGATCCAGAGCTGGCGACACAAGAGACAGAGTCGTCTAATCCCTCACCTCTCATCTCAAACATCGACCTCGTCCAGATCGAACAACTGCTCAAAGAACATTGCGTGGGCACACAACTTTACCTGAAGCACGACCTCACCGTGCAACAGCTGGCCCAGGCTATTGGCACCAACCGATTCTATCTCAGCCAGTATTTTTCGCGTCAGGGCATCACTTACAACACCTACATCAATAATCTGCGCATCGACCATTTCTTCGCCCGCTACGAAGAACTTGCCGCTGCCGGACAACCCATCGTTGCCCAGCAACTGGCCAGAGAAAGTGGCTATCGCAGCTATAGCACCTTCGGCCTAGCCTTCAAGCAGCGCACGGACCAGACCGTCACCACCTGGATGCGTCAAGCGGAACAATAATCATTTAACATGCAGTTGTATTTCGAGTATGCCCGCGTCAACGACCGCTCGGTGGACAGGAAAGACTATAACATATTGGACGTTCAATTGAACTTCCGCTTCTGACAGACTTTCAAAATAAGCAATAATTGTTTTAAAATTAGCAAAATCTTTCGATTCTGGCATTTTAGATTTGAAAGTTTGGAGATTTGTATTATCTTTGCAGAAAATAAAAACCTACGAAATTCTAACAATAATAAATAAAACAATGAAAATGAAACCAATCAAATGTACTTTGATGCTCGGAACGCTATTCGGGCTGGTGGCATGCAACATTGACATGCCCCAAGAGACACAATCGTCGTTTGAAACTATGACAGTGAAGAAATCAGACATTGAGCTTCCTTACAAGTTCAGTGCCAGGATGAAAGGTCAGAACGACGTAACGGTAACACCACAGGTCAGTGGTCAGTTGATGAAGATTTGCGTGGCAGAGGGTCAGCAGGTGAAGAAGGGGCAGACGCTCTTTATTATTGACTCGCGCAACGCGCAACTTGAACTGGAGGCTGCACAGGCCAACTTGCAGGCAGCGCTGGCTCAGGAGAACTCTGCCAAACTGGAGTTCGAGTCTAACAAGAACCTGTTCGAGAAGAAAATTGTGAGCAGCTACATGTTGAACAACTCGGAGAACTCGTACAAGCAGGCACAGGCTGCTGTGGCTCAGGCTCGTGCAGCGGTGAACCGTGCGAAGGTGAACCTTGGTTTCTGCACCATCACGGCAACGGTACCTGGCGTCATCGGCGAGATTCCTGTGCGCCCTGGCGACCAGGTGTCCCCCATGACCCAGCTGACCATGCTGAGCGGCAATACGACGATGTATGCGGAGTTCTCGGTGACGGAAGCCATCGTAGAAAACATGGTGAAGGAGGGTATGAAAGCATCGGAAGTGGAAAAGTATATTAGCCAATTGCCCGATGCCACGTTTATCATGAAGAACGGTACGGAGTATCCACATAAGGGTCGCGTGGTTAGCATGACGGGTGTTGTGAACGCATCGACGGGTTCGCTGACCAGCAAGGTGTCATTCCCCAATCCTGAAGGTCATCTGTACTCTGGCATCCAGGGTACAGTGGTGATGAACTTCGCCGAGAAGGATGTGATTATCGTTCCGCAGTATGCCGTAGTGCGCCTGCAGGACAAGGCACAGGTGTATAAGGTACAGTCCGACAGCACCGCTACCGCCGTCGACGTGACGACAGCAGACACTGGTAACGGTAAGGACTTCATCATCACCAGTGGCTTGAACGTGGGCGACAAGATTGTGACCATTGGTGCCAATAACGTTACAGAGGGACAGAAGGTGCTGTTCCCAGAGGAAGTAAAGAGTGAAAAGTAATTTCGTAATAACGTAATACCGATATTTCGAAATATGAAGAACAATATTTTCATCAATAAATACGTGATGGCATGTGCCATCTCGATTGTGATAGCGTTGGTTGGCTATCTCTCGATGAGCTCACTGCCTGTAGAGCAATATCCTGACATAGCTCCGCCTACTGTGATGGTCACTACCAGCTACTCTGGTGCTGACGAGAACACGGTGATGAAGTCGGTTATCCAGCCACTCGAAGAGGCCATCAATGGTGTGCCCGATATGACCTACATGTCCTCGAAGGCATCGTCTAACGGTGATGCAGAGATTACCGTCTATTTCAAGCAGGGCACCGATCCTGACATGGCAACGGTGAACGTGCAGAACCGCGTCACCCGTACACAGGCTCTGCTGCCTGCCGATGTGAACAAAATTGGTGTGACGGTGCAGAAACGCCAGAACAACATCTTGCAAATCTTCGCTGTAAAGAGTGCCGACGGTAAGTACGACGAGGACTTTGTGTCGAACTATGTGGACATCAATGTGAAGCCGCGTCTGATGCGTATCACCGGTGTGGGTAATGTGCAGAGTATGGGTAACACCTATGCCCTGCGTATCTGGCTGAAGCCCGACGTGATGGCTCAGTACGGTCTGACCCCTAACGACATTTTCGCAGCCATCGGTGGACAGAGCTTCGTGGCAGCTGTAGGTTCCCTGGGCGAGCAGTCGAAGAACTCGTACCAGTACTCGATGCAGTACAAGGGTACGCTGAAGAGCGTTGAGGAGTTCAACGACATCGTATTGCGCACCAGCGGTGGCGGCATGCTGCACCTGAGCGATGTGGCAGAAGTGAAGATTGGTGCCATGAGTTACAACTTCACGTCAAACATTCAGGACAAGCCTGGTGCTATGTTCATGGTGTTTGCGGCACCGGGTGCCAACGCCACTCAGGTAAATGCCAGCATCAACAAGACATTTGAAGAGCTGAAGTCAACGATGCCTGCCGGACTGGAATTCGTCACCCTCATGACCAGCGATGACTTTCTGTTCGCTGCCATCCACAACGTGGTCGAGACGCTGGTCATCGCCATCATCCTCGTGGTACTCGTTGTGTTCTTCTTCCTGCAGAACTTCAAGGCCACCATCATCCCTTCTATCTCGATTATCGTATCGCTGCTAGGAACCTTTGCCATCGTGTCGCTGGCAGGTTTCTCGCTCAACATCCTGACGCTGTTTGCACTGGTGCTGGCCATCGGTACGGTGGTGGATGATGCCATCGTGGTGGTCGAGGCTGTCATGGCAAAGATGGAGGGCGGTATCAGCGATGCCCGTGAAGCTACGCGTCAGGCCATGAGCGAGGTGTCGGTAGCCGTCGTATCGTGTACCTTGGTATTCATGGCCGTGTTCATCCCCGTGATGTTCATGCCGGGTACGTCAGGCACATTCTTCACCCAGTTTGGTGTCACCATTGCCTCTTCCGTCGGTCTTTCGTGCGTCTCGGCCCTGACGCTGTGTCCTGCTCTCTGCGCCATCATGATGCGTATGAAAGAAGGTAAGCAGGAAGGCAAGGGCCTGACCTACTACACGAAGAAGGCCTACAACGTGAGCTATAATGCCATCTACAACAAATACAGCAAGGCCGTACAGAAGTTCATCAAGCGCCCCCTCATGGCATGGAGCCTGCTGGCTCTGGCCGCCGTACTGCTGGTATTCTTCATGAAAAGCCTGCCTTCAGGTCTTGTGCCACAAGAAGACCAGGGCGTGTTCCTGGCTGAGTTGCAAGCACCGGAAGGTTCCACGCTGCAGCAGACCCGTGAGATGGTAAAGCAGGTGGAGACGAAAGTGAAGCAGATTCCCGAACTGGAGAGTTTTGCTGTCGCCTGCGGTTATGGTATGTTGTCTGGTGCCGGTTCTAACTACGCTACGCTGGTTGTTCGTCTGAAGAACTGGGAGGAGCGTCCGGGTATGAACCACTTGCTGACCCTTGTCATGTACCGTTTCTACTTCGCCTGTCAGGAGATCAAGGGCGTGAGGGTACTGCCCTTCGAGATGCCGCAGATTCCCGGCTATGGTACGAGTAACAGTGTAAGTCTCGTCGTGGAAGATCCCACTGATGGTAATCTGTCGGAGTTCGCCAAGCAGACAGAGCACTTCCTGACCAAACTATCTGAGCGTCCTGAGATTGCCTCCGCCTCATCAACCTACTCGGAGCGCTTCCCGAAGTATCAGGTTGATGTCGATGCTGCCCAGTGCGACCGCGCTGGTGTGACACCTGAAGTCGTTCTCAATACCCTCGGCATCTACTGCGGTGGTGCATATATCGGCAACTTCAACCAGTTTGGTAAGGTCTATCGCATCATGGCGGCGGCCTCGCCCGAATACCGCCTCGACCCGCAGTCGCTGCATAATATCTTTGTTCAGGTAGGTAACGGCAAGATGGCGCCTATCGCCGAGTTCGTAACACTGAAGGAGATTGTTGGTCCTGCCAACATTGAGCACTTCAACCTGTTCCAGAGCATTAGCTGCTATATTTCGTCTAATGGCGGCTATACCGAGGGCGATGTCCACAAGGTTATCGCCGAGGTATTCAAGGAGGAGATGCCCAACACGGCCACTTACGAGTACAGCGGCATGTCGCGTGAGTTGGAGGAGGCTGCCGGCTCCAATGCCACCTCCATCATCTACGTCATCTGCGCCATTCTGATTTACCTCATCCTGGCTTCGCTGTACAACTCGTGGTTCACACCATGGGCTGTGCTGTTCAGCGTGCCGTTCGGACTGATGGGTGCCTTCGTGTTTGCCTATTTCGGCAACCTGCTACAACTGCCGGGCATGGATAATAACATATATCTGCAGACGGGTGTCATCATGCTCATCGGTTTGTTGGCTAAGACGGCCATTCTGATTACTGAGTTCGCCTCTGAGCGTCGCGCCCAGGGCTTGAGTATCGTCGATGCAGCCTTCGAGGCTTGTAAAGAGCGTTTGCGCCCGATCTTAATGACTGTGGCCACGATGATTATCGGTATGATACCGCTCGTTATCGAGGGTGGTGCCGGTGCCAATGGTAATCGTGCTCTCGCCCTTGGCGTCATCGGCGGTATGAGCATCGGTACTGTGGCTCTTCTCTTTGTAGTGCCCGCCTTCTTCATCGTGTTCCAGAAACTGCACGAGCGTTTCCAGGGACAAGTGAAGAATTGACAATTGAGAATTGATAATTGATAATTGAAAATTATGAAAATCAAGAATATCATCACACTTGCAGCCGTGAGCCTGATGCTCACGGGCTGCGGTATATATAATAAGTATGAGCAGAAGACGGAAACGCCCGCCGATGCCTTTGGTACAGACATGAACATCAAGGCAGCCACGGGGGAAACATCTATTGCCCAGATGTCGTGGCGTGAGTTCTTCACCGACCCGCTGCTCCAGCAACTCATCGAGCAGGCGCTGGCCAACAATACCGACCTGAACACTGCCCGTATCGCAGTGGAGAAGAGCGAGGCGGGGCTTAAGGCCGCCAGACTGGCCTATCTGCCGTCACTCTATTTCTCGCCACAGGGCACACTGGCCAAGTTCGACAATAACCCCTGGTCAAAGACCTACAACCTGCCACTGCAGCTGTCAATGGACATTGACGTATTCGGTTCTATCACCAGCAAGAAACGTGCAGCCAAGGCTGTACTCCTACAGGCTCAGATGCAACAGGAGGCTGTACGTGCCAACCTCATCTCGACCACTGCCCAGCAGTACTTCCTGCTACAGGTGCTCGACCGTCAGCTGGAAATCCTCACACAGACTGAAAGTCTCTGGAATGAGTCACTTGAGACTGAAAAGTCACTCTGGGAAAACGGCAAGGCCTATAGCACCGCCGTCAACCAGATGGAGGCATCTTACCTGAACGTAAAGACGCAGATAGCCGATACCCGTCGTAACATCCAATCCGTTGAGAACGCCATCTGCCGTCTGCTGGCCATCAGCCCGCAACATATCAGTCGCCAGAAGTGGGGCAACTCCATCCTGCATCATGCAGAGGCACAGGGCGATGACGATCAGAAGATGTTTGACACCAAGTACCTGCATCTTGGCGTGCCTGCCATGATGCTCGAGAACCGTCCTGACATCCGCATGGCCAACCACGCTATGGAGGAGGCTTTCTACAACACGCAGGCCGCCCGTTCCGCTTTCTTCCCGGGTATTACACTGACGGGATCGGCAGGCTGGACTAACTCGGCTGGCGGTGTGGTTATTGACCCTGGAAAGCTGTTGCTCACAGCCATCGGCTCGCTCACACAGCCCATCTTCGCCCGCGGCAAGATTGTTGCCAATTACAAGATATCCAAACTCACTGAAGAGGATTTGCAGAAGAAATATGTGCAGACGGTCATTGACGCTGGCAATCAGGTGAATGAGGCGATGGCCGACTGTCAGGTGGCCCGTGAGAAACATGGCTACTACCACCGTCAGGTGGAGGTGCTGCGTGAGGCATATACAGGCACCCATGAACTGATGGACAATGGTAAGGCTAGTTACCTCGAAGTGCTCACCGCCCAGGAGAGCCTGCTTAACGCTCAGCTCGGCGAGGCCATGAACATGTACGATGCTGCCGAGGCCGTCATCGCCCTCTACATTGCACTCGGTGGCGGTACGAAGTAAGATTTAAGCAGGGACAATAATGGTACAGGATCTATATATTTTGATGATCACAGCTGCTGTGGTCAGTATTATTTTTAAGTTTCTGAAGCAGCCGGTAGTGCTGGGTTATATCGTGGCTGGTGTGCTGGTAGGTCCTTACCTGTTCGGCGAGACCCTTGTGAATGCTGACAATGTCAAGGTCTGGGGCGACATCGGTGTGCTGTTCGTATTGTTCTGCATCGGCCTGGAGTTCCGCCTGAAGAACCTCATCAGCAGCGGCAAGATTGCGGCAGTAGGTGCACTGACCATCATCTTGGGTATGATGGCGATGGGCTACTGGGTGGGACAGGATGCCAAACTGGATATGATCAACTCGCTGTTCCTGGCGGGCATGCTTTGTATGTCGAGCACCACCATCGTGATGAAGGTCATTGATGAGGCAGGTATGAAAAAGGAGCGTTTCGTCAAGGGCGCTACCAGCATCCTGATAGTGGAGGATGTAGTTGCAGTGGTGCTGATGGTGCTGCTCTCCAGTATCGCCATCCGACATCAGTTCGAAGGCGCTGAACTGCTCAACAAGGTGTTTGTGCTGGCCCTCACGCTCACGGCATGGTTCGTCACCGGCATCCTGATTATTCCTACACTGCTACGCCTCGTAAAGAAACATCTGAACGACGAGACGCTGATCATCCTCGCCTTGGGCCTGTGTTTGGGTATGGTGCTGACGGCCGAGGAAGCCGGCTTCAGCAGTGCGCTCGGTGCTTTTGTGATGGGTTCCATCCTCGCCGAGACAGTGGAGTCGCATCGTATCGAAAAGCTGATGACGCCGCTGAAGAATGTCTTTGCTGCCATCTTCTTCATCTCCGTGGGCATGCTGATTAACCCTTCCTCATTGGTGGATTATTGGTATAGCATCCTCTGGGTCAGCCTGGTGGTCATTGTCGGCATGATTCTTTTCGCCACCTTGGGTTGCTGGTGGGGTGGCGCTACGATGCGCGACTCCATGCTGACCAGCTTCTCGTTTGTGCAGATAGGTGAGTTTTCGTTTATCATCGCCTCACTGGGTACCAGCTTGGGGGTTCTCAATCCTATCATCTATCCTATCATCGTGGCATCCAGCGTGGTGACCACCTTCCTCACGCCTTATATTATGAAGGCTGCGCTTCCCTGCTATAACTTCCTCTACAACCACGCCTCGAGCAGCCTACGCGCTAAGATTGACAGTCGTGAGCAGCGTGTCGCAGAAACAGAGACGGCAACGTCATCCGGCGATACAAACTCATTTGCAGAAAAGGTTCGCCATACCGTCAGGAACACCTTCATCACGAAGCGTCTTGTCAATCTGTTTATCAAGAACATGAGTGCTCATGACGAAAACGCGCGACAAAATTGATACCCCCTATTCCACAACATAAGATTCTATGATTGGAACAAAAGGTAAAAATGCCCAACTGCTGACTCCTGAAGAGAAAACAAAGATTGAAAGCTACTGCAAGGAAGGAGCGGTAGAGGACTGGGAGCCGGACAGCCGACTGTTCAGCCATAGCTGGTTCATTGACGGTGCCATCCTCATTATCCTCACCATCTGCGGCAGCTTGACAGCCCATGCCCAGGAGCATGGAGAGAAGGGCACGGCAGAAAAACCGGCTACTATTGAGGTGCCACAGTGGGTCAAGAACATCAAGTTGAGCGGCTTTGCCATGGTGCAGTATCAGACAACATACGAGGACGAGTACGAGGAAGACGACAACGAGACCAGCACGTTCAACCTGCGTTTTATGCGCCTGACACTCGACGGCAAGATTGGCGACTTCGACTGGCGCACCCAGATACAGGGAACCAACGTCCGTGGAGCAGGCGAGCCTACGGTGCAGTTGCTGGACCTGTATGCCGAATGGACACGCTACAAGGCGTTCCGCGTCCGCGCCGGACAGTTCCAGCGCCCCTTCAGTTTCGAGAGCACGATACACCCCATCTCTCAGGGATTCTTCGACCTGGCCGACGTCATCAAGCAGCTGACGGGCTTCGGTGACCGTGCAGGCGAGAAATCGTCGGCAGGCCGCGACATCGGTGTGCAGGTGCAGGGTGACATCCTACCCAACAGTGCCGGTCGTGCGCTGCTGCACTACCAGGTGGGGCTGTTCAATGGCGAGGGCATCAACCGCAAAGACAAGAACAACCACAAGGACTTGGCCGCGAGCGTCTGGGTGATGCCTATTGAGGGATTGCGCTTAGGCGTATCCGGGTGGACGGGCAGTCATGGCGGCATGATCGTGACCGACGATGCGGGTGGAACGACCGAGGGTGACGTGCCGCTGAACCGCTACTGCCTCTCGGCCGAATACGACAAGGACGACTACACCTTCCGCGCCGAATACATCCACTCGCAAGGATGGGGCACGGGTGTCATAGGCAGCCGTACCGTGGACTACAGCCTTGGCGACAAGGCCGACGGATGGTATGTGCTGGGCATCGTGCCGGTCATCAAGAAGAAGCTGCAAGTCAAGGCGCGCTACCAGACCTATCGTGAATCGAAGGAGTGGGGCTCGTCAAAGAATCTCTTCGAGGTGGGCGCCAACTATTTCTTCAGCAAGAACATGCAGTTGAATTTCGAGTATGCCCGCGTCAACGACCGCACGATAGACAGGAAAGACTATAACATATTGGACGTTCAACTGAACTTCCGTTTCTGACAGACGAAAAGCGAGTTTTCGTCTGCTTTCGCTTACCCGCGACTTTCAAAATATGCAATAATTGTTTCAAAATAAGCAAAAACTGCTTATGAGGGTCTTTTTTTCTTTGTAATTTAAGATTAAATTGCTATTTTTGCAAACAAGATTTTAAACTAAAACAATTATATCTAAAACAATAATTAACAAGATTAAGATTATGAAGAAAATGACAAAACAGCTACTAGTAGCTGCCGTGGCTTTATCAGCCCTTACAGCTTGTTCAGACTCTAATTTCAGTGAGTTGGAGTCTGTCGTTATGGAACCATCTGACCTCCGCGCCATGAATACCGCGGTGCTGACTGATGCCAGTGGTCAGGAAATGACATCGGTGTCTTCCAATTTTGGCACCTACTATCTGGACATAAAGTCCGATGGAATGTGGTATATTGAGACTGACAACAACATGGAATTCACTCCTTCCAGAATGTATGGTAGCGGTAGCATGCGCGTACCAGTGTATATTGGTAACAACTGGGCACAGGCACGTCAGCTGACTTACAAGGTCAACTTCTTCGACGTAAACGGAAAGCCCATTCAGTCAGTTACCCGTGGCACCGGTGACGGTTCATCGACGCTGTCGCAGGATGCACTGCTAAGTCTTGACAGATTCAAGAAGGTGGTTAACTCCAACGTCTTTGTCGGCTACGGTTTCGATGCCACGAAGAATCCTGTTCCAGAACTGTGTACTGGCATTCAGATTTTCGAAATGGAGAAGCTCAACGATGTTGATACGCTTGTCAAGCACGGCTTTGTACCACAGACACAGGAGGAGTACTACCATCATACCAGCGACAGTATGATGGACAAGCTGGTTGCCGTAAAGGGTGATTTTGGCGGTAACTTCGGTGCTGTCAAACTGGGTCCGAGTGCCGACGTGAACGTCAACCGCGTATCACAAAAAGGACAGACTGTCGTACAAAAGATGCTGAGACGATCGATGTACAGCCGTGAACTCGCATGGGAAAAGGCTTGGTTTAACCAGGATAACTACACCCACGGCTACCAGTATTACAAGAATCTTTTCCTCACTCAGTTCAAGGATGCCAATGGGGATAAAGCCAAGCAGAAGGCCGCTGCTGACGATTTCTTCAGAATCGTAGGAACCCATGTCATTACAAAATGTCTTTTAGGTTGCGAACTCAACTACCGTATGACTATTGACTCTAAGAAGGTCTATAAGAGCACTGATGTGCAGGCTGCTCTCGACTTCAAGTGGCAGCAACAGATCAAGGACACCGCTGCGCTTGACTCAGCTGCCAAGGCCAAGATGGTAGAACTGATGAAGGACAGCACCAAATTGAAAAACGTCTTCTTCAGCGGCAAGGTACAGGTGACCGATGCTCAGTTTGATGCTGCTTCCTCTACCAAGGCAAAGGTGAAGGCTCGCGGTAATGATATCCAGCTGGTGAACATCCTGGCCACCGGCGGTTCACTCAATTGTGACGACCTCGCTAAGTGGATGCTCGGTGCAGAGCCTGAAAAGGCTACAATGACAGGCATGCAGGTACATCCTATCTACGACATCTTCGACGGTTCTGTCTCTGGCAGCAATGAGGCTCTGGCCCGCGCATATCTTAAGGATTATATTGACAAGAGCTTCTCTCTTGATGAGAATAAATACGGGAACGAGCTTAAAATAGACTTAAGTGACCTTAAATGATGAACAGAAACATATCCTACTCGGCGTTGGTGCTTGCAGCCGCTCTCGTGGCTGCATGCTCCAGCAGCGAAGACATGACAGACAACGGGATGGTCGGTGACAAGAGCAGCAATGCTCCCTTTACCATCCTCGGGTCTCCTGCGGGTAGCGTCGTGAATACCGATGCGTCCTACGGGGAGTACACTGCCTATATCAACGTGCCGGGCAAGTGGTCTGTGGCAACATTGAAGGGACTGGCGAACGTGTATCCGTCATCAGGCGAAGGCCCTACTACGGCCATCGTTCAGGTGGGTGAGAACTGGGGTGCCACGCGCGAGAATGTGCTGACGCTCACCACCCAGGGGACAACCACTCGGGCTGCTGGTGAGAATGAGAACAATTACAAGCTGTCTGTTGTCCAGTCGGGCAATCCCTCACTGGACTCCATCTCGACGGTGTTCTCGGCTAACAAAGGTGCCGGCTACAGCTATATGCCCGGCGGCGAATATTGCGACGGAGCGCTGATCCAGCTGTTCAACCTGGTCACGCTCGACAGCATACAGCAGGCTACGGGAGTCAGGCTGATTTCCGATGACATCTTCCCCACGACCGAACAGGAATACATCACCGCCGACAGCGAGTCGGGTCTCACGAAGGGACTGACTGTCAATGCCTCGGCAGGCATGAACTACGGTTCGGTGAAGAGCAAGGGCAGCGGCAGCGGTAGCGTCAGTGTCGGCGTAGGAAAAGGCCATGAGGAGAAATCCAAGAGCAAGTATGCGCTCAAGCGTCTGAAGACTACCCAGTTCACGCGCGAGATTCATTATATGAACGTGATGGCTCTGTTGAAGCAAGCCACCACGCGTGAAGAGAAACGGAAGTTGCTGTCGCCGGGATTCCTCTCCGTTCAGGAGACGTTTGCCAAGGACATCGCTGCTGCGAAAGGTAATACGGCGAAACAGAATGACCTCTGTGACAAGTTCGTGAGCGAGATTGGTCCTTGCTTTATCAACAAGTCGGTCATGGGTGTGGTGCTCGACTATCAGATTAGCGTTGATAGCACCGCACTGCGAGACAACTTAGGTGTCGAAGTGGCACTTGAAGTCAGCTTCCAGAAGAATATCAAAGCTTCTGGCGGTGGAACGATTGACATCGGCGTGTCCAAAGAAGCTACCGACCTGCAGAACAAGACCACTTCCACCGTCAAGGTGCGCGGCGGCGATGTCAGTAAGGTGTGCATCCTTGTCACTGGCGGCCAGCTGAATGACAGCGATGTCACCGCCTGGCAGACCAGCTGTACCCCCACGCGTGCCGTCATGGTCGACATGTCGCTGATTCCCATCTATGCCCTCATCACGAACGACTATGCCCGTGAAGTGCTGGCTGACTACTTCAATTTGAAATTGAAAAATTGAAAAATTAAAATGATGAATCGTTTATACTATCTGCTCCTTCTTGTCGGTGTGCTGGCGGTGGTTTCCTGCAGTCAGGGCGACCCATTGTCGGACGAAGAATACTATGCTCTTTATGGCATGAACAGAAGGGAATCCAACGGAAACGGACAACCGACAGCGACCTACGTGTCGCGGCTCCTGGCCCCTCCGGGCTTCGAACGTGGTGTGGGCTATGCCTATGCCACTGGTGCCGAATATCTGGAAGGCGTGACGTTCAACATCTTCAACCTCAACTATCTGGACTCCATCCAGTATGTCAAGGGGCTGAACTTCGTCAGCGACGACTACACGCCGTACAGCGAGGAACAGGTTATCACCGGCGAGACACGCAGTGCCGTCTCCAAGCAGCTGGCACTGTCGGCAAGCGTCGGTGTCAACTTCATCGTTGCCGACATCAATGTGTCAGGTAATTACTCCAAGGGTAGCGTGAAGGAGAGCGAGTCGGTGTTTGCCATGAAGCGCACCAAGCGCGTGGCCTACTGCCGTGACCTTCAGTACAAGAATATCATTATGTACTATAAGGAGACGGGCGACAGCATGGTCTTCTCTCCCGGTTTCTATGCTGACTGGAAGAAGCTCGAAGGCAACAACGCCAAGACGGCTGGTGTGAGCAATCAGGATGTCCTGGATTTCGTGAACAAGTGGGGACGTGGCTTCGTGGCACGTTCGTTCATGGGTGGCGTGCTGGAGTATACACTGCAGATCGACAAGTCGTCACTCAGCGAGAACCAGAGTCTCGAGATGGCACTCAATGCCAGTATTGGAATCATCATCGGTGCGGAGGCCTCATCGAGTGTGGGTACCCAGGAGTTCTCGAAAATCTCGCGTGACCGCTACAACCTTGACATCCACGTCCGTGGCGGCAATGTACAGGCTGTCACCGAGGTGTTGTCGGGTGAGACCTCGTCACCGAAGGGTATCAAGGAGTGGTTAGAGAGTGTCAACTTCCCCCCGACGCCAGAGAGTGAGAAACTGAAATTGTGCGCCATGACCGACGTGAAGATTGCATCCATTGCTAACCTCTTCACCGGTAAGGTGCAGGACAGAGTGAACTATATATTGCGTACGTACAATTAAGAGGTAAGAAGTAAGAGGTAAGAAGGAAGAATGAAGTACACCTTATTATATATAATAGTAGCAGCAGGGCTGATGACCTTGGCATCATGCAGCAGTGACGACGGCATATCCGTAGTCCCCGAGACGCCCCAGGTTGCCAACGCCTCCGCAGGCAATTCAGAACCAGAGTCATGGATAGCCAATGCCTATACCCCTGGCGACCTGCAGCAAGTGGAAGAGGCCATAGGCGCTATCCGTGGTGCGGGCTATACCTACAGAGACAACGAATCATACTGTGTCGGTACTGACATGGAAGTGTTCAACATGCGCAAACTGCGCGATATGGAAAGGAAGTACAATACCACCTATCTGGTGGATGACTACATCCCATACAGCAGCCAGAAGTTCTTCTACAGCGAGGACATCCAGGGTCTGAAGGACTCGCTGGGTCTCGACATCGGTATCGGCTTCTCCGCCGGCGTGTTCTCCGTAGATGTGGATGTGGCCTTCAACAAGAAGAGTTTCTCCACCCAGCAGCGCTATTATTCCATGCTGAGCTTGAAGCAGAGCTACTTCTCGCGCGACCTCAACTACCTGAACCTGCGCGAACAGGTGGTCAATGCCCTGGCCGACTCGCCGGTAGCCAACACCTATCCCAGCATCGATGCTGACTCATTGGCCAAGGTGGTACCCATGTTCAAAGAAGTTTATGCGCCAGGCTTCGCACAGGTGATGCAGCAGTTCATCCGCAAGATCCATGCCGCCCCGACGGCATTTGCTGCCAGCGGCATCTGCCGTGAGTTTATCGACGAGGTAGGTCCCGGTTTCGTCACCCGCTCCGTCTTAGGTTGTTCGTTGGACTATTACAACACGACCACCAAAGATTCCGTGTCCAACTCGCTCGACGTGAAGGTGGCATTGGAGTTGTCTATTCAGATCAAGTTCATCTCCGTCGGCACCAGCATCAGTTCTGAATATCATGACGCCGCCATGCAGTGCAGCCGCAATTCGGAGAGCCACATCATCGCCCGTGGTGGTGACGTGTCGAAGGTAACGGCATTCACCACCGGTCAGAAGGGAACGATAGACACGGAGACACTGAAAGAGTGGCAGGCAACGGTGACACCTCAGGATGCCGCCCTCATCGACATCCGTCTGGTGCCTATCTACGAGGTGATCTACGATCAAAAGACGCGCACCATTCTGCAGAACTATATGAACAAATCACTACGCAACTATGAAGACTAACAAATTTACCCTATACTTATCACTGATCTTATCACTACAACTGGTCTTCGTTTCCTGTTCAGATGACCTGACGGGTGCAGATGCTGACGCCAACGGCAATCTGTTGACGAGAGGTTATTCAGATGAGCAGATACAGATGCAGCGCCTGGGATATGCCTTCAATGCAGCCGGCAATGTGATGGACGACAGCAGCTTTTCCACAAAGCCGATCCTCAGCATCACGCAACTCGAAAAAGCAGAAAAGAAGTATGGACCGATTGTCAGTGCTGAGCGCCGCAATTACACATCGGTGGACATCTTCAGTGGAAGTACGCTTCAGGAAATGGGTAGTGAGGAGACCAAGTACACCATTGACGACAGCGAAGCCATCGGCAGTGGCAAGTATTACCGCAAGAACACCACGTTTGCTAAAATTACGTGGAAACATCATTATAAAGCCCACATGTTCGTCAAGCACATCATGGCTACCAAGACCATTGATGCCGGTTTGCTGCGCTGTCTGAGACTGGACGATCTGAATGATGCTGAAAGCGTGCTGGAAGCCGACTTCCGCAAGGCGGTGGCTGCCCTGGTCAGTAAAGGCGAGGGTGCTATCACCGAGGCTGATGCCACCGAATTTTCCGAAAAATACGGCACGCACCTCGTGGTATCTTCCAACCTGGGTGCCATGATTGAGTTGCAGATGGAAATCAATCGCGACTCCTGCGTGGACAAAGAATATGCGACGCAGCAGGTCAGCGAGGTCGTGCTGGGTAAGCAGGTGACCAAGACCACCAGCTCGAAGGTCATCAAGGAGGTTTCCACCGATACCCTCATGTATGAAGGACTTATTAAGGTCAAAGGCGGTCGGAAAGCCGACTGCAACAAGCTGCATTTGACCTTCGACCATAAAGGCGCGAAAGCCCAGAAGATCGGCGACGGCGACTATACGACCTGGGCCAACAATGTCAGCATCGAGCCCGACAGCTATAATGCCACTTTTGTCAGCGGACGCTTCCTGCCCTTATACAGCTTGTTTGAGACTTCCACGACGCGTCAGGTGCTGCGCCAGGTCTATAAGCTTTACATGAAAAAAGAGGCACCCACCCAGGAAGAAGAGGAGCCTGCCTACGGTGTCCTGCCCGTCAAGGGCAACTATGGTGCCGACGTGCGGGTGGCTTCATTTGGCAGCGACAAGGCCGCCATCCTGTGTCAGGAGTATGTGCCTTCCATCCGTAGCGACAAGCCCTGTGTGGTGGCTTACCCGTTACTGAAGGACATCAATGGAGATATTCGTCCATACTTATTCGCTGGACTGTTCGTGGGCGATGAGAGCCACCGTCCCGGACGCGTCATCTGGAAGGGTAGCGCATCGGTCTACACGCCTTCCGACAGCATTTTCTTCGAGAGCGACAGTGCTCGCATCCACAATCTCTTCGACGAGAAGACTCATCAGCTGAAGAACGTGTATTTCTACTGGAATGCCGTGCATCCCTATCCATGTCCCACCAAAACGGATACCCCGGCCGCTTATAGCGCGACCGTGTTCAAAGCGCAACCTGCCACGCTGGCTGAGCCGACTACGTTTGCCAAGGTTGCCAGCACCTTCTGGTCGGTACGTCCGGTGGCACTGAAAACGGACAATCTCCTGAAATACTGGAAAGAAGACTCGCTGTTCATGAAGTTCGCAGAGGAAAAAAATAAGGACAATGATGGCGTCATCTATAAGCATCAGGTCGGTGACAAGACATATCACTTCTGTCTGTTGGACGGCGGCGATAATATCAAGCGCGTCAAGGATCAGACAGACGACAACAATGCCGACAAGAAGTGGACGATAGCCGTGAGCCGCTCGATGAACGCATTGGGACTGGAGAGCTACCTGCCCTCGGTGTACCAGTCGAAGAGCATCACCAAGATGCTGGGCAACCGCATGAACATCTTCTACAGCCACGACTACGACGGGCGTAACATGCTCGGACTGGACTGGCCTACCGGCTATTGGGTTATCTCACACCCCTATCAGACGGAATTTGCCACCACCTTTACACAGAACGACGATCAGGGAATACCGGTCGTCACCGATGATGCTAAAGAGGTGCAAATCATGCGTCTGAGCGGTTCCGGTACCGACCTGTTGCTGGAATATCCGATGTATGTGAGGGCCTTTAACTACTCCGACCAGGCGTTCTTCAAGTTCTTCCCGATATATATCACGATAGATAAGTTTTGAGCATTATGAATAAAGCTAACTTTTTACTTTTCTCGCTTTTTACTTTTTTAATCTTCACATCCTGTACGCGTGAAGATGCCCTGCAGACGGCACTGGAGCAGTACGATCCTGCGAATGCCTATGGCGACTATAGTGAGAGCTATTGGACGAGGGTACATGCGGCACAGCGCCAGGCATACATCGGCGACCTGTATCGCAGCTATGGTGTGGGCTACGGCTATAACGGCACGGGAAAGTACAGCAACTACGACGAGGTACGCGACCGCGTCATCGACCTGTCGTATATCCAGCAGTTCGATGCGGAGCATGGCTCTTCAACGGTTGTCGACGATGTATCGCCGTCATCCTTCCATCATGTGTACAGCGGTACCGACGCCATGACCATCTGCCAGAAGCTCACGGCTAAAGCCTCGGCGAAGGTTGACTTGCTACTCTTCCAGGGAGAGGCTTCGACCACCTTCAACAAGACCGACCTGACGAGTAACGAGTATGCCTTCTGCACTATTCACGACGGACTGACCGTGGCATCGCGCCATTTGGAGCCCTACGATCTGTATTATATCGCCCGTCAGTATCCCAAGGCGCTCTCACCGGGCTTCCTACGCTATCAGGAGCTCGCTAAAGAGGCTATCAAGAAGAATAATAACCTGACGGAAGCCAAACGTGTCCTGCAGAACATGCTGCAGACCTACGGCACCCATATCATCTATCATGCCCAGTTGGGTGGCAAACTGAAGTTCACGACCACCATGAACCGCCATGTGGTCGATAGTCGCAACTCGTTGGATGAGCAAGCGGGCATATCGTTCCTCCATTGCATCGGAACTAAAAAGGGCACCCAGAAAGACAACTGGGTGGTTAACACGTCGGAAAACCGTGAGACCCATATCGAGGCGCTCGGTGGCAACAGTGCCATCGCCTTGGAGTTCATAGCGCTGCAAGAAAGCAATGACATGACAGCGAGAAGCCAGAAGATAGACGAGTGGTTCAAGTCGCTGAAGTTCGACCCCACCTTGCCCAAGGACAGCAGTAATGTCGAACTGATTGATATCAAGGTGGCACCTATCTCCGACCTCATCTTTGACGAGGAAGTAGCCGACCTCTACAAAACGCTGGTGGGCGAACACGTCAAGTACGAGACCGAGGTCATGCCGCGCGCCAGGAACCAGATCTATGCCCGGATACCTTTCTCCGGCCTTAAGACCATGAACCGTACCGGCAACACTCAGGTGGTCGTCAACCACGAGATTATCGGTGAGGTGCTCAACGAATATGTTCACAATGTAGAATATACGGTGTTCTATCCCACGCTGGGTGGCAAGGTGTGTCGCGAAGGTCTTGGCCGCCGTTGCAGCGACGATAGCCTGTTCACCATCACGTGGCAGTATCTGGACGGCGCAGAGAAGCAGGCGAAGGCATACGTCACACCCCTCTTGCGACTCAACTACGATGACTACGTCTATTATAATAATGGTGAGATTGACATCGCACCAGCCGATAACGCAACGTCCTATGTGCCTGTCGACGACATCATCCCGGGTGCCATCTATATGTGGAACGACACCTGTCTGTCGTGCATGAAGATAGGCCCTTACTTCCTGCATCAGGGTGTACTGGCCAATACCAGCAGTGACGTGTCGGCGATGAACACCGTATATACGTTGCTTCAGGATGTGCCGCTGGGCTATGAAGTGGCAGACTCGTTGACACTCAATGAGATATTACACTTTATGTACTACTCTGGTGAGGTGTTTGCTGCTGACCGCATCGAGTGGAACAGTGTTCCACCGTTCTTCACCAACAAACAGTTTATCCTGCGCAAAAACACTTCTGACAAGTACGGTATTTTCAGTCTGGAACCGAAACAAGCCGTTGTCACTTCCTGGCCGAAAGAGACCATGGGACAGGCACTGCTGCGCAGAAAGGACTTTATGTTTAAATAAGAGGTTAGAGATATGACTATGAAATACGATGACAGAAAGCATTCGAGTAGAGGATTGACGATGAAGTGGTTGTTAGGCGCAGCATTCTTCACTCTTCACTCTTCACTCTTCACTTCCATTGCCATGGCCCAATCGGGTATGGTGACGGAAATCAAAGTCGTTGCCGTTGACGAGTTCAAAGAGCTGGCAGGCCAGGCCAGCGGCTATAGCGGCAGTGGCGATAAAGATTTGGATTTCCGCAAGGGTAGGGGTGGTGGCTATGTGTTTGCCCTCTCCAAGAACAGTTCCGATGCTGCCGATACGGTAAACTATATCACCGACGTGGTGGTGACGGCAGACCGTAAAGACAACTATGGCATGGAGTATGATGACAATGCAAAAAAATACCTGCCTGCCGCCTTCTATCAGGAGGAAAAGGCGCATAAGGACGGGCTCTACCGTGGCGGTCTGAACGGTCGTAACTATGGCATTTATGGTGGTGCCTACCCTGGTCAGGAACATGTCTATATCAGTCATACTGGCAACAAAGATTTTAATAATAAGGTGCTCAAGGCGGTAAAAGTCACTGCCAGCAGACCCTCAAGCTTGAATAAAGACCAGACGCAGAGCGGTCCTCATGCCGGCGGCGGACGCTATTTTGTCTTTACCTGGCATCGCCATAATTCTGTATACACGAAAACCGGTGATGTGAACACCCATGAGCACTTTTGCGATCTCGACCAATGTAAGCTCTTTAGGGTAGAGAAACACAATTTCGATCAGCGCTATGGCAACGACAAGTGGTGTCAGTTGCCCGAGACCGATCCGCTGCGGTTAGAACGGCACTACAAGCAATGTAAGGACTGCGGACAGGTGGTCTATGAAACCCATAAGTTTGCCACCTACACGTCTGACTGGACGTCACACAACAAGCGATGCCTGGATTGCGACCTGGTCGAGCCGGCCGGTCATGTCAATTTCGGCAAGAAGAAGATTCCCGTTGACGAATTTTCGCACATGCTTTACTGCGACAGCTGTGGATTCCTCCAGAAAGTTCCACACGACTACTCGTACAAACGCTCCGAAAAGGGCAAGGACTGCGAGCACACGCTGGTGGAATATACGTGCAGCCACTGTTATTATGTGGCATTGTTCGAGGAACCGGGCTTGGGGCATGACTACAACGCCTATGGCATCTGCAGCCGCACGGGCTGTCTCCATCCCTATCAGCAGCCTGAGGTGGAGAAGACGGCTGACGGCAAGGACAGCGTGTTTGTCATCAAGACCTTCGGCAACCTCTATTGGATAGCCGACTATGTGAACAACCGGCGACCCAAGACCAATATCCGATTGGCCAACGACCTCATCGCCGATAAGTATATGACGCTGCCATGGCGACCCATCGGGGCGACCGACAGCACGGCATACCAGGGAACCTTTGATGGTGGCGGCCACGTCATCAGCATGCTTCAGACGGAAGAACCCGTGGCAGGCTGTGGCTACCGTGGACTCTTCGGTGCCATCGGCAAGGATGCCACCGTGAAAAACGTGGCCATCGCCGCCTGCAATATGCGCGGCTGGAACAATGTCGGAGCCGTGGCAGGTGTCAACGAAGGTACCATCAAAGACTGCCATGTGGTGTTCTCTATCATGAGTAGTGTCGGCTCGGGCATGAACCTCGGCGGCATCTGCGGACTGAACAGAGGCAGCATCACCGGCTGTACCACGGAGAATAATGTCTGGGTAGGTGGCGTGCGCGACTATGCCGGCGGTATCTGCGGCACCAACGAAGGGGGAACCCTTTCTGGCAACACCTACGCTGCCATCTGTGGCAGCGGATCGGATGCTGCACTACCGGAAACGGCGGCGGAACAATAATTGATAATTGACAATTGATAATTGATAATTATGATTACCAATAATAATATAAGACGGATGAGTGTAAAAATAAACATGACGATGAGGACCTTGCTGTGCGCAGCATTTCTCATTTCTCATTTCTCATTACTCATTTGCCCCGCAGAAGCGCAGGGCAAGGCACAATTCCCACATGAGGGAGGTACGACCAGTGACGGTATCATCGTCACCAAACCTGTTTTGGATCATTTCACGAAGATGACAGGCAAGGAGTCGTATCAGGTGGACAACCAATACGCGAGTCCTTCTATCAATTTCTCTGTCACCGTGCCAAATGGGAAAACAGCTGTTATTCAATATAAGCTCTTCTTCAACATTTCGTCTATGTTCATGGATGAAGAAGTTCCTGCCGGAAGCAGAATCACTTTCGATGCGAAGGTTGATGGAATAAACGCGGTATCACATGACGACATGTCCACCCTCAGTCGTCAGGCCGATGAAGTCACGGTTCCTTCGGGCACGCACCAGATTTCTTTAGAGGTGCTTTTCATGCCTGACGATTTACAATATTCAGGAGGTATCGACAGCTTGTCTATTCATCTCCATCAGTTCGTCCTCAAGGAAAAGGCGAAGGAGCCGGTATGTGGCGTAAAGGGTACGAACCGTTATACCTGCGACGGCTGTGGCAAAGATAGCTTGGAGATTGTCATGCCTCCACATACAGAACACAGCTGGATTGTGTCGTCTCCTGGCCAGAAAGCCAGTTGTATGAGCAACGTGGGCAAGTTGTCAAGGTGTGAGTTTTGCCCGATGACCAGCATAGAACACGATGGCGTGTTGAAAGAACATGATTTCGACAACAACGGTAAGTGTAAGGTGTGCGGACTGAGCATGCCAAAATCCAATGCCGACGGTTCGGTTTACGAGGTTAACACTGCCGGCGAAATGCGCGTCCTGGCCGAGATGATATCGATTGGTCGGGTTTCCGGTAACATCGGCGTCGACATCAAGTCCGACCTGGTGTTCAACAGTGATCTGCCTATGATGCCCTTAGGCACCCCCGACCATCCGTTCCAGGGCGTGCTCAATGGCAATGGTCACCGTATTCGCGGCATCAGCAATTGCTATCAGAGTACCGACTGTCTGGGCTTTGTGGGCGTAGCGAAGGGTACGCTGCAGGCACATGCCGTCATTGCCAACCTCATCTTCGATGGCGAAAACAACCTGAACGGTGATGCCTGTGTAGGCGGCATCGTGGGCTACGCGGAGAATTGTGACATCCTGAACTGTGCCAGTTTCGGCACCTTGGAAGGTACCAACTATGTCGGAGGCATCGTGGGCTATGCTGACTTGCAGGTGAGCATCCACCATTGTGCATCGGCAGCTAACATCCAGACCAAAGGCACATGGAACCCGATAGCGTGCGGCATGCCTAACGGACATGTCCTCAATAGTTACAGTGCCTCTACCAACGTCAGTGGCGGCACCTTGGATCTGCTGGCTACCGCCTCATCACGTCATTGCTTCTCCACGCAAGACGGTATCAGCGGTTTCACCCGCCTCGGTCAGGACGTCTTCTCATCATACGATATGCTGGAGTTGCTCAAGGAACAAAGCGAGACGGCCTACTTCGTGATGTCGGAGACGGATCACTATCCCATACCTGTTGTCAACAGCGACATCACTGCTCAGCATAACAAAGCCCTTGGAGCACCGATGCGTGCTTCCCTGCGACGTGCTCCGACAGACGGTGGCAACGATTATTATACCCACGAAAAGGATAGCGGGACAGAGGAATTCGGCAACTATGTCAGTGAGAACTCACCTACTCAGTATTTCTATACCGTAGAGGATGTCATGCGCAAGAATGCCCTTTTGCATCCCGATCTGAATTGCCTGTATATTGTCTCACGCACCGTTCCTGAGGGCTCCAAACTCTACGAGCCGGTCAGCGGAGGCGATTTGCTGGGCATGGAATCCTATCTCATTCCTGATGATTCGTCATACATCCGGTTACGAGAATACACGCTGGTATCGGCCACTCAGTTGAAAGCCGTTTCCGAGATCATCAATTACCAAATAGGAAATTATGAAAGCATCGACCAATACACCATCAATAACGAAAACTATACACTCAAGTCGCGCATCAGTTATGAGGACGAAAACAACATCCTCTATCAGGAAAATACCGATGGTGTCATGAGAACAGTCTGGAGCATTGAGACGGAATATAACGAAACAGGACATGCTTCCGTCACCAGCGGTTTCTCACATAATTACGTCACAGGCGAGAAGCGGCTGGAGTATAGTTACACATACGACAATAAAGACAGTGGTGATGCCCAGAAAGACAACTCCTATATAGAGTACACAGAGGGCAATCTGATCCATATCTTGTTCAATAATACTACCCCCGACGACCCCAATACGGTCATACGTGAACACTATATCCTTCGTGCTTCCGACCAGTGTCTCATTGAAACGCGTACGGAGACTGTGAAGAATGGCGTGACAACGCTGCTCAGCGGTATATACTTCATCTTCGAAGACGACGGCTCGCTGATGCAGTCGGTGGCCTTCGCCCCCGTCGAGGGATCCAATGACCTGCGTCCGTATATGTATTATGAATATGTTGGCGGCTGGTTTGCCAATCCCATTGCTACGGCTATCGAGATACCCACGGTGAATAAGCCGTCATTGAAAGGCCGTATGGATCACAACATCTACGACCTGCAGGGCCGCGTGGTCGGCAGGGTGACGGATGCGCAGAATCCGTTCAGCGGGCTGCCCCGTGGACTCTATGTCTATCAGGGTAAGAAGTATGTGAAGAGATAAGATGTGAGAAGTAAGAGGTAAGATGTAAGAGTTATGAAGAAAGCGTCCCGAATTTTCTTGGCACTGATGGTGCTCTGTTCACTCAGTGCATCAGCACAACAATATGAAATCAATCCCCGTAGCGGTATGAAGAACGGGGTGGTTACGCCTCGTGTGACAGCGGCCAGTGCCGGTGATATGGTGACTGTTGTCTGTAAGCCGAATGACGGCTATGGCTTGTCAAAGGGCGCTTACTTCGGCGTGAAAAACGAGAAGGGCGAATACATCCTGACCGAGGTGGCTAAGAATACCAGTACCTACCCTGACGACCGTGCCAATGAAGAACAGACGTTTACGTTCACGATGCCTGCCGCCAAGGTGGAGGTATGGGCTGACTTTGTCCCTTTGAGCATACTGAAGATTCATCAGACAGCAGGTGGCAAACTGGAACCGGTATATGGTGTAAAAAAAGCAACCAAACCGGACTCCACTGTGGTCAGGAATGTGCCGTTGAAACCTATCAAGCTCAAAGTCATTCCTAATACAGGTTACGAACTTCTGGATGTGAAATTTGAGAATGTTGCCCGAAAATACTGCACCACGACGGACACACTCATCACCGTTAAAATACCTAACGATGACCATGACACCGTACATGTGACACCCATCTTCAGCAAGAATCAATACAAGGTGACTGTCAACGGGAAACATGAGTATATACAGGTGGATGTGAGCAATATGACGCCGAAGGCTCGCGAAGAGGTAACTGTTGAATTGCTGTGTGACCAGGGCTATATCCCGAAGGATTTCACTATCACGGGCTGCGATGGCACGTGGTGGCTGGTGGACAAGCCTGAGAAGCAAAGCAATGGCAAATGGAAAGTGGTCTATCGCTTCAAGGTAGGTCTGCAGAATGTCTCGATGCTCGTGAATCAGGAGCGGGTATATACTGTCACCGTCAACGACAAGTTGAAAACCGGACGCATCAAGACGTATATCCCCGAGGTGATTCCCGGTTTCCAGGGCTTGGCACGCAGCGGACAGAACGTGCCCGTGGTATTTCTGATGCCTGGCAACTTCAGTGCCGAGTATGATGTTGAAGGAGAGCTTAAGTCGCAAGTGCTATACCATAATGAGCTGCGTAACAGTTTCGCTGACGAGGGCATGTCGGGCTGGACAGAGACCGACGACTATATCAACGCAGGACTGCAGATGAAGGCTTTCAGCGATTCCCCAGAGAATAATTATTGGCGGGGCAGTGTGAAGAACATCGTGAGGCAGAGCGTGTCGATTGCCGATCGTAAATTCCCGGACAATGCCAAGAACGATGGCAAGTTGCGCATTGCAGCCATTGCCAGCATCAATCCATGCAGTGGCCGTAGTGCAAAGGTGAGCATTGTGGCCAATGGTAAAGACATGACCGAATCCCAATTGACGGTTGCCGACCTGAGTCATCAATCAGAAGGTTGGCAGACCGTATACTTCACGGGCGAGGTGAATGGCAAAGCCGAAACACTGACGCTACAGGTCAACTCAGAAGGTGAGAATCAGACGAAGAAGCGTAGCTATGAGGGTCCGATGTTCGACGACCTCTGCCTGCTGATACCCACAGACGGGAAAGCTATCCATAACGAAGATGTGCTGAACCTGACCATCGACAACAGCGACGTGACCGTCAACTATACGCCATCGGGTAAGCAAAGCACGGTGAGCGTCCAGAAAAACAGCCATGCTACCGTAACCCTGCGTAATGTCACCACAGAGCAGGAGGGCGAATCCATCCAAGCGGTGGAAAACGATGTTATCGAGATTCAGGCACAGGCTGACGAAGGCTATGCCGTCTACCAAGTGAAAGTGCCTCAGCCTAACATCCTGACTACCGACAGTCTCGACATCGACAACCGTAAGGTTTACTGTCACTACACCAAGAGTGACGCGGCTGATGAGACCATTCAGCTGACCGTGGGAGGATATCAAGTATATGTAAGGAACAGCTACGGAGGAACCGTCACGGCTGATAACCCGAAAGCCAAACAGGGCGAGAAGGTTGTACTGACCGTCGAGACCAATCCGGGATGCAAGCTGAGACGGATCAAGATTAATCCTGCCGGTGCTGTGACCCTCTCAAAAGAAGACGTCGATGAAGCAACCGGAGCCGGCAAATATTCGTTCATCATGCCCACCTCGTACGTCAGGCTGAATCCAGAGTTCACCGTCCCCATCACCACCGCAGAAGACTTGGCGAAGATTGCTTCAAAGTCGGGCGAGTTTGTGCTCACGAGCGATTTGGACTTGGGTGACTCATGGAATAAAAAGTATTCTATTTCAGGCGATTTCGACGGTAACGGCCACTCCATCACCTACGGTGGTTCACAAAGTCTTTTCTTTACCGTTACCGGTTCCGTGCGTCATCTGTATGTCAATGCCAACGTGAAAGGCTCTGGTTCGTACGTCGGCGGCATAGCCATGGCAAATTCCGGTGTCATCGAGGACTGTGAGGTGAGCGGCACGGTAAGCAACCCGGTAGCCAACGCATCGCAAAATTCATACGTAGGCGGTGTAGCAGGCCGTAACGCAGGAGGTACTATCTCACACTGTCATGTCATCTGCGATGCCATCGACGCACCGACGGCCTGCGGCATCACCTGGCAGGGAGAGAATGGCACCGTCAGGGACAACGTCTTCAACGGCCAGTTCGGACAGAGTGCCAAACAGATGTATATGGTTTGCAACGGCATCACTAACAGCACCATTGAGGGTAACAAATACATCGCCAACCCAGGCAACCAGGAAGCGGAGCTTGTGAGCGGTGTGACACTCGGCATGACTGACGACCTGGTACAACAAGCCAAGGACGAGGTGGACACCTATCCCGTCTATGCCGCCAGCATCAGGAAAAAATACTCCAACGTCTATAACGTCGACCTCAAGACCACCACGGAGGTGCAGATTGTCAATCTGTCGGGAGAGTCGGCTGTACCCGGTGCCACTTTCACGGCATCCGTGCGTGTCACCGGCAATAACCACCTTGAAAGCATCTTCATGGAAGGCACCGACGGCAGCGACCGTCAGCGTGTGGCATTTACCGACAATACCGAGAACGGCTATGCTTTCTCGTTCACGATGCCGGCTCATGATGTCAATGTCGTCTTCCAGACGAAGGCAGGCCGACTGATCCAGACCGCCAAGAACCTGATCGATATGAACAATGTACCCGGTACCTACTACCTGGTGCGTGACATCACCTTGAACAACTGGGGCAAGCAGTTGTATCTGAACGGTAACTTCTACGGTGACGGACACACCATCCAGTATAATGCCTCGAGTTCCTGCAACGGACTGTTCTATGAAATCTCAAGTGGCGCATTGCTCCAGGGACTGCGTGTCGTGGGTTATGTAGACACCGAGGTCAACTGTGGCGGTATTGCCTTGACCAACAACGGCACCATCCGCGACTGTCATTTCAGTGGCCGTATCACGAACAAATCGGTAATAACGACTAAGAAAACCCAGAAAAAGGGCAAGGTTGCTGCCATTGCCTGCAACACGGCCGGGGAAGGAAGTCTGATAGACCACTGTTCAGCTACAGGCGAACTGAAAAACGATAAAAACCAGACGTATATCGACAACCACCCGCTGTGTTCCCAGAGTGATGCCAAGATCACCAACAGCCATTGGGTAAGCCCCACTCAGACTGACAAATACCAGGAGCTGATCACCACTGCCAATGCTGCGCTGAAAGACTATCCCGTCTATGCGGAAGGCATTCTCGACAAGATCAATCCCCGCTACGTGACGGGCAGTACGACCGGGCGTGTTGAGCATGGTCAGACGCTTGACGAGCTGACCATCACCGACGGCGAGCCGTTCCTCTGTACGAGCGACATCAAGGTCAACCGCGTCATCTATAAGCGTAAGACCACGAACGGCCTGGAGCAGTGGGTGCTCCCGTTCGGTTTCGACCGTATCGCCGGCTCGGGCCGTTTCGAATATCATGAGACGATGAAAGCCGAAAGGGCACTGCCTACCATTGAGAAAGGCCATACGCTGACGCTGAGCAATACGCCCTCGTCCATCAGCTATCAATCCAACGAGCCGTGGCTAGTGAAAGGTGACGGTGGTGAATTCGTGCTGACCAGCTCTACCGGTCCTATCACCATCAAAGCCACTCACCATACGGATATCAAGAGCTATGCTTCCGCCACGGATGAAGGTCATTTCTATGCCACCTACGACAGCATACCTGCCAAGGAAGCAGCTAACAACCTTATTTATATATGGAATGGCACTAAGCAGGAATTTGAGCTGGCCGACAATGGAGATATCCTGCCGTTCCGCTTCTATCTGCAGTTCTACCACAAGACCAATAAGGAATTTGAGAAATACACGCAGACCGAGTGGAGCAGACAGGAAGAAGCAGGAACAAACAACCGCGCCGCTACGGCCAGTGCACCGCGCCGTGCCGCTGCAGTCATAGCCGATGGCTGGCAGCCTGTTTTCCTCGACCCGCGTCAGCCGCAGAGCATCACCGCGAGCATGTTAGACTATTACGAGGTGGCCTGTCTGACCGATGTCAATGCCGATGTCTTCGGCGAGGATACTGATGAACCGCTTGCTGTGGTATCACTCGTCTATCAGCGAGTAGACAGCCACACCGACCTCCCCGCTGCACTGCCTCTGTTGGTACGTGCCAAGCGTTCGGATGCCAAGCCGTTGGCTGATGAGCAGACGGGTAATGAACTGGATGATGACGACATTGACTTGCCGCACTACTGGTGCGCTGCGTATGGCAACCGTCTCGACATCTGGGCGCTGCCCTCATCAGAGAAATATGCCGACATGGCAGAATACGGTGCTATGATGTTCGAAGACAACTACTATGACCAGTCCTTCCTCTATGCTTCTGACAATGACAGCCGTACTACGACTCCTATGAGCTATTGCATCACGCTGTACAACACCGACACCTACGAACTGCTGCCGCTGATTGGCGACCGCGTTTACGTAGAGTTCCTCTCGGCAACCGGTGAGACGACAGGCATAAGCGACGCTACGCGTCTAAATAATAAAGAACAAATAATAAATAATGTCTACGACTTGCAGGGTCGCAAGGTTGCTCAACCTACGAAGGGCTTGTATATTATTAACGGTCGTAAGGTCGTGATAAAGTAAAAGGAGGAGATGATTATGAAAAAGATATTGTTAGCACTGTCGCTGCTTGCCAGCTTCGTATCTCAAGCGTATGGTTCAGAACTTGTTCACATCCGTAATGCTAGTGACTGGCATACGTTTGCCGTGATGGTGAATGATGCCAGAAATCGGTATGACGTGAATGCTGTTCTTGATGCCGACATCACGACCAGTGAGCACGTGGGAGTAACCCATGAGGCATACTATCGCGGCACCTTCGATGGTAACGGCCATACGCTGACCTTCAACAAAAAGTGGTCGGGCGAGAGATTTATTGCTCCCTTTCGTTATGTAGGCAATGCTACTATAAAGAACCTTCATACGGCAGGTTCCATTGAGTCCAACGAAATGTATCCTGCTGGCCTCGTCGCAGAAGTATATCATAGTCCGGCGACTATAGAGGGCTGTATCTCATCAGTCACCCTCAAGGGTACCATGAATGGCGAAGGCACTCTCGCAGGCTTCGTAGGACGTGTAAGTAAAACCAATGTCATGATATCCAACTGTAAGTTTGATGGCAGTTTTGAGGGTGCTAATAGCTATGGAAATGGTGGCTTCATAAGTTGGGTTGACGAAGAGAGTTCAGCTACTATCGAAAATTGTCTCTTTGCCCCCAACCATATCAACACCAAGTTCGATGAATGCAGAACATGGGCACGTCAGGATAATAGAGGTTCTGTGACAGTTAGCAACTGCTATGCCACTAAGGAGTATTCGGTATTTATTATCCGTACCAGTGCAGACTGGGACACGTTCCGAAAAATGATTAACGATGCCAAGGGCGAGTATTGGGTGGATGCTGCTCTTGCTGCCGACATCACTACAAATCAGACGGCAGCCATGGACCAAAATGCTCCGTTCTACGGCACTTTCAATGGTAACGGCCATACGATAACGGTCGACATCAATGGTAATTCTGAACATTATATCGCCCTCTTCCGCTATGGCAAAGACTATACCATTAAGAATTTACACGTCGCAGGTACCATCCGAGGTTATCAATATACAGCAGGTCTCGTTGGCCATAGTGAAGTATCCAATAGTGCTAATCGTAACCATGTTGACAACTGCCGTGTATCGGCCACCATAGAGAATAGCACATCTAACCAAAATGTAGTAGGCGGTTTCTTTGGGCAAGCAAATTATACTGATGTGAGTAACTTGCTGTTCGACGGCACTATTAAATGCAACTGGTCTTTTTTGGGGTTGAACTATGCAGGAGTAATCATCGGATCCAGAGATGGAGGTTTATATTGCGGAGTGCATAACTGTCTGGAAAGAGGTAACTATGAAAGAGTTAATTCTATAGCGTTGTGCTTTACCAGTTGGAAGGATTCCTGGGGAAATGGTGCGAACCAATGGTGTTATGACAACTATTCTTATACCAGCAACGTGAAAGGAACCACCCACCTTGCCGGTTGGACTATTGAAAAACTGCACGAGAAACTGGGCAAAGGCAACTGGAATCTGAATGGTCAGTTATATCCCAAGATGTTCAACTCCGATGGTGATAACCGATGGTACAACGGCACAATATCCGCTAACGAGATGGTCGAGGCACTTGGTCGAGACAACTGGATAGTAGTCGACGGTAAGGCCGTGCCTGATATGAGCAGAGTGTGGAACTATATATCGACGGGTTCCACTTCTGGAAAGCGACTTGCGTCTGGCACATATTATATTACTAAAAATTTGTCTTTCACCAACAGTGATTGCAGGAGTGGACTGACCATAGCCCCAGGTGCTACGGTATTTATCAACATTCCCAAGGGTGTCACGCTCACAGCCAAGGGCGGCAAGGCATCCGGCAGGACAGGTGCCGGTGCAGGCATCGAACTGCCCCAAGGCAGTAAACTCTATCTGATGGGTGAGGGCCGAGTTTTTGCAACAGGCGGCGATGCCGCTAATGGAGCCAATGGAGATGACGGCGATGACGGAAACTGGTCAGATGACGGACCATGGGCTGGATCCGGCGGTGCCGGTGGTGCTGGCGGCGGTGGTGCCGGAGCCGGCATCGGTACGCGTGGCGCCGATGGCGGTAGCGGTGGTAGAAAAGCTCAAACATCTCGAAAAGGATGGACAACTGAATACGGCGAATACGGCCATAATGGTAGCCAGGGTGATACCGCCCAGCCGATGGGTGTTCTCATGGTAGAGCAGACCTACGGCCTCCAGGTTGTTGCCAAAGGAGGTGCAGCAGGCTCACGCGGAGGTAGCGGTGGAGCCAAAGGAAGAGATGCTTTCAAACATCAAACTTCCTCGTACAATTATAGTATAGCCGGTGGCGGCGGTGGTGGCGGCGGCGGCTTCGGCGGCAAAGCCAACGACATCGGTACCGGTGGCCCCGGCGGTGGCGGCGGTGGCAGCGGCTCCGGTGGCAGCATTGGATGCAACTATCTTCAATTATACAGGGCAGGATCACACGGAGGCTCTGGAGGTTATAATGCCAATGGCAGCCAGGCAGGAAGTGGTGGCTACAGCGAAATAACAGATGCTTATCAGCCAGAAATCCATAATGACCTCTGCGGTGCAAGTTATAAAGATCAAAAATGGGAGAGTGGTACTGACAGACGGCGTAGTGCCGGCTCCGGTGCCAACTACGGTGGTAGTCAGAGTAGCAGTACCGACAACCTATACAAAGTCCGCTTTAACGTGATGGACAAATTCGACGGCAACATTGATGAGTCGAAATCTTTCGCTGCCAGCTATCTGTCGAATGTCAATAATGAGACACTCGAGTTCAACATGCCGACATTTGAAGAACTGGGACTGATTCAACAAGACAAATACCTGTCGCAATGGAATACCCAGAAAGACGGTAAAGGCACATGGGTAAAAGTCGACGAGACGGTGAAGGTAGGTTGCACGACCAAGGAGTTCTATATAGAGTGGAAAGACTATAAGGATATTTTCGAAAAGGGTAGTGGAACCAAGAGTGATCCCTACATCATCGAAGACGACGACCTGATTACCCTGGCCGACTATGTGAACAGTGGCGCCAACACGCGGAACCTCTATTTCAAGCAGCAGGGCGACATCAATGTGAAGGATATTCTGGAGCAGCACAACAGGGGTAAGAACTGGACACCCATTGGCCAAACCTATACCTTCTATGGCGACTACGACGGTGGCGGACATGTCATCCGTAATGCCGAGATCAATATCAGCCAGGACGGAGCAGCCGTAGGCCTCTTCGGAAAGGTAGCGGGAACCATCCACAACCTGGGTGTCAGAGATGTCACCATCAACACCTCCAATAATAATCTGTTCTGTGGCCCCATTGCCGGTATGCTCTGCACGGAGAACGGTGTATCTGGTCAGCTGCGTCACTGCTTCTCTACTGGCAATAGCACCAATGGCAACTATGTGGGCGGTATGGTAGGCGAGATGGCTGAGAAGACGGTGATGAGTCATTGCTTAGAGTACGGCAACACGCTGAGCGGCTCTTACCAGGGAAGCCTGGCCAGCATCATTCATAACGATGCCAAGGTGGACTGGTGTTTCACAATGGGGTCAGTGGTCTCAAGCAATGGTTACAACAAGGCGACGAACACGCAGTTGGTTGTCAGTGCCGACAAGATGAAGAGCGGTGAGATTACCTGGCTGTTGAACGACAAGACTGCTTTTGCCACCACCTGGTATCAGAACGTGGGCGGGGAAGGCACTCCCAACGACTATCCTGTACTCGACAGCAAAAGCAAACCAGTGTATTACAATGGCAAGAAATACACCAACCAGCCATCAGGTACCATCTTTGCACTCTCAGGAAAGGGAAGACGCAACGACCCGTTCCTCATCAGCAGCAAAGACGATTGGGACAAACTGGCTGATTTTTGTAATGGCGGAAATAAGTCGGCAGGCATGTACTTCCTCCAGACGGCAGACCTCGACCTGAAGGGCGATAGGCTGACATCAATTGGATCGTTCAGCGGTAACTACGATGGTGGTGGACACGCTATCTGCAATGCTTACATAGATGGAGACGGCGTGGTAGGTCCATTCGGCGTTGTCAATGGTAATGGTACGGTGACGCGCCTCAGCGTGGAGAATTCGACTATTAAGTACCTCAAGGAGGGCATGCGAGCAGGTGGTATCGCCGCACGTCTCACCGACAACGCTGTAATCTCCAATTGCCTTGTCAAAGGATGCAAGGTGGAGAACAATGGTCTTAGCGGTGTCGTGGGAGGCATTGTTGCCGATATGTTCCACCAGTCAGCCATCAGAAACTGCTTGGTTGTAAAGACCACGCTCTCAGCCAGCAGAACGGGAGCCATCTGCAGCGACACAAAAGCCGAAACCCGTATCGAGCGATGCTATACGGATGCAAACGCGCTGGTAAGCCATGACCATCAAGGCACCCTCAAAGACTGTTACCCCGGTGTGGATGAAGCCAGCCTCGGAACGGGAGAGGTAGCCTACGGACTGAACAATGATTCAGACATCAACCCAGAGCCTGCATGGTATCAGAACCTGAGCATCGGCAGCACCATGGATTCTATACCAGTGTTGAAGAGCGACCATGCTATGGTGTTCAAGACCACTAAGGGTGGTTACACCAACGACCATTTTGACCTCAGCTCGTTAGGCAAAGGCACTAAGGAAGAACCCTATAAAATAGGTACGGCAAAAGATTTCATGAATCTCATCAAGACCATCGGCGTTATGAAGCGGAGCAATTTCTATGTGCTGCAGACTGCCGACATCGACATGAAGGACTCGCTGCTCGTTCCTGTCGGCACCTGTACCGCAGGGTTCGAGGGTTACTACGACGGTGGTGGCCATGTCATCAGGAACGTGGAGATGACCTACTATCAGGGCAACACGGATGAGACCTTAGGACTCTTCAACAACATCACCGGTACCGTGGAGCGTCTCGGCATCGAGAACAGCTCGTTCAAAGCCGACGGTCCTATCACCCGTGTGGGAGCCATCGCCGGACGATTGAGTGGCAGCGGCGTGGTGCGCAACTGCTTCGTCAAAGGCAGCACGGTAGACTTCCATGATATTCCGGGAGTCGTCGTAGGTGCCTTGGTGGGCGAGCAGACCGACAACTCGAGTATCGAAGCCTGCTACGGCTACCAGAACACCGTCATCGGACAGAACGACGGACGGAAGCACTTTGGCTATATCGTGGGCTATATAGGAGAGAACGCCAAGCAAGACTTGGTATTCACAGACGGTTCCGCCCTCTGTGCCGACAAGCAGAGTGGTGCCAAGAATATCACCCATGCCGAAAAGGGTGTCTCCGAGTCCCGCTTCACCGTCGGCGAGGTGTGCTGGCTGCTGAACGGCTCGAAGGATAACGGCACCGCCTGGCGCCAGACCATGCGTGCCGATGGCTGGCCTCTGCCGCATCCTGACCACGAGCCGATATACCGCTATGCCAACGCCGGACAGGTGCTGTACACGAATACCAACGAGCTGCCCTACACCATCTGGCTCCTGCTGTATCCCAACTATAATGAGCTGGCGGCAAAACAGTATGAGCTGTTCAAGGGCGACGACAAGTATATCGCACCAGCCTTCCAACTGAAGCCTCAAGCCTTGGAGCGTCCAGGATTTGAACTGGAAGGATGGAGCACGGAGCAGAACGGACAGGGGACGTTCTATCCCTACGATGGAGAGGTCACGCCGGGCGAATCGACCATGCATCTCTATGCCGTATGGAGTTATAAGGTTCCTGCAGATGGAACAACGAGAACCGAGATACTGCAAAATGATGCCGTCTACAAAGTCCGTGACGGTGGCGGCCGTTTACCATACGCAGCCAACAGTAGCGGCAAACTCACGCTGAAGGCTCCTGCTGGCCGTTGCCTGCGTCTGACCGGAACCGTTGCTACAGAGGCACCGGGCAGTGACGGCAAGCCACACGACTACATGAGCGTGTATGAAAAAGACGAAGACAACCAGCTGGTGAAGCTGACCAACGAGAAAGGTGAGAGTGTCTTCTACAGCCAGACGAATGGTGACAAGGTGGACATTGGCGGAATCAACAGTTCGGCTGAAGAGATCACGATAGAATTTGTGTCCGATGCAGAGAACAACTATGAGGGATTAGAGCTCACAGTCACCATCTTACCGGCAGGCGTCATGGATTTGGCAGGAAAGGGAACCGAAGAATCACCGTTCCAGGTGGAAAACCCAGCAGACCTGAAGGCGGTGAATGATTATATCAAGGTGACCAAGGACAGCAAAATCTATGTCAAGCAGGTTGGCGACATCGACCTGAATGGCGAAGCCTTCACTCCCATCGCTTCCAGCGTGTCGAGCTTTGAAGGTCACTACGATGGTGGCGGCTATGCCATCCGCAATGGTAAGATTGAAACCACGAGCTTTGGAGGCATCTTCGGTGTTGTCACTGGTGAAGTGGAACGTCTCGGTGTAGAGAACTTGACCAGCAAGAATAATGAAAAGGCCGGCCACGCTCGTGTGGGAACCATCGCTGGACGTGTGAGAGGCTCCGGCAAAATCAGCAACTGCTATGTCAAGGGATGTACGGTAGAAGAGAATAAAAATGGTGTTGCTGGCGGTATCGTTGCCGACATATACGATAAAGGTATCATTAGCAACTGCTTCGTTTACCAGAGCAAGGTAAGTTCTGTTACTTCCGGAGGTTATCTTTGTGGCGAAATGATGAGTGGCACTCAGCTTGTTCGATGCTATACGGACGGAGATAAATTATTAGGTGCTTATGCCAAGGGTGAGGTCTTGGATTCCAATCCTAACATGAGTGCTGAGAGCTTCAGCAACGGTGAGGTATGCTATCTGCTCAACGGCGGAAAGACCGAAAACGTGGTATGGCGACAGACCTTAGGCACGGACACTGTGCCGGTATTCACAGACAGCCATAGTGTGGTGTATCGCTACCGCCGGAATGATAAAGATGCATATAGCAACACGCTGATTACCACTCCTCAATATTACATCAGCAGCAAGGAAGATTTCGAAGCCTACATAGAGAGAAATGGCGATATCCATCTAACGCAGGACATTAACCTTGGTAATACAGGCTTCTACCTGAGAGGAAACTTTGACGGTGGCGGACATTCCATTAACTATGGAGGTAAGAACAGACAACTCTTTATAAGGATAGAAAAGGGGGGGACTGTCAAGCATCTACAGGTGGTAGCTGACATAGAAACAACGTTTGACTGCGCAGGTATCGCTTACATGAATAAAGGCATAATCAGCGACTGCCATTTCCATGGAAGCATCAGAAGTCCGTTAAAGGCTCCAAAATGCCACATTGCTAGTATTGCTGTCTGGGTAAGGGATAATGGCACCATTGATCATTGCTCAGCCACGGGTAGCCTCTTCGGTAAATCAACTAATTGCAAAATATATCCTATCGCTGTAAATACGGATCGCGCCACCAACTGCACTTGGGTTGATCCCAACGACCAGAGTGACTATGCAGCCCATAGAGCAACTGCCCTGGCAGCACAGGCGGAGTATCCCGTCTATGCCAAGGGTATTCTCGACGCCGTGGGTCCGGAGGTCATCTTAGGCGACAAGTCCATTTCTGCTCCCGGCAGATATCTGGCTTCGCTGACCATCGTTGACGGTGAGCGCTTCAAGTGTTCGGCAGAGGTGAAGGTAGATCAGATTACCTATAAGCGTCATGGTACGAACGGGGCCTACGAACCTTGGGTGCTGCCCTTCGACTATACGATAGATGCCAGCATGCTCAAGGGAGGCATGGAGTTCTACCGCTTCGAGGAAGACGAGCAGCGTAACATCCAGGTGAAGCAGATCAATAGCGGCGAGACCTATCAGGTATCTGCCAATGAGCCGCTGGCCATCCGTACAGCGGATGCATCGGAGCACGACTTCCAGATGAAGCTGGTCAAGGATGGTAAGAATCAGTCGTTTATCATCAAGATGCCACTCAATGGCGAGGCAGCATCGCTGTCGAGCACGAAGGATATCGCACGAGTGATGGTGACTTACGACACCATTCCTGCTGCCAGAACCCTCAAGGAACGCATGCATATCTGGAACGACAGCAAGGCTGACTTCGTCCTCGGCGACGGTGAACAGAAAGTGTTACCCTTCCGCTACTATCTGCAATACGTAGATAAGGCTACGGGCAACTTCCTGAAGTATGAGCAAACCGACTGGGCTCGCAAGCAGCGCAACAGCCATCGTGCATCACAGCGGGCAGCGCAAACCGAAACGCTCTCTACGCTGACCGCCAAAGGATGGCAGCCCATCATCATGGACCTCACCATCACGCCGACCATCACGGCGAAGATGCTCAACGACTATGACATCCTCTACCTCAGTGATATCTACGAGCAAAAGGCCGACGACGACCGCTATGACGTATCGGTCATCTATGAGCCGGCTGAAGAGGGTGAGACGCTGCCTTATGCAGCTCCGCTGCTGGTACGCGCCAAGCGTGCTGATGTCGAGCCGTTAGTGACGGCAGAGATGGGTGCCGATCTGGTTGCCGTCATGCGAGAGGCATTAGAACAAATGGATGAGGATGAGAGAGAGAAAGCGGCCGAGTCATTATTTGACAGCTATCACTACTGGTGCTCTACCTTCGCCGGACGATACGATGTTTGGCAGATGCTGTTGCCAGAAAGCGACAATCTGTTGAATGAATACGGAGCATTGGTATTCGGCGATAACGCTGCCACCCGTCACTTCTACCGCATCGGTCCAGGCAACGACTTCTCCATGCAGCCCATGAGCTACTGCTTCACAGCCTACGACAACGAGACGTTCGAGAATCTGCCGCTGTCTAACGACCGCATCCAGATTGTAGCCTATGGCTATACGGAGCCATCGGATGCAACGGGGATAGAAAGCCTCACCCCCGGCCCCTCTCCAAAGGGCGAGGGGAGTGGATACTCCTATAACCTGCATGGACAGAAGGTTGGTAACAGCTATCGTGGCATCGTCATCAAGAACGGTCGTAAGATATTCAAACGATAATTAATATGTTGAAAACAAAAAGAACATACCGGAAACCTACCGTCAAGGTAGTGGAACTGAATAGCAACGTGGCACTGCTCCAAAGCAGTGCTACGCTTGAGGGATATCAATATCAAGAAAACGGTTGGGAGGACTAAAGCAATGAAAACAACAATAAAAACCCTTTGCGGACTGCTGGCCATACTGGCATTCACCGCATGTTCAAGCAATACCGACGAGACCGTTAACACCCCCCAGTTCTGGCACGTCACCCTTACAGCATCGATGGGCGATGCGGATACTCGTGCGCTGAGCGAGGGAGCTAACAATACTATCAATGCAAGTTTTGCTGAGAATGACGAAGTGGTGGTAGTGGATGCAGACGGAAGTACGATAGTCGGTACCCTAAAAGCCCAGAGTGCGGGAGCGAGCACCACGCTTTCAGGAACCTTGGATGCATCGACCCTTACAGACGGCGAAGTTGTCACGGTGCGCTATCGCAGCGCAACAGCGAACTATGACGGTCAGGTGGGTACACTGGATGGTATCGCTACTAATCAGGACTATGCAGAGGGAACGCTCACTGTAAAAACTGCCAGTGCTTTGGAATTTACATCAACCCATGTCTCACTCGCAGCCAAGCAGTCCATCACCAAGTTCTCATTTAAAAACGCTTCTACTAACGCTGAAATAAGCGTGAAGACCTTCGGCATTGCTGCTGTCGGTTTGGTGCAGAGCATCGCAAAGAATGGTGATCAAACGGTAGGAGCGGTCACTGGCACCCTCGCTACCCCATCCTCAGATGTTTATGTAGCCTTGCGCAACAACTCTGACGAAAAGCAGACCTATTCTTTCTACGTCAAGGACGATGCAGGCAATTGGTACACGGGTACGAAAAAAGCCAACCTTGCTAATGGCAAGAACTATACGGCAAGCGTAACATTGACTAAGTTGGAGGGACTTACCAACACTTATGATGTGGGTACTGTCGGTGTTGTGGGCGGACTCCCCGCCATCGTCGTTGAAATCAACAGCGTGAAGAAAGCCGTTGCCCTAATGAATGTAGGTGCGCTTTGTCCTGAAGCCTACGGAACTTACTATACCTTCACTGCCTTGCCGTCACTATCAAACGGCTGGTATGTTCCCACACAGGATGAGTTATTTGTTGGAGCAAATAACGAGGCAACAGGAGGTCTGGCAAAAATCTCAAATTCATGGGGTACTCAGAATGGCGTATATGGCCGTACGTTTACAATTACTGAAGGAAAGACGCTTTTTCTCCCTGCTGCCGGATATTATGAAAACGGTAATAGTTTATTAGCCGTTTCTACCGATGGTTATTATTGGAGTTCAACCCCTGTAGAGAATTCTGACCTGGCCATTTACCTTGATGTAGATAATATAGGTGCCGTTACTAGTAGCCAAGCAAAAGTAGATGGTCTCACCGTCCGTCCCTTCCACGCATTACAATAAATAACATTATGGAGACAAGATTCAAGAAAGGAGCCAAGGTTTTCGACATTGTGATTACCTCTGTCGGTGCTACACTGTCAATAGGTGTCATGCTTTATGCAGTTTATCACTTCGGACTGAGCAACGCGTGGCCCGAGCTAGTACTTAACCTGTTCTACATCGCTTGTGTGGTGATGATATGGATGTACTTCTTCAACTCTCCGCGCATCACCACCCAGCAGTTCAACTACTGGTGCTCCATATCAGTGGGTATCACGGTGCTGCTACGCGACATCCTCTTCGCACCTCCCCTAGCCTTCTATGCTTTGCACCTTTTGTGTCTCACACTGTCGGTGTTGCTGCTCTGCATGCTCACCTTCTTCTATGCCCGCAAAAACTGGAAAAGCTATACCAAGCACAACCTGTGGGCTATCTGCGTCGTCGACATCATCATTGCCACACTATACAACTGGGACATCTATTTGGAACCCTTCGACGAATATTCCGAATATATGCTCATTGAAATTTGGATTCGTCCCACCATTACCTACGGGCTCGTGGCCTGCTTCGTAACGGAAACGGAAAACAATCACTCAAAATAAGACAAGTAATCAAATCATCGTCGATGAATTCTCGTTCGTCGACAATGATTTCTCGTTCATCGTCGGTGAATTAACGTTCATCGACGATGAATCAACTTTAGGCCTAGGGTGAATGGAAAAGAGCTACCGTATAAACAACAGAGAGCCTATTGGTTGAAGAAAAAGAGCCGTTCGCTGAAAAGATTTGGGAAAGGGGTGGAATAAGGGTACCTTTGCAACAGAAATTGATTCATATTAATTGTTAAACAAATGAAGAAACTATTTTTAATGCTGATGTTCATGGTTGGCGCGTTCACGGCACATGCTGACGACTACGCGTATCTGACCTTTGAGACGACCGACGGGGCAAAGGTGTCCGTCGAGATATCGTCGCTGACTATCACCATCTCCGGAACGACGCTGACCGCCGGTTCGCAGACGTTCACCCTCTCAAACCTGAGCAAGATGTATTTCTCAAACACCAACGAGTCAACAGGCATCAACACGCTCACCATCTCCGACTGGAATGAAGTCACAGAAATCTACGACCTGAACGGACGCAAGGTGACGAAAGATCAGATGAAGCGGGGCGTATATGTGGTAAAGAGCAAAAGTGGCACTCATAAAATCGCTGTAAAATGAAAAAGATCATGACTCTCTTGGCCGTTGTGCTCATCGCGCTGACGGCAACGGCTCAGACGCTGAACGTCAAGGTAGGCAATGTTACCTATCAGTTTCCGGCTGCTCAAACCGGCGACATGACATATATCGACGGCACCACGCTGACCATCATGGGCAAGGCATTCAGCATCAGCGACATCAACAGCATGACGATAGATAACACCAGCGTGACCGACGGCAGCATCGGCGTAGCCTACGATGGTGCATCGGCCAACGTCACGGTGGCAGGCAACATCGCCCAGTACGTCACACCGACCGTCGACGGTGCTCACGTCAGCATTGCACAGAACGACGACTTGGCTGAAGAGATTACCTATAACCTCAGCGGAACGTCAAGCGACGGCGAGTTCTATATGTCGGGCTCCTACAAGGCCACCATCGAGCTCAACGGTCTGACACTGACCAACACAACACCAGTCTATAGTGGTGCTGCCGTACACATCCAAAACGGCAAGCGCATCAAGGTCAAGGTGGTGACAGGAACCACCAATACACTGACCGATGCTGTCAGCGGCTCGCAGAAGGGCTGTCTCTACATCAAGGGACATGCCGAGTTTGCCCAGAAGGGTACGCTGAACGTTGTTGGCAACGTGAAGCACGGCATCAAGACGGGCGAGTATTTCACCATCAAGAATGCCACCATCAACGTGACATCGGCTGCTGGCGACGGCATCAACTGCGCTGAGTACTTCCTCATGGAGAGCGGCACTATCAGCATCAGCGGCACGAGCGATGACGGCATCCAGTGCGACTTGGACGGCACGGAATCGACAGGCGAGACGACCGACCATGAGGATGAGGACAGCGGCAACGTCTATCTGGAAGGCGGCACCATCAACGTCAGCGTGACGGCAGATGCTGCCAAGTGCATCAAGTCGGAAGGCGACATGCGCATCAGCGGCACGACCATCGTGGCCTCTACCAGTGGCGGTGGCGTGTGGGACAGCGACAAGGTGAAGACGAAGGCTGCCTCGTGTCTGAGTGCCGACGGCAACATGACCATCAGCGGTGGCACACTGACGCTCATCAGCACAGGAGCCGGTGGCAAGGGTATCAATGTCGACGGAACATTCACGGCAACGGGTGGCACCACGACCATCAGCACAACGGGCAATGCTGTCGTGGCATCGTCAAGCGGCACACTCTCTGTGGTCACTCAGTCTAATCAGTTGGATAAATACGACAGCGACTACAAGTCGTCGCCCAAGGGTATCAAGGTCGATGGCGCTATCACCATCAGCGACAACGCCGTTATCAGCGTCACCACCACAGGTGCCGGCGGCGAGGGCATCGAGTCGAAGACCAGTATCAACATCAACGGTGGACAGACCACGGTCGTTGCCAAAGACGACGCCATCAACGCCTCGTATAACGATGACACCAAGAGTCTCAGCAATGCCGGTGACTTCACCATCACGGACGGCTATCTCTATGCTTACTCGACGGGTAACGACGGTATCGATGCCAATGGTAACTGCTACATCAAGGGCGGTATCATCTTTGCCATCGGCGCTTCACAACCCGAGGTAGCCATCGATGCCAACAGCGAGGAGCAGAAAAAGCTCTACTTCACAGGCGGCACACTCGTAGCCATCGGCGGTCTGGAGTCAGGCAGCAGCCTCTCGCAGTCGTGCTACTCAGCATCGTCGTGGAACAAGAATACATGGTATGCCCTCTACAACGGCAACGACCTAGCTCTGGCCTTTAAGACACCGACCAGCGGCGGTACCACACTTGTTGTCTCTACCAGCGGCACCACAACCCTCAAGTCGGGAGTTACCGTCAGCGGCGGTACTGAGTACTTCGATGGTGTAGCCAACATCGGCGGCACCATCAGCAACGGCACGACCGTCAACCTCTCAGCATACACCTCATCGGGCGGTGGACCTGGAGGCGGCGGTGGACCTGGAGGTCCTGGCGGCCCTGGTGGTCACTAACCACTAAATATTGATGCGAACTATTGGGAATCCCAGTGGTTCGCTTTTCATTTTGTAACTTTTTCGGGGTTTCGCAGCTATTTAATAAAAAAAGATGTATCTTTGCAGCAAAGAAAAGTATGACGACAATGAAAAGAATCGTGTTAGATATCCTGAGGTATTCCAAAATGAAATAAAAAACAAAGAGTATGAAGAAAATCATGTTAATTGCAGTCAGTTGTCTGTTGGCTTTGAGCGCGCAGGCACAGGTCATTAAAAATGGTTCAAGTTGGAACATAGCAGACATGGACTATACAGCTAAAGTCAATGCTGACAGGTCGATAACGCTCAATGCCTGTGCCGAGGGCGAGGAGCTGGTACTGCGCCTGACACCCAACCCCAGCAAGAATAACGAGTATACAGTGGGTGAGGAGCCTGGCGCCGATGGCTTTAACCCCTTCTCGAAGGCTACTCGTGCCAGACTCATCAACCAGCAGGGCTGGAAGCTGATCTGCCTCTACGACGACAACAGCCATCTGCTCGACATCTTCGACGGAACGCAGATGGCCGAAGGAACGAAGGTGGCTGTAGGCAAGTGGATGCAGCAGATCATGGGCAAATATACCGATCGCTATGGCGACGTGATAGAGATTGGTATGGAAACCATCTATGAAAAGGGGGTTGCCCGTGCTACGTATGAGAACATCACCTTCAATGGCGGAGTGACAGGCGTGGTCAAGATCAGCGGTCTGACCAACCTAGAAGGCATGTGGCAAGTGGTGCAGACTCTTGACGGTCTTACGCTGCTCGAAGTGGAGCAAGATGAGTATGGTTTGTTCAACCGCAAGAGCAACAAGGAAGTGCTGAAATGGGCTGGCTCGGAGTCGCGCTTCGGCTATGCCAACCAGATTCTGCTCAACGACCGTATGTTCCGCATGATGAAGAAGTCGACACTCCGCATCATGCGCAACGCCATCCTGGCACGTCATGGCTACATGTTCTCATCGCCCGACCTCGTAGAGTATTTCGGTAATACCACATGGTTTGCGCCCCGTCCTTCGAACGATGATGTCGATGAAGAGCTGACCCTTGTAGAGCGCCTCAACATCGAGCTCATCAAGGCCGAGGAGAACAATCCCGACCACAAGTCATACGTCAAAGAACCATAAAGACTGTCCGGGTTAGAACGCTACATAGGGTTCTAACCTGCGGATGGCTTCGTCGGTGAAATCGCGCGAGAAGCGGAGGTCGTTCAGACTCTTTAGGGAGCCATGCAGCCGGCGATAGTCTACGATGGCCTTAGCCTGAAAATAATTCAAGTAAGGATGTTGGCGCAACTGCTGGAGCGAGAGCTGGTTGAGGTTCAGCTTTCGCACCTCTGACTGTTGCACGACGAGATAGGGTTTGGCCTGTTGCGGAAAGCCGTCGATGGCATCCAACTGGTCCAAGCTGACAAAACCACCCAGACGCTGACGCTGGTGTACGATTTCCTTTGCATAATAGCTGCCGATGCCAGGCACCCGTTGCAGCTGGCTGGTATCTGCGGTGTTCAGCATCACCTGTTCACCCTCCTTCATCTTCTCCGGATAGTGCCGGACGGTATCGCGCTCAGGCTTTTTCACAAACTGAGAAGCAGGCAGATAGTCGGCAGAGATCTGGATATAGGGTTCCAGTTCGCGATACTGCTTCTTGGTTAGTCCGTAGATCTGTGCAAAGTCCTCCTTGCTGCGATAGACACCCCCACGTCCGCGATACTTATAGATATTCTTTACCTGCCACGATGCCAGTCCCAACCGTAGCAGTTGGGTGCTGTCTGCTGTGTTAGGGTCGAAAGGAAACCGTTCCACCTGACGTTCCTCGGTGGCATAATAGCCCGAAGCGCGCGACGCTTTCTTGTCACGGTGCTGATAGGAAGGCTTGGTGACGTTGGCAACAGGAACCTGATAACGACTTGACCACCAAAAGGCCAAGAGTGCTATGATAGTAGTAATGACGCAGGCTATCAGTACGTTACGATCATGTCGGTTCATATCACGCCTAACTGATGAAGGAAGATAAGCAGTATGCAGAACGGACAAATAAACCGGACGGCAAACAGGAACAGAGGAAAGAGGCGCTGACCATGCGAGCCCCAATTGGTGAACTCGTCATGGGTGATCTGTCTGGGTATGTACCAACCCACGAAGAGACAAGCCAGAATGGCACCTGCGGGCAACATGAAGTTGGCTGTCAGGGTATCGCAGAAGTCCATCACGGAGAGTCCGAACAGCTTCAGACTGTCCATAGCACCTACGGACAGTGAGCAAACGATGCAGATGAGCGATGCCACCACCGTGATGACCCATGCGGAACGGCGACGGGGCAGGTCCCACTCTTCGGTAAAGAAAGCCGTGCCTATCTCGTGCATGGAAATGGTAGACGTGAGGGCTGCAAATACCAACAGGGCAAAAAACAAGATGCCCACCACGTAGCCCACGACTGGCATGAAGGCGAAGGCTTGCTGGAACACGTTAGGCAGGGTGATGAAGATCAGCGAAGGACCTGAATCGGGACTGATACCCACAGATGCTGCTGCAGGGAAAATCATCAGACCAGACAGGATGGCTATCAGCGTATCCAGCAGCGCTATCTGCCCTGCCGAGGCCAGCAAATTAGTATCGCGGGAGAAATAGCTGGCATAGGTGCAAAGGCAGGCTGTGCCCAATGACAGCGAGAAGAAAGCCTGACCTAGGGCGTCGAGCATCACGTTGCCTGTCAACTTGCTGAAGTCGGGTTGGAACAAGAAGCGCACACCCTCCATCGCGCCAGGCAGCAGACAAGAGGCTACCACCAATATCAGCAACAGGATGAAGAGGATAGGCATCAGCATCTTGGAAGCCCGTTCAATACCCCCTCGCACGCCTCTGACCACCACCAGATGCGTCAACAGGATGAAGGCGATACCAAACAACACAGGACGGATGGGACTGCTGGAGAAGGTGATAAAATAGTTTCTCACATAGTCGGCATCGCCACTGAGCTGTCCCACCAACGCGGCATACAGGTATTGCAGGCACCAGCCAGCCACCACGGCATAGAAGCCAAGGATAATGGTCGACGTCAGAATGCCCAGATAGCCCACCAGCTTCCATGGCCGGCCACCCGACAGCTTATCGTAGGCAGCAGCGGCATTGGCCTGTGCGTGACGTCCCACGATGAACTCGCTGATCATGCCAGGCAGTCCGAGCAGCAGAATGCAGACGACATATACCAGAATAAACGCAGCGCCACCATTCTCGCCTACCATATACGGGAAACGCCAGACATTGCCCAGTCCCACTGCGGAACCTGCCGTAGCCAGCACAATGCCCAACTTACTGCCGAAATTAGCGCGCTCGTTCTTCATATTAGTTCAAGAAACCTAACTGATGGAGGAAAATAAAGAAGATGGCTAGCGGGCAGACATACTTCACGAGGAAGAGATAGGTGTGGAAGAAGCTGCTGCGCAAGGTGCCCCAATTGGTAAACTCGTCGCGTACTATCTTACGTGGTGCAAACCAGCCGATAAAGATACAGGTGAGGAAGCCTACGATGGGCAGGAAGATCTGACCAGTCACGAAATCGAACCAGTCGAACAGTGCCTTGCCGAAGATGACCAGATGATTGGTAGCACCCAACGACAACGAACAGAATACACCGATAATGGCCGTGGTGACGGTCACCAGCAACGCTGCCTTCTTACGGGTAATCACCAACTCTTCGTGGAAGAAGGCGGTAGACACCTCGTGGAGCGAGATGAGCGAGGTGAGTGCTGCCAGCGACAGCAGGATAAAGAAGAGCAGCGAGATGGCATAACCCAACACCGGGATGCCACCAAAAGCCTGCTGGAACACGTTAGGCAGGGTGATGAAGATCAGCGAGGGTCCTGAGTCGGGATTGACACCCACGGAGAAGGCTGCCGGGAAGATCATCATACCAGCCAGGATGGCTACCAAACAGTCGATAAGTCCTATCTGGATAGCCGCCGTCGTCAGGTTGGTTTGCTTCTTGAAATAGCTGGCATAGGTGCACAGACAACCCATCGCAATGCTCATGGAATAGAACGACTGGCCCAATGCTGCCAGAAACACGTCGCTATTGATCTTCGTGAAATCGGGCCTGAAAAGGAACTCAAGGCCTTGACCGGCATTGGGCAACATGCAAGCAGCCCCGACAATGATGAGCAGCAGGATGAAGAGCGTTGGCATCATAGCCTTAGAGGCCCGTTCGATACCGTCGCGCACACCGTGTTCTATAATAAGATAGGTGATGAGCAGAATGACAACCGTCCAGAAGACCGGCTTGACAGGATCGGACGCCAGCGAGGCAAAATACTGTTGGAAATACTCAGGCGAACCACTCATGTGACCGACTAGCGAGGCATAGACATACTGCAGGCACCAGCCAGCCACCACCGCATAATAGCCTGTGATGAGGAAGCCCGTGAGCACACCCAGGAAGCCGATGATCGTCCAGGCACGACCGCCAGACATGATACTGAAGGCTCGGGCCGTATTAGCTCGACCGTTACGACCAATAATAAACTCACTGATCATGCAGGGGATACCCAGCACCAACACACAAGCCACATAGATCATAATGAAAACGGCGCCACCGTTCTCGCCTGTCATATAGGGGAAACGCCACACGTTTCCCAAGCCAACAGCAGAGCCCGCCGTTGCCAAAATAACACCCAGCTTGCTCCCAAAGTTAGCCCTTTCTAGCTTTGCCATCTCAGATTTTCCCATAATCGCTTGCAAAAGTATAAAATAATTCTTACTTTTGCAACCAAAACGACAGATTATATGCAAAAATTGTGGCAAATGGTGAAAAAATATCCCTTTAGCACGGTTTGTTTCGTGCTGATATGGATACTCTCGTTTCTGCCCTTCCCGGAAATGGAACCTCTGGAGGAAGTGCCTTTTATGGACAAATGGACACATATCGTGATGTATGGAGGCACCTGCTGTGTGCTATGGACAGAATACCTGCGCAAACATACTAGCATAGATGGTGAGAAGCTCTTCTTCTATGCCTGGCTCATGCCCGTCCTGATGAGCGGACTGATAGAACTGCTGCAGGAATACTGCACCACCTACCGGGGTGGCGAGTGGCTAGACCTCATGGCCAACACTACAGGCATCACACTGGCTGTCGGCTATGGACTGTTGTTGTGGCGATTAAGAAAATAAATGATGATATAAAAGATGACACAAGAAGAAAAAACACTGTTAGAAGAAAGAATCGTGGATGTGCTGAAGACCGTCTACGACCCGGAGATTCCCGTCAACATCTATGATCTTGGCATGATCTATAAGATTGACGTGAAAGAAGATAGCAGCGTAGAACTGGACATGACCTTCACAGCCCCGAACTGCCCTGCTGCCGACTTTATATTAGAGGATGTACGCACGAAGGTGGAGAGTGTCGATGGCATAACCGGTGCTAACGTCAACCTGGTGTTCGAACCGGCATGGGACCAGTCGATGATGAGCGAAGAAGCCCGCGTTGAGTTAGGATTCGACTAAGTCGTTATTTCGATATTCCGTTATACCGTTATTCCGAAAAAATGAAGAATGTTTATTTTTTATCCGATGCGCACTTAGGTTCCCTGGCTATTCCTCACCAGCGAATGCAGGAGCGACGGCTGGTACGCTTCCTTGACAGCATCAAGGAGAAGGCGGCAGCCATCTATCTGTTGGGCGACATGTTCGACTTCTGGTACGAATACAAATATGTCGTGCCGAAGGGCTTCACCCGTTTCCTGGGCAAGATCTCCGAGCTTACAGACATGGGTGTCGAGGTGCATTACTTTACTGGTAATCACGACATCTGGGCCTACGAATACCTGGAGAAGGAGTGTGGCGTCATATTGCATAAGCAACCGGAGACCACAGAGATCTACGGTCATGAGTTTTTCCTGGCGCACGGCGACGGCATGGGCGATCCCAATAAGTCGTTCAAGGTGATCCGCGCCATCTTTCATAACAAGATCTGTCAGTGGCTCTTCTCCGGACTGCACCCCCGTTGGGGCATCGGCTTCGGACTGGCATGGGCCCGCCACAGCTATATCAAACATAAGGAATCGGACGAGCCGCAATACATGGGAGAAGACAAGGAACACCTGGTGCTCTTTGCCAAGGACTATATCCAGACCCACCCCAATATCGACTACTTTATCTTCGGACATCGCCATATTGAACTGGATATCCGGCTGGCCCGTCCTGTGGAGGCTTCAGGCCATAAGGCCCGCCTCATGATTCTGGGCGACTGGATCAGTCAGTTCACCTACGCTGTCTACGACGGTGAACACATGTTCCTGGAAGAGTATGTGGAAGGTGAGAGTCAACCCTAAAGAAATTAGAAACTTAATAAAAGATGAAAAAGATAGTAACTTTTGGAGAGCTGCTCCTGCGTTTCTCTAAGCCAGGACAGCTAAGACTGACCCAGGGCGACATGTTCACCTGCAAGTATGGTGGCAGTGAGGCTAATGTCGCTGTATCACTGGCCATGCAGGGCGAGGAGGTGACCTATATCACCCGTCTGCCAGACACTGCTGTGGGGCGTGCCGGAGCCATGAATCTGGCACAGCTTGGCGTCGACACCAGTCACGTCCTCTACGGTGGACAGCGTATTGGCACCTATTATTTCGAGCCGCCTGCAGGCATGCGTGCCGCAAAGGTCATCTATGACCGTTCGGGGTCGGCCTATTACGACCTGAAGCCAGGCATGATTCCCTGGTACGAGATACTGAAGGACTGTGCTTACTTCCACGTTTCAGGCATCACGGCAGCCATTTCGCCACAAGCAGCAGAGGCCACGTTCGAGGCGCTCGACATTGCTGACGAGTTGGGCATCACGGTGTGTTTCGATATCAACTATCGCAAGAACCTCTGGAAATATGAGGGCGCCACACCACGTGAGACGCTGAGTCGTATGCTTGGCCGTTGCGACATGATGTTTGGCGATGCCATCGAGTTCGACTGGCTCACACAGCATCCGCAACCCCCGTTTACTGCCACCGACTCTCACTTCGAGATGCAGATGGACGAGTACAGAGCATGGTTTGACGAGCTCCACGCACAATATCCGCGCCTGAAACACTGGCTGATGGGCATGAGAAACATTGTCAGCTCTAACCACCACGTCCTCACAGCACTGCTGTGGACGGAAGGGCGCCTGCTGCAGGCTCCCATCATCGATGTCCCTGATGTCGTAGACTCTGTGGGTGTGGGCGATGCCTTCATGAGTGGCTTGCTACATGCCGTCAACCTCTTCCCTGACGACCGTCAGAAGCAGCTGAACTACTCGCTCGCGGCGGCAGCACTCAAGAATACCATCCCTGGTGACTTCAACCTACTGACAGAAGAAGAAATCCTGGATGCGATGCTCGGGAAATACAATCCCTCGACACTTTATAAGATGATAGAATAATATATCCATCACACAAGTAAATAGGTTATGGCAAACAAACCGTTAGACACCACCCTACTGGACCGTGCCATCGTGTTCGCCGTCCGCGCACATGCCGGGACAGAACGTCGCGGCAAGGGGTTCCCCTATATCGTCCACCCGATGGAGGCGGTAGAAATAGTGGCCACGATGACGAGCGACCAGGAACTGCTGGCCGCAGCTGTGCTTCACGACACCGTGGAGGACACCGACACAACGATAGAACAAATCAGAGCCGAGTTCGGTGACCGTGTGGCCTCTTTCGTTGCTGCGGAGAGTGATGAGCCACATCAGAGCCGCGACGGCATAGAAAACTGGCGTGCACGCAAGCAAGCTGCCATCGACCGTCTGGCCAGTGCCTCGCACGATGCCAAGATAGTAGCCCTGGGCGACAAACTTTCGAACATGCGGGCCATCGCTCGCGACTATGCCCAGCAGGGCGATGCCCTCTGGAACCTCTTCCATGCCAACGACCGCAAGGACCACGAGTGGCACTACCGTGGACTGGCCGATTCATTAAGAGAACTTCAGGACACCTTTGCCTACAAGGAATTCGAGCAACTCATCAATCAAGTGTTTGGAGAATGAAACAGACATTATACCTATTATTATTCATTGCAATGGTGGCGACGTCTCAAACGATGTCTGCGCAGAATGAGACCATCGTATTCACACCGCAGTGGACTGCGCAGGCCCAGTTTGCCGGCTATTATGTGGCCGAGGCAAAGGGATTTTACCGTGAGGCGGGAGTGAAGGTGCGCATCGAGCACCCATCTGCCACGCAGCCAGCCATGAGCCGACTTCGCAATAACGAATGTCAGGCCACTACGCTACAGGTTTGTCAGGCGCTGGAGATTATTGATGACGGCATACCCCTGGTAAACATCCTTCAGACATCGATGAACAATGCGATGGTCATTGTATCAGCACGCGGCAAAGACCCGCTGACACAGAAGGGAGCCAAGGTGGGCATCTGGAGCGTGGGATTCGGTCAGTTGGCCATCTGCATGAGCATCAAGGATCATCTGAACTACGAATGGGTGCGCTTCGCCCAGAATGTCAACCTGTTTGTGGCGGGAGCCCTCGATGCCACGCTGGCCATGAGCTACAATGAATACTACCAGCTGGTGCAGGCGGGTGTCCAGATGACCGACAAGAACGTGTACCGCTTTTGCGACCACGGCTATAACGTGCAGGAGGACGGCGTCTATATGACCCGCGAGTATTACGCCAAACACAAGGACCAGGCACGACGCTTTGCCCAGGCCAGCAGGAAGGGCTGGGAGTGGGCTGCCGCGCACCCACAGGAAGCACTCGACATTGTGATGCAGTACGTGGATAAGAACCACATCGCCACCAACCGCGTGATGCAGAAATTGATGTTGGAGGACGTGTTGCGCCTGCAGGTAGACCGCGAGTCTAAGAAGCGTGAGTTCAGGCTGCGTCCCGACATGGTGCAACTGGCCAGCCGCCTGATGGTGGAGAACCAGATGCTAAGCCGCGAAGTGACGTTTAAGGAATTAATTGACAATTGATAATGGATAATTGACAATTATGAATAAAATTTTTACATATTTCCGTCGCAAGCTCTCAGTGAGGGTCAGCCTGTGGGTGGTATTCTTCGCCGCCATCATCTTCAACGTCGCCCTCGGCTTCCTGTTCTATCAGTCGCGCGAGGCCGTGCGCCAAGAGGCTATCAGCCGCGCTACAACGATTCTAGACAGGACCTCGCTGCGTGTAGAGGGTATCCTGAACCGTGTGGAGGTGGCATCGAACATGACCAAGTGGCTCGTGATGCGCCATCCTAACAAGGCCGACTCGATGTTTGTCTATAGCCGAGGCATGCTGCTGAACAATCCTGACTTTTACAACTGCTCCATCGCCTTCGAACCTTACTACTTCAAGGACAAGGGCCGCTACTTCTCTGCCTACACCAAACATATCGGCGACTCGCTACGTACCATACAGGGGGGCAGTGATCACTATCAGTATTTCTTTGCCGACTGGTATCTCATGCCTCAACTGCTAGGAAAGCCATGTTGGACAGAACCATATATGGACCTCGACGTGGCTACCAACACCAGCGAGATGGTGACCAGCTACTGTCAGACCATCACGGACAAACAAGGACAGGTGATAGGTGTTATCAATACCAGTCTCTCCATCTCTTGGCTCTCGCAGACCATCTCGGCGGTCAAACCGTATCCTAACTCTTACAGCATCATGATAGGTCGTGGCGGCACCTACTTCGTGCATCCCGACACAACGAAGATTACCCGTCAGACCATTTTCACACAGACGCTTGAGAATCCTGACACGGCCTTGACAGCCCTGGGCTATGCGATGCAACGCGGTGAGGAGGGCATGAAACACATGAATATCTATGGCAAGGACAGCTACGTGTTCTACAAACCACTCGGCAAGACGGGCTGCTCGATGGCCATCGTCTGTCCGGAGAGTGACATCTTCAGCGGATTCGACCGTCTGCGTCGCACTGTCATGACCATCGTCACGGTAGGTTTGCTGCTCATGCTCTACCTGTTTATCCGCATTATCACCCGCGAATTGAAGCCCCTGCGACGGTTGGCCCATGAGGCCGAGACTATCGCTTCCGGTCAGTTCGATGCCGAGTTGCCCGACTTCCAGCGTGTCGATGAGATTGGCCAGTTGAGCCATTCGTTCGGCAATATGCAGCAGTCGTTGGTAAAATATATCGAAGAACTGAAGGATACCACAGCCCAAAAGGCCTCGATAGAGAGCGACCTGCGCATTGCCAGCGACATTCAGATGGGCATGTTGCCGGAGAACTTCCCGACCAAGGACGATCGCGACGACGTGCAGCTCTATGCCTCGCTGACCCCTGCCAAGGAGGTGGGCGGCGACCTGTTCGACTTCTACTTCCGCGACGAGAAGCTGTTCTTCTGCATCGGCGACGTATCGGGCAAGGGTGTGCCTGCTTCGCTCTTCATGGCTGTCACGCGTTCTACTTTCCGCACCGTGTCGGCCCACGAGTCGATGCCCGACCGCATTGTGATGACGATGAACAAGGCAATTGCCGACATGAACAAGACCCACATGTTTGTGACTCTCTTTGTCGGCGTGCTCGACCTGCCCACAGGTCGTTTACACTACTGCAACGCCGGACACGATGCACCGTTACTGGTAGGTGCTGGCGTAGGCGAATTGCCGTGCGACGCCAATATCCCCGTCGGCTTCATGCCCTCGTGGAAGTATTCGCTGCAGGAGGCGCATATCTTCACTGGCACCACCATTCTCCTCTTTACCGACGGACTCACCGAGGCTATGGATGCTAACAATGAGCAGTTCCAGATGGAGCGTGTCAACGACGTGGCATTCAAGGCGCTTTCCAACCAGCAGCAGGAGCCCCGTCAGCTGATCGGCCAGATGATCGATGCCGTCCATGAGTTTGTGGGCGATGCCGAACAGAGCGACGACCTGACGATGATGGGCATCCAGTATATCAAGCAGCAGAGCGACGTGAAAATGAAGAAGAGCCTTGTGCTGCCCTGCGACCTGCAAGAGGTGCCGCGGCTGAATGCCTTCGTCGAAGAGGTCTGCCAGGAGGTAGGATTCGACGAGATGGTTGCCATGCAGATAAAAGTGGCCGTCGAGGAGGCTGTAGTCAACGTGATGAAATATGCTTATCCTCCCGGACAGCAGCGCGACGTGACCATCGAAGCTGCATCCAACGACGTGCGCCTGAAGTTCACCATCATCGACTGTGGCCAGCCCTTCGACCCCACGGTTCAGGGCGAAGTAGACACCACACTCTCAGCCAATGAACGGAAGATTGGTGGACTGGGCATTCACATTATTCGTCAGAATATGGACTCCATCAACTATGAGCGCATTGACAAACTCAATGTGCTGACGCTGAGGAAGAAGATTAAACATTAAACATTAAAGATTAAAATAATACAGAACGACAATGAAAACAACGATTGAAGAACAAGACGGCAACATGGTTGCCATTCTGGAAGGTAATCTCGACACAGCAGCTGCCGCAGAAACCGAAAAGGCCATGAGTCCGCTCAACGACGTAGAGGGCAAGGATATCATCATCGATTGCACTGACCTGGCATATATCTCTTCAGCCGGTCTGCGCATCTTCCTGGGCATCCTACAGAACGCCCAGGCCAAAGGCGAACATGTCTATATCAAAGGCATCAATGACAATGTCCGTGCTGTCTTCACCATTACGGGCTTCAGCAATATCTTCGAATTTAAGTGAAAAGTATATGAATTTAGATCCACATGGTGAGATGCTGCTGCAGCAATACCGCGAACTGCGTCCTACGCTGCAGCAATTAGCTGACGAGGCCAGCAACCAGTTACGCTATGCGCTGAAAGAACAGGGTATCTACATCACAGCCATGGAGCACCGAGTGAAGACCGAGAAGTCGCTCAGAGGAAAACTGGAGCTAAAAGGTTCGAAATACAAGAGCATAGACGACATCACAGACCTCGTGGGACTGCGTGTCATCACCTTCTATACCGACGAGGTGGACAAGGTGGCGGCCATTGCCAAGCGCGTGTTCGACATCGACTGGCATGAGAGCGTCGATAAGCGTAAGTTGCACAATCTGGACTCCTTCGGTTACAATTCGCTGCACTATATCTGCCGACTGAAAACCGGTGGTCCACGCTTTGAGCTGCAGATGCGCACTGCCCTACAACATGTATGGTCTACCATCGAACACGACATCGGTTACAAAGGCGATGTGAAGGTTCCCGACGTGTACCTGCGACAGTTCAGCCGACTGGCAGGAATGGCAGAGCTGATGGACGATGAGTTTAGCCGTCTGCGAATAGTCCTTACCGACTATCGCCGCCAGACGCTGACGCTGGTAAAGAGCGGCAAGCTTGACGATGTGCCACTGTCGCGCGACACATTCCGAAGCTATCTGGAACTGCATCCGTTTGACCGTCTGAATAAGCGTATTGCTGCCGTCAATCAGGCCGAGATATGGCCAGTATCGGTAATGTCTTACCTGCCAGTGCTCGATTCCTTCGGGCTGGAGACTCTCGGCGACGTTCAGCGCCTCATCGACGAGAATAGCGATGACGCCTATCAGTTGGCTGTCTCACAATTGGCCATCACCGACCTCGACATCCTCTCGTCGAACACCGCCTTGCAGTATCTCTGCCTGGTCTATGTGCTGAAGCACGACGGCGGACGCGATGGTCTGAAGTCGCTCTACGACCTCATCAATGGAGAAAGTGATGCTAATGGTATCGTGGCCGACATGATGATGGAGCAGGCCAAGACACTGCCGTTTATGCGAAAATGAGACTTGTATTTGTTGTAAACCACATGAAGCAATCAATAAGATAATGGCACAGAATATAATAGGTTCCTTGACCGAGAGTTTCACCAACAACCTGATAGCCGAGGATCGCTATAGGATGATACTCGACGGTCTGCAGGTGACGCTGCTAATCACGTTTTGCGCCGCCGTCCTGGGTACGCTGCTGGGCGGACTGGTGTGCTGGATGCGCATGAGCCGCCGGACGTGGCTGCAGCAAGTGGCCAAGGTGTATATCGAGCTGATGCGTGGCACACCCGTACTGGTGCTGCTCATGCTGATGTACTATGTGGTGATGGCACCGTTGGACGCAACGGGCATCGTGGTGGCTATCGTCACCTTCGCCATGAATACAGCGGCCTACATCAGCGAGATGCTGCGTACCACCATTCAAGGCATTGACCGTGGACAGACGGAGGCGGGACTAGCCTTGGGCTTCACACCGCGACAGACGTTCTTCAAGATAGTGCTGCCACAGGTGGTCAAGGCGGTGATGCCCGTCTATCAGGGTGAAATAGTGAGTCTGCTGAAGGGCACGAGTATCGTGGGCTACATCGCTGTGGCCGACATGACACGCGCCTCCGACCTGATACGTTCGCGTACGTTCGATGCCTTCTTCCCCCTCATCGTTACAGCCATCATCTATTTCCTTATGGCTTGGCTCATCGGGCTGCTGCTTCAGAGTCTCGTTCAGCGTCAGCGCGTGAAGGCTATCGCTGCGGCTGTGGCGTTGACATTGTTTGGCATGTTGGGTTACTTACCCTCGCTTGTAGGTAGCGACACAGCCGCCGTGTCCGACGGTTCTCCGTCGGATATCCCCCCCGCCTTCCAGGCGCTTAACGGCAAGAATGTGGCAGTGATTATCGGCAGCATACAGGACATTGCCGTCACCGATATGGCTCCTGATGCCAACATCCTGCGCATGACCAGTCAGACCGACCTGCTGGCTGCCTTGGAGAACGGCAAGGTGGATGCGGCAGGCGGTGAGAGCCTGACGCTGATGTTCAATAAGGAGCTGCTTGAAAAGGTGGATTCTGTAGGTGCAGGACTGACGCCGATTCCGATAGGAGCCTGTTACCGACTTGACAATACCGAATTGCAACAGGACTTCAACAGTTTCCTGACCGAAATCCGCCGTGACGGCACCTACCAGCAAATTCTGGATCGCTGGAGCAATGCCGACGACCCTTCGGCCATGGCCATTCCCCAACAACGCGGCACGGGGCGCACCCTACGTGTGGCTACCTACCCTGCCATGCCGCCGTTCAATTTCATCAATACTGGGAAACCGTCAGGTCTGGAGCCGGAACTGCTGACGGAATGGGCCAACCGGCGTAACTGGCAACTGGAATACCTCATTATGGACTTCGCTGCGCAGATACCTGCCGTGCAGACGGGTAAGGCCGACATGGCCATGGGAGCCATCAGCATCACCGAAGAGCGACAGAAGCAGGTACTCTTCTCCGACGGTTATATCGATTCGCACATCGTGCTGATGACGCGAAAAGGGGAAAGTAGTATACTCACCAGCCTCACCCCCGGCAGCCTCACCCCCGCCCCCTCTCCAAAGGGCGAGGGGAGTGGATACCTTTGGTGGGGTGTGGCTCTCCTTGTTATAATAATAGGTGGCACCGCATGGCTTTTCCTACGTCGTAGGCGCAGCACATTCACGAATCCTCAGACGTCAGACATCAAGCCTCAGACCTCCGACCTCCTACGCATATCCCACCTCCAGAAGAGTTATGGCGACTTCGACGTGTTGCGCGACATTAATACAGAAGTACATCGCGGCGAGGTCATCTCCATCATCGGACCTTCTGGCACAGGCAAGAGCACTTTTTTGCGGTGCCTGAACCTGTTGGAGCAGCCTACCAGCGGCAGCATCATCGTCAATGGGGAGGATATTCTCACTAAGGGCTATCCCGTCAACAGGCTACGCCAAAAGATGGGCATGGTGTTCCAATCGTTCAACCTCTTCGACCACCTTAGTATCCTCGACAATGTCACCTTCGCGCCGATGAAGCTGCTCGGACTTTCTCGCACTGAGGCCGAAACGGAGGCTATGGCACTGCTGCGCAAGGTGGGACTGGCTGAGAAGGCCAACGTCTATCCGTCGAGTCTCTCCGGTGGTCAGAAACAGCGTGTGGCCATTGCCCGTGCCCTGGCCATGAAGCCCGATGTCATCCTCTTCGACGAACCTACATCGGCTCTTGACCCGACGATGGTTGGCGAGGTGCTCAGCGTCATCCGCCAGTTGGCCAAGGAGGGTATGACCATGCTCATCGTCACCCACGAGATGAAGTTCGCCCACGACGTCTCGACACGCATCTTCTTCATGTACGACGGCTACATCCACGAGGACGGCACGCCCAATCAGATTTTTGAGAATCCTGTCCACAGTGCCACCAAGGCCTTCATCCAGCGCATTCGCAAAGAAGTGTTCGAGATAGACGGCCCCGACTTCGACTTCCTCGGCATGCACTCAGCCATGGGTGCCTTCTGCCACAAGTACGGCATCGCCGAGAAACTGGAGACAGCAGAGCGGCTGACAGACAAGATGCTCGACGACATCATGGCCCAGTACCGTCCTATCACCGTCCGCATCACCCATAGCGAACAGTCGGGCATCATCGCCCTCGACTTCATGGTGGAGCAGATGACCACCACGCCGCTGAACGACGTGCACCGCACCACTCTCTCCGCAGAGTGCCGTCAGGTGATAGAGGAACCCACCAAACGAGGTTTCCGCGTGAAACTGATTTTCTAATCGTAGATGTTGCTCCTTAAAGAAACGTTGTATATCATGGGGACGTACCCCATGATACATTAGACGTACCGATATGAGATGTGAGAGGAGGATTAAAAAATAATTTAAAAACAAAGATTTTCTCTGTAAAATTTGGTGTTTTGGATAATGTTGTGTATATTTGCACTGCAAAAACGGTCGAATATTCGACTATTTTTGCAGTAGAACTTTAAAATGATAAGAACTATGGTTATACAGAGAGACCAATATGTAAACGAGTTGCTTAGTAAACGATGGAATGGTAAAGTTAAGATTATCACTGGCATACGACGTTGTGGTAAGTCTTTCTTGCTTTCCACTCTCTACAAGGATTATCTTCTGAAAGAGGGCGTGGAAAAAGACTGCTTTGTGGAGTTGGCATTGGACAAAAAGGCAAACCTGAAATACAGGAATCCTAATGAGCTTTATGACTATGTGCTCCGTAAAACTCGGAATGCGGATAAGCGTTATTACGTTTTCATAGACGAGATTCAGCTATCGTATAAAGTAAAGAATGAGGATATAGATGAGAAACTGGTTCCTGAGGAAGACCGCGACATGCTCTATACCACATTCTATGATATCTTAAACGACTTGATGGGGCGTAGTAATCTGGATATCTATGTTACAGAATCGAACAGCAAGATGTTGTCAAAAGACATCGTTACGAACTTCCGTGACCGTGGCTCAGAGATTAAGGTCTATCCACTTTCGTTTAAAGAATACTATGCCATCTCTGGAATGGAGAAAGCCGATGCGTTTGAGGAATATCTTACCTATGGCGGTATGCCGTTGGCGGTGCTGGAAAATTACGAGACTGAGAAACGAAAATATCTGAAGGGACTACACAAGAGGGTTTACATGAAGGATATTGTAGAGCGATACAAACTTAAGGATGATGAGGTACTTGGGGCTCTGATAGACGCGTTGTCGTCTGCAGTAGGTTCGCTCACAAACCCGCATAATCTGGCTAATGCCGCAGGCTCGCTGATGAAACGTAGTACTTCAGATCATACTATCAAGAACTATTTGGATTATCTGGAAGATGCTTATCTGTTTGTTGGTGCTCAGCGTTATGATATAAAAGGGAAGAAGTATTTTGAAAACACTTTGAAATACTATTCTATGGATACCGGACTAAGGAATGCTAAACTCAATTTCCGTCAGCAAGAGAAATCGCACCTGATGGAGAACATGATTTTTGTGGAACTTATTCGCAGGGGTTATAATGTTGACGTGGGTGTGGTAGAGGTAACTGTTGTGAAAGAGGGTAAAAAACAGCAGTCGCAATACGAAATAGACTTTATTGTTAACACTGGACGCGATAAGGTTTACATTCAGTCGGCTCTAAATGTTGATACCGATGCGAAGAAAAAGCAGGAAACCTTCTCGTTAAAGAATTCGGGTGATTCATTCCGTAAGATTGTAATACTCGATGGCAATGCAAAGCCTTGGACTGACGAGGATGGCATTATATACGTTGGAGTAATTCCGTTCCTTTTAGAGGAGGCTAGTAATATCATCTGAACAGAGAATTCCGTGAACTACCAAAGGGTATCGCGTTTCGCGATACCCTTTAGAATCATTTAAAAAAGCTGTGATAGGGCATAGAGTGGCAAGATGTCTACGTGGCGGATTGCATCATCTGCTTTTGAGTCAACAAAATCGAACTTGCCGAAGTTTTCAAGTGAACAACGCATGGCATGCGACAGCTTCTTATCGCGCATAAAATCCCATAGACTCTTCATGCCTCCTTGTACACCTGCCTTAACTTCAATGGGTAGTACTTGCATGTCTTTAGAGAACAGGTAGTCTATCTCGGCAGTTGCATTCTTGGCCTGACGCACCCAATAATACAAATCATGATGCAAGTTGGGCGAAAGGTAATGCAACAGTTCAAGCCCAGCCAGCATCTCGGCCACAGGCCCTTTGTTAACAAGGTCGGCTGCAGTCGACGTAAGGATATGGGTGGCTATAGCAGTCGTATCGCCTATCTGCATGTTCAGCAGTCTTAGCATCAGTCCTGTGTCGAGCAACAGCATCTTGCGAATACTCTCATCGGCCTCGTCGCCCAAGGGCAGTCCGTTGCCATTGGTATGCGTAACGGGTATCAGTATGCCGGCCTTGATAAGCAGTTCAAGCGCTTTTTTAACTTCGGCAGTCTTATAACTGCCTGGCACTTGAGCGTATACAAACTTATTAGTGGCTTGCAATGCTGCGCTCCTCATGGTGGCACTTAATAGCTGTGGATCAATCTTCTTCTTGTATTTCGGGAAATCGGCCTCGTAGCCCGATATGATGTCGTCCTGTACTTCCTGGCACATCAGATAATCATGGGTTTCAACCCACTTTACAACCGATTCGGGCATTCCGCCTACCAACATATATGTACGAACCAGCCCCACCAGTTTATCGTGCAAGGGCATTGGTAATGGAGAGTCGACGTTAGCTTGCCGGCGCGCTTCGATGAGTAACTGTTCGTTGCTGGCAAGCAAGAACTCATCGAAGGTCATTGGGAACATATACATAGAATGTACGCGTCCCACGCCAAAGGTGGGGATATCATCCAAAACGAATTCCAGTAATGAACCAGCTGCAATAACATGTAGACCAGGCATGTCTTCCTTGAAATAACGTAATGCCATAATAGCCTGCTTGCTCTCTTGTATCTCGTCAATAAATAGTAATGTCTCGTTGGGTACAATAGGCGTGCCGCACATGGCTGCCATCTGAGGTACGATACGTTTCACATCAAGGTCTTTCTTGAACAGCTCAATATAATCAGGCTGTTTTTCAAGGTTTACTTCAACATAATATTTAAATGATTCGCCCAGATGTTTTACGGCAGTCGACTTGCCTACCTGTCGTGCACCTCGCAACAGAATAGGTTTGTGTTCAGGGCGTGCTGCCCACTCGTTTAAATATCGGTCTATAATTCTTTCGTAGTACATATAACCTCCTGATTTTCTGGGTGCAAAGATACAAAAAAGAAATTATCCAAACAAATAATTTACCGAAAATCGAAAAAATCCAAAGAAATAATTCGTCAAAAATCAAAAAAATCCAAAGAAATCCTACTCGAAACAAATAAGCCACCCTCGGTGTGAGGGTCAGCGGTATCTCCAGCTTGACTTTAATCATATATAGTTGTTGCCATAAGTGTCTTTACCCTTGTAGACACCAATGGCAGAATCCAGGTCGCTTCACATTGTCGAAGTTCATTGCGTGGGCTTGGGGATGGTGAGCACGGCATGGAGGTCGTTGGTCCGGCTGGACAGTGCGGCATCGCTCGCCTGGTTGGTATCGGTGAGCATGCTGGTCAGCGTGGGCTTGATGTATTGCATCAGCATCCCTTGCACAGCGGTGACTGATGCGTCGAGTTGATCATCGGGTACCTGCCCCTTCAGTTGTTTCAGACATAGTTTCTTTACGCCATCCTCAAATTCGTCAATAACAGCCTGACTACGGGGATTTTCGTTCTCGTTGCCGGTATTGTGTATCATGAAAGCCTCAGTGAACGGTGTACTCAGGAACTCCATGAGCAGCTCTGTCGTCTTCTGTGGTGTGTCAGGAATGAAATTTGGCACGCCAAGTAGGCTAAACATGTTGCGGTAGGTTTGTATCGTGGCCCAGGAATCGTTGACGTGCCATGCCAGACCGTAGGTGAGGTTCGATGCGCTGCGCTTGTAGCACTCCTGCTGGACGTCGGCCATAGAGGGTATCGACTTGATATATTCCGTTGAGACGTTCCACTGCGTGAAGTCGCGGTTAACGGTGATGGTGCGCCACGCATTGGGATAGCTGACGGTGGAACCCGTCGATATGTCTATCAGACTGTCGGTCTTGGCTTCTGTCGCCTTCCTGTATTGTGCGATGTCCTGCAGGTGCTGGTGGCCGGTGAGCACAAGGTGGATGCCGTGCTGCATCATGGCCTCGGCCACTTTCTTGTAGTCTTTCACTACGTAGGGAGACTGCAACGTGGCCTGTCCGTCGTAGTGTTCCACAGCATTGTGGTGCATCATGGCTACCACCTGCTTGCCTGCAGCCCGTGCAGCATCGGCCTGCTGCCACATCCACTCCAGCGTGGCCTCGCGTATGCGCCCTGCCGTCTGGTTCTGGTTGATGGAGTCGCCACGCTCCTTATAGCGGTTCTCCTCATAGAGATTGCTATCGAGGCAGATGAGCACCAGCCCTTTGAACGGCTCGCAGGTGAACGAGAGCGATGCCGGGTCGCGGACGGTCTCAGGCCGTGCATAACCATAATTGGCATACAGCTGTGCAAACTGCTGGGGCGAAGTGCGCTCGGCAGGCCGCGTCTGGTCGCCCTGGTAATAGACTCCCTCGGGATTGTCGATGTCGTGGTTGCCAGGAATGACGATGGTAGGAATGCCCGCCGTGCGTATGCGCTCCAGAAGGCTCACCACCAGCTGGTGGCTCACCAGCTCGCCATCCTTGGTCAGGTCGCCGGGGATGAGCACCAGATCGGGCTTCTTCTCCAGCACGACGTCGATGACAGTCTCCAGTACTTCGCCGCTCTCCTCCAACAGCTTGGGATCGACCTTGGTATAGTCTTCAAAGGCTTTGCCTTTCTGCACAAGCAATTGCGGAGCCATCACGTGGATGTCGCTCATCACGAAGATGCTATACTCGGACTTCGGCTCTACCGGCGTGGGTCCGCTGGGATTGTCGGTGTTGTCGATGCATGATGACAGCGACATACAGATTAGTGCTACTGCTGCGAGCACCCATAGAATGTTCTTATTCATAATTATTACTCGCTAAAGTTAGTATCTGTTTGGGGTTGTTCCTTACTCATATAATAGGTGTTGCCGTAACTGTCTTTACCGATGAAGATATCAATAGGCAGCTTCTTTAATGTGAATCCCTCGATGCCGGTGACGGCCGTGAGCTGACCTTCCTGCGTGACGGTGACGGGCTCGATGGGTGAGGGGGCTTCCATATTCTTTAGGCCTGTGACGGTCAGATTGCCGGCATTGGTCGTGGGAATGACGGTGAAGACACCATATTCCAATATTGTCAGATTATCCATGACATAATCATCTGTAGAGCTGGTGACATTTGTCGCGCAACTGTAGCCTGGCAGTTCCAGCAGATTGAAAGTAGAAGTAGAGCTTGCGGTTGAATTAGAAGGACATGGTATGACCAGATAGGTCAGCATACCCGTCTTGTGGGCATTGATGGCCTTTGTGACAAGCTGAATATCAGGATTGTCTTCACCGTAAAACTGTGAAAGCGTCTTACGGACCACCTCCATGTCGGCAGCATCCTGACTCTCGTCGTAGTTGGCAGGAACAGGCACATCCTTGAGCAGGAAGTTGATGGGTGTCAGTGCCTTCTGCTTGAAGTTGTCTATGGCTTCTGTCAGCCTGCCATCGCGCTTAGCCAGCCAGATGGCAATGCTACTCATATAACTTTCCTGATCCACGTTAGAGCCAAGGTACAGACCTTCAATCTCATGAAGTTGCTTGTAACCGAAAAGCGGGTGAAGCAGATTGCGCTCGAAGAAGTCGGCTGTTGCCTCGTCGACGTCGGTTCCTTTGATGCCGGCAGCCTCCTGTGGATAGGTCTTCTCGTACTTGTCGGTCCAGTATTTGGCACGACTGTAGTGCTTGTCTTTCTGGCTGGGGTTTTCCCATGCCGCCTTCAGTGCCAGCAAGGCCAGTTTACGATAGGCGCGAGGCATATAGTCGATAGGATAGTCCTGGTTGCGGTTCTCTTTTCCGGCGTCCTCACTCTTGGCGGTTTTCTTCCAGCCTTTAGCAGGAATCTGTACATATTGGTGGAATGCCTCATGATAGAAGAGTGCAACGAACTTTAGCATATAATCCTTGAGGGTGATTTCCTCCCCGTACATTTTTAACATCCTTTCCTTCATTTCTTCATAAGAGTCAATGAAGAGGATGATGGTGCAGTTCAAGCCATTGAAAGCCACGTGACTAAAGCTGGTGGTGTTCTGGACAGCGCGCTTCACGTCTTCACTCCATTCGCTCTGAGGTATCTCTTTCTTGGTGGTGGGGTTAATCAGGTACATACGGGTTTTCTCCTGATTGACCAGCAGCATATTGAAGTCGGCAGGATTAACGTCAGCATTCCAAGCCGTCTGAACATGTGGATTGGCTATCTTGATGGCCGCCCAGAACCAGTCTGTCATCTTGTCGTAGTCGGTGCTCACCTCAGGCAGCGTGTTATTGTCTGTTTGTTCCGGTTCAGCACCTGACCCGTTTGCCGGATTGTCTTCTACCGTACACGAAACCAGACTGAGGCCGCAGGTAAGGATGGCGGCCAGCACCCATAACAGATTCTTCTTCATATTCGTTAGTAATTTACTCACGGAGTGTCAGACACTTTGTGCGCGTTCTTTATTTATATTTTTGTTTTCATCTTTAGAATGCGGCGGACGCTCTGGTTGATGCGGGCCTCGGTGATGGTGCCGCTTTCAACGGCTGCCATTACGGCATCGAAAGCCTGGACTAGGTTCTGCGGACCCAGCACGATGTCGACACCTGCCTGAATGCAACCAACGGCAGCCTCAGCACAGGAGTACTGTTGGGTGATGGCTCCCATCTCCATAGCATCGGCGATGATGATGTTCTGATAACCCAGTTCTCCACGCAGTTTATCCTGCAGAATAATACTCGACATGGTGGCGGGAATATCAGAGCCCGTCACGTTAGGCGTACCGATATGAGCAGTCATAATCAGCTGGCAGCCCCACTTGATGCCTGCCTTGAAAGTCACCATCTCGCAGCTGAGCATCTCTTCCCATGTTTTCAGGCTCTGTGCATAGCCATAGTGGGTGTCTGCCTTTGTGTCGCCATGTCCGGGGAAGTGCTTGATACAACCCGTTATGCCGGCATCCTTCAGTCCCTGCAGATAATTGGTTACCATCGGAGCTGCCACAGCGGGATCGTCGCTGAAGGCACGCTTGCCTATGACAATGTTTTCAGGGTTGGTATTCACGTCGGCCACAGGGGCGAAGTCTATGTCGAATCCGTACTTCTTAAGATACGTGCCGATGGTATTGCCGCAGTAGTAGGCATTCTTCGGGTCGCCCGTCTTACCGATGGAATCCATCGATTCGAAGGTTTCAACATTGAAGTTCGGGTTCCTGCCGATGCGGGCCACGCGACCGCCCTCTTCGTCGATACACAGTAGCGGTGAGCCTTTCAGGGCGCGTATCTGCGGGATGAACCGGGCCAGCTGTGCCTCGTCCTCGATGTTATGCGCATAGAGGATGATGCCGCCAACAGGGTATTTCTCGTTGACGTCCTTCATCGTCTCGTTAACGGCCTGCAACCTGATTTTTGTTATGTCGTCGGAACTAACATCGATGCCACCGGACAAGTTAAAGTGAATAGTAGTATCCAAACATTCGGGGCGCACATAGAACATCTGCCCCACTTTTTCGCGCAGGGTCATCTTCTGCAGCTGTTCCTCCACCAGGTCGTCAGGTGTGGGACCTACAGGATTATCGTCATTAGTACAGGCAGAAAAAACAAACAAGCCACCGATAAACAGGATAGCGGCTAAACTCCTTAGTAATTTTTGTTTCTTAATCATTATGTTAAAAAGTATTCAATTATATCTTCTTTATTTTATTATTATCTTCTTGCCATTGTTAATATAGACACCTGCTGCAGGCTTGCCAGTGATGCGACGGCCTTGCAGATCGTAGTAGCTGTCGGTATCAGTGGTTGGCATAATAGCCGTTCTGATGCCTGTCGGATCGTTGTCGTTGACAATCTTAATCGATGTCGGCAGTCCTGTCGCATTCTCTTGAGCTACCAGACAGAAGGTGAAAGGCTTCATTTCGTAGCTGTCATGCAGCACGAAGCTGTCGCCTTCCAGGATGTAGACATTCTTTCTGGTCTGCCGACAGTAGTTGTAAACGATACCGAGCTTTGAACCCAGCAAGAAATACGAACTCTGAAAGATAGCATCTCCCATGAATTTGACGGTACGGCCAGCCATGGCGGGGTCGACACGGACTAACGAGAACTGGCCACGTTGGGCGGCCGGCTTCACATGCAGTTCGCCTTTCGAAGCGCCACAGTCCTTCATCTCCTCACTTTCGGCAAAGTAGTGGAAATTTGCTGAGAGATCTTCTCCTGTTACCGCATCTGTCACGAATTCATCGGTTATGATATCTGAAAAGAAAACCAGCGGGAGCCA